>Ga0105053_10001900_pt1 | contig 33131 bp, 32 predicted proteins | sample BON01_FD_78093 | JGI IMG/M metagenome (GOLD analysis project Ga0105053, IMG submission 78093) | Freshwater microbial communities from Lake Bonney liftoff mats and glacier meltwater in Antarctica - BON-01 | ecosystem: Environmental > Aquatic > Freshwater > Ice > Glacier meltwater | place: Lake... | reverse complement strand
GTTCGCCGAATACCAGAAGGCACCGAAAGTGACCCGCGAGCGCTTGTACATCGACGCTATGCAAGAGGTCTACAGCAACACCACCAAGATATTGATTGACTCCAAGTCAGGCTCCAACCTGCTGTATCTGCCGCTTGACAAGCTGATGCAGGCAACGGGTCAGTCTGGTACAGCATCACCTGCCCCAGGCTCGGCGCCTGCATCGCAAACCAACTCGACACCTGCCAGCCGCAGCCTTGACGCCGCAGCCCGCTCGCGTGAGCGCGACGGTCGCTGAAGCGCCACACCTGAACAAAGAGTTACGCATATGAATAAATTGGGTCTTATCCTTACATCTGTTGTGGTGGCGCTGGCCATCGCCAGTTCCATGTTGTTCGTGGTCGACCAGCGCCAGTTTGGTGTGGTCTTCCAGCTTGGCGAGATCAAGCAGGTGGTTGTTAACCCTGGCCTGAACTTCAAGCTGCCACCGCCATTCCAAAACGTGACGTACATCGAGAAGCGCCTGCTCACATTGGAGAGCACCGACAAAGAACCCATACTCACAGCCGAGAAGCAACGTGTGGTGATCGACTGGTACGTGCGCTGGCGCATCAGCCAGCCGCAGACCTACATCCGCAACGTGGGCATCACCGAGCGAGCAGGCGCTCTGCAGCTCAACCGCGTGGTGCGCGACTCGTTCCAGCAGGAAGTGAACCGCTTCACGGTCAACGAGCTGCTTTCCAGCCAGCGTGAGCAGCTGATGGCGGATGTGAAAAAGCAGGTGCTGGCCGCTGTGAGCAGTCCGGACAAGCCCTGGGGCATGGATGTGGTGGACGTGCGCATCACCAGAGTCGATTACGCCGAGAGCATCACGGGCGAGGTATACCGCCGCATGGAGGCAGAGCGCAAGCGGGTGGCCAATGAGTTGCGTTCGACTGGTTTCGCCGAGGGCGAAAAGATCCGCGCTGACGCCGACCGCCAGCGCGAGGTGATTGTTTCTGAAGCTTACCGCGACGCGCAGAAGATCAAGGGCGAAGGTGACGCCACAGCCGCAGCCGCCTTCTCCGATGCCTTTGGACGCGATCCGGCGTTTGCCCAGTTTTACCGCAGCCTTGACGCCTACCGAGCCAGTTTTGCTGGCAAGTCGGATGTACTGGTAATCGATCCCTCCTCGGAGTTTTTTGACGCTTTGCGCGGCAGCGACATCAACAAGTAAGCCTGTCCGGTCTCGCAGCTGAGCTGCTGCGATCGGCTTGGGCGGTGATTTGGATCTTGAGGGTTTGCTGCCTTTTTTAACACCCGCTCCTTGATAGCGGGTGTTTGCCGAGATGAGGCGGTCCCGGAACGGTCACACAATCCATTGAGGCTTTTTGGTCTGCTTTGCCTGCTCTTTGGCTTGCTGCCTTGGTGGGCTGTGATCTGAGAGGTGCTGCCGATGCTACCTGCCGCTCTGGCTCTGCGGCGGTTTTTGATCGAGGCGCCAGGATGGAAATCCGAGCCAGCGCGCCCGGTAAAATCACTGTTTTCTCATCCAGCCCTCACATGCCCCTGTCTGCCTGGGTCCTGCCGGACCACATTGCCGATGTCCTGCCTTCTGAGGCGCGGCACATCGAAGAACTTCGCCGGGGCCTATTGGACATCGCGCGCGCTTACGGCTATGAGCTGGTCATGCCGCCGCTGATTGAACACCTGGATTCGCTGCTCACCGGCACCGGTGAAGCGCTGGACTTGCTGACCTTCAAACTTGCTGATCAGCTCTCGGGTCGCACGCTCGGCCTGCGCGCCGACATCACGCCCCAGGTGGCCCGCATCGATGCCCATTTGCTTAACCGCTGCGGTGTGGCGCGCTTGAGCTATTGCGGGCCGGTGGTCCACACCCGCATCGGCCGGCCGCTGGCCAGCCGCGAGCCGCTCCAGTTCGGCGCTGAGATCTATGGCCACGCAGGGCTTGAGGCCGATCTGGAGGTGCTGGAGCTGGCGCAGGCATGTCTGCGTGTGGCGGGTGTGCATGGTATGCAGATCGATCTGGCCGATGTGCGGGTGATCGACGCGGTGCTCGCCCCCGCTGCCTTGGACGCTGTGCGAACCCAGCGCATTCACGCCGCGCTGGCCATCAAAGACGCCGCCACGCTGGAGGCGCTCTCAAACGGCCTGTCTGAGCAGGTGCGTCAGGACCTGCTGGCCCTGCCTCGCTTGTTCGGGGGCGTTGAGGTGTTGGAGCAGGCGCGTGTTCGGTTGCAACCCTCCGCGCTGCTGCACAGCGCGCTGGACAGCCTGAGTTGGTTGGTGGCTCAGCTGGGCGCGGTGCCGGTGTCCATTGATCTGGCCGATTTGCGCGGCTACGCTTACTACACCGGCATGCGGTTTGCGGTATTTGCGCCGGGTCGCGGCGGCGAACCCGAGGAGCTGGCGCGCGGTGGCCGCTACGATGAGGTGGGTGCGGTGTTTGGCCGCAAACGCCCAGCGGTGGGTTTTAGCCTGGACCTCAAAGAACTGGTGGGTGCGGTGAAGCCACCGCCCCTTGGTACGGCCATACGAGCGCCTTGGGGTGTGGATGCGCCCTTGCGAGACGCCATCGCTTCGCTGCGCGCCCAGGGACACACCGTGGTCTGCGCCTTGCCAGGCCACGAACAAGAAATAGACGAATTCTGCTGTGATCGCGCGCTGGGGCAAGACCCAGGCGGTAGGTGGACAGTGACGCCTCTCTGAACGGAAAAGCAACTCATGAACTCAAGCAGCAGCTCGGTGATTCCCGGGCGCAACGTGGTGGTGGTCGGCACGCAGTGGGGGGACGAAGGCAAGGGCAAGCTGGTTGATTGGCTGACCGAGACCGCGCGCGGCGTGGTGCGCTTTCAGGGCGGCCACAACGCGGGTCACACGCTGGTGATCAACGGTGTGACAACCGCGCTGCATCTGATCCCCAGCGGCATCATGCGCACTGGTGTGAAGTGCTACATCGGCAACGGTGTGGTGCTCTCGGTGGGCAAGCTGTTCGAGGAGATTGTCGGTCTGGAGAAGGCTGGCGTGGAAGTGCGCTCGCGCCTGCGTATCTCCGAAGCCTGCCCGCTGATCCTGCCGTTTCACGCTGCAATCGACATCGCGCGCGAGGTTGCAAAAGTAAAAGCAGGCACCGAGAAAATCGGTACCACCGGCCGCGGCATTGGCCCGGCCTACGAAGACAAAATCGCGCGCCGCGCGTTGCGGGTGCAAGACCTCAAGCACCCGGATCGCTTCGCCGCCAAGTTGCGCGAGTTGCTCAACCTGCACAACCACCTGCTCACCAGCTACCTGCACTCGGCCGACATGGTTTGGGACAACAAGCTCGCGCCCTACATGATTGAGGGCGCGATTCAGTTTGAGCCGGTTTATGCTGAGGCCATGGCGCAGGCCGAGCTTCTCAAGCCCATGATCGCCGACGTTTCGCGCGAGCTGAATGAAGCGCATGAGGCTGGCATTAACCTGTTGTTTGAAGGTGCGCAAGGCACGCTTCTCGACATCGACCACGGCACCTATCCTTTTGTCACCTCCAGCAACTGCGTGGCTGGCAACGCCTCGGCAGGCGCTGGCGTCGGCCCTGGTTTGTTGCACTATGTGCTGGGCATCACCAAGGCCTACTGCACACGGGTCGGTGGTGGCCCGTTCCCGACCGAGCTGGAGTGGGAAAAAGAAGGCACACCGGGTTGGCACATGGCCACCGTGGGCGCCGAGAAGGGTGTGACCACCGGGCGCAGCCGACGCTGTGGCTGGTTTGATGCTGCGCTGCTCAAGCGCTCGGCCCAGGTCAACGGCTTGAGCGGTCTGTGCATCACCAAGCTGGACGTGCTCGATGGCCTGGACGAGCTCAAGCTGTGTATCGGTTACCGTCTGGATGGTGAAACCATCGACATCCTGCCCATGGGCGCGGAGGACATTTCTCGCTGCGATCCGATTTACGAGACGCTGCCGGGCTGGCGTGAGAACTCGGTTGGGGTGACGCAATTCGACCAGCTGCCGGAAAACGCGCGCGCTTACCTCAAGCGCATCGAAGAGACCACCGGCGTGCCGGTGCATGTGGTCTCGACCAGCCCGGATCGCGACCACACTATTTTGGTGCACCATCCTTACCACGCCTGATCGACAGACCCACCGAGGAACACCCCATGCTGACCGAAGACGGCAAACACCTGTACGTGTCGTACGACGAGTACCACAACCTGATCGAAAAACTCGCGCTCAAGGTGCACCAGTCGGGCTGGGAATTCGATACCATTTTGTGCCTGGCACGTGGCGGCATGCGCCCGGGCGATGTGCTCTCGCGCATTTTTGAGGTGCCGCTGGCGATCATGTCCACCAGCTCCTATCGGGCCAACGCCGGTACCGAGCAGGGCAACTTGGACATTGCCCACTACATCACGACACCCAAGGGCGAGATCGCTGGCAAGGTGCTGCTGGTAGACGATCTGGCGGACTCTGGCCACACACTGCAGGCGGTGATCGATTTGCTGAGGAAAAAATACAAATCCATCACCGAGATGCGCAGCGCGGTGATCTGGACCAAACAACTCTCGACCTTCACGCCCGATTACTCGGTTGATTTCCTGGCCACCAACCCCTGGATCCACCAGCCATTCGAGGGTTACGACAGCTTGCGGCCAGCCCAGCTGCTACAGAAGTGGCAGCTTTGAACAAGCTCTCCACCCAACTCATCCACCACCCCTACAAGCCCCCTGCGGGCTTTGAGGCTTTGCCACCGGCGGTGCACAAAGCGTCGACTGTGATCTTCCCCAACGTGCAGGCGCTGCGCACGCAGGAGTGGCGGGACAAAAGCGGCTACACCTACGGCCTGCACGGCACGCCCACCACCTTCACGCTGGAAGAGCGCATCGCCACCGTGGAAGGCGGGCGCTACTGTGTGCTCGCGCCCAGCGGACTCTCGGCGGTGGCCTTGATCGATATGGCGTTTTTGCGCCAGGGCGACGAGCTGCTGCTGCCCGATAACGCCTACGGCCCGGGCAAGGCGTTTGCCGCTTGCGAGCTCGCGGGCTGGGGCGTCAGCCACCGTTACTACGATGCGCAAAATCCAGCCGATCTCGCGGCCAAAATCACCCCGGCCACGCGGTTGGTGTGGCTGGAAGCCGCTGGTTCCATCACACTCGAATACCCTGACATCCCGGCGTTGGTGGCGGTAGTGAAGGCTGCAAATGCAGGGCGCGAGCGCGCAATCGTCACCGCGCTGGACAACACCTGGGGCGCGGGTATCGCGTTTAGTGCCTTTGCGCTCGGCGTGGATGTCTCCATGCAGGCGCTCACCAAATACCCCAGCGGCGGTGCTGATGTGTTGATGGGCTCGGTGGTCACGAACAACGAAGCCCTGCACCAGCAGCTGCTCGCCTGCCACATGCGGCTGGGCTTGGGTGTTGGCGCCAACGATCTGGAGCTGGTGCTGCGTGGCCTGCCCAGTATGGTGCTGCGCTACCACGCGCAAGACGCCAGCACCCGCACATTGGCGACCTGGATGTCACAGCAACCCACTGTGGCAAAGGTGTTTCACCCGGCGCTGGCAGACTCGCCGGGCCACCTGGTCTGGCGGCGCGATGCCACGGCGGCGGCTTGTCTGTTCAGTGCCGTGTTCCATGAGAACATTGAACAATTGCAGGTCGACGCGTTCTGCGATCGGCTGAAGCTGTTCCGGCTTGGCTGGAGCTGGGCCGGACCAATCAGCTTGTGCGCACCGTACAGCGTGTCTGCTATCCGGACCGGACCCTGGCCGCATCGCGGCGGTCTGGTGCGCTTTGCGGTCGGGCTGGAAGCGGTCGAAGATCTGCAGTGCGATCTCGCTCAGGCGTTGGCTGCTGTCGACCTGTCCAAACCCTGACCTGTTTCTAACCCTTAGACTGAAAGATTGTTTTGGCCACTCCCAATTACGGATACGAAAAACGCCAGCGCGAGCTAGCCAAGAAAAAGAAGAAGGAAGAAAAGGCCCGAGCCAAAGCCACAGGAAAGCCCTATGACGAATCGGGCCAGGATTCTGGCGACACCAACAGCGCACCCGATCAGGCAAGGCCGGCGGCTGCCGGCGAAGGCGGTAGCGGCACCGCTTAGGCGCGAGCTGGGGTGGAGGGAACTGGCGTGTTTTCGCCGGCCATCAGCGCTTGCGCCAGCTGCACCATTGCCTTTTCGCAGCGATTCGGCAGCACCGCAGGCTCTGCCTGTGCGTATTGTTTGAAGTTGCGCTGGATTGAGGCCGCATACATCGGGTCGTAGTGTTGTTGCAACAGCGCCAGCACAACGATCGGAATCTCACCCGCCATAACCTTGTGCTGCCAAGCCTGCACCGTTTCATGCCCGCGCAGTTCGCTCAGTGCTTCCAGTCGCTGGCAAAAGTGCAGCGGGTCTTTGACAAAAAAGTCGTAGTCTTCCAGCAGCAGCGCAACACGTTGTTCGTCGGGCAGTTGCAGGTCCAGGCAGGCACTGGCACGCATGGCGTCAATCAGCGCGTCGGGTACGCGCACATTGCCCACCTTCTTGCTCTCTGCCTCTACATACACCGCCCGCGCTGTATCGAGGTGGCGCAGCGCTTCCCATACCAGGCTGTCAAACCGCTTTTGGCTCGGTTGCGGCAGGCCCGGAATGTGACCCAGCACCGAGCTGCGGTGATTTGCCAGTGCCTCCAGATCGAGCACTTGTGCACCTTGCGCGGCCAGGGCGTGCAGCAGCCGTGTTTTGCCTGAGCCGGTGGGGCCACAGACCACGCGGTACCGCAAGCGCTGCGCCAAGCGCGGCAGATCGTCCACGAGAGCCGCGCGCCAGGCCTTGTAGCCGCCTTCAACCAGCGTCACGGGGAAACCGATAGCGCCCAGGACGGTGGCCAGCGAGCCGCTGCGGTTGCCGCCACGCCAGCAATACACCAGCGGCTTCCAGCCGCGCGGTTTGGCGATCACCTCGCGTTCGATGTGAGCGGAGATGTTGCGTGCCGCAATCGCTGCGCCCCGCTTTTTTGCCTCAAAGGCATTGACCTGCTTGTACATCGTGCCAATCGCGATGCGCTCGGCGTTGTCCAGCGTGGGCCAGTTGGTGGCGCCGCTCAGGTGATCGAGCGCGAACTCATCCTCGGAGCGGGCGTCGATAACGGTGTCGAAAGTGTCCAGTTGCTGGAGCGCTTCGGCGGCGGGCAGGGTGTGAACAGGCATGCACGATTATCCTGTGCGGCCTTGCGGTGCAGGCACTGGCGCGCTCATGCCCACGCCGCGCTGTTCAAAGCAGCTTCTTGAGTTCAGGCCACACATTGCCCAGCAGGATGGCTTGGGCCTCTTCGTTGGGGTGGATGCGGTCGGGCAGGAACAGCCGGGTCGGGTCGGCCAGATCGCCAACATTCTTCAGGAAGAAGGGCAGCAGCGCCACCCTTTCTGTCTCGGCCACGCGGGTGTAGATATCGCGAAATTCCTGGCCAAACTTGGCACCGTAGTTGGGTGGCATTTCCATACCCAGCAGCAGCACCCGCGCGCCGGCTTCGCGCGACAGCTTGGCCATGGTGGCGAGGTTGTCGCCTGTCATGCCCAGCGGCAGACCACGCAGGGCATCGTTGCCGCCGAGCTCGATCACCACCACCGCCGGCTGGTGCAGTTTGAGTAAAGCGGGCAGTCGTGAGCGACCACCCGATGTGGTGTCGCCGCTGATGCTGGCGTTCACCACGCGGTAGCGCGCTTTCTCCGCCTGCAGACGCTCCTGGAGCAAGGCCACCCAGCCGGTGCCGCGCCGCAGTCCGTATTCGGCGCTGAGCGAATCGCCCACGATCAGAATAACCGGGAGCGCACTGGCGGTCTCGGCGGTTGTGGTGGGTGAGGCGGCCCAGGCTGAAACCCCCAGCGGTGCGGCCAGCAGCGTGAGCGCGGTAAAGTGACGTCGTTTCAACAGAGATCCTTTTCATGTCCGATGTGATGATTGCTGTTCAGCAGGTGTTCAAAACCGTAACCGACTCGACCGGTACGCTCACGATTTTGCGTGACATAAACCTGCGCCTGAACAAAGGTGAAACCGCCGCCATCGTCGGCGCTTCCGGGTCTGGCAAAAGTACCCTGCTGTCCATCATTGCGGGGTTGGATACCCCCAGCAGCGGAACGGTTCGAATTGACGGTGTCGATCTGTTCGCGATGAACGAAGACCAGCGCGCCGCCTTGCGTGCGCAAAAAGTGGGCTTTGTGTTCCAGAGCTTTCAGCTGCTTGGCAACCTGACCGCGCTGGAAAACGTGATGTTGCCGCTGGAGCTGGCGGGCCGGCGCGACGCCCGTGCTACTGCGACCCAGATGCTCAAGCGCGTGGGCCTGGGCGAGCGGCTGGCGAGTTACCCGAAGGTGCTCTCAGGCGGCGAACAGCAGCGCGTAGCGCTTGCGCGGGCTTTTGTGGTCGAGCCCGCGGTGTTGCTGGCCGATGAGCCGACGGGCAGCCTCGATTTTGCCACTGGCAGCACCATCATGGCGCTGATGTTTGATCTGAATCGCGAGCAGCACACCACGCTGGTCATGGTCACACACGACCCCGCTATCGCCGCGCGCTGCGAGCGTCGCATCACCATCGAAGCGGGGCAGGTGGTGGTCGACGCGGCCGCAACAGCAGCGTCAACGGCTATGTGAGGGGGCAGCCACACCCACCGCGGTGGCGCAGGGCGCAGGGCGCAAGCGTGCGGCAAAGCAGTGGTTGGTACACGCCTGGTCCTGCGCGCCAACCATCCCCGTATCACCAGCCTGAACTGCCTGGGTCACCCTTGAATGGACCAACCAGTTCGGGTGTGACCCAGCCGCCATAAAAGCCGCCCGGCTGCGACGTGACCGGCATGCCGCCCACGGTGCAGTCCAGGCCTTGTGCATAAAAGGCCACGCAATCGGCGATGGCTTCTGCGCCGGCCAGCGGCTCGGGATAGCTCCATCCGATGCGCTCAAGGCGGTCAGCGCCGCGCACCAGCGACCAGTAGCGCGCTGGACCCTTCCATTCGCAAAACGATCCGCCACCGGCAGGCTGCAACAGCGAGCGGTCCACATCGGACCACGGCAGGTAGAAACAGGGCGGGTGCGAGGTTTCAAGCAAGCGGATGGTGTGGTGGCTGCGCGCCAGCTCCACACCATGCCAGCGCAGCACCACCTCGCGCCCATCGCGTATCAGCGCTGGCGGGCGTGGAAAGTCCCACACCGATTCCTGTCCTGGCCCTGGCTCCACCGCGAAAGGTGGTCTGGCCTGGCCGCGCCAGGTCCATTGACTGCGCGCGCGCGCTAGATCTTCATCTGATGGGTGCATGGTGTTTCCTTCTAAAAGTCGCTGGCTGCCGGCGGGGCAAAGCCAAAGAAAAAACTTGATGGTGCACTGGCTTGAATGTGTGGCTCGGACCGCGGGCCTATGCCCATCTGTGCTATCCGGCCGAGAGGCCTATTTGAACCCTTGCGCTGGCCAGCACTGAGGCAGGTCTTTCTCGGTGCCTTGTGGCATCGATAATCGCACCATGTCCTCCCCCAAAGTTTTGTTCGGCTTTCATGCCGTTGGTGTGCGCCTGAAAACCGCGCCTGCTTCCGTCGTCGAGATCTACTTCGAGCCGTCGCGCCGCGATGCGCGCATGCGTCAGTTTCTGGAGCGAGCCAAAGAAGCCGGGGTGCGATTGATCGAGGCCGATGGGCTGCGCCTGGCCAAGCTGGCCGGCAGCCACGGTCACCAGGGTGTGGCGGCGCGGGTGCAAGAAATTGCACAAATTCACTCGCTCGACGAGCTGCTGGAAGGGCTGGAGGCGGCCGGTACCGTGCCGCTGCTGCTGGTGCTCGACGGCATCACCGACCCGCACAACCTGGGCGCTTGTTTGCGCGTGGCCGACGGTGCCGGGGCCCACGCGGTGATTGCGCCCAAGGACCACGCGGCCGGCATCAACGCCACCGTGGCCAAGGTCGCCAGCGGCGCGGCAGAGACCATGCCCTACTTCATGGTGACGAACCTGGCGCGCACCCTGGGCGAGCTTAAGGAGCGCAGCATCTGGGTCACTGGCACCAGCGACGATGCCCCCAAAACGGTTTATGAAGTGGACCTGTGCAGCCCGACCGCGCTGGTACTCGGCGCCGAAGGGGAGGGCATGCGCCAGCTCACCCGCAAGACATGCGACCAGCTGGTGAGCATCCCCATGCGCGGCGCGGTCGAGAGCCTGAATGTGTCGGTGGCCAGCGGGGTCTGCCTCTACGAAGCGCTGCGCCAGCGGAGTTGAGCATGGCTCTGCGCGACACGGTACGGGCCAGGATCGCCGAGGCGCAGCAAATCGCGGTGCTGACTGGCGCTGGCATGAGCGCCGAGTCGGGCGTGCCGACGTTTCGGGATGCGCAGAGCGGGTTTTGGGCCCAGTTTGACCCGCAAGACCTGGCGACCGAAGACGCGTTTCGCGCCCACCCAGAGCGGGTTTGGGACTGGTACGCGCAGCGGCGCGAGGCGCTCAGCGGCGTCTCGCCCAACGCGGGCCACCTGGCGACGGCTGCCTTTGCACAACGCCACCCGGGCCGGCTCACCCTGATCACCCAGAACGTCGACGGGCTGCACCAGCGCGCGGGCAGCACAAACGCGATCGCGCTGCACGGCAGCATCACCGAAGACCGCTGGCTCGATGCGCCGCGCGGCTGCTGTGGCGCAACCCCTATCGAGCCCGGCCAGCCGCCGCGCTGCGGCGTCTGCGGCAACCTGCGCCGCCCAGCGGTGGTCTGGTTCGGCGAGCGCCTGCCGCAAAGCTCGCTGGACCGCGCCCAGGCCGCGGCCCACGCCTGCGATCTGATGCTGGTGGTGGGCACCTCGGGCGTGGTCTACCCGGCGGCCGGCCTCGCCCTGACGGCTCACCAGTCGGGTGCGCGTGTGGTCATCGTCAACCCAGAACCCACCGATCTTGATCTGGTGGCCGACGCCTGCCTTCGCGAGCCCGCCGCGCAGTGCCTGCCGTTTCTCCTGCTGGACCCAGCCTGATCCAAGCAGCGCGCTTGCTGCGATTCACACCCAGCCCAGCGCCCCCAGCAGCGCCCCGGCGCCGATCAGCCACAGCAGGTGAATGCGGGTGCGCCACACCTGCAGCGTGGCGGCAAGGGTGAGCAGATAAAGCGGCCAGTCGCTGGCTGGCTTGTCGTGCGCCGCCATCAGCAGCCAGCCGGTGGCGACCAGAAGCGCGATCACGATCGGCGCCATGCCGGCCTTAAAGGCGCGCACCGTGCGCCGCTCGCGGTGACGGTGCGTCCAGCGGGTGGCGGTGTAAGAAAGCACCGAAGAGGGCAGCAGGGTGGCCGTCATGCTGGCCACCACGCCCAGCAGCGCCAGGCTCACAGCGGGCCAGCCAGCGTCCATGCCGCCGCCGGCGTTCAGGCCGAGGTTCCAACCCAGCAGAGCGATGAACAGCACGTTGGGCCCCGGCGCGGCCTGCGACAAGGCGATGGAGGCGGTGAACTGCGCGTCGCTCAGCCAGGCCTGTTGCGTCACCAGGTAGCGGTGCATGTCGGGCGCGGTGGTGACAGCGCCGCCCACCGCCAGCAATGAAAGCGAGGCGAAGTGCGAGAAAACCAGCAGCCAGTCGACCAGCGGGAGCATGGGCATCACCCGCCTGCTCCGGTGGACGAGCGCGGTGCCAAGCGGCGCCAGGCCCACAGACAAGCGCCCCCGCCGATCAAGAGCACCACGCCCACCAGCGGCGCGCGCAGCAAGGCAATCGCCACAAAGGTCAGCCCGGCAAGGCCAATGCACACGCCCATGCCCATCGGGTTTTTGTGCAGCGCGGGGACCAGCCTGATGCCGGTGGCGGTGATCAGGCCAGCGGCCACCGCGCCCATGCCGCGCAGCGCACCTTGCGCCGCAGCGGTGTTGGCCACGGTGCCATACAGCGCCGCCACAACCAGCAGCAGCAGCATGGGCGCTATCAACATGCCTGCCAACGCCGCCATGGCACCGGTCCAGCCGAAATGCCGCCCGCCGATCATCAGCGAGAGGTTTACCACGTTGGGCCCAGGCATCACCTGGGCCACTGCCCAGTCTTCCAGGAATCGATCCTGGGTCAGCCAGTGCTTCTTCTCCACCAGCTAGCGTTGCACCACCACCAGCACGCCGCCAAAGCCCTGCAAAGCCAGCCAGGTGAACGACCAGAACAGATCGCGGCGGTTCGCCGGTGCCGCCGGTGCTGCCGGTGGCACCGCGTCTGGCGCAGAGTGGGTAGGGACGTTTACCGGCATGGTGGTGGGTGCGCGCTGTTCACCGCCTGCGGCTCACACCGTCATGCCGCCCGACACCTCGATCACCACGCTGTTGATGTAGCTGTCCTTGTCGCTGGCGAGAAACGCGTAGACGTTGGCGATTTCTTCTGGCCTGCCAAGCCGGCGCAATGGCACGCGGTACTCCATCTCCTGGATCGCTTTTTCCGCGATGGTGGCGAGCGTGGTGGTGGAGACAAAGCCGGGCGCCAGCGCGTTCACCCGTATGCCCTTGGGGCCGAGTTCGTGGCGCCAGGGTTTTGTTGAATCCGATCACGCCAACTTTGCTGGTGGCGCAGCTGGTCTGGCCGAAGTTGCCGCAGATGCCGAGCACCGAAGAGGCGTTCAAAATCACGCCGCTGCCTTGCGCCAGCATGGGGTCCGTTACGGCTTGCGCGCAATGGAGGACGCCGCGCAGGTTGATGTCGATCACCTGGTCGAACTGAGCCCGCGTCATCTTTTGCAGCCGCGCGTCTTTTGTGATGCCGGCGTTATTGACCAGCACGTCAATGTGGCCGAAGCGTTCCTTCACCTGCGCCACCACCGCGTCCACCACCGCGTCCACCACCGCGTCCACCACTTCGCACTGGGTCACGTCCATCACAAAACCCATTGCTGTGGCGCCCAGCGCTTCGCACTGTCTCACCGCCTAGTCCACCGCCGCCTGGTTGAGGTCGCAGACGATGACAGTGGCGCCCTCGCTGGCAAATTTGAGCGTGGTGGCCAGGCCAATGCCCTGTGCAGCACCGTTGATGAGGCTGATTTTTTGGTCGAGTCGCTTCATGGTGTGCGCTTGTCGAAAAGCCAAGAAAAAGCCGACGGGCAGGGCGCTCGCCGGCAAGTTTCAGTGCAAGCCGTGCCGCGTGACTCGGGCCTGACGTGGGTCAGTAGACTGGCTGGTGCTGGCGGATGGTGGCTTTCACCTGGTCGTCCAGCGCAAAGCCGTTGCCATGCTTTGCTGCCAACTCGGCACAGCGCTGCTCGAATTGCTCGATCCCCGTGCCGTAGATGAACTGCAGCGCGCCGCCGGTCCAGGCCGGAAAACCGATGCCGAAGATGGAGCCGATGTTGCCGTCGTGCACGCTGGTCAGCACGCCCTCGGCCAGGCAGCGCGCGGTCTCCACCGCTTGGCGGTATAGCAGGCGGTCTTTCACCTGCTGCAGATTCCACGCAACGCCTGGCTTCTCGAACAGCGTTTTGAGCTCGGGCCACAGGTGTTTTTTCTGGCCTTCGGGATAGTCGTAAAACCCGCCGCCGGCCGCGCGGCCTGGGCGCTTGAGCTGCTTGACCATGTGCTCCACCAGCGTCTCGCCGGGGGTGGCCAGGTAGGTCTTGCCGTCTTTTTCAAAATCGAGCCGCGTTTGCTCCAGCACATGCACCGAAAGCGAGAGCGCGGTCTCGTCCAGCACCGCCAGCGGCCCGACCGGCATGCCCGCCTGCATGGAGGCGTTTTCAATCACCGGCGCCGGAATGCCTTCGCCCAGCATGGCGGCACCTTCCATCACAAAGGTGCCGAAGGTGCGGCTGGTGTAGAAGCCGCGCGAATCGTTCACCACGATAGGCAGTTTGCCCAGTGCTTGCACGTAATCAAAAGCGCGGGCCACGGTTTCGTCGTCGGTCTCTTTGCCGCGAATGATCTCCACCAGCAACATCCTGTCGACCGGACTGAAGAAGTGAATGCCAACGAATTTCTTGGCATCGCGGCTGGCCTGCGCCAGGCCGGAGATGGGCAGGGTGGAGGTGTTGCTGGCGAAGAAACCGCCCTGGGCCAGCATCGGCTCGGCTTCCTGTGTCACCTTGGCTTTCAGCTCCCGCTGCTCGAACACCGCTTCAATGATGAGCTCGCAGCCTTGCAGGTCGGCTGTGCTGGCGGTCGGCGTGATGAGACCCAGCAAGCGCTGCTGCTTCTCGGGCGCCATCTGGCCTTTGTCGACCCGCTTTTGCGTGAGCTTGGCGGTGTAAGCCTTGCCCTTCTCGGCAGCCTGCACCGACACGTCTTTCAGCACGCTGGCAATGCCCCGGCTGGACTGGGCGTAGGCAATGCCGGCGCCCATCATCCCGGCGCCAAGAATGCCCACTTTTTTCGGCTGGTAACGCGGCACATCTTTGGGCCGCGACTGGCCGGCCTTGATCGCGTTCATATTGAAGAAAAAGGTGTTGACCATGTTCTTCGCCACCGGGTTCACCATCAGGCCAGCCAGGTAGCGGCTCTCGATGCGCAGCGCGGTGTCGAAGTCGACCATCGCGCCCTCGGCCATGGCGGCCAGCGCCGCCTCGGGGGCTGGGTACAGGCCGCGCTTTTTCTGCTTGAGCATGGCCGGCGCTACGGTCAACATGTCAGCGATCTTCGGATTGCTCGGTGTGCCGCCGGGCATCTTGTAGTCCTTGCGGTCCCAGGGGTGCTGCGCGGCATCTGGCTTGCCTTGGGCCTGGGCGATGAAGGCCAGCGCGTGGGGCGCCAGTTCATCGGGCGTGGACACCAGCGCGTGCACCAGGCCGAGCTTGGCGGCCTCTTCAGGGCCAAACAGCTTGCTCTCCAAGATGTAGGGTTGCGCGCCCATGAGGCCGAGCAGGCGCGTCATCTTGGTGATACCAGTCGCGCCGGGCAGCAGACCGAGCGTGATCTCGGGCAGGCCAAACTGGATCTTGTGGTTGTTGACCGCGATGCGGTGGTGGCCCACCAGCGCCACCTCCCAGCCGCCGCCCAGCGCTGTGCCGTTCAGGCAGCTCACCACCGGCACACCCAGCGTTTCCAGCGTGCGAAAGCTTTTCTTGATGCGCTCAATCTCGGCAAAGATGCGCGGCGCATCAACGGGCTGCGTGCGCATCACAGCCTTCAAGTCGGCACCAGCGAAGAAGGTGCTCTTGGCCGAGGCCAGCACGATGCCCTGAATCTGCGCCTTGTCGTGCACCACCTGCGCGGTGACCGCAGCCAGGTCTTCCTGCCACTGCAGGCACATGGTGTTGACGGGCGATCCCTGCTCGTCGAAGGTGATGGTGGCCACCTTGCCAAATGGGACATCAGCGAGTTCGTAGCGGATGGTTTTGGTGATCATGTTGTTTGTCTCCGCGCGATCAGATTCGCTCAACCACTGTTGCAATACCCATTCCGCCGCCGACGCAAAGCGTAGCCAAGCCATACCGCAGCTTGCGCCGGTGCAGCTCATCGACCAGCGTGCCCAAAATCATTGCGCCGGTGGCGCCCAGGGGATGGCCCAGCGCGATAGCGCCACCGTTCACGTTCACCTTCTCGTGCGGCACGCCCATCTCCTGCATGAACTTCATCGGCACCGCAGCAAACGCTTCGTTGACCTCAAACAAATCGATCTGATCCACCGTGAGCCCCGCCTTGGCCAGCGCCTTGCGCGCCGCAGGCATCGGGCCGGTGAGCATGATGGTCGGGTCGGCGCCGCAGAGGGCGACCGCCACGATGCGCGCGCGCGGCGTGAAGCCGTGGGTTTTGCCGGCGGCTTGCGAGCCGATCAGCATTGCCGCAGCGCCATCCACAATGCCTGAGGAGTTGCCAGCGTGGTGCACGTGGTGGATGCGCTCCACCTGCGGGTAGCGCTGCAGCGCCACCGCATCGAAACCCATGGCGCCCAGCTGCTCGAAAGCTGCTTTGAGCCCCGCCAGGCCTTCCATGGTGGTGTGGGGTTTGATGAACTCGTCGCGCTCAAGAATTATCTGACCCAGCGCATCTTTCACTGGTACCACCGACGCATCAAAGTACCCTGCAGCGCGCGCGGCGGTGGCGCGCTTTTGCGACGCGAGCGCAAACGCATCCAGGTCGGTGCGCGAAAAGCTGTTCAGTGTGGCGATCAGGTCGGCACCGATGCCTTGCGGCACAAACAGCGTGGCGCTGTTGGTCTCCGGGTCCTGCGCCCAGGCGCCGCCGTCTGCACCAATCGGCACCCGGCTCATGCTCTCCACGCCACCGGCGACGACCAGGTCTTCCCAGCCACTGCGAACTTTCATGGCGGCCATGTTCACCGCCTCCAGGCCCGAGGCGCAAAAGCGATTTAGCTGCACGCCCGAGCAGCGCCAGTCCCAGCCGGCTTTCAGCGCGGCCACCTTGGGCAACACCGAGCCCTGCTCTCCGATGGGAGACACCACGCCCATCACCACGTCGTCCACCGCGGCGGTGTCCAGGTCGTTGCGGCGCTGCAGCTCGCTCAGCAAGCCGGCGAGCAGGTTGACCGGCTTCACCTCGTGCAGGCTGCCGTCTTTTTTGCCTTTGCCGCGCGGGGTTCGGATGGCGTCGAAGATGAATGCTTCGCTCATGCGCTGTCTCCTGGAGAGTGGTTGCGTGGGGTGTTAAGGGACTCAGATCAGTATAGACTTTCACCAAGCAAATGCTCTGTATAAATACTTTTGACATCGTCAGATAGGTGACAGCCATGATTCCACGCACCCTGTTCAACGCCGACCACGAGGCCTTTCGAAGCAGCTTTCGCCGCTTCATGGACAAAGAAATTGCACCCTTCCACGAAGCCTGGGAAGAGCAGGGCTATGTGGACCGGGAGGTCTGGCGCAAAGCCGGGCAGAACGGTTTTCTCTGCATGACCATGCCCGAGGCCTACGGCGGGTCCGACGCCGACAAGCTGTATTCGGTGGTGCAGATGGAAGAATTGGCGCGCGCCGGCTTCACTGGCATCGGCTATGGGCTGCACAACGAAATCGTCGCGCCCTATCTTTTGCACTACGGCACCGAAGCGCAGAAAGCCAAATACCTGCCGCTCTTCGCCAGCGGCGAGATGGTGGGCGCCATTGCCATGAGTGAGCCTGCCGCTGGCAGCGACTTGCAGGGCTTGAAAACCACCGCACTGTGGCAGGCAGGCCCCAGCGGTGGCGTGGCCGCCGGCAGCTATTTGCTCAACGGCAGCAAAACCTTCATCACCAACGGCTGGCACGCCGACCTGGTGATCGTGGTCGCCAAGACCGATCCGGCGGCGGGCGCCAAGGGCACCAGCCTGTTTCTGCTGGAAAGCGGCACGCCCGGATTCGAGAAAGGCAAGCGCCTCAAGAAATTGGGCATGAAAGCGCAAGACACCAGTGAACTGTTCTTTGACAACGTGAAACTGCCGGTCGAGCAGCTGCTCGGCGGCGCCGCCCATGAGGGGCGCGGCTTCATTGGCCTGATGGAGCAATTGCCCTGGGAGCGTTTGCAAATCGCAATCACGGCGGTGGGTGCCGCGCAAGCTGCGATTGATTGGACGGTTGACTACGTGAAACAGCGCAAGGTGTTCGGCCAAGCCGTGGGCACGTTTCAGAACACCCGCTACAAGCTCGCTGAGCTGCAAACCCAGGTGCAGGTGGCGCGCGTCTTTGTCGACAAATGTTGCGAGCTGGTGACCGTGAACCAGCTCGACACCGCCACCGCCAGCATGGCGAAATACTGGTGCAGCGATCTGCAATGTCAGGTAATGGATGAATGCGTGCAACTCTTCGGCGGCTATGGCTACATGTGGGAATACCCCATCACGCGCGCCTATGCGGACGCCCGCGTGCAACGCATTTACGGTGGCACCAACGAAATCATGAAAGAGGTGATCTCGCGGGGGATGGGGCTGGGTGGGCGGTGATTGCCACAGAGCACCAAGGGGACGGGTCCATGGGTTGGAGACGTTTTGTGATGGCTAACGGCAGATTCCAAATGGGTTCTGCGTTCGTCGCGGCGCATCTACGCCGAGACGTCAGGCGCAGGCTGTGGTTCAACCCCAAACCAAGGAAATCGAAACTGCATGGAATCACCACTTTTGGGGTTGAAGTCACCCATGTCCCGACGCAGGGCTTGCGGCTGCTGATGCCAGCAGAGGAGCGGCTTGACGCACCTTTCAGCGAGTTCCCGTGGTTCAAGAAGTCCACGCTTAGGCCACCGGACGGTCACCATGCTTTGTCTGGCGTCTAACGGAAATTGGCTGAAATTCGAGCAAGAACCCAAGTGGCCGCAGACGCGGCGCCAGCGCCCGGGACGCCCTCATGTCCTCATGTCCGCATCCGCGATCTGATCCGATTCTGTCAATCCAAGCTGCAAGGATTTTTTGTGATCTACCAAATCATCTATTCCTCAGAATCGTCAACGCCCATGCAGCTGGACGATTTGGAGGACATCCTTGCGCACGCCAGCAAAAAAAAATGTTGTTAGGGGCATCACAGGTGCGCTGGCTTACAGCGATGGCGTCTTTTTGCAGATCCTGGAGGGCGACAGGGCCAACGTGCAGCAGCTGATGGTCAAGATATTGCAAGACTTGCGTCACGGGACGGTGACCGTTCTGCGGGAAGGCGAGATTGCCTGCGCGGTGTTTGGGCGCTGGCAGATGGCGTATGTGAGCGCGACAGCCGAGCAGGTTGCTGCATGGGCGGGCATTGGCGTTGCGGCTGAGGGCCATGAAATGGTGAGCAGCAGCGGCCAAGACCCGCATCGGGCAGCGCAGTTCGCCCAGAGCATTCTTGCCCTGCTGTCGCCGGGCATTGCGGCACAAACCAAGGCCGACTAAGCGCGGACCGGCGCACACGGGGTCTGGCGGTCAACCTCCATGCCCAGCCGCATGGCGCTGGCTTTTCTTCAGCTTGGCTGTTTGGGCGTTGCTCCTCTTCCCGCTGCTTGCACTTGGTTCACGCCAGAACGCGCTGCTTGCGTTCGCTGGCGCAAAAGATTTGGGCTCTGGCGCTAAGGTCTTTGCCGGTTGAGTGCCCAGATAAAATTGCCGGTTTCTACTTCGCCTGATGGCGCTCTGTCTCAAGGCCTTTACCGTGACCCTGCATCTGCGTTTTATTGAGGGCGGTAACGCGCTCAGCGAGTTCAAACTCATACAACTGCTGCCCCGCCTGGCAGCCCTCTCCGAAAACAAAATCACCGGCCTGACCGCCCACTTTGTGCACCTGGCCAGCTTCGACGCCGAGCCCGATGCCAAGACGCTGGAGCGCCTCGGCCAGTTGCTGACCTACGGCGAGCCGGCCACGGTAGCGCACGCGGCGGCGGTGAAAGCCGGCGCTGCGGCGTTGTGGGTGATGCCGCGCTTGGGCACCGTGTCGCCTTGGGCCTCCAAAGCCACCGACATCGCGCACAACTGCGGCCTGGCGCTGCACCGGGTGGAGCGGTTGGTGGAATACCGCATCACCCTCAAAACCGGCTTGCTGAGCAAACCGACGCTGAAGGCCGGCCAGCTGCGCGCGGTGGCCGATCTGCTGCACGACCGCATGACCGAGACGGCAAGCCTTGAGCGCGCCCAGGCCGAGGCGCTGTTCACCAAGCTGCACCCAGCGGCGATGGAGCAGGTGGATGTGTTGGTTGGTGGTCGGGCGGCGCTGGAGAGCGCCAACAAAGCCTGCGGCCTGGCCCTGGCCGACGACGAAATCGACTATCTGATCGACGCCTTCACCGGCTTGCAGCGCAATCCGACCGATGTCGAGCTGATGATGTTCGCCCAGGCCAACAGCGAGCACTGTCGCCACAAAATCTTCAACGCCCAGTTCACCATCGACGGCACGCTGCAAGAAAAAAGCCTGTTCGGCATGATCCGCTACACCCACCAGATGGCGCCGCAACACACCATCGTCGCGTATTCGGACAACGCCTCCATCATGGAAGGCAGCGAGATTGAGCGCTTCGTGGCCCGCGCCGGGCAGGGCAACACATCGGCCTCGCCCAGCTACAGCGCCGAGCCAGCCACCCACCACGTCCTGATGAAGGTGGAAACCCACAACCATCCGACCGCCATTTCCCCATTCCCCGGTGCCGCCACCGGCGCCGGCGGCGAGATTCGCGACGAGGGCGCCACCGGCCGGGGCTCCAAGCCCAAGGCCGGCCTGACCGGCTTCACCGTCTCCAAGCTCTGGGGCGGCATGAGCGACCAGCCGGGCGGCAAGCCCGACCACATCGCCAGCCCGCTGCAAATCATGACCGAGGGGCCGCTGGGCGGGGCGGCGTTCAACAACGAGTTTGGCCGGCCAAACCTGCTCGGCTACTTCCGCGAGTACGAACAGGCGGTGGCCGGCGTGCTGCGCGGCTACCACAAACCCATCATGATCGCCGGCGGCCTGGGCGTGATCGACGCTGGGCAGACGAAGAAAATTGACTTCCCCGCCGGCTCGTTGCTGATTCAGCTTGGTGGCCCTGGTATGAAGATCGGCATGGGCGGCAGCGCGGCCAGCTCCATGGCCAGCGGCACCAACGCGGCAGCGCTCGATTTCGACTCGGTGCAGCGCGGCAACCCCGAAATCGAACGCCGCGCGCAAGAGGTGATCAACCACTGCTGGGCGCAAGGTGAGAAAAATCCCATTTTGTTTATCCACGACGTTGGCGCCGGCGGCCTGTCCAACGCGTTGCCCGAGCTGGTGAACGACGCCGGTCGCGGCGCCCGCTTCGATTTGCGCGCGGTGCCGCTGGAAGAAAGCGGCCTGGCGCCGAAAGAAATCTGGTGCAACGAAAGCCAGGAGCGCTACGTGCTGGCCATTGCGCCCGAATCGCTGGCGCAATTCCAGGCGTTCTGCGAGCGCGAGCGCTGTCCGTTTGCGGTGGTCGGCGTGGCGACAGAAGAACGCCACTTGGTGGTGGGCGATGTGGACTTGCCGATTCCCGCTCTGGGGAAAGACGGCTCGTATGCGGTTGACATGCCGATGGACGTGCTCCTGGGCAAGCCACCCAAGATGCACCTCGACGTCAAAACCGCAGAGCGCCAGGCTGTTCCGATGGACCTCAACGGCGTCGATCTCGAAAAGGCGGTGATCGACGTGCTCAGCCACCCCACGGTGGCGTCCAAGCGTTTTCTCATCACCATTGGCGACCGCACCGTCGGCGGCTTGACCCACCGCGACCAGATGGTTGGCCCCTGGCAGGTGCCGGTGGCCGACTGCGCGGTCACGCTGGCCGACTTCGCCGGCTTTGCCGGTGAGGCCATGGCCATGGGTGAGCGCACGCCGCTGGCGGCGTTGAACGCGCCAGCCTCGGGCCGCATGGCAGTGGCCGAGGCCATCACCAACCTGCTCGCCGCACCCATCGATCTCTCCCGCGTCAAGCTCAGCGCCAACTGGATGGCCGCCTGCGGTGAACCGGGCGAAGACGCCGCCCTGTATGAAACTGTGAAAGCGGTGGGCATGGAACTGTGTCCAGCGCTGGGCATTTCGATCCCGGTGGGCAAAGACAGCCTGTCGATGCGCACCCAGTGGACCGATGGCGACGACCAGCACAAAGTCACCTCACCGGTGAGCCTAATCGTCACCGCCTTTGCCACCCTGGCCGACGTGCGCCACACCCTCACGCCCCAGCTCAGCACCGCAGTGGACGACACCACGCTGATCCTGATCGACCTGGGCAAGGGGCGACACCGCCTGGCCGGCAGCATCCTGGGCGAAACGCTGAGCCAGCCCGGTTGCCCGGTGGCCGACGGCGTGCCCGACCTCGACGACCCGCAAGACCTGGTGCGCCTGGTCAACGCCATCAACGCCCTGCGCGCGCAGGGGAAAATCCTCGCCTACCACGACCGCAGCGACGGCGGCCTGCTTGCCACCTTGGCCGAGATGGCGTTTGCCGGCCATACCGGCGTGGCGATCAACATCGACCTTCTGGTCACTGAAGGCGACGGTATTTCAGACAGCCGGGCCGACTACGGCGACGCCAAAAACTGGAGCCAGCAGGTTGGCGCGCGGCGCAACGATCTCACGCTGAAAGCCCTGTTCAACGAAGAGCTGGGCGCGGTGATCCAGGTGGCCACCGCCGAGCGCAACGCGGTGATGCAGACGCTGCGCGAGCACGGCCTGTCCAAACACAGCCACTTCATCGGCAAGACCCGACCCTTATCGTCGCCGATCGACGCCGGCAAGGGCGCGCTGCAGGTCTGGCGCGACGCCAAGGCCATCTTCAGCGCCAAGCTGTTCGACCTGCACCAGGTCTGGGACAGCGTGAGCTGGAAGATCAACCAGCAACGCGACAACCCAGCCTGCGCCAACGCCGAACACGCCGCCGCCGGCTTGGCCGAAGACCCCGGTCTGCATCTGGCGCTGAGCTTCGATCCGGCGGAAGACGTGGCCGCGCCGTTCCTCAACCTGAGCCGCCCCAAAGTCGCGATCCTGCGCGAGCAGGGCGTCAACTCCCATGTGGAAATGGCCTACGCCTTCAGTCAGGCTGGGTTCGAGGCGGTCGATGTGCACATGACCGACCTGCAAATGGGCCGTGCCCACCTGAGCAACTTCCAGGGCCTGGTGGCCTGCGGCGGCTTCAGCTACGGCGACACGCTGGGCGCCGGCATCGGCTGGGCGCGCAGCATCACCTTGAACGCCGTGCTGGCCGACCAGTTTCGCGAATTTTTCGCGCGCTCCAACAGCTTTGGCCTGGGTGTCTGCAACGGCTGCCAGATGTTTGCCGAGCTGGCTGACAGCATCCCCGGCGCCGAGGCCTGGCCGCGCTTCACCACCAACCAGAGCGAGCGCTTCGAGGCGCGGCTCTCCATGGTCGAGGTGCTGGAATCGCCCAGCCTGTTCATGCAAGGCATGGCCGGCAGCCGCTTGCCAATCGCGGTGGCTCACGGCGAGGGTTTTGCCAACTTCAAGCACCGTGGCGACGCAGCGAAGGCGATTGCCGCCATGCGCTTTGTGAACAACGCCGGCCAGGCCACCGAGCAGTACCCGTTCAACCCCAACGGCAGCCCGGGCGGCCTCACCGCCGTGACCACCGCCGACGGCCGCTTCACCGCCCTCATGCCGCACCCTGAGCGGGTGTTCCGCAACATCCAGATGGGCTGGACCAGCGGCCACCCGAGCGAGCAAAGCCCTTGGATGCGCGTCTGGCGCAACGCGCGCCGATGGGTGGGCTGATTGCAATGGGCATTGCGCGCCGCCACCCGCTCGACGCCAGCACCACCGAAGCCTTCGCCCGCGAAGGCGCTGTGGTGCTGCGCGGCGCCCTCAACCCCGCCGACCTGCTCCAGCTGGAGCAGGTCATCGAGCACAGCCTGGCCCACCTGAGCCCACCTGAGCCCACCTGAGCCCACTGGCGCTGGTGGCCAGCGAGCGCGACGACCCCGGTCATTTTGTCGAAGACTTTTGCAGCTGGCAAAACAACCCGGCCTAGGCCGAGGTTTTGCAACGCTCGGCGTTGCCGCACACCGCTGCGCGGCTGATGCAAAGCGAGGTGGTGCGCATCCACCAGGACCACCTGCTGGTGAAAGAGCCCGGCACCCGCCAGGCCACGCTCTGGCACCAAGACCAGCCTCACCACAATGTGAGCAGCCGGCAAAACCGTAGCCTCTGGATACCGGTTGACCCGGTGCCGCTGGCCAGCACGCTGCGCTTTGTGGCTGGTTCCCACACCGGCACCTGGTATGTGCCGCGCACGTTCCGCGACCACCAGGCCAGGTGGTTCCCCGAAGGCAGGCTGACCGAGCTGCCCGCCATCGACGCCGAGCCTGAGCGCTTTCGCCAGCTCGCCTGGGCACTGGCGCCCAGCCACTGCGTGGCCTCTCACATGCTCAGCCTGCACGCCTCCAGCGGCATCGGCCCCGGCAGCCGCCGCCGTGTGTTTTCCGCCCGCTACCTGGGCGATGACGCCTGCCACATCCCCCGCCCCTGGCGCACCTCACCTGCGTTTGCCGGCCGCACCGAGCGACTGCCCGAAGAAGGCGCCGAGCCGGACGACCCGCTCTTCCTGCTGGTCTGGCCAGCGGCCTGAACGCCTTGCCCCAACACCGCCCAGCCGATGGCCGCCTCCCGCCTGCCGCTCCTGAGCGACAACATCGCTTCGCTGCTGGACGACATGGCTGCGATGACCAAGGTGGCGGCACGCCAAGGCGCGGCAGCTGCCGACGACGTGGCCACCACGACACAGCTGGCCACCAAAAAAACCGCTGGTGTGCTGGGTGATGATCTCGCGCTCCACGCCCAGCAGGTCACCGGCGTCAAGGCAGGCCGCGAGCTGCCGGTGGTCTGTGCGGTGGCCAAGGGCTCGCTGCGCAACAAGGCCATCTTGGTGCCGGCGGCGCTGGGCAGCAGCGCGGTGGCGCCCTGTGCCACAGGCCACTGCTCATGCTCGGCGGTCTGTTCCTGTGCTTCGAAGGTGCTGAAAAACAGCTGCATGTTTTTTTCAGAGCAAGAAAGAGGCCGCGAGCAAAGGCGTGGCGAGCTTGCAGCCCATGGCCAACAAGCGGGTCGATGTGCTGGCGCTGGAACAGCAGAAAGTGAAGAGCGCCATCCGAAGCAACTTCAGTTTCTTGGTCGGAATTACCGTTATCACCCTCGCCACCGCTGCCACCGCCAGCGTCGAGCGCCAGCTTCGGTGCTGGTCGGCATCTCCCTGCTGATGACAGCGGGTGTCTACAGCCTGGTAGCCGGCAGCGTGAAGCCTGACGATACCGGCCGGTCAGGGGCTTGATGCCGGCCAACCGCTGGGCAACCGCCGGCCAATGGCGGCCTCTAAACTGACAGAGCATCCAACCAAGAAACTCCATGAACGCCATGCCCAGGACCGCTGCGCCAGCCACCGACGCCGCTGCGGCCATCAGCAACCTCAACAACCACCACAGCGGCATCCTCAGGCGCCGGAACGCGCTCGGTCAAATGCCTGCGCTGTTGGAGCCGGCGGACTGAGCGCGACAGATCGCCAAGCAATGACTGGAATTATTCCGCGAAGCCACCTTTGAGCAACACTTGGAAGAAGAGCGCGAACAGTTTCTCGCTGTCCTCGCCAGCGCCCAGCCGGGCGACGAATTCGGCCGTGGCGAGGCCATGGCCCAGCGCCTGACCGATGAACACCGCCGCGTCGAAGCGCTGTGGAAAGCGCTGGAAAGCGGCTTGAAGCGCGTGGCCAAAGGCCAAAGCACCGATCTCAACATCGCCGACCTGCACCGCCTGGTCGCCGAGTACGCCGCCCACGCCCGCCACGAGGAAAACGACTTCCTGCCGCTGTCGGGAACCATCCTTAGCCGCAACAGCAACAGCAACAGCAACCACAACCATATGGCCGCGCTCAGCATGTCGCTGCACATGCGGCAGGTGAAGCCGGTCAACGCCTGCATTCGATCAGCGGTGCGCGACACCGTTCGGCTAAGCCTGTCGGGTTCCTCAGCCCGATCTGTCCAGCGCAGGGTGGGCTTGCAGTGCGGCGCCATGAAGCCCAACAACCCAGCGACCCGATCCCAGAACGCGGGCCGACCGACGCCGGCAGCGACTCCGCTGCCGTGCCCACCATTCCCGACCTGTTGTCTCGCGCCCGCGAGGTGGAGGTGGACACCACCCTGGTTATTGAGATGCCTCCAGCCGCCGCGAGCGCCGGGCACGAAATCACGGTGCAGACCGACGGCCAGCGTCAGTGGAGCCAGCGCACCACCAGCGCCAATCTGGGCCAGACCAATGGCCTGGAGCACCACCAGCGGGTGCGGTTGGATGTGGCCGCAGGTGTCAACCTCGGCATTGGGGGGTACATGCCGCCTGGGGTGGTGCGCTGGCTACCCGACCCACCAGGGCAGCAGCCGTTTCATTGCGGCCACCTCACCACAGTGGTCCGGCGTGTAACCGGGCAGGGCGCTCAGGCGCTCTTGCCATTTGGGGCTTCTGAGGCGTTGCAGCAGGCGTTGCATGGGCGACTCCTCCAGGGTGGACTTCAAGCACACCAGGCAATAGCGCTCTTCGGTGATTGGCACGAAGTCGAGTCCAGCGTGGCGTGCGGCGTATTCGGTGCCCAGGCCGACCTCGGCTGTGCCGTTGGCCACCGCCAGCGCCACCGCGCCATGCGAGCGCTCGGTGCGTTCAAAGCCGCTGATGTCCAGCGGCAACAGCTTGCCTTGCAGCAGCAGCTCGTCCAGCAGCAGCCGGGTGCCGGTGCCTTTGTCGCGGTTCACGAATCGCGCCTGCAACCGCGCCACATCGGCCATGGTCTGCAATTGCAACGGGTTGCCGGGCGCCACCATCAGACCTTGCCAGCGCCGGGCGAAGCCGATGATCTTGTGCAGACCGAGGCGCAGCAGGGGACGGTAGGTGCGCGCGCTCAGGCTGCCGGCGGCGGCGAACGGCTGCATGTGAAACGCGGACAATTTGCAGCGCCCTTCGTTGAGCGCGCGGATCGCGTCCACACTGCCGCAGAAATGGATGTCCAGGTGCAGCGGCGCGCCGTCGCGTTTGTGCTCGGGCACTTGAGCGGTGAAGGCCAGCAGCTCGGTGAGGGCGTGATCGTGGCTGGCGTAGAGCGTGATCACTGGCACTGCGCTGTCCTGCGCGGGGCCATCGAGCACCTGGGAGAAGGCGCGTTCCAACTCGGCGCGCAGGTTTTCCATTTGTGGCCCGAGCCGCGCCTGCGCCAGGCGTTCCGCAGCCAGCAGACGCTCGCCAAAGGGCGTCAACCGCGCGGCCTGGCCGCGCTCCCAGAACACCAGCCCCTGGCTCAGTTCCGTCTCCCAGTCCTTGAGCTGGCCCCAGACATGGCGGTAGGACAGACCGAGTTCGCGTGCAGCGCCCGAAATCGATCCGCTGCCTTGCACCGCGTGCAGCACGTCCATCATCGGGTTGCGCAGCAAAAAAGCTTGTCGAGAACGCATGGGATCGGCAGCGGTCAGCGCGTAAGACAACTCGATTTTTCGCATGGTCGGCAAGTGTGCCGCAAGCCGCAGCCGAGCGGTGGCGTTGCCTATGCAAAGCGGTTCATACGGGGAATTCACGGGGCCAGACGGCTCGGGGTGGGGCTTAAGCTTGCTTCGAACGTATGAACACTTTTTCTGACAGCCTGGCCACGGCCTTTGCCCTCATTACCTCCGGTGACCCTGACCTTTGGACGGTGGTGGTGCGCTCGCTGTCGGTGAGTGCCACGGCCTGTGCCATCGCCTGCGGCGTTGGCCTGCTGCTCGGCTCGCGGCTGGCCACGTCGCGTTTTGCGGGCCGTGGTGCCTTGCTGACCTTGCTCAACACCTCGCTGGCCATTCCCTCGGTGGTGGTGGGGCTGGTGGTGTATCTGTTGCTCTCGCGCTCGGGCCCGCTGGGCTTTCTGGGCTGGCTGTTCAGCTTCCAGGCGATGGTGGTGGCGCAGTCGCTTCTGGTGCTGCCGCTGGTCACCGCACTCACCCGCCAGGTGGTGGAAGACGCGGAGAACAGCCACGGCGAGCAGCTGCGTTCCCTGGGCGCGGGCAATGGCCTGCGCGCCCTGCTGCTGGCCTGGGACGAGCGCTATGCCTTGCTCACCGTGCTGCTGACCGCGTTTGGCCGGGCGGTGTCTGAGGTGGGTGCGGTGATGATCGTGGGCGGCAATATCGAAGGTTTCACGCGGGTGATGACCACCGCCATCGCGCTGGAGACCAGCAAGGGCGATCTGCCGCTGGCGCTGGGTTTGGGGCTGGTGCTGCTGGCGGTGGTGCTGGTGCTCAATGCCCTGGTGTCGCTGCTGCGACGCTGGGGTGAGCGCGCCGAGGGCGGTGCGCCGTTCATGGTGGCCGCATGAGGGGCATGCCAGGAGCGGCCGGGCTTTCGCTTGCGCCCGACAGCCCAGGGCCGGCCGGCGCGGTCTGCCTGGCGCTGCAACGGGCGGAGGTGCGCCTGGGCATCACCGGTCAGATACACGCGTTGCGCGGTGTCGATCTGACCATCGGTGTTGGAGAACGGGTGGCCTTGGTGGGCTCCAACGGATGCGGCAAAAGCACCTTGCTGCGCGTCTTGCACGGTCTGGTGCCGCTGTCTGCGGGCACCCGGCAGCCGCCAAACGACATGCGCGTGGCGATGCTGTTTCAACGGCCGTATCTGCTTCGGTTAAGCGTCCTCAACAACATCGTGCTGGGCCTGTGGCTGCAGGGCGTTCCATGGCGAGACACAGCGCAGCGGGCGCGCGAAGCGCTGCAGCGGGTGGGCATGGCCGATCTGGCGCAACGCAACGCCAGGGCCTTGTCTGGCGGGCAGGTGCAGCGACTGGCGCTGGCCCGCGCCTGGGCCTTGCGGCCGGCGGTGTGGCTGCTAGATGAGCCCACCGCCAGCCTCGATCCCCATGCAAAGCACGAGGTGGAAGCGCTGATTGCCGATTTCTGCGCCCAGACCGACGCACAGATTCCCACCACCCTGGTCTTTGCCAGCCACAACCTGGGCCAGGTCAAGCGCTTGGCAAGCCGTGTCATTTACCTGGAACAGGGCCGGTTGCTGGCCGACCTGCCGGTGCACCAGTTTTTTAACCCCGCGTGGCTACAGGCTGTGTGCCCGAGCGCTTGTCTGTTTCTTCAAGGAGAAAGTCTGTGAAATTTGCCCTCAATCGAATCCTTGTGTCACTGTGGCACTGTCTCGCGGTCTGACTGCTGCGGTGCTCGGCACCGCTGGCGCGCTGGTCAGCGGCGCAGCTCTGGCACAAAGTATCGTGGTCGCATCCACCACCTCTACCGAGCAGTCGGGGCTGTTTGCGCACCTGCTGCCGGTGTTCAAGACGGTGAGCGGTATCGACGTGAAGGTGGTCGCGCTCGGTACTGGTCAGGCGATCGACATCGCACGCCGGGGCGATGCCGACGTGCTGTTCGTGCACGACAGGGTGGCCGAAGACAAGTTTGTGGCCGATGGCTTTGCGGCCAAGCGCCAAGACGTGATGTACAACGACTTTGTGCTGATCGGTCCGCAGGCCGACCCGGCCCAGACCAAGGGCAACGACATCATGGCGGCACTCAAAAAAGTGGCCACGGCCAATGCGCTGTTCATCTCGCGTGGCGACAAGAGTGGCACCCACGCGGCCGAATTGCGCTTCTGGAAAATGACCGATACCGAGGCCAACAAAGGCAGCGGCTACAAGGCCTGCGGCTGTGGCATGGGCCCCGCTCTCAATATTGCGTCCAGCAGCGGTGCGTATGCGATATCCGACCGCGGCACCTGGCTCAATTTCAAGAACCGGGGCGATCTCGCGGTGTTGGTGGAGAGCGACAAACGGCTGTTCAATCAGTACGGCGTGATGATGGTGAGCGCCGCCCAGCACCCACAGGTCAAGACAGCAGAAGGCCAACAGTTCATCGACTGGGTCACCGGCCCAGCCGGTCAGGCGCTGATCGCCAGCTATAAGATCGGCGGCGAGCAGCTGTTTTTCCCGAACGCCACGAAATGAGGCCACGCCGTGCCCCGCGCAATGGCCCTGACTGTGGTCGCATCGGTGGTCGTGCTGGCGGGCTGCGCGGGTCTTGGCCCGGTCATGACCGAATCACTGGCTGCGCCTGTGGCGGTCTGTGCCGCCGGCAGCCTGCGCCAGGTGTTGACCGAGATTGCTTTGTTCCACGAAACGCGCACCGGTCAGAGGGTGGTGCTGACATACGTTGCCTCCGGTTTTCTGCGCGAGCGCATCGAAAAGGGTGAGGCAGCGACGGTGTTTGCCTCGGCCAGCACCGAACGTTCCCAGCGGCTGGCGGCCAGCGGTGGCTGGGGACCACACCAGGTGTTCGTTCGCAACAGCCTGTGTGCACTGACCAGCGACCGCGTCAGCAACAGGCCACCAACTTTGCCCGACACCCTGCTCGATCCCACCATCCGGGTCGCCACCCCAACCCCGAAGGCCGATCCGTCGGTTGACGGTGCGTGGGCCTTGTTCCGCCAGGCCGGCGCCCTGGTGCCGGGTGCCTATGCCCAGCTGGGCGCCCAGGCGCTCAAGCTGAACGGGGGTGCCGACTCACCCAAGACGCCAGTGGGCTGGGGCACCTATGCCTGTTCGATGAACCTGGGCCAGGCCAAAGTGTTCCTCAGCTGCTGCACCAACGCCGTGGCGGCGCACCAGGAGGTGCCCCGGCTTTGGGTGGTGTCGGTGCCGCCGGCGCTGCAGATGGGAGCGGCCTGCGATGCGACGGTGCACCAGGGCGCATCGGCGCCAGTGCAGGCAACTGGTCAGGCGCTGTTGGCGCCCCAGACGCAGGCAACAGTTGCCCGCTGTGGCTTCGAGCCACCAGTCTGAGCGGCTCAAGCGTCACGCGCTTCAGGGTTTTTTGGCCTGTAGGCGCCGGTAAACGGTGGCGCGGCTGATGCCCAGCGCGCGCGCCGCTTCGCCGACATTGCCGCGCGCGTCTTCCACCGCCTTGCGGATCATCGAGTGTTCGTGGTCTTTCAAAGGCACGGCGTGGCTGCTTGGGCCAAGACGGTGGGTGGCGTGTTCGTCGTGGCGTGTTTCGCGGTGCCGCTGGGCCAGCATCAGCAGCCGCAGGCCCGACCACAGCGGGACTTCAAGCGCACCGCGCTGGATTCGCTCAGCGTCGAACAGTTCGGCGTGGGGCACGGCAAACACGTTGTCGGCATGAAGGGCGCCATTGCTGGATGGCGCGCTGAGCATCTGTGTGGCGGGGCGGTTCATGCCGGTGATGAAACCCTCCGTGTCCAGGCACACCAGGCCATCGCTGTCGTCGCCCAGCACGCGACCGGGCCAATTCAGCCGCAGCAGCAGGTGGTGCGGCTGGGCAAGGGTGAGCGCGTTCTCGATGCTGCGCGCCGACTGCAACACCAGGTGTTTGAGTGCCGGTTGCTCGCTCACGTTGATTCCGGTCAGGTCGAGCATGCCCAGGCGCTCACCGGCTGGCCCGACGATGGGGGCGCCCGCACAGCTGAATACGCTGGTGTGTTGAAAGAAATGCTCACCTCGGTGCAGCCAGACCGCTTCCTGCTCGGCCAGGGCAGTGCCGATGGCGGTGGTGCCCACGGCCGCCTCCGACAGATCGATGCCGACCCGCGCGATCGCCGCGGCGAGAGGATCGCTGCGGTCCACCGCACCGTAGACGTGCAAGGCGGTGCCCTGGGCGTCGGTGAGGATGGCGAAATAGCGCGTGTGCAGCGTGGCGCGTGTCAGGGTGTGGATCACGGGCGCCGCCGCTTGCAGCAGACTGTGGCTGGCGTCGAGCGCGTGGTCGAGCGCGCTGGGCGAGATTGGCTGAAAGCTCACTGCGTGCTGCGGTTCTAGGCCCAGATCGAGGCAGCGGCGCCAGGAGCGTTCGATCATCGGGTCGAGCCCGCCGCTAGGCCCGGGCTGGTGTGCTTGCAGCACCCCCTGCCTGGCTTGCGCGATGTGGGCCAGGCGGACGTCGGCGAGGGAGGTGAGGGGTGTGTTGTTCATGGCAGACTTGACGCGGTGCGCGCCCCGAGCTTGGCCAACAAAACGGTGGATTGCATCAGCTGTGATGGGTTTTGGCACCGGTCTGGGGAAGTGCCCAGGGCTGGCCTGTGTCGCGCGCCAAGCGCGCCAGTGCCTCGGGTGTGTCCAGGTCTCGGGTGTGGTGCGAATTGCCCGGCGCCCATGCTGCCACCTGCTGCGGGTTTTGAAGCGCCCAGGGCCGCAGGCCCACCCGGTCTTGCGCCAGCCATTCGCGCGCCAGATCGGCCTGCAGCAGCACCGGGTGACCGGGCTCCGAGCCGTGCTCTGGCCAGCCAACGCGCTGCACGGGCGAGCGCTCCTGGAAGGCTTGCAAAGCGCGCTGCAGGTCGCTTGCAACCAGCAGCGGCTGATCGGCCAGCAGCACCATCACCGTGCCCACCTCTGGCCTGAGCGCGTGCAGACCCAGGCGCAGCGAGGACGCTGGGCTGTCACCCGGTTTGCGGTTGTGCACCAGCGTCAAGGGCAGGGGCGCAGGTGTCTGGCGCAGCGCAGTGTGGATCGCCCGCGTGTGATGGCCAAGCACCAGCACCGTCTGCGCTGGGCCCAGGCTTTGCACCGCGCGCAGCAGCCGCTGCAACAGGGTGTCGCCAGCAACCGTGATCAGGCACTTGGCGACGCCGCCCATGCGCGACCCGGCACCGGCGGCGAGCACCACGGCGCCCAGCATTCAGCTGACACGCGTAGCGGTAATGCAGACTGGTGCGTCAGCCTCGGCGCTGCGCGGTTGCAGCGCTTCTTTCGCCGGCCCCACCCGCATCGTGGGGGTGAGTGCCACGCCGTTTTTGATCGCGAGCACCTCGGCCATGATGCTGACCGCAATCTCCGGCGGCGTCTTGCTGGCGATGTACAGGCCGATCGGCCCGCTCAGGCGCGCCAGGCTGGCCTCGGTCTGGCCGAAGTGCTCGATCAGCCGCGCCTTGCGTGCCTCGTGGTTGCGTCGCGAGCCAATGGCGCCGACATAAAACGCCTCGGTCTCCAGCGCCTCGATCAGAGCCAGGTCGTCCAGTTTGGGATCGTGGGTGAGGGTGATCACGCAGCTGCGCTTGTCGACCGCAAACGCGCGCACCACATCGTCTGGCATGCCGCTGTCCAGCGTCACGTTGGCCACACCCCAGCTGCTGCGGTATTCCTCACGCGGATCGCAGACGGTCACCGCGAAGCCGCTGAACAGCGCCATGGTGGCCAGGTACTCGGTGAGCTGGCCGGTGCCAATCAGCAGCATGCGGTACTCAGGCCCGAAGCAGTTTTTTAGCCACTGCCCATCGTCTTGCAAGCCGCTGGGCCGCTCACAGGCCAGCAGCCTGACCCGCCCGGTGGCGATCTCGGTGAGGCGCTCGACCATGTGCCCAGCGCCCAGGGACTTCACCAGCTCGGCGATCAGCTGGGCGTTGGGGTTGAATTCGAGCAGCAGCTCCAGCGTGCCGCCGCAGGGCAGGCCAAAGCGGTGCGCCTCGTCGGCGCTCACGCCGTAGGTGACGCGCTCAGGTGAGCCGCTGGGAATTTCGTGTGTGATACCGCTGCCGGCGGCTGGTGCGGACGCTGCGCTTTGGTTCGCGCGGCTGTAGCGGTAGATCAGGTCGTCTTCGATACAGCCGCCCGACACCGAGCCGACCACCGCGCCGTTTTCGCACAGCGCCATGATGGAACCCACCGGGCGTGGTGATGAGCCCCAGGTGTGAACCACCGTGGCCAGCAGCGCTTTGTGGCCTCGGGTGCGCCATTGCAGCAGGCTGCGCAGCACGATGAGATCGAGATTTTCCATTGCTATTTTCTCCAAGGCCCGCTGGTAGCGGCCGGGCCAAACAAAGGCGTCAGCGCGTAGCGAACCAAGCCGCCACCGCCACGACAGCCACAGCGGCGAGACAAATCCAGGC
>Ga0105053_10001898_pt1 | contig 33133 bp, 32 predicted proteins | sample BON01_FD_78093 | JGI IMG/M metagenome (GOLD analysis project Ga0105053, IMG submission 78093) | Freshwater microbial communities from Lake Bonney liftoff mats and glacier meltwater in Antarctica - BON-01 | ecosystem: Environmental > Aquatic > Freshwater > Ice > Glacier meltwater | place: Lake... | reverse complement strand
TTCACCATGCACGGAGGAAATCGCCGTATTCCGCGCATTTGCCCGCACCGTGGCCGAAGGTGGGGAGCGATTTGTGGTGCTCGACACCGCGCCGACCGGTCACACGTTGCTCCTGCTGGATGCATCTGAGGCATACCACCGCGAGCTTGGCCGACAGGCGGGCAGCTCCGGCCACAGCGAGTCTGTCCGTCAGCTTCTCCCGCGTCTGCGCGATCCGGAGTTCACCAAGGTTCTACTTGTCACGCTGGCTGAGGCCACCCCTGTGCATGAAGCGGCGGCGTTGCAGGAAGATCTGCGGCGGGCAAAGATCGAGCCGTATGCGTGGATCGTGAATCAATCCTTCGCAGCGATCCCAACAGCGGACCCGCTCTTGGCCGCGCGTGGCCGCTCGGAATTTCGCTACCTGAACGAAGTCCTCGGACAGCATGCGGCCCACGCCGTCCGCATCCCATGGACTGCTCACCCCATTGAAACTATCGCGCTAATGCCTCAACCTTCAATCTTATGACAACCTACCTCTACGAAACCATCCCATCCAACGATCACGACGAGCCGAAACATTACGAGATTAAACAATCGATGACGGAATCCGCTCTGACGCAACACCCCGAAACTGGTGAGCCGATCCGGCGCGTAATTCTGGGTGGGTTTGGGTTGGTGAAAAAAGCGGGTGCGGCAACCAGCAGCGGATCCTCCTGCGGGTGCGGCACATCTGGCTGCTGCTGATTCGTTCCCGTGAAGAAGCCAAAAGTTCTCATCCTCTGCACAGGGAATTCCTGCAGGAGCCATTTGGCTGAGGGGATTCTGCGGGCCGCGGCCGGTGACCTCCTGGACGTGGCCAGCGCAGGGTCAAAACCTGCGGGCTATGTGCATCCGCTCGCGATCCAAGTGATGGCCGAAATCGGAATCGACATTGGCAGCAACCGATCTAAGCACATGGATGAATTTTACAGCGAGCCAGTGGAAACAGTGATTACCGTCTGCGGCAACGCAGATCAGGCATGTCCGATGTTTCCGGGGCAAGCCAACCGCCACCATTGGCCCTTTGACGACCCCGCTCATGCAGAAGGAACCAGCGATGAAAAGCTCGCGGTATTTCGCAGAGTCCAAGACGAAATCCGGATCACATTTAATGCCTATGCAGCAGGACGCAGGGACCAAAGGAAGACGTGCACGTCAGAAGACTGACGTTGCAGAGCCCGGAAGAATCCGTAAGACAATTTTTCACCGACACGTAAAGCAGTTTCGACAAGTGTTGCGCAGCATGTACCTTAAGATCCTCGATGTTTGATTCCTCCACGATACCGCCAGCCCCAAGCCGTCGCCGCGATCTGCTTGACCGCAAACTGCTGAACGGGGTGCTGTGGACTGCGGTCGTGGTTACGACGCTCGTCGTCATGCGCGAAGGCAAGGACTTGTTCATCCCGCTGGTCATCGCGTTTGTTGCGGTCTACTTGATTACCATCTTGAGCCGGCTTGCCCAACGGATCGAAATCAATCGATACCATTTGCCATCCGCGGTCACGATGATCCTGTCGTTCGCATTTATCTTTGGCGTGGGCTACGCACTATTCAAGCTCATCGCGGAGAACGCCCTGCTCGTCGCGGAAGCAGCGCCCGGCTATCAGACGCGCCTGATTCAACTCCAGCGGGACCTATTTGCCTCCGTCGGCGTCGCAGAGCCCATGGAAGCACGAGAGGTGATTCGCAGTATCGATCTCCAATCGGCTTTTACCACGGTGGCCAGCACGCTTGCGGGTGTACTCGGTCGTGTGTCGCTGGTGTTTTTATACAGCCTGTTCATCCTGATTGAACTCCGGTTTTTGCAAGCAAAACTGAATGCGCTGATTCCAGACAATGGCCGTCGCTCGACCGTGATGCTCGTGCTGAAACGCATCGATGCTGACATTCATAAATACCTTGGAGTTAAAACCTGCATCAGCTTGATCACCGCGTTGCTATCCTATCTCTTGATGCGGCTAGTGGGTCTAGATTTCGCGGAATTCTGGGCAGTGCTGATATTCGTGCTGAATTTTATTCCAACGCTGGGATCGATTGCGGCCACGATTCTTCCCACGCTTTTGGCGGCGGTTCAGTTTACCAGCCTGGGGCCGTTTCTGGCGGTTGGCATCGGGATCACTGCAATCCAGCAAACGTTGGGCAGTATCATTGAGCCGAACCTCATGGGCGAAACATTAAACATCAGTCCCTTGGTCGTGTTCGGATCGCTCATTCTGTGGGGCTACATCTGGGGCATCGTCGGGATGTTTCTTTGCGTGCCGATCACGGTGGTCATCGTCATCGTGATGTCGAATTTCGAGTCTACCCGGTGGGTTGCAATCCTGCTTTCGAAGACAGGTCAGATACGGTCGGATTAACAATCGGCGAAAGTAAGTGAAAACAAGGCTTGCCATTTTCCGGGATTTCGATCAGACACGTAATTGTCCGGACCTTGATAGAGCGCCAGCGTTGAGTTGATCAATAGTGATGCGAATCTCGAGAGATCGGGAAAACGAACCTTAGAAACAAGAAAGAATCATCATTATGGGCAACAGGCTCTACGTCGCTAACCTCTCGTACCAGACCACTGAAGCGGAACTGGAAGAGATATTTCAATCCTGCGGTCAGGTCTCCTCCGCACAGATCGTCAAAGATCGTGACACCGACCGCTCACGCGGATTCGGATTCGTCACGATGGACACTGACGAATCTGCACAAAGTGCAATCGACACAGTCAACGGCAAAATGCTCGACGGTCGCCCGCTCCGCGTGAGCGAAGCTAAACCCCGCGAAGATCGTCCTCCGGGCGGCGGCGGCGGCGGCGGCGGTGGCGGTGGCGGCGAACGCCGTTTCACTGGCGGTGGCGGTGGCGGTGGACGTGATCGTAACGATCGCGACCGTGGCAACAAGCGCTACTAGTAGAACGAATATCCGGGGAGAAATCCCGGAATTCATTTAGCTTTCAAAAGCGCGTCATCCTCGGATGGCGCGTTTTTCTTTTTTGGCTGGCGAGTAGTGGATGGGCGCGCGAGGCTCTTTGAAATATGTTCCATATCGTTTTAGTCGAACCAGAGATTCCACCCAACACGGGAAATATCGCCCGCCTCTGCCTTGCTGCAGAAGCACGCCTCCACCTGATCGAGCCGCTGGGGTTTCAAATCGATGACCGGGCGCTGCGACGAGCAGGGATGGATTATTGGCACGAAGTTGATGTGCATCTTTGGCCTTCCTTGGATGCGCTGGTGGTCACCGCCGATTCTGCAGCTCGATGGTACTATTTCACAACCAAGACGGAGCGCTGCTATTGGGATGCCAAGTTTCTTGATGGGGATTATTTGGTTTTTGGGCGCGAAACCAAGGGTCTGCCGGAATCTCTGCTGGCGGCGAATCGGGACCGCTGCCTTACTGTTCCAATGGCTGCGAGCGCAAGGAGCCTAAATCTTGCCACATCCGTGGGGATTGCGCTCTATGAAGCAAAGCGTCAGGCGGTGCGGAGGTAGTTCTTTCCACGGAATTCGAAAACCAGCACCGAGGGTTTCCAAGCTTGGAATTCCGTCTGCGATCAGGCAATATTGAAAACTCTTCGCAAAATTTTAGTTCTAAAACTATGCCGCTACACTCCAAAGAAACTATCCGCGATCAGGTCATCGACGAGGTATTCGCCGCAGGTGACACGAATCAGACGCTTCCGAAGTATCAATTTCCACCCGACGAGATGGCTGCGAGGGATGCGTATCAATTGGTTCACGACGAGCTCCTCCTGGACGGAAATGCCCGGCAGAACCTTGCCACATTTTGCCAGACATGGGCGGAGCCTGAAGTCCATAAACTGATGGATGAGTGTCTTGATAAAAATATGATCGATCGGGACGAGTATCCGCAGACGGCGGAGTTAGAGGCTCGCTGCGTCCACATGCTGGCGGACTTGTGGAACTCTCCGACTGCTGCGAATACGCTCGGGTGCTCGACGACAGGATCGAGCGAAGCCGCGATGCTTGGAGGTATGGCGATGAAATGGAAGTGGCGTGCGAAACGCCGGTCGGCAGGGCTCTCCACGGAAATGCCTAATTTGATCTGCGGTCCCGTTCAAGTGTGCTGGCATAAATTTGCGCGCTACTGGGATATCGAGCTGCGAGAGATCCCGATGGATGGAGATCGTCTGATCATGACCCCGGACGAGGTCCTCAAACGGTGCGACGAGAATACTATTGGAGTCGTGCCTACGCTCGGCGTGACATTTACCGGGGATTACGAACCCGTGCAGGCTGTGTCGGATGCGTTGGACAGCTATGAACGCTCGACCGGGATCGATATTCCGATGCATGTGGATGGTGCCAGCGGCGGGTTTCTCGCGCCTTTCTGCGCGCCGGGTATCATTTGGGATTTTCGCCTTCGCCGGGTGAAATCGATTAATGCCTCAGGCCATAAGTTCGGTCTCGCGCCGCTGGGTGCCGGCTGGGTGATCTGGCGTGAAAAGTCCGACTTGCCGGAGGATCTTATTTTTAATGTGAACTACCTCGGAGGCAATATGCCCGTGTTCGCGCTCAACTTCTCGCGTCCGGGTGGGCAGGTGATCGCGCAATACTATGACTTCATCCGGCTGGGACGGGAAGGGTATCGGCGGATTCATCAGCGGTGCTACGATATTGCGCAATGGTTCGCAGCAGAGATCCAGAATCTAGGTCCGTTCGAATTGGTCTTCGATGGCCAACCCGAGAAAGGCATCCCCTGTGTGAGCTGGCGGGTGAGAGACGGTGTCCACTTGCCGTATTCGCTCTATGATCTTGCAGATCGGATGCGTGTCTCGGGATGGCAAGTTCCCGCATATTCAATGCCAAAAAATCGGGAAAATCTGATCGTTCAGCGTGTCTTGGTGCGTCACGGAGTGACTCAGGATTTAATGTCATTGCTGCTACGAGACCTCCAGCGTGCGCTCGACTATTTTAAGGATCATCCCATCACGGTCCCGGTCACAGATATCGAAGCGAGCGGGTATCATCATTGATTTCCGAGGTGTGTCCGGGTGGGATTGCGAGCGCTGTCGGCTATGGTCCGCGCATCCGGATTTGGTGCCGTAGGATGAAGTATAATGCGAAAAACCCAGCGAGAGCGGAAGTCAGCATCACGCTGATATTGAAGGTCAGCACGCTGGCACGAATGCCGAAATACTCCTTTATTGGACCAAAAAACACATTGAGATGCCGCTTTGATTCATCGCCGAGCCGATAATCCGACTGTTCCATCTCGGCTTTCGACACCAAATCGGTGACCTTTTGATTCACGTAGATTTGTTCAACCGAGATTGCATTCTCGGGGCTCACCAAGATCCCCGGGTCAAAGGGACCGCCATTCACAACCGCATCGATTCGCTTCAGGCGGCTGTCGATGTCGTTTGCGTCCCGGCCCTGCAACCCGGAAACGGTTGCCAATAACTCCTTGAGATCCTCGAGCCGCTCCTCCTGCACGGGCGTGAGTTTTTCCTGCGAGACGAGCTCCATGATCTGGCTCTGAATCCGCTCCTGCCGCAATGTAAGTCGGTTGAGCTTCGCTTGGCCATAAATGAGCGCCTCATAAGACCAACGCATGGGCATGAATTCACAAATTAAGGGCACCTGAAGATCACTTCGTGGATTAATCGCGCTCTCCGGGTGTTTTGCAAACCACTGCTGAATGGTGTAAACGAAATCGAGATCCTTGTTCATCTCCTCATACTTGATGAGAGCTCCTCCCAGAATGATCTGCGGAATCAATACGGCAGGGATAATATTGACGGCCGTTTTGCCTTCCGGAACCAATGCGGAGATGATGAGGCCAATGGCAATACCGCCGACAGCAGTTAAAATCATCGCGAAAAACATCACCCAGAACATGCCGCGGACGGAGAGCAGTCCATTGCCAATGAACGAAAACATCGCGCATTGCACGATGGCGAAGAGTGTGAGAGTGAGCGCCTTAGCGATGACATAATATCCAATACGGACATTAAGGTTTCGTTCTCGCATCAGGACCGGACGATCCCGAATGATATCGTCCACGCTATTGGTAAGACCTAGAAACATGGCGACGACGAGCGCCAGGAACATGTATGTCGGGATGTGATAGGCCGACGCAAAGTCATAGGTGCCTCCTTCGGAATACCGGAGAACCATCCCGATTAGCAGAGCCAGGATGGGAGCTTCGACCATGGTTGTGAGAAGATTTGCCCGGTTGCGACACTTGCTTATGAAGGCCCGTTTTAACAGCACCACAAATTGCCCCCATTCCTCCCGCAAGCGCAGCGGTTCGCGGCGTCGCAGCGACGAAGCGGGGCTTCCCGATGGGGGAGATGGCGGCTGTGTGGTCGCCACTTCCTTCGAAGGATTTGCGCGGACATCACTGACCAATCGATGGGCCTCAAATTTATCCCGCCAATAATCCGGAGAGTAACGCCGGGCAGGGATGAGTTGGCCGCGGTTGTTTTCCTCGAAGATGATGTCGCCGCTCAGATCCCGCAACGGAGTCTCAAGCACATCGAAAATAAACTCGGGCCGTGCGGTATCGCCGACCTCCGTGGTTTGAGTGGCAGCACCGTAATGTTGGACGTGTTCTGCATCTGCAAAATATTGTAGCGTCTCCCGAGGCGTGCCGAAGAAAACCAGCTTCCCGCCTTTGTCCAGCAGCGCCACCTTGTCGAACATTTGGAACACCCGGGATGTGGGCTGATGGATTGTGACCATCATGATTTTATTGTGCGACATCCCTCGGATGATCTCGATCACATGTTCGGCATCTTTGGACGACAGCCCGGAGGTCGGCTCGTCGAACAAGTAGATGTCAGCGGAACCGATCATATCCAACCCGATATTCAGCCGTTTGCGTTCTCCGCCGCTCAGTGTCTTGGTGTGCGGGCTGCCAACGACGTTCGAGCGGCGTTCGTTGAGGCCAAGTTCTGCCAATTTTCCATCCATGCGGCGCAAGCGCTCGCGGCGGGACAAATGCGGCGACCTGATGGCAGTGGCAAATTCGAGATTTTCCTCAATCGTGAGGTGCTCATCAAATGCGTCATACTGTGGCACGTAGGTGACGTAGCGTCGAAGCGCATCGTAGGTGGCATATAGAGAGCGCCCGTTGAACAGGACCTCGCCTTGCACGGGCGGAAACTGACCCGCCAGCGCTTTCAGCATCGTGCTTTTGCCGCAACCACTGGCACCCATGACGCAGACCATTTCGCCCCGCTGGACAGAAAACGAGATGCCATCCAATGCCACGTCGCCATTGTGAAACCGGCACACCAGATCGCGGACATCCATGGTGCGGATCAAGTTTCGTTCCTCTTCAATAAGACGTTCGGAAAAGTTGCACCGGAGCACCTGTCCGGCATCCACACGGATCGTATCGCCATCCGCGAGGTCCGCAAAATTCCGCACTGGCACGCCGCGCACGAGAATCGGCCGGTCGGACTGGATGACTTCCAGGCGGCCGATTTTCTTGTCGTAGTCGCAGAAGATTTTCATCAACAATTCACCACCCGTCCCCGGTGACAGGAGGATATCGTCTTCATTGAGCAGCCCCGGATTATTGGAAACCAAATACTCCGACTTCGACACCTTGAGCTGAAATCGGCCGCCGTATGATCGCGCCCGTCGGCGCAGGTCGTCCAGGGCGAGTTCGCTATCGTTGTGAAAAACGATTTTGTCATCCAGCGCGGCATTCACAGACACGCCCTCGTTCAATCTTACCCCGTTGAGCACCGCATCCACGGGACGCAGCGCCTTCACCCCGACTTTAAGTCCGAACGTGACTTCGAGGCAGCTGTCGCGCGTTCGATTTTTTTCCAGCCGCACTTCGTCCTCGTCGCTGATTGCGACAAAGAGCTGGGGCAGCGAGACGTTCTTTTTCGCGTTGAAGTAAAAAACGAATTCATCATGCGCCAACACGTGTTCGTCGATGAGTATCCGCTGACCGGGATACAGCCGGCAGAGTTCTCCATGTTTGAGCAACCGGCCCTGAACGATCAACCCGCGATCGGTCATATTTTTTAGAATCATCAACTCATTGTAGCGATACGCGTAAAGTCGTGCTTCACCGGAGAGCCCCTTCATGACAACGTCTGCCGCTCCATCGGCACCAAAGGTCACGCACTCCAGCGGGGAATTTCCATGCTGATAAATATGCGTATCACCCTGATCATTCGCGTTGAGCTGGTAAACGATGTCAATGGCCTGCTCCGCCATCCCGAGCTGAGACATGAACGAATAATATGCAATCACCTGCTCCTGCTTGAGCCCGGCTTTAGCAATCAGGTCATACAATTGCACGCCGAGCAAAATCTTACGGTCATCGCTGAGTTGTCCCGCGAGTTTGAGCGCGATTGCATTGAGATCCTGCTGCTGGTGGAGTGCATCCCGGAATAACTTCCGCAGCTCAGAATACACCGCATCGGGATAGTCATATCGCAGTGATCCCAGGCTGGAATCGATTTCCTCTTCCAGGACTTCACCATCCGCGCGCGCAAATGCAGCAAGCACTTGAATCAGGGTTGGCAGGAGGTTGGGGCTCTCTGTAACCGTGCGGGGTTTGCGCCGGACCCTGCGGAAAAAATGCTGCCAGCCCTGATTCGCCCGGGCAAGCGTGACCATCAGTCCCTCGACACGACGCTGTATCCCGCGTCGGGGCTTTGGTTCTTTGATGGCTTCCACTGGCGGAACGTAGCACGACCTGAGGGGCAATCGCAAAAGCAATCGTCCCGGAGCACCAAACTATTGGCCCGGAAACTGCTTGCGCAAGCAGGTATTGTGCCTACCTTCGACTTACATGGCTGGTGTGGAGCAAAATCTGGGATTATCCCTGCAGCAGACGTTGTCTCCGCAGATGCAGCAGAGTTTGCAACTGCTGCAGGCCCCCGCGCTTGAACTGCGTGCCTTGGTTGCTCAGGAGCTTCAAGTGAATCCGGTGCTGGAAGAAGAGGTACCGGAGCGGGAGGAGAATGATTCCGACGACGATCCGGATCACGACTTGGAGGAAGTCTCGCGCATGGATGAGGAATGGCGGGAATACATGGCTCAAACTGGCGCCTACGAAGGGCGTTCAACCGACGCTGAGGAGCGTCGCGAGTTTCTTTTCAACTCTCTGAGCAACTCAGTGACGTTGCAGCAACATTTGCTGGATCAACTCACGCTGGTGGAACTCAATGAGGATGAGCGGGAAGTCGCGGATGCTATCCTGGGAAATTTGAACGATGCTGGCTTGCTTGAAGTGAGCGTTACCGAGTTGTGCGGCTTATCCAATCAGCGCGAGGCGACCGTCGAGCGGGTGCTCCACGAGATTCAGAGTTTGGATCCCGTGGGCATCGCGGCGAGGAACCTTTGCGAGTGTCTGACGATTCAGCTAAATCGCATCGGCAAAAGAGAAAGCCTGGAGGCGCGCATTGTGGCGAATCAACTCGACCTCCTCCTGCGACGGCGGTTTCCAGATATTGCACGCAAACAGGGAGTGGGTGTCGGTGACGTGCAAGCAGCGGCAGATTTTATTTCCACCCTCGAGCCACGACCCGCACGCCAATTTTCAGACTCCACGGAACAGGTAGTAAACGCGGACGTTGTGGTCGAGGATTACGAAGGCGAGTTTATCGTAAGCCTCGTAAACGAAAACGTCCCGGCACTGCGGGTGAGCAATTATTACAAAGATCTCCTATCGGAACCCTCCAATCGCGGCGAGGTGCGCGAATATATCCGTGACAAGATCAAAGGGGGTCGGTTTTTCATTAAGTGCATCCAGCAGCGGCAACAAACGATCTTGTCGATCGCGCGTGAAATCGTGTCGCGGCAGGAGGACTTTTTTAAGGTGGGACCATCGGGGTTGCATCCGATGACCATGAACCAAATTGCGCAAGCCGTGGGGGTGCATGAAACTACGGTTAGCCGCGCTATCAACGGCAAATACATGATGACGCCGCAGGGGATGTTCGAGATGAAATACTTCTTCACGCCCGGCTACCAGACCGCTGCAGGTGGCGACATGAGTAATGAAAGCGTGCGCCGCTCTATCAGTGAGCTGGTCGAGAAAGAAGATCGCCGGCGGCCATTGAGCGATCAGGCAATTCTTCAAATCCTCCTCGAACGCGGTATCCCGCTCGCGCGTCGCACGGTGGCGAAGTACCGCGAGCAACTCGGGCTGCTGCCCAGCCATTTGCGTAAGACCTTTTAGAAGAGCGATGATTTTCACGGATTTCAGTTGTGGCCGCGCTCCCACAGCCACGAGGGGAGGTCTGGCATGTTAGGCCGCGACCGACTGCTGATCCGTTGCTGCTACCTCGGGATGTTTGTCCAGGCGTTGGTCATTAACCTGACGCCGATATTGTTTATTCCGTTGCGTGGGGAGTTCGGGCTGTCGTGGGAGCAAATTGGACGCCTCGTTCTGGTAAATTTTCTCACTCAGATGGTGGTGGATTTGGTTTGTTGTTGGTTTGCAGATCGTGTGCCAACCAAGCCGTTGGTCGTCGCGGCAAATTTTCTAGCGGCAGCGGGACTTTGGCTCTTTGCGCTGGCACCGGGCATTTTTTCTTCGCCGTATGCGGGCCTCATGCTCGGCACGGTTGTTTTTTCTATCGGATGCGGGCTATTGGAGGTGCTCCTGAGCCCGATCATTAACGCGGTGCCGTCGGAGAGCAAAAGCTCTGCCATGGCGATGCTGCATGCCTTTTATCCCATCGGTAAAGTGGCGGTAATCGTGGCGACCGGTGTTGCGCTGTATATTTTTGGCGTAGCAAGCTGGCGCACGGTGATCCTTGCTTGGTCCGTTTTTCCTTTGGTCAACACGCTGGCATTTATGATGGTGCGTATCCCGCCTTTTTCACCCGACGGTGCGAGGACCACGCTGCGATCATTGTTTCGCAGACCCGTGTATCTGCTCCTGCTAGCGGCGATGTTCCTTGCCGGCGCAACCGAAGTCACCATCGCCCAGTGGACTTCGGCCTATGTCCAAACTGGGCTCGGCTATTCGAAGGTTATCGCAGACCTGGTGGGCTTCACGCTCTTCGGCGTGGGAATGATCATCGGTCGCGTGTGGTTCGGCCTGCGCGGCGACCAAGGCGGGCTCCGACACATCATGATCTGGGGAGCCGTGTTGTCGTCTGTGACTTTCCTGCTTATGTCGCTGTCACCGTTTCCGCTGCTGGCCTTGGTGGCGTGCATTACCTCCGGCCTGTTTATAAGCATGTTGTGGCCTGGAACACTATCATTGTCGACACACCGCTTTCCGCTGGCCGGGGCTTCGATGTTTGCATTCCTTGCCGCCGCGGGTGACACCGGCGCGGCTCTCATGCCGTGGACTGTGGGGCTCATTGCCGATCAGGCTGGGGGGCCAATGGCATGGGCGGTATGGATTTTTGGACCAGATATCCCGGCGGACCAGCTGGGGCTTCGGGCCGGATTGCTGGTGGCTGCGCTGTGTCCCTTATTGATGATCCCCGTGCTTCACTTGTTGAAAAAGTGAGACGTGCGTCAGGCCGGCGCGATCTCATCGATCGCAGTGAGTTCGGAATCGGAAAATGTCAGTTGATCCAGCGCAGATAAATTTTCGTTCAGTTGGATCACGGAGCTTGCACCGAGCAGGGCGGATGTGACCTCTGGCAGACGCAGCACCCACGCGATAGCCATCTGTGCGAGCGACTGTCCGCGAGCTTCGGCGATGGTGTTAAGAGCGTGGATGCGCGGGAGGTTCTCTTGGACGGTAGGACTCTTGAGGAATCCATGGGACTTGGCCGCACGGGAGTCCGCCGGGATATCATGCAGATAGCGGGACGTGAGTTGTCCTTGAGCCAACGGGGAAAAAACAATGGAACCCATCCCTTCGGCTGAAAGGACATCCGTAAGTCCCTTCTCAATGTGACGATTGAAAATGTTATACGACGGTTGGTGGATCAGGCAGGGTGTGCCAAGACTGCGAAGCAGCGCAGCGGCTTCCGCCGTCCGCTCGGGGGAGTAGTTTGATATCCCGGCGTAGAGCGCCCGACCGGACCGCACAGCGTGATCCAACGCACTCACCGTCTCTTCCAGCGGGGTGTCTAAGTCCGGACGGTGGGAATAAAATATGTCCACATAGTCGACACGCATCCGCTTCAAACTCTGGTCCAGACTCGACAGGAGATTCTTGCGAGACGCCCACTCACCGTAAGGCCCCGGCCACATTCGATATCCCGCTTTAGTGGAAAGAATAAGTTCGTCCCGATACGGTCGAAAATCTTCAAGGAAAATCCGGCCAAAGTTCGACTCGGCACTTCCGGGTGGCGGGCCATAGTTGTTGGCGAGATCGAAATGCGTGATACCGCAATCAAATGCCCGCCGGAGAATCGCACGCTGTGTCTCAATGTTATCGACGTCGCCGAAGTTATGCCACAACCCGAGCGAGATGCGAGGCAACATCAATCCACTACGTCCCACCCGGGAATACGGAGTGGATTTGTACCGGTCGGGCGCGGGGAGATAATGCGTCGTCATAGGGCGGATGGTAGCTAGGCTTTTACTCGCTCGATGTGAGCGCCGACTTCGTTTAATTTTTCATCAATGCTCTCGTAACCGCGATCGATGTGGTAAACCCGGTTGATCTCGGTAATTCCATCCGCTTGGAGGCCCGCAAGGACTAGTGCGGCAGATGCGCGCAGATCACTTGCCATGACCGGGGCGCCTGACAGTTTCGGCACGCCACGAATTACCGCAGTTGCACCTTGGAGTTCGATGTCCGCGCCCATGCGTTTGAGTTCGGCGACATGCATGTAGCGCTGCGGAAAAACATTTTCGGTCACGACGCTGATTCCATCTGATCCGGCAAGCAAGGCACACATTTGTGCCTGCATATCCGTGGGAAAGCCCGGAAATGGCTCTGTTTCAAGCTTCATCGATTTGCGATTTCCATTGGGGGAGATCCGGAGCGTGTCGGTGCCTGACTCGATGTGATAGCCGGACTTGATCAGCGGCTCGATCACCGCTCCCAAGTGTGATGGATCCACGCGTTTCAGCAAAAGATTGCCGCCGCTGATGGCACCGGCGATGAGGAAGGTGCCGGCTTCGATGCGGTCAGGGATCACCGTATGTTCACAGCCGTGGAGTTTTTTGACACCTTCGATGATGATTCGGGAGGACCCTGCACCTTCGATCTTGGCGCCCATTTTTTGCAGAAAGTTCGCAAGATCGACGACTTCGGGTTCTTCGGCTGCCCCGTCGATTATGGTGGTGCCATCTGCCAGCACTGCGGCCATCATGAGATTGTCCGTGCCTAGCACGGTGGAGCCGAATCTGCCACGCATGTTGATCGTCGCGCCCCGCAATTGCGGAGCGAGGACTTTGACGTTACCCTGGACCACGCGAACTGCTGCGCCGAGTGCTTCAAACCCACGCAAGTGGAGATCAATGGGGCGGTCTCCGATCACGCAGCCGCCTGGTAGCGAGACAGTGGCTTCTTTTTCGCGTCCGATCAGTGGGCCCAAAATGCAAACCGATGCACGCATCTTGCGCACGATGTCATAGGGTGCCGCCGTCGTGATCGAGTCCGCGTTGATTTTCACTGTGCCGCTGGCACGTTCTACATCGCAGCCCAGCTCGCTCAGGATGGTGAGCATGTAATGAATGTCACTAAGATCGGGAACCCGGTGGATCGTACAAGAATCTCTTGTGAGCAGACTGGCTGCGAGAATGGGGAGAGCGGAATTTTTGGATCCGCTGATGCGCACCGTGCCTTCGAGCGTATGCCCGCCGTGTACTAATATCTTATCCATGTTTTGCGAAAACGAATCGTTCGACATTCTGATAATCTCGAAGCCGTCGGATGTCGCGGAAATTATGTGATGCGAGCAGATCGCAGACGTTATCGGCTTGGTCGTGTCCGATTTCCAACGCGATGCCAAACGGCCCGGTAAACTGCTCTGCCGTCATCTCGACGAGCCGTCGAATGAGGATCAGCCCATTCTCTCCGCCGTCTAGTGCGGTAAGAGGATCATTTTGCACTTCCCGGGACAGACTGGCGATGTCCCCGTGCGGGATGTATGGGAGGTTGGCTATGATCCAGTCTGGAATAGGTAGTTCCAGAGGCAGCAGATCCGCCTCGTGAAAATGCACGCGACCGTTGAGACCATGTCGAGCCGCATTTTCCTTCGCCAGTGCCAGCGCTTCGGACGAAATGTCACAGGAATGGACGGTTGCATCCGGGCATTCGAGCGCCAAGGTGAGGGCAATGATACCCGATCCAGTGCCTATGTCGATGAGTGCGGGAGAGGGCTGATCCTTAATTTCCTTGAGGAGAAATTCTACTAATAGCTCCGTCTCCGGGCGCGGGATCAGGGCACGGCTGTCACAAAGGAACTCGCGGCCATAAAACGCCGCAGTCCCCATGAGGTGCTGAAGGGGAACCCCCGTCGACCGTGACCGAATCAACTCTCGGAGAGGTGCCCGTTCAGTATCGCTGAGCGGGCGGTCAAATTCCATGTAGAGCTCCAGGCGCTTTAACCCAAGGACATGGGCGAGCAGGTGTTCAGCCTGAAGTCGGGGCTGCTCGATACCATGTTTTTCGAGATACCCAGTGGCGGATACGATGACTTCGAGCACGGTCATAGCCGGCCCTCCCGATTCCGCAGCGAGAGTCTCACAGTGCTGCGGCGTCCTTCAGGCGCTGGGCCACATCGCTCAGATACAGAGATTCGATCATTTCTGAAATCTCCCCCTCTACAAAACGGTCGAGATTATAAAGCGTCAGGCCGATTCGGTGGTCTGTGACCCGGTTTTGCGGGAAGTTATAGGTCCGGATCTTTTCTTCGCGTCCGCCGCCGCCAATGAGGCTCTTGCGGTGGGCAGAGTACTTTTCCTCTTCCTCGCGACGTTTATCTTCAAGGAGCCGTGACCGCATGATCTGGAGCGCGCGTTCTTTGTTCTGCTGTTGAGAGCGGCCATCCTGACAGCGTACGATACGGCCGGTCGGGATGTACATAACTTGCACCGCAGAATCCGTCGTATTTACCCCCTGACCGCCCGGACCTCCAGCACGACAAACTTCGATGCGCAGGTCCTCGGGGCGGATATCAATATCCACCTCTTCGGCTTCGGGGAGGACAGCCACGGTGGCCGCTGATGTGTGAATCCGGCCCTGGGCCTCCGTGGCGGGAACGCGCTGGACGCGATGGACTCCGCTTTCGTAGCGCATCCGGCGAAACACAGCATCGCCGGAAAGCCGGAAGACGATCTCTTTGAGTCCACCCAGATCTGCCTGACTGCTGTCCAAGACATCCACTTTGAGTCCGGCCGTCTCAGCATAGCGCCCATACATCCGGAATAGGTCTGCGGCAAATAGCGCCGCCTCCGTCCCACCGGTGCCGGCTCGAATCTCGACAATAGCATCTTTGTCCTCGTCGAGTTCGGGAGGAAGGAGCGCAATGCGAAGATCGAATTCCAACTTCGGGAGGCGTTCCTCCAGATCGGTAATTTCGGCGCGCACCATGGCTGCCATCTCAGGGTCGGCATCGCCCACGATGAGGCGGTTTTCTCCCAACTCGTGGGTTGCCTTTCCGAAGGCATCCCACGCACCGAGGATTTCCTTCGTCTTCGAATGCTCGCGCAAAATATCGCGCGCCCGGGCCGGATCGTCGTACAGATCGGATGACCCGATGGCTGCCTCCAGCTCGGCAAATCGATCCCGCTTACGGGCAATCAGTGGCGCAAAATCCATAAAATCAAAAACGGTGAATTCGCCACATGAGCGAAATCACCGCTTAGGAAATCGTCTGTTAAAGCTAAGCGGACTTGGGAACCGCGCGTGTCGCCCGCGCACTGCCGTAACGGCGTGTGAATTTTTCAATCCGGCCTGCGGTATCAACAAATTTTTGTTCACCGGTAAAGAAAGGATGGCAGGCGGAGCAAATGCCTATTTTAATGTTCTCTCGGGTTGACCGTGTTTTGTAGGAAGCGCCACAAGCGCACATGATGACGCTGTCGACGTAGTTTGGATGAATATCTGCCTTCATATCGAATAAAAAAAATGGAACCCGAGAAAATCTATGATTCCCCCCGCGATTTCAAGCGGAAAATCGCCACATCCCGGAATGCACTTCTGAATCGTTGGGCCACGGTGTGCCGAATGCGGGGTGCGGAAATGGCAATATTGGACTCGGAGGGCCGAGGTATATGCTCGTTTTCTGACCTTAATATTCGCGCAGAAGCAGTCGCAGATGGCCTTCGTAGCCGGATATCCCCAGGTGCGGTTGTAGCCCTGCAAGGCAAAAATGGTGCCTCGTGGATTGAATCCCTGCTTGGAATCTGGATGGCCGATGGAGTCGTGCTGCTGGAGGATCTGAGTCTCACAACTGCGGCACGGGCTGCGGCAGAGCAGACCACGGGGGCAGTGCTGCGAATTTCAGACGAAAGCGACCTCCCTCAGTGGGACCTGATCCCGACGAACATTTCTGGTCTGGATCTGGGCGGCGATGTGCAATTAATTAAGCTAACCAGTGGGACAACGGGGACGCCGCGAGCGGTCTTATTTCATACCACGCAACTAGTGGCTGATTGTGATGCCATTTGCTCGACGATGAGAATTGGTCCGAAAGATCGCAACTTTGGCATTATCGCTTTTTCGCACTCCTACGGATTCAGCAACCTCGTGACCCCACTTCTTTGCCACGGCGTGGCAGTGATCGCTTCTGGAGATGCATTGCCTCGCGCGATCATCAATGGCGTCGTCAGGGCCCAAGCGACAGTATTGGCCGCGGTGCCTGCGATTTTTGAGTCTGTGGCCGCTCTCGAGGGCGAGATGCCCACGTTGCGACTGTGTATCTCAGCTGGTGCCCCGCTCCGAATCGCTGTGGCGGATGCATTCCGGGACCGCTTTGGCGTCAAGTTGCATTCCTTCTACGGCGCCTCCGAATGTGGTGGCATTTGCTATGACCGATCGGACGACCGCGTCACGATGGATGGATTTGTCGGAACCCCGATGGACGATGTTCTCGTGGAGCGCCGCGATGCCACGTTGGGATCGTTGTTGGTTCGGATCACTAGTGCGGCGGTGGGAATCGGCATTGTCCCAATCAGCGAGGACGGTGGGCTGGACGGGTCGAGCACTTTCTGTCCGGCAGATCTCCTGGCGGGTGACGCGCTCGGTGGATTTCGCATCGTTGGCCGACTTTCGGATTGGATTAATATTGCCGGGCGAAAGTTGGACCCAGCGGAGGTTGAAAACGCGTTGCGTGCGTTGCCAGGTGTCCATGATGCGGTTGTGATCGGCATTGATGACCGCCGCCGAGGGCAAAAAATATGTGCGGTGGTTGCAGGCGACTTGAGTATTGTCTCGCTGGAAAGTTTGCAACGCCACTGCAAATCCCTCCTCCATCGATGGCAAATTCCGCGCGAGATCCGCGTGGTGGCATCACTACCGATGAATGCTCGCGGAAAAGTCAGTCGGCCGCACATCGCGTCGACGTGGAACACCTAGTGGAGAGCAGCAGGCAATTTCGCGTGGAAAAATCGTAGTTGCCTTGTAGGTGGATCACCCCAGGCGACTGCTACGGCATATTTGCCTTCGATGGTGAGGTGTCTCAAGTGCATCTCTTCGCCGTCGATCAATCGGATTCGCCCGGCGGAAGTCCGCGTAGTGTCCGCAAGGCCGTTTGCGATTCCCGTGCCTCGTGCTTTCAGCGCCGCTTCTTTTGCGGTCCATAACCCGTAAAAGCACCTGGCCTGCTCGTCGAGGTCCCTGGCGCGCTCGATCTCCCGTGCCTCGCTTTCGGAAAAATACCTCTGGGCAATCGCCACGAGGTCGCGATCCAGTCGGATCTGCTCGACGTCCACGCCGAGTTGGGTGCCCGTGGCCACAGCGAGTAACACCCAGTGCCCGGAATGCGACAGATTGAAGTCGAAGGCAGCACCGGGCACATAAGGCCTGCCATTGGGTTCGCGGAGGATGATAATATCTTCGGGGGCACAGGACAAATAGCGGGACAAGACGCTGTCCAGCAGAAGCCGGGAGGCAATTCTCAACTGGCGCACCGGACCCATCGCATGCGACATCTTCTCGCCCCAACGGGCATGCCATGGCGCGCTCTCCGGAAGTTCCCGAACGTCTGCTCGCCAGATGTCAATGGTGCCCGCGTCAGGCTCTGGCGCAGATGAGCACCTCCGCCATTCGAGCCCTTCAGGCGAAATCATTCGGCCACGGCAGTATCTTCAGGCCTACGAATGCGGATTGACGGCTTGCCATTGAAAACTTCGACAACACCGGAAAATATCATCTCCTTTCCAGCCCACGTATCGATATTAGGAAACTGGTCCACGTCCATCTTATGAATCCGGACTGCGAATGTGTGAGCCGGATAGATGCCACCAATATTGACGTAGATATAACCGCTGTCCCGCCGCACCACTTCCGACACGACGCCTCGCATGGAGACCCGTTTTCCGTCTGCCGCAATGGCCTGATCCGGCGAAAACGGCTGATCAGCCCGAAGGAGCTGAATGCCACATAGTAGCACCGCCCCGAAAACAAAAGGCACCCGAATCATTATAATGTTTTTCCCACTGCGATTGGTTTTACTGACCAAAGCAAATGATCCGGCAGAGGGCAACCAAGAAATAGTTTGAGGAAAGGACGCAGAATATATGCATCGTCCGGTGGTTGGCCAGGTTCCCGCCGCGGAGTCGAAAGTAATAGGTCAAATGGTAAGAGATGACCTCGATGATGGATGACCTCGATAAAGCAAGTCCCGATCTGCAGCCCGATAGCGTGGAACAGGTATCGAAAAAGATTCCCCCTTGGGTTCGCCAAGCGTAAAATCTACGCGATTCGTTAGGAAACATCCCCGCTTGGTTTAACATCCCCTCCCATGACTTCCTTTTACGACAGCCTCTGCGATCGCCTGATCTCCGAAAAGGCGCGTAGGTCCGGGGAACGCGTGGTTGTCGTGATCGCGCTGGTCGCATTTGTCGTCCACTTGGTTCTAATCGGCCTGCGCAACCTCGACTGGCTTCCGGTTCACAGTCATCATCTCGATGAGTTACTGACTAATCCGATAGCGGCGATATACACCCCGTTTTCCTTTATCCTCGTTTACGAAGTCTACCTGCTCGTCTTTTACCTGCCCCAGTCGATTACTCAGTATATCGCCCGGCAATATGAAATTATCACGCTGATCATTATCCGCCGGATCTTCAAAGACATCGCTAATGTGGAGCTCACCGTGGACTGGTTTAACCGACCGAGGGATCTGCAATTGACCTTTGACATTGCGGCTACCCTGATCCTCTTTTTGCTGATCATACTCTTTTACCGGCTTGCCCAAGACCGCCCTCTCCCGAGGGAAGATGCGGCGGGGCATTCGGCTGACCTGCGACGGTTTATTTATTTTAAGAGTATCATAAGCCTGTTGCTCGTCCCAGTATTGCTGGGTCTTGCGATCTACAGTTTCATTTCCTGGACCGCCGAAAGCTTTTTTCTAGTCACCTCAGCGACGGCAAGTGTGGTTGATGTAAATAAAGTCTTTTTCGAAGATTTCTTCGGCGTCCTCATCATGGTCGATGTTTTCTTGCTCCTGCTTTCGCTTATTCACACCGACAGCTTTCCGAAAGTGATCCGGAACTCGGGATTTATTATTTCAACGATTCTAATCAAGATCTCATTTAGTGCCGATGGCATCGTCAATGTCATGCTCATCCTCGGGGGAGTTTCTTTCGGTGTGGCGATTCTCTGGGCACACAATATCTTTGAACGAACTATTAGCTCGAGCCCGAAAAATATTGCCTCCAGTTGAATTTGGTTAACCGATATTTTCATAATACACTCGACCGCCGCGGGTTGGCAACCTGGCTAGCATTTCTCGGCCGTCCCTCCACCTCTGCTGGCTCCAGACAAATGCGTCTGGATGCCAAGTCAGATCGTTATCGTTTTGTCAACGAAGCCATCCCGCCAATTCCAATTACATCATGAAACACGTTCACCCTGACTACCAATGGGATATTCTAGCCCATCAAGCGGCATCCCTCGTGCCAGAGGCCGTCCAAGGAACGGCATACCCCCTCAATCTGATTAATGGCGTGTGGGGAGAACCGGGCAACCGGAAACATTTCCAGTCCCCCGTAGACGGAAGCACGATCACTCACCTGCCCATGATCGATCTGCTGCACGCGCGGCGGGCGGTGGAAGGAGCGGCCAAGCAGGCGCAGGATTGGAAAAAAGTCGACCTCGACGAGCGAGCAAGGCGCATTGCGGAGTGCCTCGGCGCTCTGAAGGTCCACCGCAAATTGATCGCTGGATTGCTCGTCTGGGAAATTGGAAAACCGGTCCATTTAGCCGAAGTTGATGTCGACCGCTGCATCTCGGGCGTCGAGTGGTATCTCGATCAGAGGGAGACTTTCATGACCGGGCGCGAGCCGCTTGGTCTGGTTTCAAATATCGCCTCATGGAACTATCCCTACTCGGTCCTGATGCATTCTCTGCTCGTGCACATGCTGGCCGGGAATGCGGTCATCGCGAAGACGCCGACAGACGGCGGGCTAATGGCGCTGACCGTGGGCTGCGCCCTCGCTGCCCGGGCCGGATTGCCGATTTCGCTCGTTAGCGGGTCCGGGGGGCAGTTGAGCGCCGCGCTGGTTAATAACGAGCACGTCGCGGCCCTCGCCTTCGTCGGTGGCAAGACTAATGGAGGCATCATTGCGTCCAGCCTCTACGACCATAACAAGCGTTACATGCTCGAGATGGAGGGCGTTAACACATGGGGCATCTGGAATTTCTCCGACTGGGACGGCCTGGCCAAACAGTTAAAAAAGGGTTTCGAATACGGCAAGCAGCGCTGCACCGCCTACCCTCGCCTTGTCATCCAGCGGGACCTTTTTCCGCATTTCCTAGCCATGTATCTTCCTGTGCTGGAATCTCTCCGCTTTGGTCATCCCCTTTTAGTCAACGGCGACGGCGAACTCCCGCGACTGGATTTTGGTCCGATCATCAACAGCAAGAAGGTCGAGGAACTCCGGGTGCGCTTCAGCGAGGCGAGAGGCAAAGGCGGCATCTGCCTCTTTGATGGCAGCTACGATGACGCGCTCTTTTTGCCCAACCAGGACATATCTGCTTACTATGCCCCGCAATGTATTCTCAACGTGCCCCGCAACTGCGAACTCTACCACAGCGAGCCATTTGGTCCGCTCGATTCCATTGTGGTCGTGGACCGGATCGAAGAAATGATCGCCGAGATGAATGTTTCCGGCGGGGCATTAGTCTCGAGCGTCGCCACAGATGACGAATCCGTTTTCAAGCGGGTGGCGCAAGAGACTCGCGCCTTCAAACTGGGCCATAACAAAGTGCGGTCGCGGGGCGATAACGAGGAAGTGTTTGGAGGAATCGGGGCATCGTGGAAGGGTTGCTTTGTTGGTGGAGAACACCTCGTCCGGGCTGTCACCCACGGTAACGGCGATGAATCTCTCTTCGGCAATTTCCAAGATGTAAGACGTCTGCCCGAGACACGCTAACTCCCGTCCTCAGCGGCGAGCTTACGAAATTTGTCCAAAGGCGAAGAGGGTGCGTTGTGTTATTGTGAGACTGCAAAAGTCTGCACACGGGCGCAGATTCAGGCTTGCCACATTGGATCGGTGAGAAACAAAAATTTTGCTGCCCCTCGGAGCCGCAAGCAGCCGTCAATATCGGGCTTGTCATCAGGGAAGTCGTTGTTAACCTAGCCATCCCGCAAATAAGCGGTTTCTTTTCTCGAACCATGATTTTGGCCAACCTTCTTTCTGTCGGGCAGATATTGCCGGACATGCAAGCCGTGGAGCGGCGGCAGGCGATCGAGGAGATTGTTGCGATGCTCGTTGAGTCGGGCCGGATCGCCGACTCCGACAAGCCTGAGCTCCTTGATGCGCTAAAGCAGCGCGAGGAAACCATGAGCACTGGCATTGGTTTCGGCATCGCCATCCCCCACGCATCTTCGGTTCGCGTGACTGAAGTCGTGGCCGGATTCGGTCGTTCAAAAGCGGGAATCGAATTCGACTCACTGGACAATGAACCAGTGCATTTCATCGTTTTGTTTGTGGTGCCACGGGACCAATTCCAAACGCACCTTCGAACGCTGGCGGCGATCGCGAAATTCCTCAATGACCGCACCGTGCGCGAAGAACTGGCGAATGCGACAGATGCGGCATCGCTGCTCAGTGTGTTTGAAAACCGCACGCCAAAAAGCTGACTGCGCTTCCCGATCCTTATGACTGTGCGCCACCTTTTGGAGTGCCGCCTGCGCGATGCGCTGTCGGCCATCAATCTAGATCCCGCCGCAGCGGAGGTGTCCGCTGCCGCTGACACCCGTTTTGGAGACTATCAGAGCAATACCGCTATGGTCTTGGCAAAGCGTGAGCGTCAAAACCCGCGTGCGCTGGCGGCACGGATCGCTGAGGAGATCGACGTCGCGGGGCTCTCCGCTCTGCCAGAGATCGCCGGCGCCGGCTTTTTGAACTTTCGATTGGACGCTTCGTTCCTCGAACGTTCGGTCACTGAACTGCGGCAGGACCCACGGGTCGGCTGCGAAATGCTCTCGGCTCCGAAGACGATCATCATTGATTTCAGCTCGCCTAACGTTGCGAAGCCAATGCACGTCGGACATATCCGGAGCACGATCCTTGGTGATTGCTTGTGCCGGATTGCCCGGTTCCTTGGCCATCGCGTGATCGCTGACAATCACATTGGCGATTGGGGCACTCAATTCGGGAAAATTATTTACGGATGGAAACATCTTTTAAACCGCGAGGCATTAGCGGCACAACCGATTCCAGAATTGTTGCGCCTCTACCGCGAGGTCAATGCGCTCGAAGCGACTGATGAGGTGGTGAAGACGTCCGTCCGCGAAGAATTGGTGAAGCTGCAGGCTGGAGACCCGGAGAACCTATCGATCTGGCGCCAAGTCGTGGATACGTCGCTGGTCGAGTTTCAAAAAATCTATGCGCTACTCGATGTGCAGTTCGACGAGCATCTGGGAGAAAGTTTTTACAACGCCGCGCTCTCGCCGTTGGTGGACCGCTGTATTGCTGGCGGGATTGCTCGTGAGAGCGAGGGTGCGATCTGCGTCTTTTTCGCTGATGACGGCCCGCTTGCCGCAAATCCGTGCGTGATCCGGAAAAGCGACAGGGGATTTTTATACGCCACGACGGACTTGGCGACGATCGCATATCGGATGGATCGTTGGAATCCTGACGCGATCTGGTACGTGACGGGAGCGCCCCAAGCGCTGCATTTCCAGCAGGTTTTCGCTGCTGCGCGCATGATGGGTCAAACGTTCGCGGCTGAGCATGTCCCGTTTGGTAGTATTCTCGGCGAGGATCGAAAGATCATGAAAACCCGGTCGGGCGAAAACGTGCAATTGGGCGATGTGCTGACGGAGGCTGTGGATCGGGCACGCGCCGTTATCGCAATGAAGAACCCGGACCTTCCTCTAGATGAAATGGAGTCGATAGCATCTACGGTCGGGATTGGCGCAGTAAAATACGCGGAACTGTCGCAGCACCGGATGACCGACTACGTGTTTTCCTGGGATAGAATGCTCTCTTTTCAAGGAAATACAGCACCGTATTTGCAGAATGCCTGCGTGCGGATCCAAGCGATTTTCCGTCGGCTCGACGACCCCGTTAACCTTGATGCTGGAATACTTGTGATCAGCGCAGATGCCGAGCGCGCGCTCGCGGTAAAGCTGATGCAATTTGGCGAGACCGTGCCACTGGTGCTTGAAGACTTCCGACCAAACCTCTTGGTTAACTACCTCTATGAGTTGGCGACCACGTTCCACTCGTTCTACGAATCCTGTCCGGTTCTGAAATCCAAAGGCGAAACGCGAATCTCGCGACTGATTCTGTGCGATACCTCGCTCCGCATCCTGACCACCGGACTCGGTCTACTCGGCATTCGTACTCCCGAACGGATGTGATTCTTCTGCTACTGCCACTCGACACCGAGTGCCCGTAGAGTGGTCTCCGCGGCAGTGTGATCACCGAAATCATAGGGAATTGCTTGAAACCCAAGCGCGGCTGCAGCCGAAATATTTTCTGGGATATCGTCAATAAATACCGTCGTTTCCGGACGAATTCCAAACTGCCGGATGGCTGTTTGATAAATTTCCAGCTGTGGCTTGAGCGCACCAGCCTCATACGAAAACACGCCATCCCTGAATATCTGGAATACGGGATATGTGATGAAAATATACTCCCGATGGATGCACGAAATATTAGAAAGCAGATACGTCGGCATTGATAATGCGAGCCGCGTGGCAAGGTCGGTCATCGGGATATTCTCCTCAAAGATATCCTCCCAGATCCTCAGGAACTCCGCGTCGGTCCCAAAATCTGAGAAATGCGGACGGACCTGACGGAGGAATTCCGCACGATCGATTTCGCCTCGCTCGAGACGTCGTTTTGCGGATACCACCAGCTCGCGCTCCGGTAGGGCAGCCAACTGGTTTTTTGCTACCAGACGATTGGCTGCGATATAGTAGTCGAACTTCAGCAACACGTTGCCGATATCGAAAATGACGGCCTCAATGCTCATCGACTTATAGGTTCGGGCAATGCCATGAGCCAATCGGCAATCTCGTTTGATGCTGCGGGTCGGCTCAATGTGCACATCGATTGATACCAACTTCTCCAGACCTCGCCATCATTGGAAAAGGCATCGTTCAGCGCGCGGACGATTGCGTCCGGGCTGTGCGCGATGCATCCTGCTCCGCTCTCGACAATCAAACGCGCATTCCCCTCCTCTTGCCCTGGGACGATCTGGCTGATCAACATGGGGCTGGTCGCAGCCAGGCATTCCTGCACGGTCGCTCCGCCAGCCTTGCTAATGACCACATGGCTTTCGGCGATAAGTCGCGGCATCTGGTCTGTCCATCCGAAGATCCGGGCGTTCACACCTGCGGCGGTCGCTATTTGCGCCAGTCTCTCCTGCAACTTCTCATCGCGGCCGACAGTGAGGGTGATCTCGATATTTGGCATGGCAGCAATGGCACGCAGGATATCAACGGCAATTCGTTTGCCCGAGTTAACCACGAGCAGGATCTTCCACTTCTGGCCCGGCGCGGGCGGGGACTTAAGTTCGCGCAGATCAGCAAATATCGGCGGCACCGGGAACCCGGAGACCTGGATTTTCTCCGCAGGAAATTCCGCCTTGCGGATCACGTCCGCAGTAGCTTCGTTGCACACGAGTAGCCAGTCGCTATGGCCACTGAGCCAGACAGAATTTACGGTTATCGAATCCGTGACTACCGTGATCTGCACGTAGTTGCGCTTTGTTTCGGTGAGATGGATGTGATCTAAGAGGTGATTGTATCCCGGATAGGTTGACACCACGATGTCGGGATTTCTGGCGCTGATCATTTCGCGCAAAAGTTTCGCGGCACGGCCAAAGACGCCGATCTTTTGCGCGACGACGGGCGTGCGGTCCAGCCAGCGGAACACAACATTCCATAGCGCGGGGGCGTGGTTGATCAGCCAGAGGTAATTGCGCTGTGCCAGACGATTGATCCCACCATACGCAGATTCGAAAATGTCCTCGACCGCAACCGTCGCATCCGGATACCGAATTTGAACTGCATCGCGGAGATTCCGTGCTGCAGCGTTGTGACCTTCGCCGAATCCGGCGGTGAGAATAAGAATAGATTTTACAGCCATTTGCGTCGTCGCATGAAGAGATACATCCCTACCCCCATCGCGAGAGCGAGGCACCAGAATGCGATGTAGCCGTATTTGAATTTCAACTCCGGCATATTAAACGGGCTGTCTGTATCAAAATTCATCCCATACACCCCTGCGATGAAGGTTAGCGGGATGAAGATCGTGGAGACCACGGTGAGGACGCGCATAATCTCATTTGTTCGCGCTCCGACGCTCGACAAATAGAGATCCATGAGACCCGAAGTGAGGTCGCGATAGCTTTCGACGATATCAATGATCTGCGTGATATGGTCATAGCAATCGCGGAGAAAGATTTGTGTCTCACGTTCGACGCGCCCGGTATCATCCCGCATCAGCGCGCTTAAGACCTCGCGCTGCGGCCAAGACGCACGCCGGACTTGCAGAAGAAGACGTTTGCATTCATGCAGCTCGCGCAATGTGTTCTTTGACGGTCGTTCCAGCAGGGCATCCTCCAAATCCTCAATACCATCCCCTAAAACCTCGAGGACCGGAAAAAACTGATCCACCACGGCGTCCAGCAGTGCATAGGTGAGGTAGTCAACCTTCCGCGTCCGGGCGAATCCCTTGCCCGATCGAAGGCGACGGCGCACGCTGTCGAAGACATCCTGGCCGCTCTCCTCTTGGAAGGTGATTACGTGGTCCTTCCCGAGGAACATGCTTAGTTGCTCAAAAAGGAGCTCTTCGTCAGGACTGAAGTAGAGCATTTCGGTGACGATAAAAAAGTTTTCGTCGTAGTGTTCGAATTTCGGCCTTTGGGTCGTGTTGAGTACATCCTCGAGCGCCAGCGCATGGAGGTTAAACTGCTCACCCAGTTTCCGCATCAATTCGAGATCACCGAGGCCATCGATATTGATCCAATTGACCTTCGTTGGGTCATAGCGTTCGAGTAACTCTTCGAATGAGTCAAACTCCCCTTCGAATACAGACTCCGCATCGTACTGAAACAACGAAATCACGGACTTCCCAGAGGAGTCCGAATGGTCGGAGGAGAGCAAGCCGGGCGGAGTGCCCGGCAAATGGTATTTGAGTCGGATCATTCTATTACTACTACATCACGAAGAGAAAGTGCCGGTTTTACAATCCAAAAAATGTGAAAACCCTGGTACCAGCGGCGTACGTCCCGACGCAGCATCGGTGAGATTTCCAATCCGTGACAACGGCACATCCAGGAATTTCCTGCTCCAGCGGATCTCCAAATCCTCTGCGGCTGCCGGATCCACTGCAAACAAAAGCTCGTAGTCCTCGCCATCGGATATTGCATTGCCGACCGTTGCGCCATCGGTGACCGGCAAGGCGTCCACGGTTAACGCAAACCCCACTCCACTTGCGTCGGCCATGCGCGGCAGGTCGGTGCCGAGGCCATCACTCAGATCCATCATGGCGTGAATATCATACCTGCGTGTCAGCCACGCGGCTTCGAGCAGCCTTGGATAAAAATCAAGGTGCTTCCCATGGATCGACCCGCCCAGTTTGCCCGTGACAAACAAGACATCGCCAGGAAGCCCGCCTGAGCGCGTAGCCAAACGACTCCTTCGCACGCGCCCATCGGTTGCCACCGAGATGAACACACCCTGCGGAGCCCGCGCCGTTTCACCACCAACAATCGTCACTCCAAATTCCGCAGCGGCGCGTTTCAATCCGGCATAGATCCCTTCGATCTTAGCCAATCTTTGCTCAGCGGATGCAGCCAATGTTACGAGTGCATGTCCCGGTTTGCCTCCGCAAGCTGCGATATCGCTCACGGTTCGTGCCATCGCCTTCCATCCGATCCGCATGGGATCAGTGTCTGGCGAAAAGTGCACCCCTTCAATGAGACAGTCGGTTTTCAGAAGTCTCAGCCATTTGCGACTGCCACATTCGACAGCGGCACAGTCGTCACCCGGCCCGAGGACAACCTCTGAGCCTGCAGTGAGATTTGCGGTCAGCCGGCGCACCAACTCGTCCTCATGGATTTGTTCCAACGTCATTGAATCCATTGGGGGAAGAGGAGGATGATCGCAAATTGAGTGCCATTGAAAGCCATGTGCATGAGCACCGGCGTCCACAGCGAGCCGGTTCGTTCGTAGGCGACCGTGAGTCCCACCGAGAGCATCAAGAGTGGAAGGAGCGATCCCGGCGTGATATGCACGGCGGCAAACAAAATCGACGTCGCAATGATCGCGGGCACCCGGCCGCCGAAGCGTTTTGCCACACCGTATAGCAGCCCGCGAAATAAAAACTCCTCCACAAATGGAGCAACCAGAACGACCAAAACCCCGGCCAGAATCAGCGCCGTCGGACCCGGGCCGTTGCGCAGGAATGCTATCGTCGCGTCGCCACCTCGCTCCTCTCCCAGCAGTAGTTGTGAGACATATGTCGCAATAATAACGATAGGAAAGATCGCAGCGATCCCCACCACGGCGGGCACAACCACAGGTTTCCATTGGACCGGATGCAGGCCAAATAGGTTGACGGGGCTCAATCCGCGCAGCACGAGAAACGCGGTGACGAACAATGCCATCAACCCGTACATCACAATGGCAGATCCCAATAGCTCGGTCGTCACCACCCGCGATTCCGGATCTGCCGCCACGATGCTCCAAATGTAGTAGGCTGCCAAGACCGACGCAAAGATCCCATCTCCGACACGAAACGGGAGCGACGGAACGACCTCTTCGTGCTCCGGAAGCAGGTCGGATGCAATCCGCCACCAAACGTAAATTCCAGCTATGGCAGCCGGGATCCAGAACATTTCAACCGGCACCGTCAGCTAAAAATCGGGTAACGCAGAGGCGATACGGTCATGGTGCAAAAAACGGTGGCAAAAAGTATTGCCGACCCGGCTTTAATTCCGGAGTGCTCCGCATCAGGTCGATTTCCACTTTGGGAGCTGCTACGCTGGCCTCGCCAAGCAGACGGAAAATCCGGCCCAGAGAAAACGTCCTCTCGTAGCGGACCACCGCTGCATTCGGTGAGTCTCCGAGCTCCTGTGCCTTGGCGTAAGCGTCTTCGACATAGCCGAGTTGATCAACGAGCTTTTCCTGCAACGCATCGGTGCCGCTTAAAATCCGCCCGTCCGCAGGTCCAGCCTGCAGCGCAGCAGGGTCCAGCCCGCGCGCGGTAGCCACGATCCCAAGGAATTTTTCATAACTCTGCATCACGAGCCCCTGCACATACTCGCTTTCCTCCGGCGTTAGCTCGCGTGCGCCATTCAACATATCTTTGAACTTGCCGCTCTTGAAGACCACGGACTGCAACCCGACCTTTCCGAAAAGCTCACGGTAATTAAGCGTGGAAATGATCACGCCGATGCTGCCCGTGAACGTTGTTTCGTTGCACATGATCCAATTTGCGCCACAGGCAGCGTAATAGGCCCCCGATGCGCCGATACTCTGCATATAATATACCACAGGCTTCTGCGCGGCCAACTTCTGCACTTCATGATAAATGGTATCGGATGCCGTAACTTCGCCGCCTGGAGAGTCAACAACCATGACCACGGCCTTGACTGTCGGATCTTCTGCGGCTTGGCGGAATGCGAGTTTCAGGTCTTCGACCATCGAATCTCCCAGGCTGCCGGGCACACCAAATGCAATCACGCCCTCCATGGGAATCACCACGATCTTATCTGAAGTCCCCTCGCCGACGTAAATCTCGGTTTCTTCAAACGGAATCGGTTGGTTCGTCGTGATCCGACTCGACGCCGTGCTGGCTCCGAAGCCCACCAAGAGAAGTCCATTCACGAACATACTCACGCACAGCGCGAGAAACAAAAGCACAATGACGCACCCGGATTTTTTCATTGGAACGCAGACCGTGCCCCAATTACAGCCGCTTCACAAGTCCGCAATTTTATGGCATCAAGAGAGAATGTCCGAGCCGTCCGCACAACCCAACAACCCGCTCCATGGTATCACCCTTGAGCGGATCCTCACGGAATTGGTCGCTCGCCACGGATGGGAAGAGATGGGCGACCGCATCCCGATTCGTTGTTTTCAATTCGACCCGTCCATTAAATCCAGTCTCACATTCCTACGAAAAACCCCCTGGGCCCGCAAACGTGTCGAGGACTGGTTCCTCTGGGAGCACTCCAGCCCGTCGTGAATCAAAGCCCGACGCGCACGGCGCGCCATGCAGAACAAGCCCCGCGAAACGGCCATTTTTTTCCGGAAACTCATGGAGCGAAAACGCTCGATTTGGATGGGATGTAACGGCTCGATTTCCATGGTCCTCGATGTTTCCCGCTCGCTACGCTGCGAGGCAAGAGGAAAATGCCTGCCAACAGGTTGGCGGCCAAGGCATTTTCATTACAAGTCAAGTCTCTCCAATTTTTTGGAGGGACGTTGTTTCGACTACTTGGTTGTGTAGACCATCTCGTATTCGAAGAGTTCACCATCACATCCACGTCAAAGTCACCGCGTGCAGTTCCTTTTTCCGCTTTTGAGAATCGGCAGTGGCAATGACGAAACGGATTTTGTTCGTGGCGAGTGCCTGCGCTCGACATCGGACTGGAAGCCTTGGCTTTTGTCATAAAGTGAAATTGCGTGAGGAATCGCCTGCGTCGCATCCCAAAATTCGTTTTCGGGAATTCACACACTTTCTAATCGGCCTGTCGAAAGTCCAAATGCGGCGGCGAGAAGGGCTTCAACGCACTCGACCTTCAGCGGCTCGGAATCTCGATCCAGCGCAATGGCTTTTAAAAACAACTCCACCGCTTTGGGCAATTTCTGCGCGTGCATCGCGAGCACCCCGGGATTTCTCAACGCCCAAGCGCTTTCCTTCCGCGCCAACGATGTCTCAAAAGCCGTTTGGGCACCGGAGATATTGCCCTCGTAGTAGCGCATCACCCCGCGGTGTAGCCAAGCCTCCCAACGATCATCAGCAGGTCGATCCAAGGTTTGTCCGCGACCCACGCCGACACATCAGGCGTCTCCGGTAGTTTGCCAGTGCGGAGTAATGGGAGCCAAACGTCTTGCGCGCTGCACATGGACTCTTCCGGAAAGGAAATCCCGGCGGTTTCAAGAGCACCCTCCCCGCTCGATTCGCCGCGCAGACGCTCCAGCGCGCCCCAGCCCGCGCCCATCTGGATCATCTTCTCCGGCGGCGTGTCAGGGGTCCTGCATGAATGGCATGAAGTTAAAGAATATTTTGGACAGAAAAGCTCGTTCGGAATCTCCACCTACACCTGCACTTGAACCTGCACCTACCAGCGGAAAGAGCGGCGAGCAGGGGTAGGTTCAGAAGTAAGTGTTGATCCTCTCAAACTCGCCTTAACTTCGTGCCATTCGGGTCCTGCATGGTTTATTGATATTCTACATGATTGTTGGCGAAAACATGCCAAAGCCGAATGGTGCCGGGACAGGTTCGCATCGAATACGCGGGATCATTTTAGGCTGTGATCGCGTGCGGAGACCGTCGGAAGGCGGGTGGTTTTTTCTATTGTGCGATATCAACCCCCGTGTGAATATCAAACAATGAACCAAAGAGAAGCTATTGAACGTTTTCACCTCGTGTTCCTGCGGCATTTCGCCACGGTGGTCAGCTGTGGCACGATCTGTCTGAAGGGCGGGGTGAACCTGCGCCTCTATCACAACAGCCCGCGACTTTCTGAAGATATCGACTTTGATGCCCGGGTTGTTGGTGTCGATGTTCTCAAAAAGAACGTGAACAAGGTTCTGGCAAGCCGTCCGCTGCTGACGGAACTCGCCGCCGTCGGCATCACGCTCAGCGAGATTAAGCCGGCCAAACAGACTCGCACCGCGCAGCGGTGGAAATTCCATGTTATTTATCAGGATAATCCGTTGCCGACACGATTGGAGTTTTCGCGCCGCGATGAAGAGACATTCGAGGAATGCGTGGCCGAGCCGCCCTCATTGCCGCTGCTGGCCGAGCAGCAGGTCGTGCCATTTGTCTTTAATCATTACACCGCCACGGCTGCTTATTGCCAGAAGATCAATGCTCTCGCGACTCGCACGCAGGTTCAAGCCCGCGATGTTTTCGATCTCCACCACTTAGCGCGGTTTGCCGGAGCTGCCAAGGAATCGCCTCCCAGACTGGTGGCTCAGGCGATGGAGCAACTTTCCCTGATCAGCTTTGCAATGTTCATGGAACAGGTGGCGCCCTTCCTTCCTTCCGATCTGGCTGCGCACTACGGGACTCCCGAGGCATGGCGAAGCATGTCGGAGCAAGTTTGGAACGATCTTTCTGCGGCGCTGCCGCCCTCCGCGTCATGACTTCCGTTGGATTCTATCAAAAACTTAGTGGCCATAAGCGAATCACGACACGCGAAGCCTCGCAGTTGACGGGCTTGAGTATTCCCGCCGCCTCCATGGCCCTGCGCCGCCTCGCGGCCGGGGGACTGAGCACTCCTCTCAAGAAAGGCAACTGGCTCCTGGGCGTGCCATCGTCCAAGCCAGGCGCTTTGGTGACAGCCGCGGCCGAGCCTTATCAGGCCTATCTTTCCGGCTGGTCTGCCTTACGACTGCACGACAGAATACAGCAAATCCCGCAAAAGCACTTCGCGATGACACTGGGCCGACCTGGCGAGATGGACATCGCGGGCACACAAATAGCCCTGCATACCATCACGCCCGCATTGTTTGGCGGCTACAGCTTCGATAGCCGGGTGGATGGATTTGTCGCAACGCCTGAGAAAGCGGTGTTCGACCTCGCTTACCTGAAGGCGATGAACCGAAGCCGCGTCAGCGCGAGTTTGCCGGAAGCCGATCTCAGCGGTCTGCAATGGAACGATGTTCGCCATTGGGTGCGCCTCATTCCCGCCTCGCGTGTGCGAGAAGCCGTCGAAAGAAACTTGGACAGAATGCGCCAGCAACACGCCGCAAACGCGGACTGAACCAGCAAAGTGCTGCTCCGGCCAGACTCGCCCTCTCTCGTCGGAGGTCATTATTGAGTTCGGAGCGGACGATTTGCTTCATCGTGGTATTCCGTATTGTTCGAGCCATTCGCAGGTCAGGGGCCGGGCGATCACGGCAGGGATCCGCTCTCGGGAATTCACACACTTCCTAATCGGCCTGTCGAAAATCCAAATGCGGCAACGGCGCGATATCTCGCACGCTAGCTCGGATCTCGTCTGTGACGGCACACCCCGAGGCGCGAGCTTCCTTGCGCGCCTGTAGCTCCAACCAAGTCTCCCCGAGGATCAGTTCACCCTCGCGCAGGAAGACCGGAGGGGGTCAGGCCTATATTTTAAATGTCGCTATCAGATTGGGTATCCGGCTGGGGTGCCCCATGGAGAGAGCGTTTGCTATCCAGGGATTAGTGGCCGTGGTTTCCCGTTTCAATTCACAGGCAATCTTGATTTTCCACGCTGCAGATTTTGGAGCAGCCAAGACCTCATCATGCGTCTTTTGGGCGCGCCTCAATAACTTCTTGAGTTCCATTTCCCATTTCCCTTCCCTCAGCTCGCGGACCTCGTCCCCCTGCCACCCTTCTTTTTCCGGAATCCCGGCATACAGCGCTTTGATTTC
>Ga0105053_10001889_pt1 | contig 33224 bp, 17 predicted proteins | sample BON01_FD_78093 | JGI IMG/M metagenome (GOLD analysis project Ga0105053, IMG submission 78093) | Freshwater microbial communities from Lake Bonney liftoff mats and glacier meltwater in Antarctica - BON-01 | ecosystem: Environmental > Aquatic > Freshwater > Ice > Glacier meltwater | place: Lake... | reverse complement strand
CGCCTCAACCCCCCCACCGCGCTCCAAGCTCCCCTCTCTCTTCTGGCTCGCCCCCCCCCCCCCCGCTGACCAGGCATCGCGAATCGCGTGACGAGTCACGCGCCAAATAGACGCTGACACAAATTCTAGAGAAGAAGAAAAACACGCAGTGAAAACTTGAAAACTAGTTTGACGAGAAAAACGCCGAGACACGCGAAAATCAGCCGCCGCTCAGCGGCGGCACGACGGCCACCTCGTCCCCGTCGCGCAGCGGCACCCCTTCCCCTCTCGACACATAGTCCAAGTTGAGCGCGAGCACGCACGACCGCAGCACCGCCTCGAGCGCCGGGTGCCGCGCGACGAGCAGCGAGAGCAGCGTGTCGGTTGTCGGCGGCGGATGGGCGGCGCCTGCGCCCCCGCCGCCCGTTGCGCCGCCGCCGCCGCGGAGCTCGACGGTCTCCCGCGAGGTGCCCGTGGCGTCGCGGCTGGCCGCGAAGTAGAGGACGCTCACGGTGACCGGTGCCGCTGCTGTTGTCGTTGCTGCTTCTGTTGCTGCCATTGTGTGGGAAGAGGGCACGGGCGGAAAATCCTCTTGCGAAAGGGGGCAAGTGCCTCTTTGGTTGCGTGGGAGTAGGGGTGGGGTGGGCGCAACCCGATGACGAAATACTGCTCGCTGGAGTAGTCTCAGTGCGACGAATAACGTGGAGGCTGGCTGCGACATGAGAGGGAGGGGGGACGATTGATCGGTCTGTCGCTTCGCGGGCGTGCGTCGTCGCTCATATCGTCGTCGTACCGCCTCCCCGTCGTGCGCGGCGCCCCTCCAATGAATCCTTGTCAACGACTGCAAGAAAGCAACACACCGTCGGTCCCGAATGCTCATTCAATCGAATCGCCCTACTCTCTCTTTCTCTCGACGAGAGCCTGGCGTCATCATCAAAGATTCGCAAAGCCCTCGACACCTGGATCGATCCCCCCTTCACGCCTCCTCTGCAATCGACCACCACCGCCCGCAAAGGGATCGGCCCTCGTCTCCAGTCAACCCCCCACGCGCGCGTGCGCCGCCCAGCCAAACCAATCCCAGACAATAATGGCAGCAGCAGCGGTGGCGGCGGCGGCGGTGTGGGCGCCCGCCGCCCTCTTGGCCGCGCCCGCCGCGCCCGGCGCCTCCCCGTCCCCCTCCCGCCCCGACAGCGGCGGCAGGAGCGGCCTCCTCGACCTCTCCCCCCTGGACGTCGCCCTCTGCGTCCTGCTCGTCGCCGTGCAGGTCCTCGCCTCCTGGAGCCTGGGCCTGGGGCTGCACCGGCAGCTCGCCGTCGCCGCCTGCCGCTGCGTGCTGCAGCTCTCCCTGCTGGGCGTGCTATTAAAGCCCATCTTTGCGCTGGGCGCCGACCGCTGGTGGGTGGTCGCCTGCTACGGCGCCTTCATGGTCTGCGTCGCGGCGCTCGAGGCCGCGGGCCGGCCGGCGCACGGCTACCGCGGCCTGTTCCGGGACGTGGCGCTGGCCGTCGGCGGCAGCTCCGTGCTCACGATCCTCTACGCGGCGTTAGTCATCCTCCGCCTGAGGCCCGTGTGGTCGCCCGGTTACGTCATCCCCATCTTCGGCATGATCCTGGGCAACACCGTCACCGGCGTGAGCGTGGGCCTCAACGCCGCGCTCGAGGAGCTGGCCTCGGGCGGCGACCGCGTCGAGCGGCTGCTCGCCCTGGGCGCCTCGCGCCGAGAGGCGACGCGCGCCCTCGTCGGGCGCGCCGTGCGCGCGGCCATGACCCCCACGATCAACGGCATGAACGTGGTCGGCCTCGTCTCCATCCCGGGCATGATGAGCGGCCAGATCCTCGGCGGCAGCGACGCGGGAACGGCCGCCCGATACCAGATGATGGTGTTCTTCCTGATCGGCGCCGCGGGGTGCGCCTCGGCGGCGGCCTCCGTGCACATGGCGGCGGCGGCGGTGGTGGACGGAGGGGCGCGGTACCGGGCGGACAGGCTGGTGGCGCGGCGGGGCGCGGGGCGGAAGGCGGGGGGCGGGGGCTCGGGGAGAAAGGGCGGGGGGTTTGGGGCGTGGGCGCGGGGGTGGCTGCCCGGCGGGGGGCGGCGCACGGCGGCGGCGGCGGCGACGACCGACGGCCGCGGCGCGGGGCAGGAGGAGCACAGGCGGCCGCTCCTGGCCGGCGACGCTCGGGGCTGACAAGGTTGGGGGGCGTTGCTGAGCGCTTTTGCGCCGTTGTGTTTTCTATTTTTAGAAGAACAAGCGCCATGGCCCGCTTTTGTTGATCCTCTTTTCCCCTCACGCGCCCGCCACCAAGGCCGCCGCCGCCGCGCCCGCGCTTTTGCCGCGCAGAGAGCCAGAGCGCCAGAGCGCCGCCGCGTCCCCCACGAGCACCGCCGCGTCCCCCACGAGCGCCTCGTCAAAGATGGCGTCCGCGACCAGGCGCGCGGCGAGGCACCGCGCCGCGAGGGCGGCACCGGCCGACCCGCGCGCCCAGTGCGCCCGCTCTTCGGCCAGGCCGTCGGCCAGGAGCGCGGCGTCGAGCGTGCCCGGCGCGGGGCGGGCGCCGCCGCCGCCATAGGCCGGCGCGTCGCGGCGGATGCGCTCGCGGGACCAGGCCAGGGCGCGCTCCCGCGCGGCCGCGGTGATGACGGCGCGGTCGGACGCCGCGGCGGAGGGGGCCTCGGCGGCCCGGGCCTGGAGCAGGGCGCAGCGGGCGGCGTCTGATAGCAGGCGCGAGCGCGGCGGGGGAGGGCACGGGGGGGGAGCGGCTGCCGCTGCTGCTCCTCCTCCGTCGCCGGCCGAGCCGCTCGGCGGCAGCAGGCGCCGGAGCTCGGCGTCCAGGGCGGCCGCGGTGGCCGCCTCGGACAGGTCGAGGCGGGGCTGCGGCGGCGGAGGCGGTGATGAGGGCGGCTGCGCCGGCGGCGGCGGCGGCGACGGCGACGGACCGGGCGCGACAGGTGCGGCGGCGGCGGCGGCGGCGGCGGCGGCGGCGGCGGCGGCGGCGGCGGCGGCGGCGGCGGCAGGCGCCAACCAGTTTTCTTCCTCCGTCTCCTCGTCCCGGCGCGCCACCGCGGCCGCCCTGGACGACGGCGACGTCGCGCTAGAGGAGACGGAGCAGTCGATCGAGGCGGAGGACAGGGCAGGGCGCGGCGACGGGGGTCCAGCGCTGCCGTGGCCGGCGACGACGCTGCTGTCGCTGCCTCCACCACAGCGCTTGTCGTCGTCCGCGGCGGTCGCGGTCGCCGCCGCCGCCACTGCCGCCGCCGCCGCCGCCACCGCCGCCGCGGGAAGGGCGTCCGCCATCGCCGCTGTGTCAGCTTCCTCGGCCGCGGCAAAAGCGTCGGAGAGCAGCTCGTCGAGAAGGCACTCGGCGAGGGCGTCTGCGGTCGCGGCAGAGCCGGAGGCGGCGGCGGCGGCCGCCGGGCTGGCGGGCCGGACGACGGGCGGCGTCCCCGCCTCGCCCGCTGCCCCCTCCTCCGCCGCCCGCTCGCCGTCGTCGTCGGGCCGCCCCGAGGTCCCCTCGAATCGGCTGCTCGAGGCGGGGTTCGCGAGGGACGGCGAGGCCGGTGGATCCGACGCGAAAGCGGCGCCGGAAGGCCCGGAAGCGACGGGCGCCGAGGCCGCGCCCGTGGCCGCCGACGACGCCGCCGCAATCGGGCGCTCGCGCGGCGACCGGCGGCCGGGGGGCGAAACGGGCGACTTTGCCCAAACGCCCTCCGGCCCCGCATCCGCGGCCTCGGCGGGCGGCGGCGACGGCGGCGGCGATGGCGAGGGGGTCGCCACCGCGGCGCGAGCAGCGGCAGCAGCCGCCGACACCACCGCCGCAGCGCCGCCCTCCGCGGACGCCGCGGCCTCGTCCCCGTCCCCGTCCCTCTCCCTTCCTCGGCCGTCCGCCTCCTCCTCCTCCTCGGCCCCCCCTTGGCAGTCAGAGAGCCCCTCTCCCGCCGAGGCGGGGTAGCGGCACGTCGCCGCGAGGTCAAGCCGGACGTCCGCGGGCCGATCGCTGCCGCTGTCGCTGCCGCTGCTCCCGCTGCTTGCTTCCGCCGCCGCCGCTGCGCCTCGCTCCGCCGCCGCCGGTCCTCCTCGTCCCTGCGGCTCCGCGCCGCCGCCGCCGCCGCTGCTGCCGCCGCCGCCGCCGCCGCCGGTCATCGAGCGCCGGGCCCACCTCAGCAGCGCCAGGCGGTCGTGCCGGTCGCGCATGCGCTCCAGGCGGCGCCTCTCGTCAGTGGCGGCCTCCTCCTCGGCCTGCCGCAGCCGGCCCCTGCGTCCGGGGCCGCCGCCGTGGTCGCGGCCCCCGGGAGAATCGCTCCCGCCGCCGACGCCGCCGACGCTGCTGCTTTCGCCGCTGCCGCCGCCGCGGCGGCTGCTGCGGCTGCTGCTGCTGCCGCCGCTGCTGCCGCGGCTGCTGCTGCTTGCGCACAGCTCGGCCGAGGCGGTGGCGGCCTCGAGCGAGTCGTCAGCGGATCGAGGCGACGACGACGACGCGATCGACCCGCCGCGCGGCGAGGGGGAGAAGAACGGGGAGCCGGCGTCGCCGCGGGCGTCGCCGCGGGCGTCGCCGCGGGCGCCGCCGCGGGCGCCGCCGCGGGCGCCGGCGGCCCGCCGGGGGCTCCTCCGGCCGCGGTCCTGTTTTTCTTCCTCGTCCTCACTCTCCTCGCCTTGCGTGCTCGCTCCTCCAGGCCGCGCGCCCGGCTTCGGCTGGTGGTGGTGCGGCGGCCGCACCTGGCCCTCGGCGCGCCCGCGCTCGACCATCGCGTCCGACTCGCACCGCGCGGCCGCAAACGACGGCGACGGGCCTCCTTTGCCGCCGCCGCCGCCGCCCGCCGAGGCGGAAGCGGCGGGCGCTGCAGAGCGCCCCCGTCCCTCCTGGTCGTTGTCGCGCGGCGGCGGCGCTGGTGGCGCCGGCGGCGGCTCCCTCCGCCCACCACCGGGCAGGGAGGACGCGGCGCCCCCCGCCTCTGCCGGGGCCGCCCGGACGTGCCCCTCCTCGTCTGCCACCTGCGCGCGCGACAGCAGGCGCCACACGGACGGGTTCAGGTCGGTCCGCGGGCACAGGCGCGCCGCCGCCCGCGCCGACGCGCGCTCGAGCGCCAGCACGACCGCCTCGCACGTGGGGCCGCCGCCGCCGCCGCGCGCCTCATCCTCCTCGCACGTGGGGCCGCCGCCGCGCGCTTCCCCCTCGTCCTCCTCGCCCGGCTCGTCCGCCTGGGAGGAAGGGAGGCTGCTGCCGAGCGAGTCGGCTGTGGCGGCGGCGGGCACCCGGCGCGCGCGCTCGGACAGGCCGCGCTGGCGGTGCTGCTGGGGTTGGGGCGCAAAAGTGGCGCCGCTTCCGTTGCCGCCGGCTCGGCCCGCCGCCTCCGCCGCCGCGATCGCATCCGCCCCCGCTGGCAACGACGACGCGGCCAGCGCAAGGATGCGCTCGTGCAGGGCGGTAGCGCGCGCCTGCAGGAGCTCGAGGCGCTCGCGCTGGCGCCGGCGGCGCTCGCGGCGGCGGCCCGATGGCGGCGGGGCGGGCGGCGGGGCGGGCTGGTGGGGCAGGGCACCGTTGGTGCCGACGCCGCCGCCGCCGCCGCTGCTCGTCGTCGCGGTCGCCGTCGCCGCCGCCGCCGCCGCCACCGCCTCGATCCGCGCGGCGATGGCGCGCGCGATGAGGCGAGCCTGCTCCTGCGCGCCGCCGCCGCCACCGCCACCGCAGGCACCGGCCAGAGCGGCGGCAAAGTCGGGCGGCGGCGGGGCGCGCAAGGCGCGGCGGCTGGGCGGCGAGGAGGAGGAGGGGGCGCCCGCGCGGGCCGACGGCGGCGCCGTCGACGGCGGCGCTGACGCGGCGAGCACGGCCTCCGCCGCGTCGGCGACGGCGCGCAGGCGCAGCGCGGCGGCCCTGGCGACCAGCGCCGCGGCGCGCGCGGTGGCGGCCTGCGGCCAGGCATCGGGGTGCGAGTGCATCTGTCGCGGCTGGCCCAGACTCCTGCTCCCGACCGCCGCCGCCGCCGCCGACGCCAACCATGCCGCCGCCGCCGCCGACGTGGCCGCCGCCGAGCGCCGCCGCCGCTCGTCCTGCAGCTGCCGCAGGCGCGCGAGCGCGGGCGACGACGCCCCCGCGCCGGCGCGATCGTCGCGCGTCGTGGTCATTGTTGCCAAGCGTCGCGCCGCGAGCCCTCACAAGAGGGGTGGCGTTTCTTGTCTGTGTTCTTGATCGTTTTTTTGAATCGATTCGCAGCGAGTCAAAATGGTCGCGCGCGCCCGACGCCGCGAGACCCAAGCGGGCCGGGAGAGATGAGGCGAGGAGGGGTCAAGTCAGAGGGGTCAAGTCACACACAAGTCAAGGGTGGAGTCGTGAAACGTCTCTAAGGAGGCGAGAGCACATCAACCGGCGCGCCGTCCTCGCCGCGCCGCCGGCGCGCCACCACCACGACGAGGTCGACGGCAGGGTCCGCGGCAGCCGTGGCAGCCGCTGCTGCCGCGGGAGCGGGGGCGACGCGTCGGCGCTTGAGCAACGCAGAGGAGGTCCCCGGGCGCGCACGCTGCGGCTGCGGCCGCCCGGGGCCGCGCGCCCCGCCCCCCTCCCCCGCCCCGCCGTCGTCGCCGGCGCTGCTCGCCGACGGCGCGCGGCGGGGGCGGCGGCGCTCGGCAGCAGCGAGGTCGCGCGCGCTCGCGTCCCCGCCCTCGCCCCCGCCCTCGTCCTCGCCCTCGCGCCAGTCCTCGCCCCCGTCCTCGCCCCCGCCCTCGTCCTCGCCCTCGTCCTCGTCCTCGCCCTCGCCCTCGTCTTCGTCGTCAGCAGCAATGCCAGCGGCGACGGCGGCGGCAGCGCCGGCGTTTGCGTCGACCGCTGCCGTCGCCGCCGCCGCCGCCGCCCCGCTCGCATCAGCGCCGCCGTCGCCACCGCCGCCGCCGCCGCCGCCACAGCAGCCGGCCGCAGCCGCGCCGCGGCAAGCAGCATTACCGCCGTCGCGCGCGCAGTCGCTGCCACTAGAAGGCCCGCCTGCCGCGCCATGCGCGTCCGCCCCTTCCGGGGGCCCGTCGCTGGTCCCCGCGCCGGCCGCCCCCCCCGCCGCCGCCGCTGCCCCTGCGGTAGACCGGACGGCGGCGCCGATCTCTCCGCCAAGCCCGTCCAGAGGGAAGTTCTGCGCCATGGTGTCGACCGCGGGCGAGTCCTCGTGATGGTGGTGGTGGTGGTGGTGCGACGACTGGTGGTGGTGGTGGTGGGCGCGCTGCTGCCGGCGCGACGAGCGCATCGCCTCGGCAAAGGCGGCGCGCGCGGCGATGGCGACGGTCGCGGCGGCCGACACTGCCTCGGGCTGCTGCTGCTGCTGCCGCGGCTGGGAGCCCTCCGCGCCGGCCTGCGCCGGGTTGGGCGCAGCGCTGCCGCTGCCGGCGCCGGCGCCGCCCGAGAGGGCGTCGCCGCTGCCGCCAATGCCGTCATCGCCAGCGGCGGCAGCGGCGGTGGCGGCGGCGGCGGCGGCGCCCTCGGCAGCGCCCTCCTCGCCGCCGCCGCCGCTGCCGGTCGTTGGCCCTGTCCCGTCGGCGGGCCCGCCGACGCCAGGGAGCCCCGGCCCCGCGCCCGAGGCGCCTCCGGAACGCGAGCCGGACATGCGCTGCTGGCTGGTGGGGTCGGCGGGGCCGCCGCCGCTGCCGCCGCCGCCGCCGTCGTTGCCGCCGCCGCTGCCGCCGCCGCCGCCGTCGTTGCCGCCGCCGCCGCCGACGCCAAAGCCGCCCAATCCGTCGCCGCTGCCGGCGTTGGCGGCGGCGCCGGCGCCCGAGCCAGCCGTAGCCATGCGCTGCTGCGGGTCGTGCGGCGCGGGGCCGGGCGGCGGGGCGGTGACGGCCGGGGCTGGCCGGCCGGGCCGCTCCTGCGCGCGCGCCGCCCGCCGCGACGGGGCCGTTGCTGCCGCGGCCCGCCCAGGCTCAGCGCCGTCGCCGTCGCGGCCGCCCGCCTCGGCCGGCGCGGTGGCGACAGCCGCCTCCTCGCGCGCGCGGGCCTGCTGCATAGATGGTTCGCTCGGCCCGATTCCGCCGCCCGAGTCCGCCGGGGTCGCGTCTGCCGAGGAGCTCTCGAGCAGGGCCGCGGCCGCGGCCTGCCACGAGCGCAGCAGCAGGCCCTGCGCGGCGCCCCCCTGCCCGTCCGGCGCGCCCAGCGCCGCCGCCGCCGCGACTGCTGCTGCTGCTGCGGCGGCGGCGGCCGTCGCGCGGCGCGTCGCAGCCGTGGCCACGGCGGCGCCGGGGGCAATGCAGCGCGCGAGCGCCGGGTAGGGGAGGGCCGCGGCCGCCATGGCGGCGGCGGGGGACGCGGCGGCGGCGGCGGCCGCGGCCCGGCGCGGCGCGGGCAGCGGCGGCAACGGCGGGGGGCCCGACGGCGACCGGGCGGGCGGCGCCCCGGGCCTCGTGGCGGCCGCTGCTGCCGCCACCGCCGCCGCCGTAAACGCCGCCACCGCGCCGCCGAGCGAGCGGTCGGGCAGACGCGGGCCCGGCGGCCAGCAGCAGGCGCCGACGCTCGGGCCGGGGCCGTCAGCGTCGTCGTCCCCTTCGCCCGCCTGCTGCTGCTGCAGCAGCATCTGCGCCGTGAGGTGGTAAGGGGCGACCAGGCTGGCGAGGTCCAAGCCGGCCAGGCCGGCCGGAAGGGCGGGCGGGGGGGCGGCGCCGATGGCGACGGCACCCGGCTGCTGCCGGTGCTGCTGCTGCTGCTGCTGCTGCTGCGACGAGGGGGACAGCGAAGACGGGAAGAGTTGCTGCCGCTGCCGCGATTGCTGCTGCTGTTGCTGCCGCTGCTGCGGTTGCTGCCGCTGCTGCTGCATGTGCTGCATGTGCTGCTCCGGCTGGCTGCCTCCGGCCGTGCCGGTCGTCGTGCCGCCGCCGCTGTCGCCGCCGCCACCGCCGCCGCCGCCGCCGCCGGCCGTCAAGGGCGCCGTGCCCGTGCCCGCGGGGCCCGCGCTCCCCGGCAGCGCCGTGCCCGTGCCCGTGCCCGTGCCCGTGCCCGCGCCGCCGCCCCGGTCGTCGTCGTCGTCGCTGTCGCCGCCGGCCTCTGTGTTGGCGCCGCTGTCGCTGGATCCGCCATCGCCCTCCTCCTCGCCGGCGGCGGCGGGGCCGTGGATGCCGCCTGAGCCCCCGCCCCCGCCGCCGCCGGCGCCGCCGCCGCCGCCGCCGCCCGCCCAGCGGCACGCCCTCGCCCACAGCAGCCGGCGCAGGTCCGCCTCGCGCACGGGCTTGACGAGCCAGTCGGCGGCGCCGAGCGCGAGCGCCTCGCCGACCGCCGCCGGGTCGCTCTCGCTGGAGAGCACAACGACCGCGGGCGGGGGCGCGGCGGCCGCGGCCCCTTGGTTCCGCGCCGACGACGACGGGGCGCGCGCCGCGCGCGCTCGCGCCAGCCGGCGCAGGAAGCGGCGGGCGTCGGAGCGCGGCGGCTCGTGGTCCTTGAGCACGACGTCGAACGGCCGCCCGCCGGGCTCGAGGAGGAGGCGCAAGGCGCCGGCGCCCGTCGAGGCGCGCGTCACGACGTAGGCGGGGGTGGGGCTTGCGCCCGAGGCGGCGGCTCCCAGCTCTGCTGCCGCCGTCGTCGTCGGCGGCGCGGGCGAGCAGAAGGCGGCGGGCAGCCCCGCGGCGTCCGCGCCGCGCGCGCCCTCGAGCGTCCGCGCGAGCGTGCGGCCCCCGGAGCCCACCACGATGACGCGCGTGGCGGCGACGACGCCCCCGCCGCCCCCGTGCGCGTCGTCCATGGCGGGCGGCGCGACTCGCTGATCGCCGCGATTCGCTTGATGGGGCGGAGGTTTCCAACAAAAAAAAGTGCACTTTTTCGTCTCTTTTCCGAGACCTCCCGCGCAAGTGGGGTTTCCTGGAGACGCAAGGGGGGCCCCCGTCGCAGTAAAAAGGAGGAAAGTCTGGGAAATGTCTACACGAGCTGTCTGATTTGCACCGCGCGCGCGCGCCGCGGGATCCGGAAAATGAAGCAAGCCAGGATCCGGGCGCCGGCGCCGGCCTTTGTGTAGCTCCTCCTCGGCCGCGGCGGCAAAAAACACCGACGACAACCCCTTTGTTTCAACCCGTCCCTCACCTCCACACGCGCACGCGCCCGTCCGTGCCGCCCGTAACCGCGCAGCACGACGAGGCAAAACCCGTCACGGCCGCCGCCGCGCCGCTTGCGGGCAAGCAGGCCACGGCCAGCGCAGAGACGCGGCCGCCGCCGCCCCCTCGTCCGCCGCCGCCGCCCCCGCCCACGCCCCCTTCTCCCTTCCCTCCTCCTCCGGCCGCAATCCTGGCCAGCTCTGCGCCCGTGGCATAGTCCCAGAACACCAGCTCGCCGGCGGCCGTGGTGGTCATGACGGCGCCGTCGTCCGGCGGCGTCGTCGCGCACCGCACCCACGACAGGGGCGCCTCCGCCGCCGGCTCGTCTGCCGCCGCCGCCTTGCCCCGCGGCGGCCCTCCGTCCCGCGGCGGCGGCGCGCCGGCCGGCGGCGGCCCCCACCGCGAGGCGGCGCCCTCTCGCCGGCGCGCGCTCGCGGGCGCCCGCGCCCGCCGCGCCGCCTCCTCCTCCTCCGCCCCTGCCTTCGCCCCGTACTCGACCAGCATGTCCCCCCCGCCCGCGTCCAGCAGCCGCGCCCGGCCGTCCGCGCACGCGGCCAGCAGGGCCAGCCCGCCCGCGAGCAGGTGCAGCCCTGTGACGGGCAGGCCCCCGGCCACGTCGTCGCGCGTCATCAGTCCGCGGCGGCCGTCAAAAATTGCGACCGTGCCGTCGACGCTGGCCGCGCACAGCTGCGCCTCGCCGGGGCCCTCGGCCACGGCCGTGACGTCGTCGCGGAAGGGGCGGCAGGCCTGCACGCAGGCGTCGGAGCGCGAGCGGAGGTCCCAGACCCGCAGGGCGCGGTCGGCGCCGCCCGTCAAAAGCAGGGCGCCGCCGCCGTTTTGGCCGCCGCCGCCGCCGCCGCCGCCGCCGTTTCGGCCGCCGCCGCTGCCGTTTTGCCCCCCGGCCCCCGCCCCCCCTCCCCCGCCGCCGGTCAGGTGCCGCACGCTGTGCCCCGCGCCCTCGTGCCCGCGCAGCCGCCGCAGCGCCTGCCCCGTGGAGACGTCCCACAGGACCACCGCCCGGTCGCCGCCGACAGAGGCAAGCCCCGCGCCGTCGGGCGAGGCGGACACGTCGCGCACCTCCTGGCTGTGCCCGCCCCGGTACGTCTTGATGGCTTGGTGGTGGTGCGACGATGAGGAGGGACCGCCCGCTGGGGGCGGGGTCGCGGCGGCGTCGCCGCCGTCGACGTCGTCGCGGCCCCGGTCGGCGGCCGCCTCGGCCGCCGCCGCTCGCGCCGCCTGCGCCGCCGCCGCCGCGCGGTGGGGGTTCCAGAGGCGCAGCGTGCGGTCGCGCCCACCCGTGATGAGGTAGGCGCCCGTGTCGCTGAAGCGCGCGGCGAGGACGGGGCCGTCATGGCCGGCGAGCTCGGCGGCCAGGCGGCAGGGCAGGTGGGCGGGTTTTGGGGCGAGGGGCGCCGCCACCGTCGCCACCGCCGCCGCCGCCGCCGCCGTCGCGGCTCCTGCTGCTGCTGCTGCTTGTCCTGCGGGCAGCGACGGGCCGAACGCGACGCCCGGCGGGCGGCATCCTCCTGCTCCCTGCGGCGGCGGCGCCCACGCCATGCCCCTCCGCTTTTGGAGGGGCTTCTCGGAGCGCAGGGTTTTTTTCAGCAGAGGCAAAAGAGGATTGTGCCGCGGGGGGTGATGATGGGGTTGTGTGTTTGGCAAAGAGGCGCGCGCGGGCGCATGCGATCGTTATTCGGGTAACAAGGGGATGAGGAGCGTGTGAAGGTTGTGGCTGGTGGGCGCAGCAGGTTGTTTGTTGAGGGGCTACGCGAGAGAGCGCCGCCAGAAAAGACGTCTCGCGCTCGGCGCGACGGTCGTGCGCGGAGGACGACGAAAGGCGGCGACAGCTCTGGCGCAACGAGCCTTCACAAGGACCTCCCTCCTCCCTTGCCTTCTTGCGGCGCGGCGCGACCACTCCTTCTACTCGATCACTGCCCGAACAAGCCGACCAGCGACCACCGCCAGCGCTTCGCCTTTGTTTCTTGACGCGCCGCCCGCGCGGAGCAAAAAGAAATACGAAAAAAATACACAAGAAAAGAAAAATGAGCGTCCAGGTGATCGAGATCGCCAGCGTAGCCACAGGCACGGCCACCATGCACGCCGTGCGGTGGCTGCCGGGGACCGCGCGCTTCTTCGCCGCGGGCGCCGACGCGCGCGGGTCGGCGGCGTTGCGCGCCTACGCGCTCGGCGGCAGCAGTGGCGGCGGCGGCGGCGGCGGCGGCGGCGGCGGCGGCGGCGAGGGGCAGACGGGGGCGGGCAGCGCCGCCCCGCCGCCCTCCTCCTCCTCCGCTTGCGACGACGACGTCGCCCCACGGCTCACGCTCGACTGCTCGCCAGCGTCTCTCGACGACAAGGCGAGGCCGTGCGCGGGCCTGCGGTGCGCGACCTTCCTCAGCCTGGGGGGCCGCCCGGCCCTGGCCGCGGGCGCGCTCGACGGCGCGCTGCTCGTGTTTGATCCCGAGCGGCCGGCGCGCCCGGCGTGGGCGGCAGCGGGCGCGGCGGCGGCGGCTCGGAGCGGCGGCGGCGGCAACAGCAGCGACCACGCCAGCGGAGGAGGCGGGCCCTGCCCCGCGCCAGCATCGGCGGCAGCCATCAGCGCGCTCGACGCCATCGCCGCGCCCGGCCCCCCCGAGATCGCCACGGGCGGCCTCGACGGCGCCGTGCGCGTGTGGGACGTGCGTCAGCGCGCGGCGCCCGTCGCCACGTTCGAGCCGTTTTTCGGCGGCGGCGGCGGCGGCGGCGGCGGCGGCGGCGGCGGCGGCGGCGGGGAGGGCGGCGGCGACGGCGGGCGCCGGGGCGGCGCGAGCGGCCAGCCCCGCAAGGCGTCGCGCGAGTGCTGGGCGGTGGCGTTCGGGGGCGCCACTTCGGCCGAGGACCGGCTCGTGGCCGCGGGGTACGACAATGGCGACGTCAAGGTGTTTGACCTGCGCATGGCCTCCTCGTCTCTGACTTTGACTTTGCCATCGGCAGCGCAGATCGGCGGCGCCAGCGGCGGCGGCGGCGGCGAGAGCGGCGGCGGCGAGAGCGGCGGCGAGAGCGGCGGCGGCGGCGGCGGCGGCGGCGCCGCCGCCGTCCTCCGCTGGGAGTTCAACGCCGGCAACGGCGTCTGCAGCCTCGCGTTCGACCGGCGCGACATCGAGCCGAACAAGCTGCTCGTCGGGTGCCTCGAAGGCGTGGCGGCGGCCGTCGAACTGCGCGTGGCGCGGCGAGCGGGGCCGGGCGGCGGCGGCAAGGGTGGGGGCGAGGCGGCGGCGGCGGCAGGCCCCCGGCCGGCGCGCACGCTGCTCCCCCCGGCGCACGGCATCGCGTCTGCGCTCGTGGGCGAGCGCCAGAAGCAGCAGCAGCAGAAGCAGTCTCGCGGCGGCGCGGGCGGCCTCGCGGCCTTGGCGGCGGCCGGATGGGAGGGCGGGCGGGAGGACACGCGCGCGGCGGCCGACGCCGACCGCGCCGACGGCAATGGCGGCGGCGGCAAGCCGCGTTGCGGCGGCGCGACCGCCTGGGTGGTCGCGCCCCTGCCGCAGGACCGCGAGGTGAGCGCCTGCACCACTGGCGACGGCGCCGTCTTGCTGCACCGCTACCGCTACGACGCGGAGGGCGAAGGAGACGGGGGCGGTGGCAACGGCAACGGCAAAAGCGGCGGCCGCGGCGGCAAGGGAGGCGCCGGCGGCCGGCTGGCGCTCGTGGGCGGCGCCGCGCTCGGCCCGCAGCCCGTGAGCGCGTGGGACTGGTCGCCCGACAAGCGCGGCTTGTTCGTGTGCGCCGCGCTGGACCAGCGGCTGCGCGTGGGCGTGGTGACGAGCCTGCACAACCTCTGAAGCGCACGAACGGCCTGTGATAGAGAGAGGCGACGATGATTGTTTGGTGTCGTCGCAAAAAGGGAAAAAATAAAAGGGTTGCGTGTGCGCGCGCGCGCGAGTCGTCGTTTCTGCGGACGTCGAGTCCTAGACGTTTTTTTGGTCCGTTTCGTCCTGTCCCTCTACTGCCTCGAGGACGACACGTCGCCGAGATCTGACGCCTCCCCTCAAATCCCGCCGAGGAGATCTCTCTCCCACCAATGCCCCCCCTCCTCAGATCAAATCTCTCGAGAGATCAGATCTCGTCCACGTTGTCGTCAAAGTCAAAGTACTCGGCGTTCTGCACCTCGTCGCCCTCGAGCAGCTGGTCCGTGTCGTTGACGCGGATGTTCTCGGGCAGCTCGCCGTACTGCTTGAGGCTGCGGGCCTCGTCGGCCATGTACTGCGCGTTTTATTTGGGTGCAGGAGGGAGGGGGACGGGGGGGCGGGGCGTTGAGGGGCGTTCGTCGCGTACGGCAGGCTGCGGCCTTTTGCGTTCCGAAGGCGCGCGCGCAGTGGTTTTTGGCGCCAAAACGCTTGCAGCGCGCGCCCGGGGATGCAGTCCCGTCTCCCTCTGGACGCCGACACCCGCCTCGCGCCGTCCGCCACCGCCCGACCAAGAACCGAGAGGTCCAAAAAAAACGAAAAAACAATCGCCGCTCACCTTCAGGATCACGTCGCCCTTGCCGTCCTGGAACTCGCGCAGCCCGATCAGCACGATGTCGCCCTGGTTGACCCACACCTTCTTGCGCATCTTCCCGCGGATGTGGCACAGGCGCTTGATGCCGTCGATGCACTGCGCCTCGAGGCGGTTGTTGCCGAGCATGCGCAGGACCTGGGCGTACTCCTGGCCGTCCTCCTTGAAGATGAGCTCGCGCTTCTCCTCGGCCTCTGTTTTTTTGGTTTTGGTTGGTGTCGAGTTTTTTTTTTGGTTTTTAGCGGGGGTGAGAGGGGTGCGTGTGAGAAAAAGATGCGGAGCCGGGCGCGTGTGCAGCTGGGCAATCCACGACGATCGCGGGTCCCGTGACGCGCGTGGGCGCGGGCGCAGGCGCACTGCGAGCGAAGGAAGGGCAGAGCGAGGAGAAAAGAAGGATGGGCAGTCGTCGTGGCCCTCCCTCCTCCCTGCGCGTCCGTCTGTCCAACGCACCGTTCTTCCCGCGCCGCCTGTTCTTTCCACCCTTGCCCTTGTTCTTAGGCATGGCGAACGAGGGCCTGCTGCCCTTGCTTGCTTGCGGAGAGGGAAGGAGAGAAGAGGTTGAGGAGCGGCGCCGTTCTTCTCTCGGCTTCTGTCTTTGTGCGTCCTCTCTTGCTGGCTCTCGCTGTCTGCGCGCGGGCGTGCGACGATCGAGAGGACCTCTTGTGCTGGTGCGACGGCCTGTGCAGAGAGCGGATATGAGGGGCGCGCACGCGCGAAAGAAGGGGGAACGCCTCCAGAGGAAAAACGGGAGCTAGAAACGCTTCAAACGCTTCAAAAGCGTGCGTCGTGGTTGCTATGTTGCAGTTGGAAAGGAGGGGCACGCGCGTGTGTGTGTCGAGCGTAGTGTCAGGAGGTCCACATAACAAAGGCCGGCGACGCCGCAACTGCCCGCGCCTGCCGCCGACAACAAGCGCTGACGACGGCGCCGCCGACGAGCGCGCGCGCGCCTGCCCGTCCGCCCTCGCCCGTCGCTCCCTTGCCCTTGGGAGGGTGCCCGAATTCAAAACTCATACACGCGCACATCGTCGTCAAGCTGCGCGAGAAAAACACGACATGACATGAGAAGCCGTACTGCATAACGTCAAACCCGTCACGCCCTTTTCGCCGCCGCCGCTTTTGCCAGCGACGGACCCGCGCCTCGTCCCCGCCCTCCTCCAGTGTTCCCTCCGCCCGCCCCTGCAACCGCCTGCGCGCCGTCCGCCTTGCCCTTCCTCTCCCTCTCCCTGCGTTCGCGCTTCTCCCGCGCGGCCAGCAGCGCCGCGATCGCCGACTCGCCGTTCTGCCGCGCCACGTCCGCCGCCCGCTGCCCGGACGCGTTGGCGATCGCCGCGTCCGCCCCGCGCTCGAGAAGCAGCTCTAGGCACGGCCGCCGGCCGTACCCCGCCGCGTAGTGGAGGGGCGTGTTGCCGCGCGCGTCCGCCCGGTCCACGCCCGCCCCGGCGTCCAGGAGCGCGCGCGCGGCCTCGAGGCGGCCCAGGCCCACCGCCACGCCCAGGGCGGCGGCGCCGCTGCGGTCGCCGCCGCGGGCGTCGATCAGCGTCGCCGCCGCCGCGCCGGCCTCGGCGAGCAGGGCGCGCACGGCCGGGGCGTCGCCCTTGCGGGCGGCGGCGTGGAGGGCGGCGGCGGCGGGGGAGGCGCCGGAGGGCGGGGTCGCGGGCGGGGGCGCGCCGGCGCCCCGCGCCGGCAGCGCCGAGGAATGGGGCGGCGACGCCGGCGCGGGCTTGGCCGCGATCAGGAGGCCGTCGCCGTCGCCGTCGCCGTCCGCGTCGTCGGCGGCGGCGGCCGCGGCGGCGGCGCCCTCGCCCCCTCCTCCTCCCTCCCCCGCCTTGTCCGCCAGGCTCGCCGCCCGCAGCCGCGCCGAGATCTTCGCCATGGCCCCGGCGTCGTTCCAGTACTTCTCCAGGGCCGCGGGCCCGCCCGCCTGAAGCTCCTCCACCAGCCCCGCGAGCTCGGGGTCCCCCCTAAGCGCCTCGAGCGCCCGCTCGGGCGCCAGGCCCGGCGGCAGGCCCGGGACGTCTTGCACAGCGGCGGGCTCGCCGGCGAGAGCAAAGGCACCCGGTCCCACCGCGCCGCCCGCCGTCCCACCGCCCCCCGCGCCCGCGGCCGCCGCCGCGCCCATGCGGAGGTAGGCCTGCGCCAATCCTGGGGTGGCGAGCGCGCGCTGCGCCTGGTCGTAGGCGGCCTGGGCGGCGGCCGGGTCGCTGCGGAGCTGCTGGACGACCATGGCGGCGATCTGGGGGGGAAGGCCGGGCGGGATGCGGATGGGGATCTGTTTTTTGTCTCGTGTCTTTGTTGGGAGGCGTTGGTTTGGTGAGGGAGGGGAGAAGAGGCGAAGAGACGAGGTCGACGACGACGACGACGAACCACGACGACGACGAGCCACGACGCCCGGGCCGGCCGCGACCGTGTTTTCGAGTTCGAATTGGACCAAGATGCCGTGCACCAGTTGCGCTCGGTTCGCCGCGGGCGGGACGAGAGTCGACAGAGTCCGCGAGATCTCGCGCGCGCGGGATCGCAGGCGCGCACAAGAGTGCACGCAGGTGGCCACGCGTTTGGTGCAAGGGAAAACAAACGACGCGAAAGCAAGACGCCCCGCGTCGCCATCGCCTGTCCGCACCTGCTTGCCATCGGGCAGTGTGATCATCTCCGCCTGGCCGATGGGCAGGCTGTCTGCCGTCACGGGCGCCGCGCGCTTCTGCGCGGGCTTGGTCGGCGACATTATGTGTCTCGGGGGGAAGAGGAGAGAGAGGGGACGCGAACAATCGAGAGGGCGACACAGGGGCAAGTGCCGCGCGTCGTCGAGGTCGTCGTCGCGGGAGCGTTGTAAAGGGCACGAGTCGTCGTTTGTGAGCGTGAGGGTCAGGTCGCGCCCCGATAATGAGACGCCGCCTGCCAATCTTTCGCCGGCGACGAACTCCGACGACGGGGGGGCGCGCTGCCTGGGTCGGATGGGTGCGATTTCGACCCGAACGACCCCGCTGCCCCATCGTGTCGACGTCGGCAGAATGGGGCGTCACGAGAGACGACAAGACAAACGATTGCTCTTTTGTCTCATTTGGGCAAGGGCAATAGGTGGCGGCAGCGCGCGCGCCGCGGCGGGCAGCGCGGCTCGGCGGGCAACGGGGGCATGAGGAGCGCGGCGTGGCAGGCACGACTCGGTCGACAACGCAGCAGCGAGCAGCGGCGCGCGCAGCAGAACCAGCGCCAGCATCACCACAACCACCCCCTGCCATCAGGATAAACGAACGGAACAGGGCGAAACCGCGTCGCCGCTGCCGCCGCCGCCCGGCGCGCGCGTCGACCGCCGGCGGACGTGCGCCGCCGATGGACGGCCGGCGCCGGCCGCCAATCACACCTTCCGCCTCCTCCCGGGCCGCGTTCCGAGGGTCAAAGACAATTTGATCGACGGCCGCGCGCCCTCTTACCCCGACCACGCGCTCTCGTCCTTGACATTTCCCCCTCCTGTCCTCTTTCCCTCCACCGTTTCAAAACTTATTCGCGCGCTCTTGAACGCAAAAGATGGCCTAGGTCGTGGCGGTCGCGATGAATCAGCCGCACCCGTCGAAGGTCTTCGTCGGGGGCCTGTCATGGTGCGGATGGCGACGGACGCAGAGAGAGATAGAGAGAAAGCGTGGCGCGGGGAACAACTCGTTTTGACGACGACACCAACGTCTCTTTTCGTGCACAGAGCCGAGGAAAAGTCCTCCGTCGCGGCGCGCCCCGGCCGCGCCGCCGGGCCCGGGCGCGGGCGCGGGTTACGGAGCGACTTTTGATATCCGGCTCCGCAGACACCGCCGGGCCGCCGGTCGGCGGATGCGCCGGGATAAGGCGCGGAAGAGAGGCCGAGGGAGAGCCTCTCTCTCTCTCCCGTCGCTGCCCCCCACGCCTGGCCCGGGCGCCTAATCCAATCGCGGGCATGCATGCCTCGGCGCGGGCCCACGGACGACTCGAACCTCCCTGGCGCACCGCGAACGCAAGCGCGGACGACTCGCGCGCCACTCACTCGCGTTGTTGCTCATCGCCGATGTCGAGGGCGTCGTGACACGCCGCGCCGCTTGGCGCGCTGAGCGCCGCGAGAGGCGGGGCGGGAGGTGGCGCCACGGCCAACGCCGCCGCGCGGACCCGTCTCTCTCTCTCTTGCTCCCCCTGTTTGCCGCGGGACAAGGCGCGGGCGCTCAGAGCGCGCGCCCGCCGGCCGGATCGCGGGGAACCAGGCGGGCGGCGGGGTCGGTCGGAGCGAGCGTGGGCGGCGGCGGCGCGCGGCTGCGGCGGGCGGCGGCGGGTGGCGGCGGCGCTCAACAACGGCCGAGAGGGGGAGCTGTCGGCGCCGCCGCCCGGCCCGCCTCAACAACGCCGCCGACGCCGCCGCCGCTGTTCGCCCGCCCCTTTTGCCCCATCCCGCGCCCGGACCAGCCGACCCCGCGCGCGCTCTCTCGCCTTCGTTCTCTCGCCTCGACACACACCAACGCCCTTTTTCTCCACTTCCCCCCCACCTCGAAAACTTCGAAAATACCCGACGGCGCCACGCAAAAACGACGACAACAACAAACGACAGGGAGACGACCGACGCGCGCCTGCGGGCCTACTTTGAGAACTACGGCGACGTGCACGAGGCGTACGTGTCGTACGACCGCGCGACCGGCCGGCCGCGCGGCTTCGGGTTCGTGGTGTTCGACTCGGCCGACGTGGCGGACAAGGTCGTCGCCGCGCGCCACACCGTCGACCGGCGCGAGGTGGAGGCCAAGTGGGCGGTGCCAAAGGCGGCGGCGGCGGCAACGGGCGGCGGCGGCAGCGGCGGCGCGGGCGGCGCGGGCGGCGCGGGCGGCGCGGGCGGGGGCGGCGGCGGCACGGCCTCGGGCGACGGCGGCGGCGGGCCCGGCGGCGGCCCCTCCTCGGGCGAAGGGGCCGGCTCGACCACCCCCGTCGCGGGCGGCGGCACCGCCGGCGGCGCCACGGCCACGGCCACGGGCAGCGGCAGCGGCGAGGGGACGACCCCGCCCGGCGCCGCCGCCGCCGGCCCCGCCTTGCTCTCCGCCGCCGCCGCCCGACCGCCCCCTTCCTCGCCGCCGGCCGCCGCCCCCCCCGCCTCCTTCGCCGCGGCGCAGCAGACCCGCAAGATCTTCGTCGGCGGCCTGCCCCCCACCGCCAGCGAGGCGGCCCTGCGCCAGCACTTTGGCGCGCGCCTGGGTCTGTCGGTCGAGGACGCGGTCGTCATGTACGACCACGGCAGCCGCCGGCCGCGCGGCTTCGGCTTCGTGACCTTCTCGGAGGGGTCGAGCGTGGACCGCGTGCTCGCGTCCGGGAGCATCCACGTGCTGCACGACAAGCCCGTGGAGGTCAAGCGGGCGGTGCCGCGGGACCAGATGCCGCCGGCGCCTGCGCCTCCGCCCGGCGGCGGCGGGGGGGCGACGGGCGGCGGCGGCGGCCCCGGGGGGGGAATGATGATGGGAGGAGGGGGCGGCAGCATGGGCGGCGGCGCGCCGCCGCCGTTTGGCTACCCGCAGCAGCAGCAGCAGCCGCAGCAGCAGCAGCAGCACCTGCACCCGCACCAGCACCCGATGCACCCGCACCACCACCACCCGCACCCGGCGATGCAACAGCAGCAGCAGCAGCACGGCGGCGGCGGCCCTGGCGGCGGCGACCCTGGCGGCGGCGGCGGCGGCGGCGGGCCCCTCATGATGCACCTGGTGCACGGCGGGCCGCCCGAGATGCGGCGCGGCGGCGGCGGCGCGGGCATAGGACCGAGCTCGACGCTCATGGCGGCGGGCAGCGGCGGCTACGGCGGCGGCCCCGGCGGCCGGGGGCGGTACAGCGGCGGCGGCGGCGGCGGCGCCCCGCGGCACTACCAAGGCGGCGGCGGCGGCGGAGGCGTAGGGGCAGGAGGAGGGTTCGACCCGCGCATGCGCGGCGGCTTTCCGGGTGGCGGCGGCGGCATCGGGGGCGGCATGGGCATGGGCATGGGCGGAGGAGGAGCGGGGGGCGGCGCGGCGGGCGGCGGCGGCGGCGGATATCGCGCCTTCGGCGGCGTGCGGCCGCCGGCCGTCGTGCCGTCGTCGGCGGCGGCGGCGGGCGGCGCGCCCGGCGGCGGCGGCCCCTTGCCGCCCCCCGGGGCGGGCGGGCCCCCGCTGCACCCCCTGCACCTGGCCGGCGCGGGCGGGGGCGGCATGATGGGCGGCGGTGCGGGGGGCATGGCGGGTCCGCCGCCGCCCCCTGTGTACGGAGGGCCGCCGCCCTACGACGGAGCCTCGGGCGGCGGCGGCGGCGGCGGCGGCGCGGGGGGGCCGTCTGGCGGCGGCGGTGGCGGCGGCCCGATGGGCGGCGGCGGCCCGATGGGCGGCGGCGGCGGCGTCAGGTACGAGGCCTCGTACGGCGGATACCACGGCGGCTCGGCCGAGTACGGCGGCAGCCCCTACGCAACAGGAGGGACAGGGGGGCCGATGGGCGGCGGAGGAGGAGGAGGGGGCATGGCGCCGCCGCCGCTGCCCGCCCCCCCGCTGTCGCCGCCGATGCAGGCGGGCGCGCCGCCGCCGCCGCACCCAAACGCGCTTTCCGCCGACGGGGGCGATGGCTCGGGCGCCGCGGGGCCCGCCGCGCTCTCGGGCCTGCGGCAGTCGCTCAACGGGCGGTTCCCGGAGGGCCCGCTCGACCCGCAGCAGCAGCAGCAGCAAATGCAGCAGCAGCAGCAAATGCAGCAGCAGCAGCAGCAGCAGCAGCAGCAGCAGCAGCAGCAGCAGCAGCAGCAGCAGCGGCAGCAGCAGCAGCAGCCGCGCGCGGCGGGCCCCGACGCGCCGCCGCCGTCGGGCCCGTCCTCCTCCGCCGCCGCCGCCGCCGCCGCCGCCCCGGGGTCGACCAGCGTGGTCGGCAAGCTGGACGGCGGCGGCGGCGGCGAGCAGGCGCCCGGCCAAGCCCCCGCCCCCGGCGGCGGCGGCCAGTCGGGCGCGGGATCAGGGGGAGGAGGAGGAGGAGGGTACGGCGGCGCGTTTGCAGTGGGCGGCGGCGGCGGCGGCGGGTTTGCCGGCGCGCCGCCGGGCTGGAGCAGTTGAAACCGCTGGGGACCGTCCCCCGCCTCCTCTTGCCCTTGACCCCCCTAACCCCCTCCCCCTTCGTCCCCCCCATCATCTCCCCCTTGCGTTTCGCTCTTCTTGTCCTCGCCTCCGTCGCTCCCCCCCTTTTTTTTCCACCAAGCCCCTCCTCCACGTGTGGGCCCCCCCGTTTTCCCCCCTTTACACGTTGACGCGCGCGGCAGGGGCGCGCGCGCGGCTCGACGGCTGGCGCGCGGGGACAGTCCGTGTGGTGCCGGGGCGGACCCCGCCCCGCTGGAGGCGCCAGTGCGCGCACCCACGCCGGCCAGGGGGCGGGACCCCGCGCGCCGCCGCGTCCCCGCCCCCCCGGCCGCCCCCTCGTTTTGTTTTGCCTTTACCGTTGACTGACCCCCCCTCCCGCTCGCGCGCGCGCTCCCTCCCCACCCTCACCGTTTGACCCGACCGATCCACGCGGCTTTGACCGACAAACGGGCTCTCTCGCCGCGTCCTCTCGTCTTTGCCGCCTAGGGAAAAACGACAACGCCGGGCGTCCCCGCCTCTCTGCCCCGCGCCTTCGCTGCCGACCCCCATCCCTAGAAACTGACGCCACCCGCCCTCCCTCGCCCCGACCGGCAGAGCCCGCGTGCGCGTCCAGACCCGAACCCCGCCTCACCTTACCAAGACAGACCGACACACAGACCGACGTTTTCCGACACCCACAGAAACCAAAAACGACGCAACAAAAAATTGGAATTTTTTTGTCATTGGGCTTTTGCCCTCCTCTCGCAAAGCCAAAAAAAGACCCATAAGAAAAAGGACGGAAATCCCGTGTCTGTATCTTGAAACACACCCAGGCCTCTATCTCTCTCACTGATCCTCTCTACCTTGCGCGCGCTGCTGCGGGGGCCTGAGCCTCCCCCGCCCCCCCGCGGACCCGAGACCTCGAGCGATCGGGCCGCAACCGCCGCGACTGCCCGGCCTCGTTCCGCTCGAGCGCCCTGAGCTCGTCCTCCTGCGCCCGCGACAGGCACCCGCGCTTGCGCAGCGCCCCGAGCGCCCACGCCGCCCCGCCCCTCTCCCCCGCGGCCATGCGCGCCGCGAGCGCGACCGCGCGCCGCGCGTACCGCAGCGCCCAGCCCGTCGCCGGGCGCGGCGCGGCGCCGAGCGCGGCGGCGGCCCAGCCGAGGCGCGCGACGCTGCGGGGCCCGAGGCGGCTGAGGCCGCGCGTGGCGTGGCGGGCGAGGGCCGAGAGGAAGGGGCGGGGGAGCTGGGGGCGCTGGGGCGGGAGCAGAGGCGCGGCTTCGTCGGGCGCTGGCCGGCCCGGGTCCTCCTCTTCCGGCTCCCGCCGATGATGCGGCGGCGGCGCCTCGGCCTCGCGCCCGGCGGCCTCGGCCGCGCGGCGGCGCGCAACGCGCCGCGCGCGCAGCCCGACCGGCGGGGCGGGAGAGGCGGCAGACGGCGGCGACGAGCTGCCGCGACGGTCGTGCTCCGGCGCCCGCCCCGTCCCGCCGCGCTCCCGCTGCTGCTGCTTCAGGCGCTCGAGGCCCGTGCTGCTTCCCGTGCGCCCGCCCGTCCCGTCCGCGACGGCGCAGCCCCTCCCGCCGCCGCCGCCGCCACCGCCGCCGCCGCCCCGCGGCCCTAGGCCCAGGCGCGCCGCGGCCCACAGCAGCGCGACCGCCTGGCGCGGCGCCGCGCGCGGCAGGAGCGGGCGCGCCGCGCCTGCCACCGCGACGCACCACTCCTGCGGCGGGGCGGGAGACGCGGGGCCCAGCAGATCGGACAGCGCGGACAGCAGCGCGGCGACGTCGGCCGCGGCCCACGCCTCGCCGCCGCCGCCGCTGCCGTCAGACGTCGCGACACGGGCGCGGCGACGCAGGGACGCGGACGAGGCGTCGTAAAACGCCAGCAAAAAGGGTGTGCTTTGCCGACCGGCCGCGCCGCCTCCTGCGGCCGCGCCGCCCGCCCCCGCCCCCGCGCGCACCGCCACGCCCACCGCCACGGAAGAGGGATCGATGTCGAGCGCCGCCAGCGCCCGCAGCGCGGCGCCATACTGCCTAGGCAGCAGGCGCGAGAGGCCCCCCCCCGGGTCACGCGACATGCCGTCGAGCAGGGCGCGGGCGTCGGAGGCGCCCAGGGCGTGGCCGTGCCAGGCGAGCGTGGAGAGGGCGTCGGCGAGGAGGCGCGCGTCTAGTTTCCGCTGCTGCCGCTGTTGCCTTGTCGTTGTCGTCGCCGCCGCCGCCGCCGCCGCCGCCGCCGCCGCCGCTGCCGCCGCCGCTGGCGGCAGCTGCGCGACCAGGGCGTCGACGGCCCCATCCAGCCAGCGCGGGTCGCCGCGGCAGCCCAGCCGCTGCATGGACCGCATCGCGGCCACCAGCGCCCCGCCGCCCGCGGCCGCGGCGGCCGAGGCCGGCAGGCGCCCGGCGAGCGCGCCGGCCCACGCAGCAACGGCAGCCTCGTCCTGCGGGCGGTTGCCGGCGCCGACGCCGAGCTGGCGCAGGACGCGGCGGCGCTGCTGGGCCTCCACGGCGGCCGCGGCCGCGGCGGGGTCGCGCGCGGGGGCGGCGATCAGGGCCGACGACGCGAGGGAAGGGGCGACAAAGGCAGCAACGCGGGGGGGCGGGGCAGACGACGGCGGCGCTGGCTCGACGGCGACGGCGCCGGCGCCGGGAGCCTCTCTGCCTTGATCTTCTCTTGCCCGCGGCGCCGCGTCCATGGACCAGTGCGCCCCTTCGGCACCACTCTGCTCCCACTCGGCCGCGACCCACAGCCCCGTGCAGACAACGCTCGCCAGGCGGCGGCGCTGCTCAGGGACGTCCGCCGCACCGGACGCCCTGGCCGCCGACGCCAACGCCGCGAGCAGCCGCCGCGCCTCGAGCAGCACCGCCGCGCGCCACGCCGCGCGCCAGGCGGGGGGAGGGCTGGCGCCGAGCGAGCGCAGGCACCACCCAAAGGCGGCCGCGCCCGGGCCGACTCCCGATGCGCCACTGTCGCCGCCGCCGCCGCCGCCGCCGTCGCCGCCGCTGCCGGGCGAGGGGGAAGAGGAGAGCTCGCCGCGCCGCAGCGGCCCCTCCGCCGCGGCGCACAGGCGGCGCAGCCACTCGTGCGGCGGGCGCGCGCCCAGCCCGGAAAGGGCGCGCGCGAGGCCCGCGAGCTCCGCGGCGGAGAGCCGCCGCTGCGCCGCCGGGGCCGCGAGCGGCAGCAGCGCGAGGCAGGCGTCGACCCATCCGTCGGGGAGCAGAGGAGGAGGAGGCGGCGGCGGCAGCATTGTGCGGGCAGGGGAGGAGGAGGGCGAAGAGGACGCGGACGCGAGCGCCTCCACGGCCACGAGCAAGCGCACGACGTCGCTCGGGGGAGCCGGCCCGCCGGCCGCCTCGTGGTGCAGCTGCCGCAAGGCAGAGGACGCGAGCGCCGCGACCACGCGGGGGGCTACGCTCGGGCGCGGCGGCGGCGCCTCCTCTGTCGCCGCGCCCGCTCCTTGGTCCTTTCCGTCCTCTCCGTCCTCTCCGTCCCCGGAGCTCCGGTCTCGCCGTCGCCGCCGCCGCGACCTGCCCGCGAGCGCGCTGCCCACGGCGCCCAAGACGGCCACGTAGACGCGCGCAGGGACGCCGAAGCTTTGGTCGCCGCCGCCACCGCCGGCGCCCCCGCCGCCGGCGGCCGCGAGCGCCGACGCGAGCGCCGCCGCTGCCGCAGGGTCGGGCGGCGCGCCCAGTCTCGAGGCCGCAGCCACGGCGTGCATCAGGCCGCGCCGCTTGCGAGAGACGTTCGCGCCACGGATCCCGGACAGGTCGGCCGCCAGCTCGAGGGCGGCGGCCGACGCGGCCCGGCCCGCGCGGCCCAGGAGCGCGGGGGGCGGGGGGACGGCGCGCGCGCCCGGCGGCGCCGCCGACGCGCAGGCGCCCGCCGCCCGTGCGGCCGCGCCGTCGAGCTTGGAGGTGGTGGCGGTCTCGCCGCCGCCGCCAAAGAGGGCCGCCTGGGCGGGGCCCGCCCAAAAAGAAGACCACCACTCGGGATCGGCCAGGCGCCGTGCGACGGCCGCGGGAGGAGAGGCGGCGGCGGCCGCTGCCGCCGCCGCCCCCGCCGCCGCCGCCCCCTCCCCCGCTGCCACTGGCCCCTCAGCCCCGCCCCGACCGCCAAGCGCCGCGTCCGCCTCGAGCGCCGCCAGCAGCCGCCGCGCCTGCCCGGAGGACAGCTGTGAGATCAGCGGCAAGGAGGCGCCGCCGCCCTCGGGTCCCCTAGGCTTGGCCGCCGCGCCTTCTGCAGCCGCCGCCGCCGCCGCCGCCGCCGCCGCCGCCGCCGCCGCCGCCGCCGCCGCCGCCGCCGCCGCCTCTGCTTCTGCTGCCGGCCTCAGGCCCGCCCGCTGCCACCGCGCCAGCCAGCCCGCCGACGGGCGGTAGCCGAGCGCCAGCGCGCCGCACAGCGCCCCGACGTAGTCCGCGCCGGACGGCCAGTGCAAGGGGGCCGTGGCCGGCTCCCACACGCGCGCGAGCCACTCGGCCGGCGGGCGGGCGCCGCCGGGGGGCAGGGCGGCGAGGGCGGCCGAGGCGAGCGCGGCGCGGTGCGGGGCAGAGGCGCCGCGGTCGCCGTCGTCGCCGTCGCCGCCGCCCTCTCCCCGGCTGCCTTGGCGCGCGGGCGCGGCGAGCACCGCCGCCAAGTCGCGCAGCAAGGTCTCGGGAAGGTGTCGCTGGTGCGCTGGTGTCGTTGCCGCTGCCGCCGCCGCCGCCGCGCGGTCGTCCTGCGGCGGCCGCGGTCGCCGGCGGCCGCCCCTCGCCGCGCCGCGCTCGCGCCGCCCGGCCTCGCGCCGCGCCGAGGCGGCCAGGGCAGAGAGAGTGGGGTCGGCTACTGCATCAGCGTGATGCGCACCGTCCTCTGCGCCGATGCGCCTTGCCTCCTGCTCGAGGGCGGCGAGCAGGCGCGCGGACGCGGATGGTGCATGCTCGCTGCTGCTCCTCGCCGCGGCCGACCCGCCCGCAGCCGCCGCCACCGTCGTCGGTCTTCGCGCGGCGGCGGCGGCGGCGGCGGCGGCCGGTGGCACGAGTCGTCGATGCTGCTGCCGGAGCAGCATCGGGGCGACAGCGCTCCTCCGCATCGGCTGGGACCTATCGCCTCATTGGTCTCGTGCTCCGGATATGGCGCGCGCGCGCGCAGGAGAGAGGTGGGGAGCCTGCGGTCGGGCGCCGTTCCTCCGAGACTTGCGTTGGGATGGAGAGTGCGTGTGTCGATGATGCGAATCCCGGTGGTCGACAAGTGTACTCATTTGTGTGTGAGTGATGAATGAGCGAGGCGCGGCGCGCGCTCTTGCTCCTTCCATCCGTCCGTTGCCGCCGACCGAGTGACGACGAGGCGGTCGGCGTCGCCGCTCGACGACGAGACGCCATTTGCTGAGCGCGCATCGTCGTTGGCGCCACTCATCAACAGTCAGCTCCTCGGTCCCCTTTGTGATCCGCACCACCACCTCCCTCCACCGCGTACCCGCTCGCAAATGATGGCATCGGCAGCAGCAACGACCGCAGCATCGCCTCCTCCGAGACCGCGACCCGAAGAACAAGAGAACGACGACGACGCCACGGCCCGCGCGACCCGCCGCCCGCGCGTGCTGCTCGGCGTGTCCGGCAGCGTGGCCGCCATCAAGGCGCCCCTCGTGTGCGAGCGCCTCCTGCGCTTCGCCGACGTGCGCGTCGTCCTGACCAACGCGGCGCGCCACTTCCTCCCGCCCGTCGCGGCGCCCTACGGGGCGCCGCCGCCAGTCTCGGGCGACGACGACGGCCCCCCGCCCGAGGACGACGGCACCTTTGGCTTCCCCGCCGCCGCGCAGCCCGTCCTCCTCGACGCGCAAGAGTGGCGCGATTGGCGCCGCGTCGGCGACCCCGTGGCGCACATAGAGCTCCGCCGGTGGGCAGACGTTCTGGTGGTGGCCCCCCTGTCTGCAAACACGCTTTCCAAGATGGCGGCGGGCGGGTGCGACAACCTGCTGACGTGCGTGGCGCGCGCGTGGGACACAAAGGGGAGCGCGCCGGTGCTCGTCGCCCCGGCCATGAACACGGCCATGTGGGAGAGCCCCTTCACGGGGGAGCACCTGGCGGTTTTGAAGAGGGTGCTGGGGGCGCGGGCGGTGGCGCCGGCCGCGTCGAAAACGCTGGCGTGCGGGGACGTGGGGGCGGGGGCGATGGCGGCGCCGGGGGAGATCGCGCGGGAGGTGGCGCGGGCGCTGGTGGCGCGGGGGTTTGCCGGGGAGGAGGTGGCGAGGGCGGCGGCGGCGGGGGAGGCCGGAGATTGAGGAGGAGGATGTGGCGAGCGGCGTCGGCATCGGCGTCGGCGTCGGCGCTGGCGTTGTTCTGAAAGCGGCCCTATGTTGCTGCACAACCTGGCGTTCAAGTCGCTTGCCTCCTTCGCGACTGGCTCGCTCTTCTCCCTGTCTGTCCCCACATTGACAACACGCCGCGCGCACATTGGATTGGGCGGCAACTTTGAAAGCCGCGAAACAACAGACTCGAGCTGTCTCGCCCTTTGGTTCGCACGCGCGCGAGACCGCGCGCGCACACGCACACACGATGGCGACGGCGACCAAGACGAAGAACACCATCACGCTCAAGGGCAGCGCGCAGATCGTCTCGCAGTTTTTCGGCTATGCCGTCAACAGGTGAATTCTTTCTTGGGTTCGCACGACGAACAGCTCTCTCTTTTGTTCCGCGAGCGCTTTCGCTGCACCGCCGGCCAATCCGCCGAAGGGCGAGGGAGGCACTCAAAGAGATCGGGGCATGCGCCTCGGGGTCAAACAAGACCATACGCGCACGCCTTCTCTTTCGCCAACAAGGCAAAACTCGACGCGCTTTGCCGCTCGTCCCGCCTTTCTCTCGCCCCCCCAAACATAAAAAAACAAAAAACATGCGCCACAGCATCCTGTACCAGCGCGGCATCTACCCGCAGGAGTCGTTCCAGCCGCGCAAGCACTACGGCCTGTCCATGATGGTCACGCGCGACGACTCGCTGACGCGGTACCTGGCCACGGTGTCCAAGCAGATGACGGGTGAGGAGAGGAGAGGGAGTGGGGGGGGGGCGCCGCCGGGGTCGCGTCTTTTTGTTGCCCGCCCGCGTTCTCCCGTCCCACTCACAAAAAAAACAACGACCAACACCAACAGAGTGGCTGTCTCGCGGCGAGCTGGAGCGCCTCGTGCTCATCGTCGCGTCCGCCGCGACCCGCGAGACCCTCGAGCGCTGGACTTTCGAGGTCGAGACGCTCGTGGACGTGAAGGGGCAGCAGCGCGCGGCGGGCGGCGGCGGCCGCGGCGCGGCCGGCAGCGGCGCGGCCGGCTCGGCACGCGCCGCCGCGCTGCCGGACAAGCCCGACCGCGAGATCACCGCCGAGATCCAGGCCATCATCCGCCAGATCACCGCCAGCGTAACGTTCCTGCCGCTGCTCGAGGACCCCTGCACTTTCGACCTCCTGGTCTACACAAAACGGCAATCGCCAGCGGCCGGCGGCGACGGAAACGACGGAAGCGACGGAAGCGACGGAAGCGACGGAAGCGACGGAAGCGGAAGCGAGGCGGCGGCGGGCGCGCCGGCGGGCGGGCTCGTGCCGATCCCCGCCGACTGGGAGGAGTCGGACGCGCGGCACGTGGCGCCCGGGTGCGCGGCGGACGTGCGGCTGCGGTCGTTCTCGACAAAGGTGCACAAGGTGGACACGGCGGTGACGTACCGGGCGTCGGACGACTGAAGAGAGGAGAGGGGGGGAGGGGGGGGGGGTGGCGGGGGGGGGGGGGCGGAAGGGGGGGGGGGGGGGGGGGGGGGGCAAGAGGCGCCGCTGGCGGGCGGCGCCCCCGGCTCTCGAGCGGCGCGCTCTCCCCCCCGCTCCTGGTCTTTCCGCCGCCGCCGCCGCCGCCGCCTGCCTTCACAAAATGCGCCCCGCCCTCTGCTTGCCGCCACCCCTCCCCCAATCACCCCTGTCTCGTACTTGCGATAAACAACCAGCCCGTCCCCCCATTCATTCAAACATTCAAGCCCGCGTTTCAGAACCGAAAGAGGCGAAGAAGCGAGTGTCGGCGACTCGCGATGATGCGGCCGCTCGCGCGCGCCCCCGCGATGGCGCCACCTTCGGCCGCGGCCTGGCCCCTGCTCGCGCAGGTCCACCGCCCGACCTGGCGCCGGCGAGCCGCGTGCGACGCGCTGGCGGACGAGCGCCGCACGACCGCCAGCGCTGCGCCGCTCGCCCGCGGCGGCCGCCGGCACCCCCGCTCGACGCCCGTCACTGCTGCCGCCGCCGCTTCCGCCACCGCGGGCGCCGCCGCGACCGCCGCCGCGCCTCCTCCTCCCTCGCCTGCGTCGCTCGAGGCCGACGCGGCCGCGCGCCACGAGGGCCTCGCGACCGCGGGCGAGGACACCATCGCCTCGGTCGTCACGGGCCCGCCGGGACAGGGCGCCGTCAGCATCATCCGCGTGTCGGGCCCGCGCGCCATGGCCGTCGCCGCCGCCGTCTTCCGGCCTGGCGGCGGCGGCGCGGCGGGCGGCGGGCGGGCGGCGGGAGAGGCGGCGACCGAAGGGGCGGGCGCGAAGGCGAGCGACAAGGCGTGGCGGCCGCGCTCCCACCGCGTGTACTACGGCGTGGCGTGCGACCCGTCGGCGTCGGCTGCGGCCACCTCCTCGCGCGAGGCTGCGGGCGTCAACGGCGGCGGAGGCGGCGCATGCGGCGCAGACGCCGCAGACGCGGCCACGGCGGGAGCAGCAGCAACGGCGACGGCAACAACCCGAGCCGCCACCGCCGCCGGCAACGGCGACGTCGTCATCGACGAGGTCCTCCTCATCCCAATGCTCAGCCCCCGCTCCTACACCCGCGAGGACGTCGCCGAGATCCACTGCCACGGCGGCGCCGTGTGCGCGGGCCGCGTGCTCGCCGCCTGCCTCGCCGCCGACCGCTCGTGCCGGCCCGCCCGCCCGGGCGAGTTTACGCTCCGCGCCTTTTTGAACGGCCGCCTCAACCTCGCGCAGGCCGAGGCCGTCGCCGAGCTCGTGTCCGCGCGCTCGCCCGCCGCCGCCGACAGCGCCCTGGCCGGCGTCACCGGCGGCGGGGTGGGCGCCGAGGTGGCCCGCCTGCGCGCTTTTTTGCTGACAGAAGTTTTGTCAGAGGTCGAGGCGAGAATAGATTTCGAAGATGACGTCGGGCCGCTGGACGCCGATCTGATCTCTCGAAAGATCTCGGCGGCCCAGCGGCGCGTCGAGGCCGCCCTGCGCACCGCCCGCGACGGCGGGCTCATGCGGCGCGGCCTGCAGGTGGCCATCGTGGGCCGGCCAAACGTGGGCAAGTCGAGCCTGCTCAACGCGTGGACGGGCGGGCAGAGGGCCATCGTGACGGCGGCCGCCGGCACGACGCGAGACGTGGTCGAGGCTTCGCTGGTGGTCGCCGGCGCCGTGCCCGTTACCTTGCTGGACACGGCGGGGATACGGGGCGGCCCCGTGGACGAAGCGGAGGGCATGGGCATCGCGCGGTCGATTGAGGCGGCGCGCGGGGCGGACGTGGTGGTGATGGTGGCGGACGCGGGGGAGGGGTGGACGACCGGAGGGGGGGGAAGCGGCGGGGGGGGGCCCGGGGGCGGCGGCGGCGCGGGCGTCGGCGTCGGCAGCGGAGACAGCGCCATTTTCGAGGCGCTGTGGGGCGGGGGGGACGGCAGCCCGGGCGACGGCACGGGCGGGCGGGTGGTGCGCGGCGAGGCCATCCTCGTGTGGAACAAGGCCGACCTGCTGCCGGACGGCGGCGGCGAGCGAGACAGCGAGGAGAATGAGCGGCGCCTGCAGCTGCCGATGCGGCCGCGCGACGTCTTCGGCGGCGCCTCGCGCGCGCGCGTCGTGATCGCGAGCGCCGCCACGGGCGCGGGCCTTGCGGGCCTCGAGCGCGCCCTCCTGGACGCCGCGGGCTCGCCCCAGATCGCCGCGACGGGCGGGCGCGGGTGGGCCGTCAACGAGCGGCAGGCGGAGGCGCTCGTCCGCGCGCACGAGGCCCTGAGCGGCGCGGGCGCGAGCGTGGCGGCCGACCTTCCGCTCGACTGCTGGACGGTCGACCTGCGCGCGGCGCTGCTGGCGCTGGGGGAGGTGAGCGGGGAGGAGGCGGCGGAGGAGGTGCTGGACGCGGTGTTCAGCCGGTTTTGCATCGGAAAATAGGAGGGTTTTCTTTGACAGACTGACTGCGAGAAGAGGAGGAGCGGAGAAGGAAAAAAACGCGCGCGCCTCCGCGCCGCAACCGCCCCGCCCCCGCCCAAAACAAAAACAAAGCGACCCTCCTACTCCTCGAGCAGCTGCACGGCCTCCTCGAGCGCCTCGTTGATGCGCCCGATGGCGGCGTCCAGCTCGGCCGTGGCCTCCACGACGGCGCCGCGCCACTCCTCCTCGGTCGGCTCGGGCGCGGCCGCCTCGACCGCAGCCTCCAGCCGCGCCGCCGCTGCCTCGTCGTCGTCGTCGTCGTCGTCGTCCGCCTTGGCCGCGCCGCCCGCTGCCTCGTCGTCGTCCGCTTTCGCCGCCCCGCCGCCCGCCGCCCCTGCTTCCGTCGCTCCCTGGTCTTTTTCGGCACCATGTTCGTGCGCACCGTGCCGTTGACCGTGTCCGCACCCGCACCCGCGCGCGCGCCGCGCCGCCACCTCGGCCGGGTCGAGCGGGCCGCCGACGCCGGCGTCGTCCGCGCGCGCGCCGCCGGCCGCGCCGCCCTCGCCGCCCTCGCCGCCGCGCTGCCACGAGAACGCGCGCGCCGCGTGAGGGCGCCGCAGCTGCTGCAGCGTCAGGGTGAGGCGCAGCTTGTCGCGCTCGCCCGCCTGCACGGTGCGCACGAGCGCCGCCTCCTCGGCGAACCCGGACGACGCCAGCGCCGCGCCGAGCTCGCGGGCGCGCGACGACAGCGTCGAAAACTCGGGCGCCAGGTCCTCCGACAGCAGCGCGGCGAACGAGGCCTCCTCGGCGGCAGAAGGGCGGCCGCCGCCGGCCGCGAGGAGCTTGCGGAACCCGGCGTGCAGGCGGGCGTAGGCCTGGGCGCGGCGCCCCTGGACGGCGAGCAGGGCGCGCAGAGAGGCAGCGGCGGCGTCGGCGACGGAGGCGGGCGAGGCGTCGGCGGCGGCGGCGTCGGCGGCGGCGGCGGCGGGGGCGGCCCCTGTATCGGAAGCGGGGGAATCGGCGGCGGTGGCGGCGGCGGCGCTCATATTGGGTCCCGGGTGGCCGTACGGACGCGCGTAACAAGAGGCCGACCGAGGCGTCGTTGGCGCCTTGCGTTCACGCCGCCTCCTCCTCGTCCTCCTCGTCGCCGTCCTCGTCCTCGTCCTCGTCGCCGTCGGCGCCGAGCGCCACGGGGGGCGTGTAGACGTTGGCCTCGTTGAACACGCGCACCTCGTGGAGCACCCACTCGAGGCGGTCGGACTTGATCCACACGTGGGTGTCGTCGAGGATGCGCGTGATGAAGCGGTTGCTGCAATGGTTTGTTTGTTTTCGTTTTGGGTTTGGGTTTGGGGTGGAGGTTTCGGAGGGCGAGCGAGCGTGAGGGGCGGCGGCACGCCGCGGGGGGCGGGGGGGGGGGGGGGGGGGGGGGGGGGGGGGGGGGGGGGGGCCCCCTTTTTTTTTGCGACCGAGAGCCGCCTTAAAAAGGGCGGGCGCCGCAGAAAAGGGCCGCTCTCTCTCTCGGT
>Ga0105053_10001878_pt1 | contig 33293 bp, 28 predicted proteins | sample BON01_FD_78093 | JGI IMG/M metagenome (GOLD analysis project Ga0105053, IMG submission 78093) | Freshwater microbial communities from Lake Bonney liftoff mats and glacier meltwater in Antarctica - BON-01 | ecosystem: Environmental > Aquatic > Freshwater > Ice > Glacier meltwater | place: Lake... | reverse complement strand
AGTAATTTGTTGCGCGAAGAATTCCCAGCAGCAGCCGTTCATCTCACCAAATTACCTGATGGGCGCCACCGTTTTGATGGCCAGGTAGGTGGTTTTGACGCTGTAGGCCGTTTTGTGCTTGGTCTAATCGACGACATCGAGCTAGAAGGTCCAGCGACCTTTGTGGACTTTCTCCAGCAGAAAGTCAAACCCCTGGGTTAAAATCAACCATTTAAGCCCCGTTCTAAGCGGTTTTTACTACTTGACAAGAGGTGTCAATACATACCGACATCTTTGAATCAAGTTAAATGTAAAAGTCATGAAAAACGAAATGGAATACCCAGACATCCTCGACATGGTACCTGCTGATGTAATCGATGTAGCTGCTTATTTAGCCTCCTTCGAGCAAACTATCCAAACGGCTTAATGCATGGAAGCCTTACTCTCCCTCCCTTTTGCCTGGCGCTGGATGCGCTGGGGAGAAAAAACAGCTGCGGCTAAAAACGGCCGTTTGTTGTGCGAAACCTTTCTAGTGGTTGGTCAGCGCGACCTCAGCGGCCTGAAAAGTCAGCAACAGCTTAAGCTCAAACACAATTTCGATAAAGCCACTGGTCTTCACCGCTTCAGTCTTTACCATAAGCGGCAACTTCTTGGCTATCTGCCTTTGCCGGACGCACAAAAATTAGCAGCCAACCAGCTCAGCGGACACAAGCTAAGTGCACGCATCAGTTGGTATGCCCCTGATGCGCCCTATTGGGAAAAACTGAAAGTCAGGATTAGCGCGACTTCGTATTGCGCTGAAAACGCCGGGTAAATCCGCTATTAAATAGTATATAGCCGATAAAAGCCCCTAAACATAACAATTCGAGCCACCAGAGTTGTTTCCACAAGGCGCTCACAAACAAACCACCTATACCGAATCCGGCGATAAAATGAAGTGCCGTTTTGGGTTTGGCAGGGCTTTCCGCGGTTTGTTTTTTCATTTTAACCTTTGATTTCGGCGATACACTTGAGTTCAATGGCAATGGGAGTAGGTAAAGCGCCTACTTCTACGGTTGTACGACAAGGTTTCGGGTCAATGCCCTCGAAATACTGCGCATAAATTTTATTAAAAACACGAAAATCGCGCTGCATATCGGTCAGGTAAGCGGTTACATCCACCAGATCTGCCATGCCAGCACCGGATGCCTCGAGCACAGCTTTCACATTGGCGAATACCGAATGTACTTGGGCTTCGAAATCAAAAGTCTCAAAATTCCCACTTTTGTCGAGTTGTAAACCAGGTACCTGAGGATCGCTTGCGCTGGTTCCGGCTGCACGCGGGCCAATACCGCTCAGAAAGAGCAAATTACCGACTTTGCGGGCGTGGGGATAGGCCCCTACGGCGTTTGGGGCGTTGCTGGTGTTGATTTGGGTACTCATGGTTGGAACGTTATTGCAAAGAAAGGGAGTTTTGGCGTTTGTTCGCTAGTTGGATAAACGGAGTTTTGAGCATTTGTACGGTCGTCGGTTAAACGGGGGCTTGGGCATTTGTGCGGTAGTCCGTTAAATAGGGGTTTGGCTAAACGGCGTTTTCTGAGAACCGGAGTCTGAGATTCACAAAGGCGCCGGTTCTGTAATAGCCAGCGCTTTACATTATTATTAGGCTGCAAATCCCAAAACCCTGCAGCACAGGTTCGAGGATTACCCTAAAAAATGTTTTTTATTCTGCATTATCAACCCCAAGTCCCATTTCAATTGCCTTTTAAAATCTGAGGCACGCACTGGGCAATTTTGCACACAGCAGAGGGTGCAGCTCGTTGGTAGACAGGGGTCTACATGGATAAAAAACTCCATTCGGGTGCCGAAGGCTTGTTGAACGAGTGCGTCGATGCGGTCGAGCTCGGCATGGGCCTGGTCAAGATCGTAGTAACGTGGTAGGGTCAAGTGACCATCGAGATGAAGGGTAGTACCGTATTTGATGAGGCGCACATTGTGAATATCTATCCAAGCAGGCAGTCGGTTTTGTTGGAGTACCGCGACCAATTGTTTGAGCAGGGCATCGTCGGCTTCATCCATGATACCCGCCACAGAGGGTTTGAGAATGGTATAGCTGGTGTATACCAGAAAAGCACCGAACAGGATAGCGACAGCACTATCTATCCACAACCAACCGGTGTATTGTAATAATAACAGCCCTATAACCAGTCCCAGCGTGCTCCAGGCGTCGCTTTGCAAGTGTTTGCCGGAGGCCACGGCGGGCAGACTGTTCTCCCGCTGGCCTTTGCGAATAGACACCCAGCCAAGCGCGAAATTCACTAAACCTGCACCAGCTGTAATCCAAATACCGGTATCTAATTGGTGTACTGCCTCTGGGAACCAGAGGTTGTAGGTGCTTTTCCCCGCGATTAATAGCCCCGCCACACCCAACAAAGCACCTTCGATACCTGCCGCTAGAAATTCTATTTTGCCATGACCATAGGGATGATTGTCATCTTTAGGTCGCGCCGACAAATAAAGACTGTACCAGGTAAAACTACCAGCCAAAACATTGACAATACTTTCGGTGGCATCGGTGAGAATAGCATTAGAATCGGTAATAAGCCAAGCCGTAAACTTGGCAAGCATTAAACCAATGCCCACAACGACGATCAGCCGCTGTAATCTCACCGGATTTGAACTAGTAGCGGATGCAGACATTGGTGGCCTCCGTAAAAAACTTCAGCGCATCCCATCCCCCTTCGCGACCCACACCCGATGCTTTGGCACCGCCAAATGGTGTGCGCAAATCACGCAATAACCAACAGTTCACCCACACGATCCCAAATTTTAGCGCCGCAGACATCCGCTGACTCCGACTCAGATTTTCGGTCCAAAGTTGGGCAGCCAGTCCGTAAACGGTATCATTCGCCATCGCCAACGCCTCCGCTTCCGTATCGAAGGGAATGAGGGTGACTACTGGACCAAAAATTTCTTCCTGATTGGTGCGGCAGCTGTTGGGGAGATTCTCGAAGACCGTTGGCTCAATAAACCAGCCGTTTTCACATCTTCCCGCCACTTTTACCGCCTTACCGCCGGTGAGCAATTTGCCACCTTCGGTCTGTGCCAGTTTGATGTAGCCCAATACCTTGTCGAAATGTGTCTGACTTACAATAGCCCCGAGATCAGGATTGGTGGTGGGGTCGCCGACGGTTAACGCCTTCACTTTCGCGACAAAATCGTTGCGAAAACGGTCGTACATGCTGCGTTCAATCAACAAACGGGAGCCGCACAAACAAATCTCCCCTTGATTGGTGAAAGACGAACGAACGGCCGAATTCAGGGCTTTGTCGTAATCGGCATCGGCGAAGATGATATTGGGGTTTTTGCCGCCCAGTTCCAGCGACAACTTTTTGAACATAGGCGCGGCAGTACGGGCAATCGCCGCGCCGGTAAGCGTACCGCCCGTAAACGAAATGACCGGTATGCCCGGATGTTCGCTCATGGCCTGACCCACTTTGGGCCCCAATCCAAACACAATATTGAGCACCCCCGCCGGGAAACCCGCTTCGATGCACAGTTCGCACAAAAAATAGGCTGTAGCCGGGGTGATTTCGGAAGGTTTGGCCACCACCGTATTGCCTGCTGCCAGGGCCGGCGCAATTTTCCAACTGAACAGATACAATGGTAAGTTCCAGGGCGAAATGCAGCCCACTACCCCTATCGGTTGGCGTAAGGTATAGTTGATTGCCGCCCCATCGGTACTGTGGGCTTCGCTGGCAAAATGTTGGATGGCCGTGGCAAAAAAGCGGAAATTATCTACCGCACGGGGTATATCCATACGTTTAGCCAGGGCAACGGGTTTACCCTGATCACGACTTTCCGCTGCCGCCAGTTTGTCGAGATCCCGTTCGATTAGGTCGGCGAGGCGGTTCAGCAAAGCAGCCCTTTCCACCACCGGCGTTTTCGACCAGGCCGGAAAGGCTGCCGTAGCCGCTATGGTTGCAGCTGCAATATCCTCGGCCCCCGAATCGGGCAAACGACCGTAAATCTGACCGGTAGCCGGTTCATAATTATCGAGCCAGCTGCCGCTCAGCGCAGGTTGGAGTTGGCCGTTGATGTAGTTGAGGATTTCCATAGGCTTACAAACTTCCCGTTCTGCCGCCATCTACCGGCACATTAATTCCATTGATGTAGGCTGCCGATGGCGTGGCCAAAAAGGCGACTGCGGCGGCAATTTCTTTCGCTTCCCCAAATCTGCCTGCCGGAATTTCGGCCAACATTTCGGCTTCCACTTCTTCGCGCTTATGACCGGTTTTGGCGGCTTTACCTTCGAGTATACTTTCGAGTCGGACCGTTTTGGTGGCGCCGGGTAATACATTGTTGACCGTAACCCCAAAAGGTGCCACTTCATTCGACAATGTTTTGGCCCAATTGCCTACCGCTGCCCGTATGGTATTGCTTACCCCCAAACCTTTCAGCGGTATTTTTACCGAAGTGGAGATGATATTAATGATGCGCCCATACCCCGCACTTTTCATGCCCGGCAGCAGCAAAGTGGCCAGCAGGTGATTGGCCAACAAATGGTTTTGAAATGCCGTTAGAAACTCCGCAGGGCTGGCGTTGCTGATAGGACCTGCCGGTGGGCCTCCGGTATTATTGACCAGTATATGCGCCGTTTTCCCCCCAGCCAACCAGCCTTTTACGGCCGTTTCAAGAGCAGCCAAATCGGCAAAATCAACGGAGATATAATCGTGTTTCTGACCATCGCGACTCGGTAAGGCATCGCGTACTTCGGTCAGGCGCTCGGCATTACGTGCGAGGAGCACTACATTGGCGCCAAGAAGGGCCAGTTGTTCGGCACAGGCACGACCAATACCTTGACTGCTACCACATACAAAGGCGGTTTTTCCGCTGAGCTGAATATCAAACATCTAATAAAGTTAAGGCAACGTTTTTAGGCTGCTGCTTTTGAAAATAGGCGCAAACCGACTGCAGTTCACAGGCCGCACATTTAGGCTTACGCGCCACACAAACATAACGCCCGTGTAAAATGAGCCAGTGGTGGGCACGGGAAATGAGCATTTCGGGCAGGTATTTTACCAGCTGCTTTTCGGTTTCGAGCGGGGTTTTGGCTTTGACTGTTAAACCCAAACGGGCCGAAACGCGAAACACATGGGTATCGACCGCCATGGCCGGTTTGTTGAAGATGACCGAAGCAATGACATTGGCCGTTTTGCGCCCCACCCCCGGAATTTTGACCAAATCATTGATTTCGGAAGGCACTTCGCCCCCAAACTCATCAATCAGCACCCGGGCCAGGCCCATGAGGTGTTTGGTTTTATTGTTGGGATAGGAGATGCTGCGAATGAGCTTGAATATCTCCTCCTCGCTGCCCTGCGCCAGTGCAAATACATCGGGAAAACGCTGAAAAAGCGCCGGCGTAGTAAGATTTACCCGCTTATCGGTGCATTGTGCCGACAAAACCACCGCCACCATCAGTTCATAGGGGGTGCCGTAAAACAACTCCGTTTCCGCTTCGGGTGCCGTACGCAGGAAGTGATCGATAACGAAGGCAAAACGTTCTATTCGGCGCATGCCCGAAAATACGGAGAAAGGCGGCTGAATCAAATGGTTGATTTCAGAGGCCCATTTACGATGGTGCGAATTACTCTATTGGTTAATGCCGCAAACTCCGCTTTTCAATAATTTGCAACACCCGAGTCGGAGCAACCCTTAGAAAATAAATATTGCGTCAATAAATCAAGGCGTTTATTAATTCTGAACCGGATAAGTTGCAACCAAATAAGTAGTATCAAAACCAGAACAATACACCGTATTCTGCCATGTTTTGATTTGCTGTCCGTTTTTGTTACCCTAATAATAAATGATATTAATGCTATTTCCTTTTGCCCTTTGAGTGATGAGTGTGTCACCTATGTTGTTACTGGTAATCAGCCTCCTTTCAGCTGTTAGATTAACCCCATAACTACAAGCAACACAATCAAATTCTCCAGCATAGATACTTAAATCCACCTGCAAACCCGGCCAAGCATAGGGGTTGAGTTCGACAACTGGGTTGTCTCCCTTCAGGTGGGGCACACTAACGTAATAACCGCTTCCCTGTCGAGTATCCTAATATTTATTTGATTCCGGCGCATATACCCTCAATTCAAGAGGGTTGTATTCAATTCCATCCACAAATACTTTTCCATCAGCACCGGTATATGCGGTGGCATACAATAAGGTACTCCCATTTAAATATGTACTGCCAGCTTTAGAATAATACATATCCACCTCGAAGTTTTGGAGCGGCTTTTGTTTTCCAGCTTCAACTAGCTAAACATGGAGGCTCCGGTTTTGATTTGCTTTTTTACAGGAAAACAGCAATAATCCTATAAAATGCAAGCAGAGACCCAAAAAGCGAATTTTATTAAGTACAAACTAAACCTTAGAAACTGTGCGGTGAGAACTTTTAGAAAGTAATACAAGAAGCACTGTAAATCTTCTTCTAAAGTAAATAAATACGACATCTGATGCGCGCATATGGCAAGGTGTCAACGTAGTTAATTTAAGCGCTATTCTCGCTCCACTTCGCCGAGTAACAAAACATTAATTAAACTATAGTTCGGAGCCATTGGCTCCATGCAACTAATTAAATAGCAAAATTAATTCAAGAATCTTTTCTTTACGCCTTCGCATAATCTAACAACAGCCGAATGGTGCTTTCCTTAGGGGAAAATTGCAGGGGTTGGTCGAGCGTTTGGAGGATGGCCGCGAAATCGCGGTAGTCTTGCTGGAGTTCTTGGTCGCTGATGAGGACATGCTCAAAGGCATTCCGCTCGGCGGGGGCGAGTTCGTTGGTGAGATGCAGCAAGAGTAAGTCGTGTGTAGAGGCTGGGGTCATAGCGTAGATTTGAGTTACAAACGACCTAGCTGCCGGCTTAGTGTGTAGGGGAAAAATTATTCCATGCATCAAATCTGCGCTGGAAGAAGCGTATGTGTTTCATGGGTCGCTTTGCGCTGGTCGACGGTCGGGTTGCCCTTCGGGAGTCGATGGTCTATTGCTCTGCAGGCGTCAATAGTTGGTGAAAAAGCAGATAGGTCCATAAATAGTCCATGTACTATGGACAAAAGCCTCCTCCTAAGCTGCAAAATTACCCCTGCCATCCCAATATTCTCCTAAAAACCGGCTATGAACCATGGACTATAGACAACGAAGGCCATACCCCAAGCGGCAAAATCAACTCTGCAAAGCTAAAACCCACCCGAAAACCAGACCTGGACCACCGACTATGGACAACGAAATCTACTCAGGACACAAAATCACCTCTGCAAGGCCAATATTCTTCTTAGAATCAACTCCTACATAACCACCCACTACAGCGTAATATGATACTTATCAATCAACTTCCGCAGATTGCCCAGCGCGTAACGCATGCGGCCCAGCGAGGTATTGATGCTTACAGCTGTTACCTCTGAGATTTCTTTGAAGCTCAGGCCACCGTAGATGCGCATCACCAGCACTTCGCGTTGTTCTTCGGGGAGATGTTGGATGAGTTGTTTCACCTTTTCGTGCGACTGACTCCGTATCATGCGGTCTTCTACCGAGTCTTCTTTCAGGTCGAGGAAGGCGAATACGTCGGTATCTTCATCTTTCGGTTGGATAGTCGGCATTTTGGCGTTACGGCGGAAGTGGTCGATGCAGAGATTATGTGCAATCCGCAGCACCCAGGGCAGGAATTTGCCCTCTTCGTTGTAGCGACCGGCACGAACCGTATCGATTACCTTCACGAAGGTGTCTTGGAAAATATCTTCTGCCACATCGCGATCTTTCACGAGCAGATAGATGGTGGTGTAAACGCGGGATTTGTGCCGAAGCATTAAAATTCCGAGGCTATTTTCATGGCCTTTGAGGTAGCGTGCAATGAGCTCTTGGTCACTAACACTCACAACATGAGTTTTCATGGCGTAAGAAATTTGGTTAGGTAAAGCTCAGGCTATAGGTATCCTCCGGGAGTTTTAGTTGAAATGATGTTGCTAATATAGGACTTTCACTTGCGATGTATCCATTTTAAGGAAACTTTAACGGTAATGATTGTTTTGTGACATTTCGGTTAAGGGGGATTTTGGGTGGAGGTGGGATTAGTTTTTCTAGGATGATGGTGCAGTCTATGGCCTGTTTTTCCCTGTGGGCGTCGATGGTGGATGGTGGATGTGCTCGCTTATGCGGGCTGGTCCATAGCCTATTGTCCTGTTCGACCAGCCACGGGACTACCGACTAAACCGGCACCTTAAAACAGCAGCAGTACCACAGCTCAACCCAATTCCACCAAAAACCCCGACCCAATGGACCATCTCCCTACAAACAAAAATAAGCTCTCCAACCCATACACGTGGATAGAACCAACAATCATCTGTCTCGATTGTATTAATAGGATAATTATCCCGAAATTTGCGTTTTGAAGCTCCCTATTTTGTTGAAGACAACCGTCGACGAACTCGACCCAAGGCACTATATTCTCATTAAAAATGCCCGATTACATAATCTCAAGGGCATTGATTTGGCCATTCCCCGCAATCAGTTGGTGGTGGTGACCGGCTTGTCGGGTTCGGGTAAATCAACGCTCGTCTTCGACACCCTGTATGCCGAAGGTCAGCGGCGCTATGTGGAGAGTTTAAGCAGTTATGCGCGGCAGTTTATGGGTCGGATGAAAAAGCCCGAAGTAGATTGGATACGCGGCATTGCACCTGCCATGGCCATCGAACAAAAAGTAGTGAGCCGGAATCCACGTTCCACCGTGGGTACCTCAACCGAAATATACGATTACCTCAAATTACTGTTTGCCCGGGTAGGCCGGACTTTCTCCCCTGTTTTGGGCGAAGAAGTGCGCAAAGACAATGTGACCGATGTGGTGGATTATGTGCTGGCCTTGCCTGCCGAAAGTAAGGTGCAGGTTTTGTGCCCTCTTGTACGCCACCAAGGCCGTAAACTCGAGCAAGAGTTGGCCGTCTTACAGCAAAAAGGATTTATCCGTTTGCGGGTAAAGGGTACACTGCAGCGCATCGAAGATTTGCTGGCTGATGTCAAAAAGTTGGCAGACCTAGAAGAAACCGCGCTCGACATCATTATTGACCGGTTGAGTGTGGATGCCAGCGACGAGGCTTTGGTCAACCGCCTCTCCGACTCCGTACAAACTGCCTTTTTCGAGGGGCATGGAGATGCAATCATTGAAGTAGCTGGCAACGATCGACTTTTCAACGACCGCTTCGAAGCCGACGGTGAACGTTTTGAAGAACCGAGCGTAAACCTCTTCAGTTTCTCCAACCCCTATGGTGCTTGCAAAAAGTGCGAAGGTTTTGGCAGTGTGATAGGCATAGATGAGGAACTCGTTTTTCCAGATAAAAGTCTGAGCTTATTCGAAGGTGCCGTAGCCCCATGGCGTGGTGAAAAAATGAGTGCGTGGGCTGATGTATTGATTAAAAACGGCATCCGCTTCGATTTCCCGGTGCACCGCCCATATTCCGATCTCAACGACGCCGAAAAACAATTGCTTTGGACCGGCAATAGCTATTTTCAGGGCCTCAACGACTTTTTCAAGTTTTTAGAGGAGCAGTCTTATAAAATTCAATACCGGGTAATGTTGTCGCGCTACCGTGGGCGTACTGTTTGCCCCGATTGTAAAGGCACCCGCCTGCGTAAAGATGCCGGTTATGTGAAGTTGGTAGATAATGCTACAAATGAAAAACACAGCATCATCGACCTGGTTTTAAAGCCAGTTGACAAGCTGCTGGCGCTTTTTAATGGCATCCAACTCAATCCCACCGAAGAAAAAATAGCCGGGCGCCTCCTTACCGAAGTCCGCAACCGCCTCACTTACCTCAGCGATGTGGGTTTGGGCTACCTTAGCCTGAATCGCCTCAGCAATAGTCTTTCGGGCGGCGAAGCACAGCGCATTAAACTCGCCACATCACTTGGCAGCAACTTGGTGGGCAGTATGTATATACTCGACGAACCCAGCATCGGCCTGCACCCGCGCGATAGCCAACGGCTGATTACGGTACTCGAACGTTTGCGTAACAACGGCAATACCGTCATTGTTGTTGAACACGAAGAGGCTGTAATGAAAGCGGCCAATCAGCTGGTAGATATAGGCCCGATGGCCGGTCAGCATGGCGGTGAACTGGTATTTCAAGGTAGTTTTGCTGAATTACTCGCCGATGAAAACAGTCTTACTGGCCGTTACCTCAGCGATCGTGAGCAAATCGAGATACCTAAAAAGCGGCGGCCCTGGAAACACAGCGTTACCATTAAAGGCGCTCGTGAAAACAACCTTAAAAACGTAGATGCCGAATTACCCTTGCACACACTCACGGTTGTTACGGGTGTGAGTGGCTCTGGTAAAACGTCGCTCATCAAAAAAATTCTGTATCCCGCCATTAAAAAACAAACCAGTGGTTACAGCGAAAAAGCCGGGAATTACGACCGCTTAGAAGGTGATTTCCGAACGCTGAAGAACATAGAACTCGTGGACCAGAACCCGATTGGCAAATCCAGCCGGTCGAATCCGGTGACCTATACCAAAGCTTACGACCACATCCGGAATTTATATGCCGACCAACAAGCCTCCAAAATCAACGGTTACAAACCCGCTCACTTTTCCTTTAATGTAGAAGGCGGACGTTGTGAGACCTGTCAGGGTGAAGGCACTGTGACCATCAGCATGCAGTTTTTGGCTGATATCACACTCGAATGCGACAATTGTAAGGGAAATCGCTTCAAAAGTGAGCTCCTAGAAGTGAAATACGAGGATAAAAACATTGCTGAAGTCTTACAAATGACCGTTTCGGAGGCTATCTCCTTTTTTGCGGGCCATAAAAACATCATTGCCCGTTTGCAACCCCTCGAGGATGTTGGCTTGGGCTATGTTAAACTTGGTCAATCGAGCAATACATTGTCGGGAGGCGAGGCACAACGGATCAAACTTGCTTCTTATCTCACCAAAGGCAACCAAGCTACCGATACCTTGTTTGTATTTGATGAGCCCACAACCGGTCTTCATTTTCACGATATCAAAAAACTGCTTTATGCCCTCAATGCGCTGATCGACCAGGGCAACTCGGTGATTGTAATAGAGCACAACCAGGAAGTCATCAAATGTGCCGACTGGGTACTCGATTTAGGTGCAGAGGGCGGCGATGCCGGTGGCTATTTGGTTTTTGCTGGCACGCCAGAAGACCTCATAAAATGTGAAGAAAGTTATACCGGCACCTACCTCAAAGAGAAGTTCTAATCTTATTTTCCAAAAAGTTTACGAAAGAAATTCTTTCGTTTTTGTTTTCTTTCGGCCTTTTTCTGCTCTTTTTCAGCATTAACAGCGCCCTTATTGTCAAAGATTTTATCGAATAGCGGCGTTTCCCTGAATTCGGGGCAGTCGAAGGTAGTTGTTGCTGCTGCCGAAAAGGGTTGGAAATAGGTCTTCCTCAGGCCTGCATCAGCTTGACATATCTTCAAAGTGGCAGCTACCAAAGGCAAGGCCAGTGCGCTACCCGAGCCTTGGCTTCCGCTGTTAAAGTGAATAGCCGTAAGTGGAGCACCTACCCTACTCACGACAACCATACGCGGGTTGTAAGCTACAAACCAAGCATCGCCATAATCCTGGGAGGTACCCGTTTTGGCTGCAAAATCAGCGTTTATACCATATCTACTGCGTAAAGCCGTGGCCGTACCCTGTGCCACCACCCCTTGAAGCATGCCCGTAAGACTAGCCACCGTTGCTGGTGAAAACACCGTTTCACTTTCAACTTCTGGAGCCTGATATAGCAGCACTCCAGCAGCGCTGTGTATACTTTTGATATAACGCGGCATTATCCTTTGCCCGCCATTGGCAAAAGCGGCATAAGCCACCGCTGTTTCTAGGGCATTGGCTTCGGCAGTGCCCAAAGCAGTAGCGGGGCCTGTAGGCAGACTTCTATTAAAGCCAAGGGCTCCCCATTTATCGGCTAAAACCGAATGATTGGTGCGCAAATATAGATCTACGGCCGGTAGATTGTAGGAATGGGCCAAGGCTGCTGGAAGACTGTATTGTCCACCACTTTTGCCGTCATAGTTACTAGGTTGCCAATTGTTTTGATCGGTAAAAGTGATGGGCTCGTTGCTCAGCCAACTGCAGGGGTCTATGCCACTTTCGAGTGCGGTGGCATAAAGTATGGGTTTGAAGGTGGAGGCCAACTGTCGATAGGCCAGCAACTGATCGTAGGGTTGGGTGGGGAAATCGATGCCGCCCACCCAGCACAGTACATCCCCGGTGAGTGGATCGAGGGCGATGATGCCAGCATGCAGTTGCATCAGGGCCCTACGGATACTGTCGCGACGCGTTTCCTGTACTTTTTGCAGGCCATCCCAACGAAAAACGAGGCGGGCGCTGGCGGTATCTTTTTTAGCATCGATGCCCGCAGCTTGTGCGATTTGTTGGGTGAGCGTATTTAGTCGCTTGCGGTTTTCACCTTGGCGGTAAAGGGCTTCGAGCTGCTTTTGGCGGGCAGGCAATTGATTTTCAAGACTGGCTAGGGCGGCCATCTGCAGCTTGTAGTCGATGGTGGTTTCGATTTTCAGCCCGTCTTTTTCTAGATCGTACTTTTTGCCTGCTTGGGCTATTATTTCGAGTATTTGCTGAGCTTGTTTTTTGACTTCTACCAAAAAATAAGGTACAGGACCGTCGGCCTCGAGTCGGGAATAACGCAATTGCAGCGGCAAGGCTTTCATTTCTTGATAGTCGGCTTCTGTCAAGTAGGTGTTTTTAAACATCTGCCCCAACACCACATTCCGGCGGCTCAAGGCGAGCTCGGGGTGTAAGCGGGGGTTGTAACGGGTATTGGCCTTAAGCATACCCACGAGCACGGCACTTTCTTCGGTGCGGAGCTGCTGGGCTGGTTTATCGAAAAAACGGTAAGCCGCCGATTCAATCCCGTACACCTCTTCACCAAAGGGCACGGTGTTCAAATAGAGGGTGAGCAGCTCATTTTTGGTGTACACACGCTCCAATCGGCGGGCGATAATGATTTCCCGGAATTTATGAACCGGCATCGACCAAGCCCCCTTTTCGGGTCGGTGGTAGAGGTTTTTCGCCAACTGTTGCGATAAAGTAGAGCCACCGCCAGCCGAGCGATCGCGCAACAAGATTGTCTTTACCATCACCCGAGCTATACTACGCATATCGAGGCCGTCATGGTCGAAAAAGCGCGCATCTTCGGTTGCAATGAGGGCATGCAGTAGACTTTGTGGTAGGGCTTCGTAAGTTACCGAGCTGCGGTTTTTAGCATAAAAACTCCCTATTCTTTCCCCATCAGCACTGTACACCAGACTGGCGTTTTCGTGTTGAATATCTGCGAGCTCGACTTGATCGGGTAAAGGGCCAAAAAAACCGATGCGCACCGCGACATACAAACTTCCTACCGCCAAAATGGCCAACAGCAGTAAACCCAGGAAAAGTCGAAACAAAAAACGCATTTGAGTAAAGATAGGGTTAAACGGGGTTTGAAGGCTTTTGCAGGGTGTCCGGTTATAAGGTTGTAAAGTGATTGCTTTGTCGCTTCCTAAAAATGGTTGACCGTTTACTGGTTTTAAATTGTTGTTGGATGCCGGGTGAGGCGCTGAACGCTATTAAAAGGGAGATCAATGGCGCTGGAAAAGAGCGGTTAGCTGACGTTTTAGCTTAAACGGTAAACCCTCAACGCGACAAGCACTTTGTGCGCTCGATGGCCTTGGCATGAAGGAAACGGATAGCCTCCTACTGGGCTCAGGGTACCCCTAGGGTGCTCAAAAAAACCCAAAATCAAGGCTTAGCCAAAACCATTTTGAACCGCAGAACCGCAGCGGCTAAACCCCGTTTAACTGGTATTAAAACGCCTCCGCGACCGAAATATATACGGCGGGGCCTTCGCGGCCGAAGCCTACATCGATGCGGGCGTTGAGTTTTTCTTCTTTGTTGAGGGCGTAACGTAGACCTGTACCCACCGAATATTTAATCCGTTGAATAGACCAGTTGTTGGCTGTATTAAACACATCTCCCAAGCCTACAAAAGCTACCCCACCAAAACGTTTGTAGAGGGTAAAACGCAATTCAGTTTGCGCGGCGATATAATGTCGATCGCGAAAACGGTTGCTGGGGTACCCCCTTAAAATATCGTCATTACCTACTTTGGCGAGATCGAGAAAGGGTACGTCCCCAAAATTTGCACGCACTACGCCGTGCGATGCCCAAATCATCGTGTTGGGCAGCTTTTGGTAATGACTGTAACTGGCGTTGAGGTTTGTATAGGTAAACGTGCTCCCGAGAAAGGGATGATAGCGGTAAGATGAAAACTCAAAAAACTGTCCTTTGCTGGCGTTGACGATGTTATCGCGGCTATCATAGGTGATTACTCCACCCAGAGCTGAGCCTGTACCTCCGTCAAATCCTGTTACTGTTCCCGAGGCCAATTCACCTGGCGTAAAATATTTGAAGTTGAATTGGTGGCGTAGGGAATAGTCGAACCCGGCAAACCAATGTTTGCCAAAACGCTGCATGACTAACAATTTCAGGCTAAAGAGGTCATAGGCATACCGCTCTTCTTGTGTAAGACTGCTTGCGTTGCCAATGCCAAAATAACGATCGGGGAAGTTGCGGTAGCGAAGCTCGCCACGAATCAAATATTTTTCGCCTTTGGTAAAAATCGACCACAGCGACCACACATCGAGCTGGCGGTTTTGGGTATAATCGCCCAACAATTGTACATACGACAGGCGGGGTTCAGGCACGGTATCGTTTCCTTTGGCCGTGCGAAAGTAATATACCCCTGCCGCACCAACTGCTAGGCGGGTGTCAGGCGTATAATAAAGTAAGGGCAACAGCACATAACCTGCCTTTTTGGTTGAATCGGCCGGTGAACTAGCCCAGGCCATTTTTACAAGCAGCACCATAAATAAACTACTTCGTCCTATCCTTGTGATGGTTCGGTTCAAGGTATTTGCAACATTTAATTCGATAATAATTTAAGCAGCCAAAAGCAATAACGCTTCTAGAGTATTTTGGTTGCGTGTAGTCGCCTTACGTTTCAGTATTCTTTCGACAAGCGTATTGTTTAGTTTACTGCGTGCCGCATTACCAGGTATGTACAAATAAACCATTCGATTTATGCCCACGATCTCCTCCGGGTTTTCGGCCTTGTCGCGTATATCAAGCATACGTTCGGGATCGGGGCGCTGATCTAATAGGCAATAGAAACAACGTTTTGGGTCATAGATAGTAGCATCGGCAAAAGGGTTCATAGCCAGATATTGAGCTATTTCAGCCGCTTTTATTACCCATACTGGTACGTCAAAGCCGTAGTCTACTTGAATGGTTTGATGGAGGAGGTTCTCGAGTATGCCGTTGTCGTTCACGGCCGACTCAAACACGATATTTCCGCTTTGTATATAGGTTTCCACGTCCAAAAGCCCAGCCTTTTCGCAGCTGTTCCGCAAATCTTGCATGCGAATACTTTTCTGGCCACCGACGTTAATTCCTCGGAGTAAGGCAATCCACTTCATGGTCCCAATATAGCAATGTTACTAAATATCTAGTCCCGCCCCTCCATTTTTGCTCGGCAACGTATTGGGTTATATCCGCCAATAACCCTTATACGTCGGTGTTAAACCATAACTCCCTTTACCCATTAATCATTTCAGCACTTCGAGCATCTCGCTAACTGTTGCACGCTTCCGATAATCGGGATCAAAGTGTTTCCACAGCACCTTGCCATCGCTGCCGATGATATAAGTAGCCGGCACCGGCAACAATACACGGTCGTCGCCGGTGGCCTCAGGGATATTGGCGCCAAGTACTGTTTTGTACTTGAGCCTTGTGCCGTTGTCGAGCTCATAAACCAGACCGAAGGCCGACATCATGGCATAAGCCGAATCGGAGAGAAAAGTAAAACTAGCACCTGTTTTTGCCTTCATTTTTTGGAGATATTCAGGTTTTTCTGCGCTTACAGCAAAAACACGTGCTCCTTCCTTTTCGAGTTTTGCTACGCTATCTTCAAGTGCACTCAGAAAACGATTGCATACGGGGCACCATTCTCCGCGGTAAAAAACCAAAATAACGGGGCCACTTTTAAGCGCATCAGCGAGCGACACGCGTGTATTATTTTCGTTTTTCAAATCCAGCAATGGTGCCATCGCACCTACTTCGATGCCGCTAAGCTCCTTTGCATCGCTTGCAGGGGTTTGTTGTGCTTGGGCAACGGGCTGGAAAAATAATGGGCATAAACCCACAAATAATAAAACTAACTTTTTCATCACTATCCTTTTAAATGTCGATTTTATATCAGTTTCGAGTAAGGGGAATACGCTACAAAATCGGTTTTTCTTCTATTTAACACGTATTATTTAATAATTAAATTACAGCCCTATATTCAATCTTTTAAAGCATCGTAGCTGGCATGCACTTCAACTTCCACTGTTTTGGCGATGTTCGAGGCTGGTTTACCTTTTTCGAATACAATACCATAATCGGCCAAAGTAATGGGGAATTTCGCAGAAACGCTTAGCTGACCAGCCTTTACCTTTAATTCACCCATAGTTTTTACAGGTTTGGTCACCTCTTTCAGGGTGAGTTCACCGGCTACAGTCACTGGATAAACGCCGTCCTTTTTTAAATCTACCTTTTCTATCTGCACAACATTCCCCTTAAATTTAGCTTTAGGAAAGGCTTTCGTATCTAAAAAGTTGGCACTATTAAAGTGCTTCTGCATGAGGGCTTTTTCGAACATAAATCCCTGCATTGGTACACTAAAAATAACCGCTCCACTTTCGGTGTCAAAAGTACTTATGGCGGTATAATTATCTGCCTTAATATCCTCTAACGGGGTATGGGAGTAAAAAGCGATATGGGATTTAACGCTTTGCAGCTTACTACCCGAACTAAATGCCAGCAGAAAAATGCTGACCATCATCAAAACTAAACTAGAATTTTTCATTGATATAATTAATTAATAATTGAACTTTCACGCAATATCAAAGGGGTGTATAATTCGAGATCGGCATCAAACTCCGGGCCGCTAATCAGCACGCCCTTTAGGCGAAGCTGTTTTCCCTCAAGTGCAGCTATATCCACCGTTTCACCAGTGCTCAGGTGCGCATGTACGTCACTTTTACCTGCAACCCCTTCCAAAACAATTACGGTGGACGGCCCGTTAGCATGCGCGCTTAAAAAACGACCTGTGAGCTCGACAATTGCCGATTCACCCTCCTCATCGAGGTATTTCAAATCGGCTGCTGCTTTATCGGTGAGATATTCTGCTACCAACGCTTCACTGCTCAGCACATACTCTGCCTCGGCATTTTTAATGTCACGGTGTGGCTGAAAAAAAAGATAAAATGCTGTTGCCACCGCTCCAATTAGGACAAAAAGGAGGCTGATGAATACTAATCTGCGCTTTCTCATGGGTTGCTTTTGTAGTGGTAGTCGACGCCACCTACAAAACCTGACAACTCAGCTCAATTGGTTTTTATTTTATTTAATATTCGCTCCGCCTCTTCTGGGGTCATGCCCTGGGCGCTCAACGAATTTCCCTGGCGTAAGCGCGCTTCAATAAGACGCTGATCTTTTTGATATGCTTTACAGGCCGCACACATACGCAGGTGAAAAGCTAGTTTTAACCTATTCCCTGAAGATAGGGGTAACTCGGCCTGTTGGTGTATGAGCGCAGCAGCCTGGCTGCACGATAACATGAATAAACTTTTCATTTCCAGTTATTTCCTAGGCACTTGCGTAAAGCCAATTTTGCTCGGTGCATAAGCTGCCAATATTGGGTCGCTGCGATGTCTAGTTCCTGACAAATTTCTTTAGAGCTCAGCTGATCCAAGTATTTCATTTTGAGTATGAGCTGGGTAGCGTTGGGAAGTTTTTGTTTACAGGCTTCAAAAACTAGGATAAAATCGGGGTCATCTAGTAGCGCTTCGGAATGCGCGGCTATGGCACCCCCGGCTGCTAACCAATATCCATCAGCGTCGAAATAATCGCTTTCGAACGGCTCGGCAAACAGTTTTATCGCTTTAGCTGCTTTGCGGTAGTAATCGGCAACGCGGGCTTTTAATAAGGTATATAAATACGCTTTCGGATGAGCCACCTCGGTTTTATTCTGCACTTGTTTGAGCGCCGATACAAAGGTGTCTTGCACCAAATCGGCAGCCTCTTCGGCCGAATTTACCCGAGATCTGGCATAACGATACAATTCATCGCCATACACCTTGAACCAATCGGCTATATTTTGTTCTTTGCCCATTAACGAGCAATGAGCTGCTCAAGCCAGCTGCCCACTACATAACTCAGTGCGGCAGCAGCTGAACCAAGTGCCAAGGTTTCAAGCATGCCTTTCCAAGGACTGGTTTGGGTAACATAGGTTTTAAGCCAGCCAATGAATATAAAAGCCGCTGAGGTCATGAGTGAAGAAACTAAAAATAAGTCAGCGCTCATGGGCGAAATATAGTCGTATACATACACCAACAATGGAATCAAACCGATGGTGACGAATGACGCAAAGGTAACAGCACCCATGGCCAAAGGCGAGCGTTGCTCTTCCATCATCTCCAGTTCTTCTTTCATCATTACATCTACCCAGCGGTCCTTATCGGCGGTTATGGTGGCCACCACTTGCTCCAACAGCTCGCCGTCGAAACCTTTGTTGCGGTAGATGTCGCGTATCTCGTCTTTTTCTTTTTCAGGGAGATGTTCTACTTCCCAGTACTCCACTTTTTTGTGTTTGTCGTAGTTCTGCTGCTCGGTTTTTTTGCTGAGGTAGCTGCCTACACTCATAGCAAAACCGTCGGCAATCAGATTAGCGAAACCCAAAATAATGACCACACTCGATTCGAGTCCAGCGCCTGCAGACCCAGCTACGACGGCAAAAGTGGTTACACTGCCATCAATTCCGCCATAAACAAACTCTCCCAGGTATTCCGAGAATTTGCCAAAAGCGGTATCGTTGTGGTGGAGTTTGTCTTCGTGTTTGCCCGACATAGTGCTTATTTGCCCCGAAGATAAGCAAGGCAACTGAATGCCTTGCCCACTTCGTGCACACATTTTTAATGGCCGATTCCGCTGTCTTCAGCAGCAGAAAGATATTTGCCCTCGACATATTGTACGCCATGACGCACTACGGTCGCCTTTTCGGTAAGTCCTTCGAGCACCACAATCCGACCTTTGGCAGCAAGTCCGGTACGTACTTTGGTCCGCAAATAGCTACCGTTTTGTAGCAGAACGAAAACAAAAGCATCCTTACCCACTGTCACCACCGCTTCCTCATCAATCGTAAGCGCTTCGCGTGGCTCGGTGAAAATTTCGGCTTTGACATACATGCCGGGCCGTAAAAAATCGCTGTGGCCATCGATGTGCGCGTGTACATTGCTGGTACGTTTTTGGAGATCGATGGTTGGTCCAATCAGAAATACATCGCCGGTATATACTTTTTCACTGGCGTTGAGTACAGTGAAGTTCAGCTTTTGCGCAATTTTTAGCTTTTCAAGGTCTTGTTCAAATACCTGCAACTCAATATGGAGGTGGTCTTTGTTGATCAACTGAACCAAAGGTCGGTCGCTACTCACGTATCGGCCGATGGCGCCGTCTACACTGACTACAAAACCATCAAAAGGCGCAGTGAGGCTGATGGTTTGCTGTAGCTCCGCGGCTTTTAGTTTATCTGGACGTATACCTAGGCGTTTGAGTTGTGCGCCCAATGCCGACACAGCGGCGAGCTGGATCTGGTACTCAGCTTGTGCTTTTTCGAAACTTTTGGTGGCGGTAGCGTCCACCTTCAGCAATTCCTGCTGGCGTTTGAAGTCTGTTTCCGCAAAATTCAGCTGACTGCTGGCTTCCAGGTAGCGCCGTTGCAACTCAATATAATCGGGGTGTTCGAGCAAGGCCAATACTTCTCCTTTTTTAACTTTCTCCCCACCTTTCACACGTATTTCGGTGATATAACCCGGCAAGGGCGGATTTAAATCGGCCAAATATTGCGGTGGCACATCAATCACCCCATTGCAGCTCACACTGCTGCTGATAGATTCACGCGTAACCACCGAGGTGGTCATGTCGGCTTGGCTTATTTGCGACGCGGACAAGGTAATGGTGTCGCTAACCGACCGAAGGGTAGGCGGCATGTTTTCGTCGGCTTTTGGTGAACCACAAGCACCTATCAAAAACGGCAAACTATACAAGAGGAGCTTTTTCATGGATTAATATTTATCAAGATTGAGCAACTGACGGAGTTGATAGACCGATAGCTGGTATTGAAATTGTGTTTCGTAGGTATTCAATTTTATTTGCAGCACCGCGTCGAGGGCCTGGAGATACTCCACATATTCGATTTCACCTTGCTGAAAGGCTGCTTCGGCATTGGCAGCGATGAGTTGCGCGCGCTTAGCTGCTGTATTGCGGTAATAGTTAAGTCGCTGCTGCTGGTTGAGGGCATTGCGCAAGGCCGCGTCCCGATTAAGCTGGTGACTGGCAAAGGCATAATCGCGGGCAAGCACTACACTTTCGCGCTGTAAACGTGCCACCTGAATTTCACCCGATCGCGGTCGGAACCACAGCGGAATACCCACTGTAAGTTGAACACCTTGAAAACCACCCACTCTTTCAAGTTCCTGGTTGAAGTAACCTACACCCAGCGATGGGCTCAGTTTATTTTGTTGCACCCGAATCTGCTGTGCGGCTAAACCGGCCTCGAGCTCACGCAAGCGCAAGGCTGGGGTTATTTGGGCGTCTGTAGGCGCCGGCAACTCCAGCAGCACCACAACAGGAACCGCAACTTCGGCTGGCGGCGTCTCGCCGAGTAGCAACATCAACTGCGCCAAGGCATCTTTCTCCGCATTGTTCGCCGAAGCCAGTTGCAACTGCATCTCTTCATAATTGTGCTCCGCTACCGTTTTGGCCAACAAACTAATGGCCCCTTGGGCATAGCGGGCCGTGGCGATACGGCTAAAGGTTTGGTGTTTGTCGAGCTGACCTTCAAGCGCCTGTTTACGCCAATACGCCAACGCCCAAGCTTGCCAAGCTTCAAATACCTGGGTGGCCACCACTTGCTCGCGGGCTTTGAGGCGTGTAACACGCATCTCGATATCCATGCGGCCGTACCGGTGCCGGGCTACCGCAAGCGCGGGCTGACCGAGCGATTGGCGGAGGGTATAAAAGTTATCGATGGGCGCAGCATTGAGCTGACCACGTTGCCAGTCGAATTCAAACATCCCCGGATCCCAACTCGTTTTAAGCATTTTTTTGGCTTGCTCCAGATCCAAACGGGCTTGTTTTATGTCGGGGTGATTGCGTAAAGCCTGTTGAATAGCATTTTCGGGACTCGACCAACTCTGCTGGGCTTGTGCCGCCAACGAAAACACGCTGCACAACACAATCAAACCTGCCGTTTTAGCTGCTGCGGGCGCATGAAGCCTAGGTCGGCGTTCCACCAACAAGTACAAAGCCGGCAGCACCACCAAGGTCAAAAAGGTAGCACTAATTAAGCCGCCAATAACCACCGTAGCTAACGGACGTTGCACCTCGCCTCCATTGCTGGTGGACAAGGCCATAGGTAAAAACCCCAGGGAAGCCACAGCAGCCGTCATCACCACTGGGCGAAGACGAACCCTGCTGCCGATGCGAATGCGTTCCAGAACATCGTGCATACCTTCCGCTTTAAGCTGGTTAAAGTAGGCAATCAACACGATACCGTTCAGCACTGCCACCCCGAATAAAGCAATAAACCCTACGCCAGCACTGATGCTAAAAGGCAAATCGCGTAGCCACAGGGCTACAATACCGCCAATAGCAGACAAAGGAATGGCCGTAAAAATAAGTATGGCCTGTACCACCGAGCTGAAGGTAAAATAAAGCAGGAGGAAGATGAGGAAAAGTGCCACTGGTACAGCAATCATCAGGCGTTTGCTGGCCTCTTCGAGTTGTTCGAACTGACCACCATAGCTGATAAAATAACCCGGAGGCATTTGTAGATTTTGCTCAAGATTGCCGCGTACCTCCTTCACAAAAGACTCGTAATCGCGGTCGCGGACGTTAATCAGTACCGATACCAACCTTTTGGTATTCTCCCGTGAAATAAGCATGGGGCCAGGCTCGAGGGCAATTTCAGCCATTGTACGCACGGGAACTAAGCTACCCGTAGCCGAACGCACTACCAATTGCCGGACAGATTCAAGACTGCCTCTTTCTACTTTATTCAGACGGACTACCAAGTCAAAATGCGACTCGCCCTCATACACTTTGCCTGCAATACGACCTGCATAGGCTGTTTGAATGGCATCGTTCAGTTCAGAGATGGTGAGTCCGTAAGCCGCGATTTTATCTCTATCCCAACGTATCATAAGTTGGGGCAGTCCTTCGGTTTGTTGTACAAGTACGTCGCCCGCACCTTGTACGTCGTGGATGAGGCCAGCCGCTTTTTCGGCCAATGCAGCCAGCTGGTGTAGGTCGTCGCCATATATTTTTACAGCGATATCGGATTTTACACCTGTCAGCAATTCATTAAAACGAAGTTGTATTGGCTGGGTGAATTCAAAAGACACGCCGGGTAGATCTGCTAGCTTGGCTTTCATCATGGCCATCAAAGTTTCGCGGTCGCTGGCACTGGTCCATTCAGGTTTGGGCTTCATCAAAATCATGATGTCGGCATCTTCTACCGCCATAGGGTCGGTAGGGATTTCGGCTGTACCAATTTTACTCACCACCCCCTTGACTTCTGGGAAGTTGGCAAGTAAAATAGCCTCGGCCTTGGTACTGGCAGCAATGCTCTGACTCAACGAGCTGCCTGGTGGCACCGTCATTTGCATGGCCAAATCACCTTCCTCGAGATTGGGAATAAACACCGCACCCAGACGAGTGAAAAGCAAAAGCGAAAATATAAGGGCGACTAAAGTGCTGCCGATAACAAGTCGAGGCTTGGCCAAGGCGATGTCGAGCACGGGACGATATAGTTTACCTAAACGCTCCATGATATAATCCGACCAGTTCTTTTTGTCTTGGTGTTTGCGACTCAAAAACAAGGCACTCATCATCGGCACATAAGTCATAGAAAGAATCAAGGCCCCGAGAATGGCAAAACCTACCGTCATGGCCATTGGCCGGAACATCCTGCCCTCTACCCCAACTAAGGCAAGTATGGGCAGATAAACGATGAGGATGATGATTTCACCAAAGGCCGCTGAGGAACGGATTTTTGCCGACGACTCATAGACCAGTCTATCCATTTGCGGACGTGTGAGTAAACCCGTCTCCTGCCGCGTATGCAAGCGGTGAACGATACTTTCGACAATAATTACGGCACCATCTACGATGAGGCCGAAGTCGATAGCACCCAAACTCATGAGGTTGGCCGATACATTAAACTGCCGCATCATCCCTAAGGCAAATAGCATGGCCAAAGGAATCACGGAAGCAACAATGAGGCCTGCGCGAAGATTGCCTAAAAGCAAAATCAAGATAAATACCACAATCAGCCCACCTTCGATGAGGTTGGCGCCGACCGTGCTTATTACCTTACCCACCAACACAGAGCGGTCGAGATAAGGCACCAACTCCAGCCCCTCCGGCAGCGAGGACTGCAGCTGTGCCACCTGCAAATGCACTTCCTTCAAGGTTTCGTTGGCATTGGCACCTTTCATCATAAGTACGATACCCCCAACGGCTTCGCCTTCACCATCTTTGGTCATGGCGCCATACCGCATGGCATGGCCAAATCGGATTTCGGCCAGCTGCCCCAAGGTAATAGGCGTGCCGCCCACATTTTTTACCACCACCTTTTTGAGGTCATCAAAATCGCGAACGAGGCCTTCGCTACGGACATAGTACGCATTCGGGCCTTTTTCGATGTAACTGCCACCCGCATTGCCGTTATTGTTTTGTACGGCCGTAAATACGTCGGCGATGGTGAGATTGAAGCTCCGCAGTCGGTCGTGGTTTACCGCTACCTCGTACTGCTTCAAAAAACCCCCGAAGCTGCTCACTTCAATTACACCAGGAATACCAGCCAGTCGCCTTTTTACAATCCAATCCTGAATTGAACGCAATTCCATGGCATCGTATTCAGCGGCATAGGCTGGTTTTACTTCGATGGTATATTGGTAAATTTCACCCAAACCAGTGGTAATGGGCATCATATACGGGAGACCCAATTTGGGGTCGAGTTCGGTTTGCAACAGGGCCAACTTTTCACTGACCAGCTGTCGGGCAAGCATCGTCTCCATATCTTCCTTAAAGACGATGGTTACCACACTCAAACCATAACGCGAAATACTGCGCACCAACTCTACCTCGGGTAAATTGGCCATGGCCACTTCTACCGGGTAGGTGATAAAACGTTCGACTTCCTGCGGTGCGAGGGCAGGAGATACCGTAACGAGCTGTACCTGATTGTTGGTAATGTCGGGAACCGCATCCAAAGGCAGATGAGCGGCGGAATAAACGCCCCAGGCCGCCAATAAGGCGACAAATAGGGCCACAATAAGCTTGTTGTGTATGCTAAAATGAATGATTTTATCGATCATAAGATTGCTCAAATAGCCAAAAAGGCCGTGAAAAGACCTGCCCGAACGGACAAGTTCAGCTGCAAATACTTATGATCTGGGGGGACCGCGTTCGCCGGTAGCACCGGTTAGCAGGAGTTGGACGAGGGAGTTGTCCTGGGGTACAATGCCGCTGCGTGTAGGTGCAGGGTGAATGTCGGGTAAGGTGAGGTAGGTTGCCGCCAGACCCAATTCAACATCTGTTTGTAATTGTTGTGCGAAATCCTGATCGAGCTCATTTAAACGCATTTCCTCCAGGTGATTGCCACCTAAATTCACTTGGAATAAATCACCGAATACTCCGCCTAAACCGTTCTGAACCTCACCTATATAGGAGTGCTCTTCCATCACCTCGTGGTGATGAGGAACCAAGCTGTGTCCCAACAAGAGGAACAAGGCAGTGAAGAGGGCTATTTTATTGAGCTTACGCACCAAACAAAGTTAAGAAAAGCTTTGAACTAACGGCATGCCTTATTGATTGTCTTCAATTTGAACTTAATATCACCTTGTGCTGCGCTTTTGGGGATAGATAACAGCTGTACAGGATAAGTTATCACATCAGCAACCATACAATTGTCCCCAGGCTTGGTGAGTGTTGCAATCACTGCCAGACTTTTCCCCGTAGCAAGGATTGAATCGGTTTGAATGTTGTAACCGCTACTCGGACGCGTGCCACCATAAATCAGCAACAAACTGTTTTTCTCCCAATACTCGGTATAGGTCTCGCGGTCTTGCTGCTTCATCTTCAGCTCGTCTAGGAGCTCTTGATAACGCTTTGGGTCGTTGACCAAATAAACCTTGGCTTCACTTTCTATGTATTCATGTTCAAAAACCGCTGGCAGGTACTCAAACATCAGCAACTTGGGCTTTTTGGATGCGCAGGCCAGCACAGTTACGGCAAGCAGACTAAACAGGATGTAACGCAAGGGTCCGCTGGTAGAGGTCTTCATAAAGAGGTAGTATGTTGGTGATATCGAATCTTTTGGCCTGTGCTAGGGCATTTTGCCGGAACTCCGCTAGTGTCGCATCGTCCTTTAAAATGTCGACTGCAAAGCCGGTCATGGCCTCAATATCGTCATAGTGTGCCACATATCCCGTGATGCCATGCAAATTCACTTCGGTCAAACCACCCGCATCACTCGAAACTACAGGCACCTGACAAGCCATCGCTTCGAGCGCGGCCAGTCCAAAACTTTCGGTTTCCGACGGCATCAAAAAGAGGTCGCTGATCGAAAGTAGTTCCTCAACAGCCTCTTGTTTTCCCAAAAACCGAATTTCATCGCAGAGATTCAGTTCCCGGCAAAGGTTTTCAGCCTTCTGGCGCTCTGGTCCATCACCAACGAGCAACAACCGGGCAGGAAGTACCTTGCGGATGCCGTTGAAAACCTGAATCACATTGTCGATACGCTTGACTTTGCGGAAATTAGATACGTGGGTAACGATACGTTCGCCATTGGGCGCGATGGCCATCTTAAAATGACTTTTGGCCCGGTGACTAAAACGGTTTAAGTCTACAAAGTTTGGAATCACTTCAATGTCCCTATCCACATGAAAATGACGGTAGGTATCGGCTTTAAGGAAGTCAGAAACAGCGGTTACGGTGTCACTTTGGTTGATTGCATAACTCACTACAGGTTCAAACGTTGGGTCTTTACCCACCAAAGTCACATCGGTACCATGCAAAGTAGTAACGATGGCTACGCGTATGCCTTGAGCTGCCAGAATTTGTTGCGCCAGATGGGCTGCCGTGGCATGGGGTATGGCGTAATGCACGTGGAGGATGTCGAGTTTTTCGTATTTCACCACATGCACCAATTTACCGGTGAGTGCAAGCACATAGGGCGAGTGTTCGAAGAGCGGATAGTGCACCATGGCGACCTCGTGGTAGAAGATATTATCGAGGAAAATATCGAGGCGGGCCGGTTGGGTGTAGCTAATAAAATGTACTTTATGGCCTCTGCCAGCTAGGGCTTTGCCCAGTTCGGTGGCGATTACGCCGCTGCCGCCATAGGTGGGATAACAAACTATACCAATGTTCATGTCAAAAACTTGTCGTCAAGGTACAACGTCTCACCCCTAAAAAAGTGCAATGTGATAGAGAATTAATGCAGGCCGCATTTTTCTGAGGCGGGCATTTTTTGACTTATCTTCGTCGCCCATGAAAGTTTGGTTATTTGTCCTGCTCGTCAGCGGGCACTTATTCGGCATATATTTGACTGTTTCTGCCCAAGATAGCAACCGCATGCAGGCGGTGTACACCAACGAGGCCATCCGCATCGACGGTAAACTAGACGAGGCCATCTGGCAAAAAGCCACACGCATTACCCAATTCACCCAACGCGAGCTGGTACTCGGCGAAGCCGCCACGGAGCGTACAGAAGTCGCTGTGGTATACGACGACCAGAAGCTCTATATTGCTGTTTGGTGTTACGACAGTCAGCCCAACAAACTCATCGCCCGGGAGCTACGCCGCGATTTTGACTATTCGCTCGACGACAACTTCATGGTGATACTAGATACCTACCACGACAAGCGCAACGGCTTTCAGTTTGTAACCAACCCCAATGGTGCGCGGGCCGATTTGCAAGTCTTCAACAATGGTGGTTCTACCAATGCCTTTTGGAATGGCGTGTGGGATGTCCGCACTCAGGTCACCGCTGAGGGTTGGTTTGCCGAGTTTGAAATCCCCTTTTACACCCTCAAATACCGCGTCGGCGAAAAAGAGCAGCTTTGGGGCGTCAATTTCGAACGCAATATCCGCCGCAAACGGGAGCAGGTACGCTGGCAAGGTTGGGGCCGCGACAACCGCTTTGAACAGCTCAGTGTTGCCGGCGATCTCCATGGGTTGCGGGAACTCACCAACAAACAGTTCGTCGAAATAAAGCCCTACAGCATAGGTGGAGGCGAAATCACCCCCGGCGCCACCCGTGCTACCGGCAATATAGGTGGCGATGTCAATTACCTCCTCTCGCCTACCTACCGACTTAACCTGACTTTTAACACAGATTTCGCCCAAGTCGAAGCCGACCAGCAGCAAGTCAATCTCACCCGTTTCCCCTTATTTTTCCCAGAGTTGCGGGAGTTTTTTCTGGAAGGCGACGACTTCTTCAATTTTGGTTTTGGCGGCAATCGGATTTATCCCTTTTATACGCGAACCATTGGTCTCGACCAAAACCGCAACGCCGTGCCCATCATCGCCGGTGCCCGTTTGTTGGGGAAAGAAGACGACCGCACCCTCGGCATTATGAGTCTGCAAACCGCTGGCACGGCCACCCAAGCCTCTACCAATTATACCGCTGCTTCGTGGCGGCAAGATGTGGGCGAACAGAGTGGAATTGGGGCCATGACCACCCACAAAATTACCGGCGACCGCTGGCATACCACCAACGGCATCAACGGGCGTTTTGGCACCAACAAATTCCTTAGCAACAAAAACTTGGACGTGGGCGGTGCTCTCCTGCATACCCACAATACCGATAGCGGTTTCCTGCCAGAAGCTCTTGCCTGGCGGTTTTTTGTAAGTTATCCCAACGATAAATTCAGTCTTTTTGCCTCCGCGCAGCGTGCCCCGGCGGAATTCGAGCCTGAACTCGGTTTAATGGTGAGACGTGCCTTTCGCGAGCAGTTTATGGGCGTCAACTTCAAGCCGAGACCCAAGGGCAGATTGAAGTGGATACGGCAATTCGACTTCAGCCCTGTGAATATTACCCATACCCAATATGATGATACTGGCGACATCCAATCGTTTAGCTACAGCGTGCAATATCTTGGTTTCGACACCCGCAGAGGCGAACGTTTTACACTCGATCATGCACTCGTGGCAGAAGGTTTGCGTAATAATTTTACCATAGCACCCGGTATCGTAATTCCAGCAGGATTTTACCAATGGCGACAATCTAATATGCGGCTTACCACCTTCCGGGGCCGCGTTTTGTCTTTTAACAGCGTGCTGAGCTGGGGAGAATTTTATAACGGCACGAGTAGTCAACTGCGGGCCGATGTATTGTGGAGAGCCAGCAAATACGGCAATTTGAGTCTGCGCTACGAAAAAAACCAGGTGTATTTACCCGAAGGCGCCTTTCAAACCGACCTTATCGGAGCACGTTTGGCTTATGCCTTCAACCCCAATCTTTTCGGCTCGGTATTAAGTCAGTGGAACTCCGCGCAAGAAGAGCTGAACTTCAACTTCAGGCTGCAGTTGATCCCCCGCATCGGCACCGACTTCTTCCTTATTGTAAATCAGGTGTTCGATACCAACACAGGCCAAGTGGACCCTACAAGGGGGACAATTTTGGGGAAACTGATTTGGCGTTTTGTGGTGTAATGGGCAGCCTGGCTTGATAAACGGCCTCTTGCAGACTGGTACGAATGTTTAAATCGGCCAACTTGGTGTTGGTGACCGACGGATAAATCCGATTCGAAACAAACACAAAAACCAGGTCGTATTTTGGATCTACCCAAACTGCCGTACCAGTAAAGCCGCTGTGCCCAAAAGTCTGACCCGAAACCGAAGGTGCTGTTGGAGATGCCTTACCTCTTTCGATTTCTGGCTTGTCAAAGCCCAAGCCACGTCGGTTACCGACATATTGCGGGCTGGTAAATAAATCTAAAGTGGCTGCCGACCATTGTAAGCCCTCGCTATCTGAATTCTGCGGTAAAAAATGCACAAACAAGCGGGTAAGGTCAGCCGCGGTGCCAAACAAACCGGCATGCCCAGCGATACCGCCCACCATAGCCGCTTGTTGATCGTGTACGTAACCCCGCAAAAGCTGGTTGCGAAAAAGGTCGTCCTTCTCCGTAGGTGCAATGCGGCTCATTGGATAAAACTGCAACGGCAAATAGCTAAGCGAATACGCCCCAGCGGGCTGGTAGATATACTGGGTGAGCGCAGTTTTTACCGGTTGTGCACCTTGTTTTTCCAAAATGCGCCACACAAAAACATAGGCGAGATCGCTGTAACGATAGGTGCCTCGATTTTGCAACGGTGCGTCGAGCGTCCATTGGTATACACTGTCTTTGAGGTCGACGCGGAGAAACAATTTATCTGTCAGCTGTAAGGGAAAACTGTCGGACGCTGTGGTGCGATAATAGGCGGGTAGCAGTCCTTTTTTGCCCAGTATTTTTTTCCATAAGGGCAAAAAAGCCGGCAAACCGGCTTGATGACTGAGTAATTCGCGCAATTTTAAACTGCCTTTTTCATGTCCTTGGAGCTCAGGCAAAAAAAAAGCGAGGGTCGAATCAATGGGCAATCTCCCTTGCTGGTGCAAACGCATCAAGCCGGGCACCGAAGCGGTAATTTTTGTGACCGAGGCCAAATCGTAGAGGGTAGACAGGCTCGTGGTAAGCTGACCATCCAAGGTGCCAAAAGCTTTGGCATAAAGCAGCTGGTTGCCTTTGCTTACGACCAACTGACCACCAGGTGTTGCGCCTGCTTTGATGGCTGAAAACAAGATGCTATCGAGGGCCTTCAATTTTTTGCTGTCGTAACCGAGCGACTCGGGTTGTGCCCACCGTAAATTCCAGCCGGCATCGGAGCGTAAACCGCTGCCAAATTTCAGACTGTCGTTAACGTTTACGGGCAGCCTGCCTTTAAAGCGGCCGCTGCCAAAAAGGGCATTCACCGTGGCTTTAAACGCCAGTGGATGTTCCTCGTAGCCACAAACAACTACACTCCCAAAATCCAAAAATTTTAGGCTGTACGGATTGCCATAAATCAGCTGAATGAGTTTTTTGCCCACCACCATTTGTTTAAGCTGTTGTACAAAAACCGTGTCGAGACCAAAAATGACACCCGCTTTTTGGGTAGGCAGATGCCAGGCAATCACCACTTCATCGGCGGCGTTTATTTGTGTTTGCAGGGCGGCCATAGCACTTACATCGGATTTGATGGGCAGATTGAGGTAGTCGGTCGAGGCGAAAACAGCGAAACTTTCGTAGGCTTCGCGGGCTACCGGAGCTTGCCCTATTCCGAGATAGAGGGTTTTTGGCGAAAGGCTTTTGAGCGGAATACGTTTGTCGGTATCGCGCACCAAGGTAGCCGCCTGCTCATATAACGTTTGCTGTAAAAGTGGTGCGTTGTCCGGTTGCAAACGGGCCATGAGGCTGTCGGTTTGTATGGGCTGATAGGCATTCAAGCCTGTCCAATATTTAGCAGAAAGCACCTTTTTAACGCGTTTTTCAAGCTCTTTCCAGCTGATGCGGTCGTCGGCTATCGCCTTGCGGATGCGTTGGATGGCGGTGGGCACATCCATAGAATAAAGCAGTATATCGTTACCTGCGAGCAAGGCCAAGGCATCTACTTCACCGGGTGGGTACAAATCCGCGACGCCTTTCATATTCAGGGCATCGGTAAAGATGAGTCCCTGAAAGCCCATTTTTTTGCGCAACAAATCGGTCACGATCGGTTTGGATAAGGTAGAGGCAAGATTTGGCGTCGGGTCTAAAGCTGGAACAGCGAGGTGGGCGACCATCACGCTGGCAACACCCTCTTGTATCAAGTGCCGGAAAGGATACAGCTCTAGGCTGTCGAGGCGCTTTTTATCGGAATGGATGGTGGGCAAATCGTAATGCGAGTCCAAATCGGTATCTCCATGACCGGGGAAATGTTTGGCGCAGGCGATGATTTTATTGTCCTGCAAACCCTGCATATAACGTGTAGCACGATTCGCAACCACATACTTTGAGGAGCCAAACGACCGGTGGCCAATCACGGGATTATCGGCATTGTTATTCACATCTACCACCGGCGAAAAACTCACATGAACCCCCAAGGCTTGACATTGCAAGGCGATTTGTTGGCCCATATCGTAAATCAAACGATCGTCGGTAATGGCGCCAAGGGTGATTTGATAGGGGTAGCGAATGGTAGAATCGAGGCGCATAGCCAAACCCCATTCGGCATCCATGGCGATGAGCATAGGGGTTGCGGCGACAGCTTGGTAATAGTTGGTGAGTCGTGCCTGGCGCATCGGGCTGCCCTTCATAAAAATCAAACCGCCAAGATTGTAGTTGCGGATGAGGGCTTCGAGTTTGGGGTCGGGTTTATCGGTAGTTGAAAAAGCCGCCACCATAAACAACTGGGCGAGGCGTTGGCTATCGGCGAGGGCGTCGTATACCGAATCCACCCAGTCATTTTCGCGAAAACGCATCCTTTTATCCTGTATGATGGCTTTATTTTCGGTAACGCTCAGCTCCGCTTCTTTTACTACGGCCATCAAATTGCCGGGTGCATGGCCTGCTTTTGTAAAAACAGCCAAAAAACTAAGCAACCAAAAAATAGCCCACAGGGTAAAACGCATACTAAAACCAGATAAAAAAGCGGAACAGCCGCTAAATTAGCGGTTTAACGCCACGAAGACACAAAAATTTGATTCCTATACCAATTTCGGTAAAACGCTGCTGTGCGCTACGCGGTTGGAGGTTGCGCTGCTCCTGCAATTTAAGGTGTTGCCCGAGGCATGCTTAAGACTGGAACGATGTAACCGCTGTTTGCTGCCTTACGGTTTAACGATTAATTTTTGAGTTGCGCTTTCGTAAGGGGTTTTAATGGTCAGAAAATAGGCGCCCGGCAGCTCGCGTCTTTTCATTTTCCGCTGGTAGCTGTGCTGGCCGACTTCCAAATTTTTAAGCACTACTGAATCGAGGATTTTACCTTCGAGGGTGTGGAGCGAAATTTTCGCCGTTGCACTTTTGCTTAGCGTATACTGCACGGTAAACTCCCCCTCGTTTGGATTGGGGAACAACTGCATTTTTAGCATTCCTACACTTTGTCTGTTCAGCTCTTGCATTCCTACAGCGGAAGTACGAAGTACATAAACTTTAAAAATTTGACTGCTTGCACTGCTTTCGGCGCCGGTATTGGTAAAAAATATGTTCGCAGCCGTACTGCTGATACCCCCATAAATGTAACCCACCAATGTGGTATCGGCGGTGAACTCGTCGAGCTTAAATACTCCATTTTCGTACTGCGGCACACCTTGGATGGAGATAAATTCGGCGCCCGACCCAAGCAGACTGGGCATCTCCACAGGTAATAAATGCTCGGCCATAGCACCAGAGCTCGACCGGGTTACGCGGGCAATGGTTTTTACGAAGGGCACATTGTTGTCTTGCATCAAAACACCGGCAGCATCATAAAACTGGGCCATTCCACCAAAAAATACCGTGTGCATCTCATTGGCCGCAGCCGAATACAAAGGCAGCACCCCACAATGGTAGTGATTGTAATATTGCCGAAAGACGTTATTTACGGCATATCCCCCACTGTCTACATTCACACAATTTAAAAAGGGTAGGTCCTGCTGCAGTTGAAATACACCCGAAAACATCGTAACGCCAAATGCGCCATTGGGCATGATTTGCGCAGTGGCATTGTAATCTCTTCGGTGCAAATTAGCGGCATCTACAAAGCCAGGCAAATGGTTTACGGTAAGTGTTGTGCCATCATCCTGCAAAGTAAATTTGCGAATAGCGTTGGTATACGCTTGCGTAAAGGTGGCATGGCCCATTGGATTATAGTTGCCATCAAAACGCTGCCCGCCGAGGAGATAATACGTTTCATCGATTTTATTCAAATGGCCACCGGTCACTGCAAACTGCACATCGGTAATTTGTCTGAAATAAGTAGCGAAGGCTGTTCCGCCAATAACTGCATCAATTACGGCTGGTACGTCAATGGCCGTTAAATTGTCGAAGGTTTTACGGGTGGCGGTAGCCCCATGGTAACCGTAACCCCCAATCACATATAAATAAGCACCCTCCTGGT
>Ga0105053_10001874_pt1 | contig 33321 bp, 17 predicted proteins | sample BON01_FD_78093 | JGI IMG/M metagenome (GOLD analysis project Ga0105053, IMG submission 78093) | Freshwater microbial communities from Lake Bonney liftoff mats and glacier meltwater in Antarctica - BON-01 | ecosystem: Environmental > Aquatic > Freshwater > Ice > Glacier meltwater | place: Lake... | reverse complement strand
TAAACCCTAAACCCTAAACCCTAAACCCTAAACCCTAAACCCTAAACCCTAAACCCTAAACCCTAAACCCTAAACCCTAAACCCTAAACCCTAAACCCTAAAACCTAAAACCTAAACCCTAAACCCCAAACCCTAAACCCCGCGCTCGCGCCCGCGAAGGCGCTCAACGCCAGCGCCTGCTTCGGGCCGGCGGCGACGCGGTCGACCACGTGCAGGGCGGCCGCGCGCCACGGCTTGCACGCGTCGCTCGCCGCCGCGCACATCTTGACCAGGGCGCGCTCGGCGGCGATCTGCGCGGCGTGCGCGGCGCGGAGGGCGGATGCTTGAGCGTCCCCGTTGCCGTCGTCTGGCGGCGGCGGCGGCTGCGCCTTGGCTACGTTGTGCTTCCACCCGCTTCCGATCACGCCCCCCTCCTCGCCATTGTCGTCGTCGAGGTCGCCGATCGCGCCGGGAGGCCACTTGGTCGTGCCGCGCAACCCGGCCGTGGACTGCGCCAGGGCCACGAGCGCACGCCGCGCGGTGACCCGCAGGCCGACCACCGCCTGGCGCTGGCGCTCCAGAACAACGAAGAGCACCTCGCTCGCGCGAGGGTGTGGTGGCGAGGCGGACGCCGGCGAGGCGGCGCTGGCGACAGCAGCGGATAGAGCGTTGCTCAGGGCCGCGGGTCCACCTCCTTGCGTCGCGGCCTCCGCTTGTTGCGCGCCGCGCCGGCTCGTGCGGTGCTTTTTCGGAGGCATCGTGCAGTTGGTCTTTTCTGCGTGCGTCTGTCTGCTTGCGTCTGTCTGTTCCCCTGCGTCTTGTTTGCGCTTGTGCGCGTTTTTCCTACGCGCCCGCTTGGCGAGGGTGAAAAATCTACAGCGCGCGCGCTCTTTTTCAAGGGTGGCGGTGGTGTACTACTTGATCGTCGTCTTGTAAGTGGCGTGCGTGCGGTCGATCGTGGTGTGAAGAATTGAGCGCGTTTGGTCGCTTCCCCGCGAGCGAGGACGCGCGCGCATCATGATCGCGCCGCCGGACCCACGCCGGACCCACGCCGCGCCGCGCCAGCCGCAGTCGCGGACGCAAAGGCCCCGCACTCGCGCCAAGTGAGCCCCCCCGCGAGCGGCACAGGGCCCGCGTGTGTACGTTTGGGACGCAACCTGAGTACAAAAAACAGACTTGTCTATCCTGGGACCACGCGCGTCAGGACGGCGTACACGCCGCCGGCTACGAGCATGAAACCGCTCGCGCGCGACAAGGCCGACGGAGCGCCGCTCTCGAGCGCGCCGCGGACCATCGTCCGCACGACGTCGCGGGCCGCGGCCGACGCGGCTGCCTCTGCTGCTGCTGCTGCCGCCGCTGCTGGTGCTGTTCCCGGCGCTGCTGGCGGATCGTCGCCTTGCCTGCCCTGGGGCCCCTCAACGCCACCACCGACCCCAGGGATCAGCGCGGCGACCCGCCGCGCCGCCGCCGCCGCCGCCACCGCCGCTGCCCCGCTGCTGTCGTTGCCGCGCCCAGCCGTCGCTGCGCCAGCGTCTGCGACCGCGTCCGGAGCCGCGGCCGAGCCCGCCGCCGCCTCGGCCACCGCCCCGGCCACCAGCAAGGGGCTTACATACCCGGCCGAGTAGCAGGCCAGCAACGCGCCGCCCGCGACCGGGTCGCGCGTCGCCGAGACGTACCCCAGGATGGACGCGAGCACGGGCGTCGCGCAGGGGGAGGCGGCGAGCGCGGCGACGAGGCCCGCGGCGTAGGCGCGCCAGAGGCGCGGCCAGGGGGACATACTTGCGGGCGCGATGAGGGCGGCCGCCGCAGCCGCAGCCGCAGGCGACGCCGTCGCCGTCGCCGTCGCCGTGACCCTGAGCGGCGGCGGTCGCAGCCCCCACAGCACCGCGGCCGTCCAGCGGGCGGGCAACGCGTCGAGCAGGGCGAGGCCAGAGACGACGGCCAAGGCGCCCGCGGCGACAGGCAGGGCCGCGCCTGCCGCAGCCGCCGCTGCCGCCGCGCCATCCCCGTCCCCTCCTCCCGCCCCTCCCGCTCCCCCCCCTCCCCCGATCAGCGCGCCGTACGCGCGCCCGGCCAGCGCCGACGCGATGCCAAGACCCGCGAGCGTCGTTGCGAGCCCCGCGGAAAAAGCGAGCGCCTGCACCGGCAGCCGGCGGCGGCCGCTCAATTCCGGCCCGGACGCCGCCAGGAAGCCAAGAGTGAGGGGCAGCACGCTCAGCGTGCATGGCGACAGGGACGTCGCGACCCCCGCTGCCCACACGATTGCGAGCGCCGTGGGCGACACGTCCGGAAGAGGCGCGCCGACCGGCGCGCCCACAACGCCGCCGCCGCCGACGAGCAGCGCGCCTCGCACCGCCGCGTCCGCGGCCTGGCCGATCGCAAACAGGGCTTCATCCAGGCCGCCGCCGCCGGCGACAGCGCGGGGGCGATGTTCCGAAGCGCGCGCGATGCGCGCCTGCCACGACACCAAGCGCGGGACGGGCGGGGAGGAGGGGGAGCAGGGGCGAGGGGAGGAGCGAGGGGAGAGCGGGGGGATCTGCAGCGGTCTGGTTGCTGAGGCTGCCAATGATGACGGTGATGATGCTGATAGGGCGGCCATGATTGTCACGACTGCAATCACGGTTGACGGAAAAGAGCGGAGCTACCATCAAGACGGTGGCGAGCGGCGCAGGGCGGTTCGTGGCGGCGACGCCGAACCGGCGACGACGTGTGTCCAAGCAGCGTCGCGATCGCTCCCCCAAGCGCCTCTCACAGTCAAAACGTCGGCTTCTCTCCATCAAGGGGTTAAAACGCAGCGAACGGTTGCACCCCTTTCTTCCGACCTCTTTGCGCCGCACCATTCGTCCCCACGCGCGCGCCAGCTCAGCTCCTCCTCCTTCCCTCTGCGTTGCCCCCTCTCTCTCGCACGCCCGAGTACCTCGCAACCATGACCGAGTTTATCCGCGCCCTCGCGTTCAAGCTCACGGGCCCGACGTTCGCCAACCCGGCCTTTGGAGAGGCGCTCTGGGACGTGGCGCGCAAGGCCACGTCGCGGCACATTGAGCTACCCGACGAGCATCTCAACCAGCAGGTGGGTTCGGGCGCGCCCCCGTCGTCCTTTTCAGCTCCGGGGCTTGATCTCTCGCGTTGTCTTTCATCGCTGTCGGGCGGCGAGGCGGAGGCAGAGGCCGAGGCAGAGGCGCAGGCCGTCTTCGTCTTCGTCGGCGTCGGCGTCGCCGCCGGGTCGGTGTCGCGTCCGCGTCCGGGCGTCGCCCAGGGTCGCGAACGAACGAGAGAAGAGCGCGCAGCCCTCGCATCTATTTTCTCCCTTCTCTGCCTCTCTCTCTCTCTCACACTCGAGCCACGCCCCGACATAACGAACGACAACAACCGCCCGCCCATCCAACAACAAACACTACAAAAAACTAAACAACAACGACCAACCCGACCAACAAACCAAAAAAGGCCGTCTACCTCGTCAACGCCGAGGCGGCCGCGCCTTTTTCCTCGCGCGACGCGTGCCTCGTGCTCCGGCGGCGCCTGGCGATGGACCACCCGCAGAAGCAGTTCCTGGCGGTGGTGCTCGCGGGCCGGGTGCTGCACGAGTGCGCGGCGGCCATGCGCCCCTACGCGGACGAGCTGCTGCGCGCGGTCGCGGCCGTCATGGCGTCGCCCTCGCGCAAGGGCGGCGGCGCCGGCGCCGGCGGCGCCGTGGCGGCGGCGCAGGCGCAGCGCGCGCGGCAGGCGGCCGTCGAGGTGCTGCGGCAGTTTGGGCAGGCCGGGCACGCGGCGGCGCGGGCGGCCTCCGCGGGGGCGTTCCTGCCGCCCACCGGCGGGCCGGGCGCGGCCCTGCCGCCGCCCTTTGTGACCACGGGGCCGTTTGACGCCTACGGAGGAGGAGGGCAAGAGGGCGGTGGCGGGGCGGCGGCGGCGGCGGCGGCAATGGCGGCAACGGCGGCGGCGACGGCCGACAACGCGGCCGACGCGGCCAACGCGCAGGCGACGGCCGCGGCCGCGCGCGAGTCGGTCCTGGACGAGATCAAGCGCATGGTCGACCAGGCGCGCGGCGTCAGCGAGCTGCTCAACGACCTGCTCGTGCCCAAGGGCGCAGCAGGGGCCCACACAGGCGCGGCCGGCGGCGGCGGCGGCGGCGGCGGCGGCGCCTCGGCCTCTGCCGCTGTCGCGGCTGCGGCCGCCGCCGCCGCCACCGCCGCCGCCTCGGCCTCTGCGGCCGCGGCCGGGTCCGGCGGCGGCGCCACCGCCGCCGGCCCCCCGCCCGCCGACAACGGCGCCTTCGAGCGCGACCTCGCCCGCGAGCTCCTCGCCGACGTGCGCCAGCTCCGCGCCATGTTCGACGGCGCGCTCGGGCAGCTGGCCGCGCTGCGGCCGCAAGGCCCTGACGCCGAGCGCGCCATGGCCGAGGCGCTGGCAGCGGTCGACACGCTGGACCGGTCGCTGGCGCTGGAGCGAGACGCGGCCGAGGGGGTGCGGCTGGCGCAGGGGGAGGGCCTGCTGGACGCGGACGGGCTGCTGACGCCGCTGGGGCGCGCGCGCCTCGACGAGCAGGGGCAGGGGCAGGGGCAGCAGGCGCCGGCGGCGCCGGCACCGGCAACGGCGGCAGCAGCAGCGGCGATTGCAGCGGCGACAGCAGCGCCAGACTCCGCGGGTCCGTCCACATCTGCTGCCGTTGCCCCGCAGGCCGCGGTTGCGGAGGGGGCTCCCACCGGGGGCGGGACCGGCGAGAGCGGCGGCGGCGACGGCGCAGGCGGAGGCGGCAACCTGATCGACCTCGACGACGACGAAGAGGACGAGGCCGCGGCGAACGGCGGCGGGGCGTGTCTTGTGTCGAGCCGCGCGGCCGACGCCGCCGCCGCCGCTGCGGGTGGTGCGGGCGCCGCCAAGGACCCCTTTGACCCGTTTGTGCCGCCTCAGCTCTCGGCCGCGACGGCGGGGGGGGCAACAGCGGCAGCTGGAGGAGCAGCAGCGGTCGGAGGAGCAGCTGCAGCAGCGGCGGTAGGAGCGGGCGCAGCAGGAGCAGGAGCAGTGGCGGAAGCACCGTCTGCCGCCGCCGCCGCCGCCGATCCCTTTGCTCTCTCCGCGACGGCGATGGCGACGGCCCCGGCGGCGGCGGGCAACGGCTTTGGGGACGAGCCCGCGGCCTTCCCCCAGCAGCAGCAGCCCCAGCAGTTTGACCCGCAGCAGCAACAGCAACTGTACCAGCAGCAAATGCAGCAGCAGCAGCAGCAGCAGTATTATCAGCAGCAGCAGCAAATGCAGCTGCAGCAGCAGCACCAGCAGCAGCCCCCCATGCAGCCGAGGGTCTCTTCGGGCGGCGGCTTTTACCCGCCGCCCGGCTACGCGCCCCAGTACACGGCCGGATACTACGGCGGTCCCGCGCCTCAGCAGGCCTACGGGCAAGGCATGATGATGCCGCACCCGCACCCGTACCAGCAGCAGCAGCAGCAGCAGCAGCAGCCGTTCTATGGCGCGGCGGGCGTGACGGGCGCCGCGCCGCCCCCTTATTACGGCGCCCCCGCCCCCGACCCATTTGCCGGCGGCGCGACCGGGGCCCCCGCGCCGTCCAACCCGTTCAATCCGTTTGCCGACGGCCCCGCCGGCGCGGCCGCGCCGAACGACGCGTTTGCGAGCGTGGCAGCCGCAGCGGCGGCCGCGCCGGGGCCGAGCGCCGCTGCGGCGGCGCCCCCCCCTCGGGGACCGTCGATGACTTGACGAGACTGCGGTGATGCTTTTTGTCGTCCCCATCCGAGCGCTGACTAGCGAGAACAGACAGTGCACGTTTGTCAAACTGGGGTTTAGGGAAGACAGCACGTATTTAAAAAAAAGAAGAGGATCACCACTCAGAAAAAGGCAGCGGCGGCGCGCTCGCTGTTTCAGAGCGCGCGCGTTGAGGACGACGGCCGAACGGCCGAACAACCGCCGTGGTGGCACTCGGCCCACCGCCAAGCACCCACGACCAAGATCATGAAGCGGCGTCCGCCAGGCTCTCGCCCCCTTCCTGCTCTTTCTCTGCTCCCACGGCAACGTTGTCGTCCGCCACCACCAGCGTGCCCACCCGGTACGTCTCGAGCAGCTCAAACACCGTCGGCGGGTGCTGCGGGCCGTGGAACCCCTCGGTGGCGTCGCCGCCCGCGTGGTCGGCGATGGCCATGCCGCCCGGGTGCTCGTCCACGTAGTCGGTCACGTCGTACACGCGGTCCTCGCCCGTCGCGCGGTCGCGGATGACCAGCCACAGGTCGTCGTCCGACGCGTGCGCGGCGACCTCTGCCCGCGAGTAGCGGTTGTCGGCGCCCTCGACGCGCGGGAGGCGGCGGCGCGGAGGCGGGGGCGGCGCAGCGGCGCGGGAAGACGCGCCGCCTATCCTCCAGCCGCCTCCCTGGTGCCGCGAGCTGTGCGATCGCCGGAACAGGAGCACGACCAGGAGCGCCCCGAGCACCACGGCGATCGCGACGGGCGACAGTTCCATTCGAGAGGGGGGTGGGTTGCGCCAGTTTTGCTTTTGCCCTCGTCCAGCACGTGGCTGGATGGGTTGTCGTGCCGCGTAACAGGTCCTTGGAACGTTCGCGATATGGATGCGTGGCACGAGGCCTGTGGTGCGTGACAGATGGAGATCGCGCCGCCGATAAACGGCGGTGAGCGGCGGCGCCGGGTTCGGCGCGACGACGACAGACGCTCGCCGAGCGTCGGTCGGACGATGTAGTCTCTCGCCTCCTCGCAAGGGGCCCATACATCAGCATTCGCCTCCTCTCATCGCCTGCACTCTCATCGTTCTTTCGCGCGACACATCATCGCCTGCAGGCCCCTCCGACATTGACGAAAGCTCTCCCACTCCCTCCCTCCCTCCCCCTCTCGACCTCTCAAATCGCAGCGACCACGATCGCAAGAGACATCAACAACGCAGCGCGCGCCCATGGCGGTGGCGCCCGCAAGCTCGGCCGCGGCGTCGGCGTCCGCGCGCGCCGACCAACAACCGCCATCGTCGTCGAGCCCCGGCGCCGTCGCCGCCACGCGCGTCGCCCTCGCCGTCACCCTAGTCACCATCGTGGCGTGGGCGCTCGGCCCGCTCGGCGGCGTCAGCTGGTCGCCGCAGCGCGACCCGGCGACGCGACGAGTCGTGTCCACCTCGAAGCTGTTCAACTGGCACCCGCTTCTCATGAGCGTGGCGCTGCTCGGCTTTTGCGGCGAGGCGCTCCTCGCCTACCGCTCGGGCGCCCCCATGCCGCTGGCGCCCGCGCTCGGGCTGCTGGCGCGGCGACGCGAGCCGGCGGCGGGCGCTGGGGATGGGCGGGGCGGCGGCGGCGGGCACTTGGTCCTCGGGCGCCCCGCCCGCAAGGCGGCCCACGCGGCGTTGCACGCGGCCGGGCTCGCGCTCGCGGCGCTGGGCATCGTCGCCGCCTGGCGCTCGCATAGCCTCGCCGACCCGCCCATCCCCCAGCTCTACAGCCCGCACTCTTGGCTGGGAGTGGGGGTTGCGATCATGTTTTGCGGCCAGGCGGCGGCGGGGGCGTTCGCCTACCTGGGCAGGCTGAGCGCGCCCGAGCGCGCGGCGTTCTCGCCGCTGCACCGCCGCTTCGGCCTGTGCGCGTGGTTCGCGGCGCTCGCGGCCATGGCGACGGGCGTCCAGGAGAAGGCGACGCTGGCGCAGGCGTTCGGCAAGGCCGACGTGCGCGGAGGCGTCGTGCGGACGGCGGCCGGAGTGGAGATCGGGCTGCTGCTGTGCGCGCTGGCCATGGCGGCGGTCTTTCTCTCGCCGCCTGCAGCCTCCTCTCTTTCGCCGGCCGAGGGAGGGGGCGCGAGGGGCGTTGGCGGGGGGGGCGGCGGCGGTGCGCGTGGGTACGGCGGCGTCGAGCCGGATGACCAGGGGAACGAGGAGGGGTTGCTGATGGGATGAATCACCGGTGAGGGCGGCGGCCGCTCGCCGACGCCGACGCCGACGCCGACGCCGACGCCGATGCCGACGCCGCCGCCGACGCCGACAAAGACCCGCTTTGCGCTTCGCGGCCGACATTTAACCTACCCCATCTTGTAGCCCCACCTGTCAAACGCGTGGCACACTTCAATCAAGCGCAAGGATGGGGGGCCACGGGGGCCTCAACATCGTGAGTTTCTCCCGGGCTCTCTCTTTGTCCCGTCCGCTCTCCTCATTCGTCGCTCGCCAACACGCACCCAAAACAAACAACAGCTCCCGCACAAGTCGTGGCACGTCTGGAACAAGAAGAACCTCGACCGCGTCGAGGAGGACGAGGCGGCGGCGGCCGCCGCGGCTGCTGTCAAAAACCAAAAGCACCACAACGCCGAGCGCGAGGCGCGCCACGCGGCGCTGCTGGCGCGGGCGCGCAGCGGCGGCGGCGGCGGCAACGACGAGGACAGGAGGCGCGTCGAGGGCGGCGGGGGCGGAGCCGCTGCCGGCGACGCGGCGGACCCTTGGACTTTGTCAGCGCCCCAGCCTCCGCTCCCCGCCGCCGCTGACGAGGCCGGCGACCGCGCTCTGTGGGCCGCTGCCGTCGGCTGCGACGACGACGCTGCTGGGGGCGCTCGCTTGGGGGCGGGGGGGGGGGGACCGAGCGACGCGCAGCGGCGGCGGGGCCAGGCCGTGCGGGGCGCCCCTGCGCTAGGGGTGCCGCTCGGGCCGGGCCCGGCAAACCAGGCGCGCCTTGGTGGCGGCGGCGGCGGAGGCAGAGGCGGAGGCGGCGGCCGCGGGCAGCACGCCGAGGCCGTCGTGCACGCGGGCGCGCGGTGGTTCGAGGCGCCGAGCGGGGTCGAGGGGGGCGAGGGGGAGGGGGGAACGGGGGGGGCGGGCGAGCCGGGCGCGATGGTCGCAGCAGCAGCGGCAGCGGCAGCGGCGACGGCAGCGGTAGCAGCGGCGGCCGCAGCAGCAGCGGCAGCAGGGGCGCCCGCAAAGGGCAGCCGGGGGCGGCATGACGAGGAGGAGGAGGGCGAGGGGAGAGGCGGGCGGCGGTCACGTCGCCGGCGGTCGCGCAGCCGCAGCCGCAGCCGCAGCCGCAGCCGCAGCCCCGGCCGCGACCGCGACGGCCGGACCCATCGCAGCAGGAGCCACCGCAGCGGTGACCACCGCAGCAGCGGGCACCGCAACAGCAGCAGCGGCCGACGCCACCGCCGCCGCTCGCGCTCCCCCGCACGAGAACAGAGCGATAAGGCGGCGGCGGCGCGGCGAGCGCTGCCAGCGCCGCCGCCGCTCGACTTTGCCGCCCTGGCGCGCGAGCGCCAGGAGCGCGAGCGCGAGGAGAGGCGGCGCGCGGCGGCCGTCGTCGAGGCCGAAACAGGGGCTGGCGGCCAGCAGCGCCGCGCGTGGGGCTCGTACGGGCACGCCGAGGCGCTCGAACGGTTGCGGGCGCGGCCGAGCGGGCGGGGAGGGGGCGAGCGGCGCTGAGAGGACGGCGTTTCCGACTCAATTTCACGAGCCTAGTAGGAGCACGTTCACCCAGCCGTAAGAAGAGAACGCCACGAACAGCCAGCGGTACCACACCCACTGCGTCGCGTGCAGCCGCATGGCCCTCAGCGACGCCCGCGGGCCGCAACTCGCAAAGACCAAGGCCGCTGCGCCCGCCGGCGACGCCGACCCCGGCGGCGCCTTTCCGGCGCCGCCTCGCCGCCGCGCCGTGCTGCCGGCGCCCCTGCACCAGCGCCACCTCGACGCCAGCGCCAGCTGCACCGCCCAGGCTGCCACCAGCAGGGCGCCCACGGGTCCCATGAACTTGACGGGAAGGGGCTCGCTGCGCAGCTGCCACGCGCTGTGGACGCGGGCAGCCGCAGGGGCGCCGCCGCCGACGCCGCCGCCGCCGATGCCGCCGCTGCCGCCGCCGCTACTCCTGCTGCCGGCGCCACCGCCCTCGGCCGCCGCCGCCGCCGCCGCCGCCGCCAATCGGAGCACGCCCGCGCTCGTGTCTCGGTGATTGGCGTGACCAGAGACCCCGCGCGCGTCAAAGGTCAGCAGCGCCCACCCGCCTCGTTCACCTCCGTCGCGGCCGCCGATGCCCTCGGCCTGCTGTTGCTGCTGCTGTCGCCGCCGTGGCCGCGCCCCGGCGCCGCCCTCGACTCCCCCTGCTCCTCCTCCTCCTCCTCCTCCTCCTCCTCCTTCTCCTCCCGCGCGCCCGATCGCCTCAAGCTCGGCGGCCACCGCCTCGGCGACGACGCCGTGATCCCACGTCTCGCGCATGCCGTCCCTCAGCCGCGGGTCGTCCAGCACCGTGACGCCGCCGCCGCCGCCCGCCGCCGCCCACGCGCCGCCCACGCCCACGCCAACGCCCAGCGCGCGCGCCGCCGCGCCGAGCTCTCGGCGGCGCGCGGCGCCCAGGCCGTCGGCGTCGCCCGTGCTGAGGCAGAGCAGGCGGACGGGCAGGCCCGCGGCGACGGCGCGCGTGACGGACGGGGCGAAGAACATGGACTCGTCGTCCGGGTGCGCGATGACGAGCAGGACGCCGGCGGCCCCCGGCGGGGGCCAGGCAACAAGCATCGTTGTTTCCGTCGGTTCAACGGCGGGCGAGCAAGAGGACGAGCGTCGGCGTCGGCGGCGGCGTCAACCAACGCGATCGGCGCTTTCGTCGTCGTCTGCGCGGCGCGCGGACGTTCGGCCCGATCGGTCACGGCGATGGGTGTTGCCCCTGATTCACGACGTCGGCCGAGTCCCGATTCGAGGTGTCGCGCGTCCGCCGCGTAGGCCTTTCGCCGAGAGACGTGGGGTTCGATCGCATGGATGGCTCTACAAATTCTTTGTGCGGGCGTAGCTAGACACAGGGCTGCGGTAGCCGAGTTCAATGGATTGGTTTGGTATGAAGAATCGAGGAGCGGGAGGGGGATGTACAAAAAACGCGAGGCGCGGCAGCGCCGACCGACGTGGCGAGCGAGCGAGCGGGACGTCATTTCGACCGTCAACAAAAAACTAGAAAAACTCACAACAAAAACTCGCGCACCGCGGGGGCGTCGGGGGCGTCCGGCATCTGCGCCAGGTAGGCTCCGAGCGACCGCCTGCCCGCCGCGTGCATGCCGCCGCAGTGCAACGCGTAGCCCTCGTCGCGGTCGAGGCGGGCGAGGGCCGCGGCGGCCACGCCGGCGGCCGCGGCGGCGGCGCCTGGCGCGGGGGCGAGGCCGCTGCCGGCCGCCGCCACTGTTGCGGTTGCCAGCTCGCGCAGCGTCGCGCGGAGCAAGCGGAGAGATCGCACGCAGCGAGCCGCCAAGAGGGGCAAGGGCGGCGGTCCCGGCGCGTCGTTCCCCGTGCCGCCGCCGCCGCCGCCGCTGCCGCCGCCGCCGCCCCCGCCCGACCAACCGGCGCCGCGCCGCGCGCGCACCGCCAGCCGCGCCGCGGCCGCCTCGTGCTGTGACGGGAGGGGGTGCATCATGGCCCCGCCGCCGCCACCGGCGACCGGCGCGGACCAAGGCGGCCACGTGCGGCGCGAACGTGGGTTGCTGCCGCTGCTGCTGCCGTTGCTGCGGCTGCTGCTGACGCTAACGGCACCGCCACCGCCACCGCCGCCGCCGCTGTCGCCGCCGCCGCCGCCATCGCCGCCGCCGGCACGCGCCGGGGCCCAGCGCACGCGTCCCGTCAGCGGCAAGGGGGCCCAGCTCGACTCACGCAGGTTGCACAGCAGCCGAACGAGCGCGAGCGCAAACATGGCGTCTGGCCTTGCCGCCGCCGCCGCCACCGCCGAGGAGGGGCCCTCGGCACCGCCGCTGCCGTTGCCGCCGCTGCTGCTGCCGCTGCTGCCGCCGTCCCGTCCGTCGCCCGCGCCTCCGCCGTCTAGCGGGACGCCCCAGTTGCGACTCAGGCGCGCCCGCACCACGCTCGCCGTGCACACCTGCCCGGCGTTGTAAGGGTCGACCACCCAGGGCAGCAACTCAGGGGGCGACCTGTCGCGGGGGCCGCGCCCGGCGGCGGCGGCGGTCGGCTGCCAGAGCTGGACGAACGTGTGCGACGGCAGCGTGAGGGGCGCGCAGACGAGGCCCGCGCGCGTGGCCACCAGGCTCCACACCAGGGCGAGCGCGGCGGGAGAGCCGAGGGGGGCCGCCGACGCAGCCGCCGCTGAGGCGCCGGCACTGCCGCCGCGGTGACGCTGCTGCGGCTGAGGCTCGGCGGAGCGAGCACGGCTCCGGCTACCGTTGCCACTGCTGCTGCCGCCGCTGCTGCTCCGGCCAGTGCGGACGCGATCCTTCTCCCGAGAGCGGGACGACGACACGATCCGCCTGAGCACGGTCAGCACGCACGAGTTGGACGGGTCGTAGAAGCAGCCAGACGACGATGCGGCGGCCTGCTGGGCAGGCGCAGAGGAGGAGGGGGGATGAAGGCCGCCGCCGTCGTCGTCGCCCTGACCAAAAAGCGCCTCGCTGACAGCCGCGGCCAGGCCGCGCGGGCTGTTGTCGCCCCGCGCAACGCGCAGCGCGCGCTCCGCCAACGCCCCGATGGCCGCGTCGGCCTCGAGCAGCAGCGCCTCGGGACCGTCGCCATCTCCGAGCACAAACGCGGCCGCGAGGACGGCCGCGCCCAGCGCCGCGCCAGAGGCCGCGGCAGGGGCGTCGGAGCCTCCCGGATGTGTCAGCTGCCGCAGCGCGCCGTCGTACGCGCGCTGCACCGTCAGGCAGTGGTCGAGGCGCGCGTCGGCGTCTTGGTGCCGATCGCCGCCGCCGCCGCCGCCGCCGCCAAATGCGCCGTCGTCCTCCTGCCCCTCCTGTTCCGACCACAGCAGGGGGACCGACTGCCCGCACCGGTGCGTCAGGTAGGTGCGCTCAAAGTCGAGCGACAGGTCGTGCAGGGGGTCGGCGCGGGCAGCCGCATAGAGACGCTCGTGTGTGGGCACCGCCCCCGTCGCGCCGGCGCCCGCGCCGCTCGCCGCGCCGACGCTCGCCGCGCCGACGCCGCCCGACGCTCTGCGGCTTGCCATGCGGGCGCGCGCCGGCGCGCGCGAAAGGCCCAACAGGACGCCACCGCGGATGCACGGCAGGCGCGCGACCTGCGCACCATCGAGCGGCCGTCCCTGCTGATGCTGCTGCTGCATCGTCGATCGCGTCGCGGAAAAGCCCAGATTTTGGTTGGGAGAAGGGGGACTGGCGTTTTTGTTGACCTCCTCCCGGCAAAACGGGCCGCTACCAGCCGTTGCGCGCGCGGGCGAGGATGGGGCCGAGTCCTAGGTTGGCGTGGGTCGCGCCCGACGTCGCGGGCGGGTTTGTGCGGCGGTTCCGTTTCGGGGGGGCCCCCCATTTGTTCTTCGCGCAACTTGGGCGTCGCTCGCCGGCGTCGTTCGCCGGCGACGCCTGTCTTGACGCGCGTTCACCCCCTTGCCTCCCATTCCCTCCGCCTCGGTCCCTCTGACCCGGCCCTCTTCTTTCCAAAAAACACACACACCCTCTTTGTTCCCAATCAAAGCCCCTCCCTCTCCCCCCTCGCGCGCCCTCCCCTCTTTTGGAAGGAAGAAAGGGGAGGGGGGGAAAGAGCGCCCGCGTAGGAGGGCCCGTACAAAGACCCGCGGGTGAAGACAGGGACATGTCTGCCCGTCGCGCCAGGAGGCAAGCCTGAGATAGGGGGCGCGCGCGCCCGCTGAGAAAGGACGATGTCTCTGAGCGCGTACGCCTCGCGTGCGCCTCCGCTCGCGCCGCGTGCGATTCGGCGGAGAGGCGCCGCGGTCGCGGTGGCGGCGTCGTCGGCGTCGGCGTCGGCGTCGGGCGGCAGCCAGCCCAAGCGGCGAACGAAGACTGAGGCACCAAACGGCACCAGCTCCCGCCCGCCCCCGGCGCCGTCCTCGCGCGGCAAAGCGGCAGAAGCAGCAGCAAACGTGACGCCGAACAAGGCCAGGCGCGCGGCGACGACCAGCGGCGGCGGCGGTAGCGGTGGCAGCAGCCCGACCCCGACGCGCCGGCGAGCGGGCACAACGGCGGCGGCGGCAGCAGCGGCAGCGGCAGCGACGGCGGCAGCGGCAGCGGCTGCGGCAGGGGCTGACGCACCCGGGACCACAGGCCCGAAGAGCGCCAGCGCCGGCAGCCGGAACACCGCCGCAAGCACCACTCACCACACCATCAGCAAAGCAGCAGGCGCAAAGGCGCCGAGGGCGGCGGCGTCATCGCCCACGGCCTCGTCGGCAGCTGCGCCCGCCGCCGCCGCCGCCATCAGCGAGGGCAACGCGACGCACGCGCCAGGCGCTGCCGCGGCAAGCAGCGGTGACGACAGCAGCATCAGCAGCAGCAGAAGCGCGGGCTCTGCTGTGCCGCCCGCCGCGCCCGCATCGACGACAAGGGGCAAAACCACCAGCACCGGCAGCGGCGCCGCCGCAAGCCCCCTGCCGGCCGCGCCCCAGCCCTCGCCGCTGCCCCAGCCGGCCATGCCCTACCCGGTGCACCCGGAGATGCTCGAGTGGTACACGAGCCGCGCCGACACGGACGACGGCCTGCGGGCCATGCTCGCGCAGCTCGCCCAGGGAGGCGGGGGCAATGGCGGCGGCGGGCTCCCGCCGCTCCCGCCGCAGCAGCCGCCGCAGCAGGCGCCCTCTCGGCGCGCCGAGCGCCAGCGCCTGCGCGCCCTCCTCGCCGCCGCGCGCCGGCTCGACGAGGGCGTCGCCGCGGGCGGCCTCCTCGGCCAGCTCGAGCTCGCCATGCGCCTCGCGCGCCTCTACTCGCCCTCCCAGCTCGAGGCGATGCTGGGGGCGGCGGCAAGGGCAAGAGAAAACATTGAGCGCGCGTCGCGGCTGGTCGAGGTGCTCGACGGGGTGGAGGCGCGCGGGGCGCTCAAGGTGGAGCGGCAGAAGCAGCAGCAGCAGCAGCAGGAGCAGCAGGAGCGCGGGCGATCAGGGGCGGCAGCAGAGGACGCGGCGAGCGGCGGCGGCGACGGCGGCAGCAGCGCGCCGCAGGGCGATTAAATGGTGTCACGAATTAGAATTCTTCGTCGGTGCGATTGTGAACACGTATTAGGCGTCGGTCACGCCAAAGTAAGGCGGTAGATGGCGACGCGGTGCTCCGGAAAGAGCTGCGTGAACGGCGGCGGCGAGCTCGGGCGGCGCCCTCGGCCGTCGCCGTCTGCGCCCCAGGCGAGCCCCGTCGCCGGGTCCAGCTCGACCATCTCGAGCCCGCACGCGACGCACTCTTCCTCCAGCGCGACGTCGAGCGCGTCGAAGCGGTGTCTCGTGTGCGCGTAGAAAGCGACGGTGTCCGGGAGGTCCTCTCCGCCGCCGCAGCAGCCGCTCGCGCTCGTTTTGCCTGCTCCCCTCCTCCTCCGTCTCCTCCTCCCCGCTCTCAAAAGCGCCGCGATCGTCCGCGGCAGCGCGCGCGCGCCCTCGGGCAGGTAGATCAGATCGCTGCCGATGATCACGTCGGCGCGGGGCAAGGACTCGGGAGCGACGCGCGTGCACGACCGCCAGAGGGCGTCGTCCTTGTCGCAGTCGTCGCCCTCGTCCTCGCCTCTGCTGTCCTCGCCTGCTTTTTCCCCGTCGGCCGCGCCCCTGTTTCCGTCAAAATCACCCCAGTTGCAAGCGACCGCCCGCGCGTCCGCCCCGATAGCCCCCCCCTCCGCCGTGTTGAGCCGCACGTTGCGCTCGAGGTGCGCGAGGCCGTCGGGCTGCTCGGTCAGCAGCACGGATGCGTTGGCGGCGCCGGGGCCGTTGTTGAGCGCCACCGTCAGGCCGAGCTTTCCGCACCCGGCGCCCAGCTCGAGGACGCGGAGAGGGCGCGCCGAGGAGGGATGAAAAGGCACGAGCGCATCCCAGTGCTGCTCGAAGAAGTCGATGGCCGCCTCGGCGGCGCCCCACACGCTACCGCCCGTAGTCGACAGCTGTATGGTCGTTTCGACGGTGGCGCGGCGCCAGCGTGGCGACGGTGATGGCGGCGCGGGGCGGCCGCCCTCCATTTGCGTGCCCCTCTGCAGCGCGGGCCCCGAGCACAGGTCCGTCCTTTGCGTATCAGCACATTCACAAGCCCGCGCGCACCCGGCGATCAGCGTTAGCGTCAGCGACAACACGCGCGCGCGCGACTTCCAGCTGTTCCCTCAATTGCTGGCGGTGTCTGGTGATCGGGAGCCACGCCCCCGATCGCGTGCTCGAGATCGAGGCTGAGTGGCTGAGCGCCGCGAGAGGCCGTTCGTTTGAGTGATTCATCATCGGGCTCAGCGAGGCGTCCCTGCCTTGAGCAGCAAATGCCGCGCGTCCTTGCGCGACGCCCGGCGCCACCGACGAGCGCCGCCGGCGCCGACGACGGCGACAGCGGCGCAAAAAACGAGTGGGTCGAGTGGGTCGAGTGGCCGGACGAGCCGCGCCACGAGCTGCTGTTTGACGTGCCCGAGCCTTTCACTGTCCCAGAGGACGGTCCACGAGCCGCCAACGAGTCTCTGCCGCCGCAAACGCCGGCCGCGCGCGCTTACGCCGCGTTTTTCCAGCAGGGCGGGGAGCGCCTCACGCTCTTCCACCGCCACCGCCACGACACGGCCTACGTCTGCGCGAGCGCGGCGGCCGACGAGGTATGCGACGCCGAGGTCTGGAACGAGGAGCTCCGGGCGCTGGCGCCGGACCAAGGAGGCGGCGGTTCCCCCTCCCCTGGGCCCGCGCCCGCCGCCTCGCCGGCAGGGACGGCGGCCCCGACGCACGAGCTGCTCGCGCCGACCCGCGTGCACCACACCACGGGCATGTGCTTCTGCAACCCGCACCGCACGCGCGACGGCGGCGCCTACGTCCATCGCATCCGCTACGCCGCGGGCAACCCGCGCTCGCTGCACTTTGTCGGCGTGGAGGTGCGGCCGCCGCCGCCGCCCGTCGGCTCGTCGGCGGCGGCCACAGGCTCGGCGCCCCTTGTTCCCCCCCCCCCCCCCGGGTGGCCGGGCGGCACGCGTCGCTCAAGCTCGAGTACGAGCAGCCGGGGCTGTTCCGCGCGTGGCGCCTCGTCGTCGCCTCCGCCACGGACGGCGGCGGCGGCGGCGGCGGGCCGGCGGTCACAGAGACAAGGGAGCCCGCCACAACGGCGGCGGCGGCCACGGCGGCGCTGGGCGGAGGCTTTGCCGGGCGGGGCGGCGCCGTCGTGCTGATCAGGCCCGTCGACTGGTCCAAGGTCGCGTACGATTGCGGCGGCGGCGACGCGTCCGCGGGCCCCTTTGGCGAGGCGGCGAGGCGGCGGGCGCGCGGCGCGGGCGGGTGGCCAGGCGGCGGCGCGGCCGGCGGCGGCGGGGGCGGCGGCGGCGGCGGCCGCGGAGGCGGCAGCATCGTGTTTCCTGCGGGCGCCGCGTGGCCCCTATTGCCCGAGGACGGGCGCGCGCCATTCTCGTTCGCGCCTAGGGAGGAAGGCGCCGTGTTGGAGGTGATGCTCGTCGAGTTTTTGTAAAACCGCGCTTCGGGGTCGCGCTTCTGTGTCGCGGCTCGGACAACGGATCGTTGACGACGACGCCGGCGAACTCGCGCGCGCCGCCGACGATCGGTGGGGCGACCTAAAAACGTAGCCCGCTCTCTCTCGGGCTGTCGTCGACCGTCCTTGTTTCATAACTCATTACCGCGACGAAAAGCGCACGCTCTCACCACAACACTGACGACCAGACTCGCGCTTCCCTCGCTCCGTCTTGTCTTCCGCCCCCCGCCTTTGCCGAACGCCCGCGTCAGTGACGATCGGCTCTGCTGCAACCTCTCACCCCCGCGTGCGCTTGCTCGCGTTTGAGCCGGCGCACGCAGCACGAGAGCACGAGAGCAAGAGAACCCCCCCCTTTCTCTCCCACCCAACCACCCGCTTGTGCGTGTGTGCGTGTGTTGGTGCCCCCGCGACGCCCGCGACGCACCACCACCACCATGGCGGGCGAGCTCGTGCGCGAGATCGCCGAGGAGCTGGGCGTCTCGGTCGGGCCCGGCTCCGTCCGCCTCCGCGACCTCATCCGGTCCGTGCGCCAGGCCAAGACGGCCGCCGAGGAGCGCGCCGTGATCGCGAAAGAGTCGGCCGCGCTGCGCGGCGCCTTCCGGGACCCGCTCGCGCACCTGTACCGCCACCGCAACGTGGCCAAGCTCATGTACATCCACATGCTTGGTTACCCGACGCACTTTGGGCAGATGGAGACGCTCAAGCTGATCGCGGCCAACGGTTTCCCGGAAAAGGTGAGCAGAGAGAGAGAGAGACGTCCGCTTGGGTTGTTGTTTTGGCGGGGGAGGCGAGCGCGTGCGCCGGACGAAACGACGCCTGCCCCCTTGTCGCCCTCGGGCGCGCCCGCTAAACACGCCGACGCCCCCTCCAAAACCGGGAAAAAACGACCCGACAACCACCCAACGACAGCGCATGGGCTACCTCGGCCTCATGATCCTGCTCGACGAGCGCCAGGAGGTACTGATGCTCGTGACCAACAGCCTCAAGAACGACCTGTGCAACCGGCGCAACCCCTTTTGCGTGGGCCTGGCGCTCGGCGCCCTGGGCAACATCTGCTCGGCGGAGATGGCGCGCGACCTGGCGCCCGACGTGCTGCGTCTGCTGTCGGACGCGGGCAACCCCTACGTGCGCAAGAAGGCCGCGCTATGCGCGGTGCGCGTACTCAAGAAGAACCCCGAGCTCGCCGAAGAATTCGCGGCGCCCGCCGCCGAGCTGCTGGTGTCCTCCGCTGCCGACGGGGCGGCGGCGCTCAGGCACCACGGCGTGGCGCTCGCGGGCGCGACGCTGATGATGGCCGTGTGCGCACTGGACTCGGCGGCGGCGCTGCCGAGGTACCGGCCGATGGTGCCGTCGATCTGCCGGCTGCTCCGGGCGCTGCTGCAGGGCAACACGGGGGGCGCGGGAGGAGGGGGAGCGGGGGGCGCGGGCGGCGGCGGCGCCGCGGCGGGCGGCGGCGGCGCCTACCCTGCCGAGCACGACGTCGGCGGGATCAACGACCCGTTCCTGCAGGTGCGGCTGCTGCAGCTGCTTCGCGTACTGGGAAAGGGCGACGCGGAGGCGAGCGACGCCATGGCCGACGTGCTGGCGCAGGCGGTGGCTGCGTCGTCCGGCGACGGCCAGCAGCAGCAGCGCGGCGGCAACAGCGCCGGCGCGGGGCGCGGCAACGCGGCCAACGCCGTCCTGTACGAGGCCGTCAACACGATCGTCGGGGTCGAGTCGGTCCCGGGGTTGCGCGTGATGGCCGTCAACGCCCTGGGCCGCTTCCTGGCGCAGCGCGGCGACGACAACATGCGGTTCGTGGCGCTCGGGGTGCTCGGACGCCTGGTGGCGGCCGAGGGCGCAGCAGCGGCGGCGGGGAGCGGCGGCGGCGGCGTGGGCGGCAGCGGCGGCGGCCCCGCCGCCACGGACAACGGCGCCGCGCTCGTGCAGCGCCACCGCGCCACCGTCGTCGACTGCGTCAAGGACGGCGACCCCAGCATCCGCAAGCGCGCCCTCGAGCTCGCGTGCGCCCTGGCCACCCCGCAGAACGTCCGCCCCTTGGCGCGCGAGCTCATTGACTACCTGGCCGTGTGCGAGTCGGACTTTCGCGCCGACCTGGCGGCGCGCGTGGCCGAGCTGGCGCGGCGGCACGCGCCCGACCGTCGGTGGCACGCGGACGCGCTGCTGGCGGTGCTGGCGCGGGCGGGCGGGCACGTGCGGGAGGAGGTCGTGCGGGGCTTTGCGGTGCTGGTGGCCAACTCGCCGCCCGAGCTCCAGGCGTACGCGGCGCGGGGGGTGGTGCGTGCGCTGCGCGCGGCCGGCGCCGTGCCCCTGCCCGCGCCGGCGGCGTCCTCGCGGGGCCACGCCGCCTCGTCCGCCGCCGACGCCGCCGTCGCCTCGGCCGCCGAGCCGGCCCTGCTGACCGCCGCCATCTGGATCATCGGCGAGTTTGGGGACACGCTCGTCGCGCCCTCCTCCTCCTCCTCCTCCTCCCCACCCTTCCCGCTGCTCGAGGGCGAGCCGCCGTTTGTTCCCGCGTCGATGCGCGAGGCCGACGTCGTCTCGCTGGTCGAGGCGGCGGCGGCGCTGCTGCTGACGCCCGCGCAGCTGCGTCGCGCGGCCGCGCAGGCGCCGATGAGCGTGCACTCGGTGGCGGCGCGGAGGCTGGCGGCCGCGCGGGGCAGGGACCAGGGGTCGGTGTTTGTGGCGCCGACCAACGGCGGCGGCGGCGGCGGCGGCGCGCTCGGCGGCGCGCTAAGCGGCATGGGCGCGCCGCCGCCGGGCGTGTCGCTCCTGCCGCTGCAGCCGCCCGCCGTGGCCGAGCACGCCCTCACGGCGCTCGCCAAGCTGGCCGCCCGCCTGCCCTCGCAGGGGGAGCGGTGCGCCGCCCTGATCGCGCGCCACCGCGCGTCGGCCGCCCTCGAGGTGCAGGCGCGCGCGTGCGAGCTCGGGGCGCTGCTGAAGGAGGGGGGCATTGTGGCGTCCGAGGCGGCGCTGGTGGCGGCGGCGGCGGCGGCGGCAGCAGGAGGCGGCGGCGGCGGCGGCGGCGACCTGGTCGCCGTGGACGACGCGCTGAGCGTGCTGGCGCTCGATACGCCCGCGCCCGTCGGCGGCCTGCTGGGCGCGGTCCTCGAGCGCATGCCGGCGCTGGACGAAGCCGAGTACCTGCGCAGCCACGGGGGGGGCCCCTTGCCGCCGTCGGCGTCGGCGGCGGCGTCGGCTGCTGCAGGCGGCGCGTCTGGGGCGGCGGCGGTGCCCGGTGGCGGCGGCGGCGGCGACCTCGCCGACCTGCTGGGCCCGGGCTTGGCGGCGGACGGCGGCGGCGCTGGGGCCGGCGCTGCCGCGCCCGCGCATGGGGGGGACGGGGGCCATGGCCTGGACGACTTGCTGGGCGGCGGTGGAGCACCAGCACCAGCAGCAGCAGGAGCGGCTGCAGCAGGAGCGGCAGCAGCAGCAGCAGGAGCGGCTGCGGCAGCCGGTCCCGCGTTTGGCGGCGGGCTCGGCCTCGACGACCTGCTCGGCGGCGGCGGCGGCGGCGGCGGCCCTGTCGCTTCCGCCCCGGCCCCCGCCACCTCCTTCCCCACGGTCGTCGCGTTCGACCGCGACGGCCTCAGAGTCACCCTCTCCTTCTCCAAGCCGCAGGGAGCGGCGGACCCCTCTCAGACGGACGTCGTCGCCACGGCGACCAACGGCGACGCCGGGCGCCCGCTCACCTCGCTCGCGCTGCAGGCGGCCGTGCCCAAGTACCTGCAGCTGCGCCTCGAGCCCGCCAGCGGCACTGGCTTGCCCCCCGCGCTGCCAACGGGCGGCGGCACCGCCTCCTCCGTCCCCCCCTGTATCACGCAGCGCATGCGCGTGACCAACGCGTCGCACGGCGCCAAACCGCTGGCACTGAGGCTGCGGATCGCGTACGCGCGCGGGGGGGATGCTGGGGAGGAGGGCGGCCTGCGCACTGAGGTGGTGGAGCTCGGGGCAGACAGGCTGCCCGCGGGGCTCTGAGTCGGTCGGTGATGTGGTTGTTTTGGCCGCGCGCGCGCGTTCGGTTTGTTTTCAGGCAAAAAGGCGTCCCGTTCTTTGCGCGACTTTTGCGAGATGGAAACGGCGCCTTTTTTTCTTGAATGCAACGGTAAACACTGTAAACACGCGCAAATGAGTGTGCGTCCTTGTGTGTGCGCGTGTGATGTGGTGTGTGCGCCTGATCTCAACCTATTGTGTGGCGGGTACGGAACAAGAAGGCAAAACTGCAACGTGTCGTCGGAGCTTGCGCCCCCCCCCCCTTCTCTTTTCTCAGCGCCCGCCGAGGTCCTCCAAGTCGGCGACGGCGGGCCCGCTGCAGACGCGCCCGTCGCCGGAAAAGGCAGAACCATGGCAGCCGCAATCGAAGCTCTCGTCTAGGGCGTTCCAGCTGAGCGCGCAGCCCATGTGCGTGCAGAGGGCCGAGCGGCGCGAGACCAACCCGGTGGCCGGGTCGCGCCAAGAGGCCACCTTGGCGCTCAGAAGGCCGCGGCGCGCGCGCCCGACGATGCTGCCGCCGGCGCCTCCACCAGGGCGGGCGCCGGCCGCCCCCGCCACCGCGCGCCACAGCGGCGCCTGCAGCACGGCCCCCTCGCCCGGCGCCAGCATGGCCTCGGCACGCTCGAACGCGCCGGGCACGAGCGCCGTGACCGCATCGGCGGTCGCGCGCCGCAACGACGCAAACAGCCCCGCCGGCGCCCCGCCAAAGCTGCCGCCGCGAGACCCTCCCACGAGCGGCAAGGCGCGCGCCAAGCCCGAGGCGGTGGCCGCAGAGTCCTGCAGCGCCACGCCGGGCGCATGCAGCAAGGGGGCGACGCGCGAGGGCGAGTAGACGGCGGCCCAGTCGGGCGCGGCCAGGCCGAGGATGCTGCGCGCGACAATCTCGCTGCCGATGGCCGCTCCCGTGATGCCCTGGCCCGAGTCCCCCGTGAGGATGTAGGTCTTGACGTCGGGGCTGGTGCTGGTGGTGCTGGCGTTGGCGGTGGCGGGAGCAGCGGGGCCCGCGCCGCCAGAGGACGACGCAGAGGCGGGAGGCGCGGCGGTGGCGATGGCTGCGGTGGCGGCCGAGCCGGCGGGCGCAGAGGCGCCAGGTTTGGCCGCGCCTGTCTGCAGCAAAGGCGTCGGCTCGAGGCCGTACACGCCCAGGTAGTCCGACGGCTCGAAGACGATGCCCGTCCACCGGTGCAGCACGGCGCCGCACGCCGGCCAGCGAGCGCGCGCCCACGCCTCGAGCCGCTGGTAGGGGCCGTCACCCGCCCTGTCGGCCGCCGCCGTGCGCGCCGAGCCGAGCGCCCCCGCCGCGACGGCCGCGCCGCCCACGATCAGGGCCCTGCGGCCGGGGCGCTGAGGCAGGGGAGCGGTGCGCACGTTGTGGTAGGGCTCGGCGGTCGACCAGAACAGCGCGGCCTCCCTGGCGTTGCCGTCTTCGCCCCCGCCCCCGCCCCCGCCCTCGTCCCCGCCCTCGGCAAAGGCGCCCGCGTCGTCGGGGATCTCCAGCGCCACCGCAAACGTGCGGTACGGGTGCTGCCGCGCGTGCACGAGGATGTTGCGATCGCACGGCGAGCACGTGGCCTTAACCACGGCGAGGCGGGCGCGCGCGACGAAGCCGCTCATGGTGCGCACCTCGCCGGCCGAGGGTGGCGACGCGCCGCCGCCGCCGCCGCCGCCCGCACCGCCGCAACCCGCGCTCCCGCCGCCGCCGCCCAGCCACCCGCCGCCGCCGCCCCCTCCGCCGAGCAGCCCGCCCGAGAGCGCCCGCGTGCCCTCGTAGATGCGGCCGCCCGCGGCGACCACGGCGTCGGCCAGCCCGTCGGCGAGCGCGACCGGGTCGACCTGGGCGCTGTGCGGGAAGCGCAAGGCCAAGCGCGCGCCGCCTACCTCAGCCCCCCCCCCCAGGTCGACCATCTCGACGCCGCGCACGCCCGCCCGCACGCAGGCGGCGAGCTCGCGCTCCAGGACCGCGCGCTGCTTGGCGTCGTCGCCCGTCCCCTCGCCCGCAAGCGCCGCCGACGACCCGACCCCCGGCTTGTCGGCGGGCACCAGATAGCCCGTCGCGCGCGTGAACCCGGCGCCGCCCGCCGCTTCGGCGAGCTCCCCGACCCGGCCGACGGCAAAGTCCATCGACGCGGCCGCGCTTTTTGCGCCCTCTGCGCCAAAGGCGGAATCGACGCGGCCGTAGTAGTTGTCGCACCACTGCATCGCGTGGGCGGTGGAGCGCGCCGTCATGCCGCCGCCGCGCACGAGGGCCTCGAGCACGACGACCGAGGGCGGAGGCGGGCGCGGGGGGGAGGCCGAGCCGGCGGTCCCGGCGGCGCCGGCGGCGGTAGAGCCAGGCTCGAGCAGTCGGAGCGCCGTCGCGAGGCCTGCGACGCCGCCGCCGATCACGACCACGTCTGCCTCGATATCAGCGGTCAGAGGCGGGAACTTGGCCAGGGCGAGGCGCTCGGTGTCCCACACGGTGCGACGGAGCACTGGCGAAGGGGCTGATGATGCGGCGGCGGCGCACGTCGTCATCGTCGCTGGTTGGTGCGTTTTTGGGGCGGCTGCGGCAGCAGCCGCGGCGGCGGCGGACAGGCGAGGGAGCAAGAGGGCGCGGCGGCGTCAGGCTGAGTGCGAGAAGCATGGGTAGCGTGAGAAACTGACGATGGTTGTTTGACACAAAATTAAAACTGAACCGTCCGGAGACTACCCGTTGCCGGCCGCAGCCGCCAGCCGGCTGCAAGCCGCCGCCAGATCCAACGGCGCCCTCTTGGAGGGGCCGCAGGGGGGTGCTCAGGGGCATCTAGTGCTAGGCAAAAGAACGCTTCTACCGCCCCATTCCCAAGTTGCCCAGAGCACTTTCCGGACGGTTCCGGACGCCTGTAAAAGGAGGTTCCGGATCGCTCAAATAAAGAAGAGAAAAACAAAGAAAATCAGATAAAACACGGTCGCGCGCCTGTGATTTTGTGAAGCTTCGTTTTTTCATGGGAAGAAAGGAGAATCGTCAGTACGCGCAAGGCCTAGATCATGACGACACACAAACAAGCGAGGAGGATGTGGTTTTGCCCCGCGAGGAGCGCCGCCCGACGGGAGGAGAGGAAAAGAAAGGAAAACGCGAAAACGCGCCGCCCCCCCGCCGAAAAAGCAGACGCCCGCGCAAAAGCGGGGCGGAAGTGAATCGGTCTCTGGCACCGCAGATCGTCCAACCCGAGGCAGATCAGGGACGCTCTGCAACAGGTCCCTTGCGGTGCGTTGTTCGTTGGTCGGTTGAGAGTGTGTGTGTGCTGCAAGAAGGCCGAGGAGAAGAGCGGGCGACCGGGGGAAAAACGCGCCGCTCCTTTCGCCCTGCCTCGGATGCCTCCCCAAACGAATGAGAGAGACGCCACAAGCGCGGCAAGAGGTTCGCTATCGCATCAAAGCGAAGCCCATGGAGGCGTGGGATTTGAATCGCCGGCCCACGGGTATTAGAAGATGCGTTTTGGTTTTGTGGTTGGTTTCGGTGTTTGGGTTTGGAGACGACCGACGACCGACGAGCGACGGAGCGACGAGCGACGAGTGACGAGCGAAACCCGACGCCGACGACGGCTGGCGCTCCTGCCCCGGAGGAGACGATTTTTTGTTGCTGGCAGATCAAGCGTGATCGGCGTCTAGGGGGACAGTCGCAGCGTGGGTCGACGCCATACTCGTCCTCGTCGTCGTCGTCGCGTGCCTCGTCGTCGGCGCGTGCCTGTGAGGGAGGGCGCACCTTGTGGCGGCCGAGGTGTTCGTGCCAAAGAGAGAGAGAGAGAGAAGGAGAGAGTGAGAAAGACCGCGCCAGAGGAGCGCGAGCAGTTATAAAACAGGAGATGAGGGCTTATTGATCAAGCGAAGCGGATGGGGTCGGTCTGGCGCGCACGCGTGCGATCGCTCAAGAGGACGTCGGCGGCTCCGACTCGGCGCCGGTCGCCGGCCACCGCCGCTTGCCGGATGAAAAGGTCGGCGCTGGGCGGTGATCCCACGCGTTCACAGAGCAGCAGCCACCGCAGCAGCGACATCAGACCACATCGTTGGGAGGCCAGGCGCACCCATCATCATTGACGCGCCCCAACACACGATCACTCAAGACAAAGACGATCGTTCGCGAGAAGCGAAACCAAATCACAAAGTCTTCCTGATTCTATCAATCGCCAGAACACACAGAATGGCGCCGAAAAAGGGGTCGAAGAAGGCGGAGCCAAAGCCCGCAGCCCCTCGCCGGGCCACCCGCGGCAAAGCAGCAGAGGCGGGGGAGCAGGAGGAGGACCAGGAGCAGGCACACCACCAGCAGCAACAGGAGCAGCAGCAGCCGCGAAGCACCCAGCGGTCGTCCAAGAAGCAAGAGGAGGTCGTCGCGCCTGAAAAGCCCGAGCCCCCCGTCGAGGACGAGAAGCCCACGCGCGGCCGAGGCCGCGCGAAGAAGGACGAGGCCGCTCCCGGCGCTGCCGCCGCTGCCGCCGCCGACGCTGACGCCGACGCCGACGAGGGCGGCAAGCGCGCGCCGTCGGCATCGCGGCGCCGCAGCAAGAAGGCAGCGGCGGAAGAGGAGCAGCAGCAGCGGGAGGAAGACAAAGAGGGGCAGCAGGAGGAGGAGCCCAAGGTGACCGCGCCTGAGCCCGAATCCGCGCCCGAGCCCGAGCCCGCCGATCAGCCGCCGCCCGCCAAGCGCGCCAAGTCGGCCAAGCGCAAATCGGGCGGCGCGGTGGCGGCGGCAGAGGCGACGGCGGCGGCAGAGGAGGCGGCAGCCCGCCGCCCGTCTGCTCCTCCGGCGGCCGACGCCGAGATGGCCGACGCCGGGCCGGCGGCAGCAGCAGCAGCAGCAGCAGGAGAAGTCGCAGCAGAAGCAGCCACGACAGCAGCGGAGGCGGCGCCGCAGCGGCAGCCCCAACCGCAAATTCCGGCGAGGGCTCCGCCCGGCGGCGGCGGCGGCGGCGGCAACGGCGGCGGCGGCGGCAGCAACGGCAGAGCAGGAGACGGCCGGGATGGCGGCGGCAGGAGCCGCGGCGTCCTGACCGTCCAGCAGATTGCGAGCGACGAGCTCACGCGCCTCGCCGCCGAGCGCTGGCCCGAGGGCGCGCCGCCCCCGCCCTCGGCCGACCCCGCCCTCGTCCGCCGCCTGTTCTCGCGCCACCTGCGCGCGGGCGGCGGCGCGAGCCCCTCGCAGCCGCGAGGCGCCGCGCTGCTCGACCTCGGAGGGTACCTCGAGCGCTACCTGCTGCCGACGATCGCGCTCGACGTCGGCGGCGATGGCGGCGACGGCGCTGGCAACGGCGGCAGCGACGTTGCCGACTCCGAGGCGCACGTCCTGTCGGTCGTGGCGCTCGTGGCTGCGAGGCTGCGCGAGGGCCTGCCGGCGTGGGACGCCTTTCGGCAGGCAGGCGCGGCGGTGGCGGCGGCAGGGGCGGCGGCGGCGGGTGCTGGTCCGGGTGCTTCGGCTGCGGGCGACGGCGGCGGCCCCGCCGACCCCTCCGCCGACCTGTCCGCCGACGCCGCCGACGCCGCCGGCGCGTCCGTCTTTGCAGCGGTGTGGCGCCGCCTGCTCGCGCTGCGCCTGGCCGCCGGCGGCGCGCGCTGGCGCGCGCTGCCGCTGTCCGAGCGCGCGCGCTGCGTCGAGTTTCTCGCGGCGGCCATGCGCGCCCTGGAGGACGGCGCCGTGCGCCCGCACGCGCTGCGCCTGGTGTCCCTGCCGCTCTGGCACGCGCTTTCGGGCCCCCGGCGCGAGATCGAGCTGGCGGCGCAGCCGGCCCTGGCAAAAAAGTGGCGGACGCTCGCGAAGAAAGACGCCAAGAAACGGGCGGCGGGCGACAACGGCGGGGGCGGCGACGGCAACGGCGGCGACGTCGACGACGACGCGCGCCCGTCGTGGGCGCAGGCCGGCGCGCTGCTCGTGCCCGCGCTGCTCGACGACCTCGTGGCCGCCGTGGAGGACGCCGCTGCCGCCTCCCCCGCACCTCAGGCATCGGAGGCCGCCGCGCTCGAGGCCAACGGCGGCGGGGCAGGCAACGGCCACGCCGCCGAGCCAGCTGACGCCGCCGCCGCCGCCCCAGCGCCTGCCCCCGCCGCCCCCCTGCCCCAGCGCGTCCTGCTCGCCGAGCGCCTGTTGGAGCTGCTGTCCGACCTGCTGTCGCAGCTGCCGACGCGGCGATTCGTGCGCGCGGTCGTCCTGGACCGCGCGGTGCTGGAGCGCGTGCGGCTGGCGCTCGGCGGCGGCGTGGCCGCGGGCCACGAGGACGAGGACGACGACGATGCCGGCGACGACGACGAGGACGAGGAGGAGGAGGACGCCGGCGGCGGCGGCGGCGGGGCGGCGGCGTCGCGGCGGCGCCTCGACCCCCGCCTGCGCCGCCTGCGGCAGCTGCTCGCCCTGGCGCAGGGCTTCGCCCGCTTTCCCGTCGACGACCACACGGGCGAGCCCCGCACGGACGCCGACGAGGCCGCCCGCAGCGACGCGCGCCTGTCGCAGCTGCAGCGCCTGCTGTTCAAGCGGTGGGGCGGCGAGCGCGCGGCGGCGGCGCTGCTGGCAAAGGCGGCGGCGGGGGGGGGAGGAGGAGGGGGTACGGGCGGCGGCGGCGGGCAAGACGGCGAGGACGGAGGTGCCGCCGCCGTCGATGCCGTCGACGACGACGACGACGACGGCAAAGCCGAGGAGGACGAGCGCCTGTCCGCCCTGCGCGCCCTCTCCCTCGCGCCCTGCTCGGCCGTCGGCAGCCGCGCCGCCCTATCGCGCGCCGTGGCGCCGCTGTCGCTCCGCGAGCTCCGCCGGTTGGTGGTGGTGCAACTGCGGCTGGCGGCGGGCGTCTCGCCCCTGCCCGCCGACCCGCTCGCGCGCCGCCGCCTGCTGACCGAGGCCCTGCTGCAGGCGTACGCCGCGCGCCCCTCGCAGCGCCAGCGCGCGGCGGGCCTCCCGCTCTACCCGACGGAGCGCCTCTTGTTCGACGAGGGGCGCGTTCCGACGACAGGGGACGAGCGGGGCGGCGGCGGCGGCGCGGGCGGCGGCCTGGGCCCGCGCCCCTTGCCCCTGCCGCGCCTCAACCTGCAGTTTCTGTCGGTGGCGGATTACCTGCTCCGCTGCTTCGAGCTGTACCGCCTCGAGGCGGCGTACGAGGTGCGCGGGGACCTGTGCGACGCGCTGCCGCGCCTTGCGCCGCGCTGGGAGGGAACAGGCGGCGAAGGCGGCGATGACGACGACGACGACGAGGATGGAGAGCAGCAGCGGCAGCAGCAGCAGCAGCAGCCCAAAGGCTGGAGTCAGCGCGTCGCCTTCAGCGGTTGGGCGCGCATGGCGCTGCCGCTCGAGTCGTTCCGCGTGGTCGAGGTGCGGCGGCCCGCGGTGGCGGGCGGCGGCGTCGGCGGCGCGGGGCGCGGCGGCGGGCGCGGCGCCGTGCCGGCGGCCGTCACCGCCGAGCTCGTGCTCGACGTGCGGCGCACGCGTCGCGACGCGGCCGACGAGTGGGACGGCCTGCGCCCCCACGACGTCATCTTCATGTGCTGCGTGCGCCCGGGCGCCGCCGTGCGCCCGGGCCTCGAGCAGCAGCAGCAGCAGCAGCAGCAGCAATCCGCCGCCGCGCCCGTCGTCTCTGCGGCCGCGGCCCTGCGCCGCGCGGCCGGCCTCGTGTGCGTGCGCGGCGCCCGCGTCCTCGAGGTGCGCGACGCCGCGGGCCGCGTCATGAACGACCCGTCCCACCCGGGCGCCCCGCGCGACGCCCGCCCGCCCCAGGGCACCGCGCGCACGGTGACCCTGGCGCTCGACCCCGCGCAGTACCGCCGCGATGTCGAGCGGAGGGCGGCCTTTGGCGCGCGGCGCGCGGCGCGCGAGCGGCGGCGGCGCCTCCGGCTCGCGGGTGCCGTCGGCGGCGGCGAGGGCGAGCGCGACGACGACGAGGTCGGGGAGGATCCGTTCCTGGAGGAGGACGCGTACGCGTCGTTCAACGTCGTCGCGCGCCGCGACGGCAAGGAGAACAACTTTGCCGCTCTGCTCGACGCGCTGCGCGACGCGCTGTCGGCCGGCGCGGGCGGCGGCAGCGGCGGCGGCGGCGGCGCGGCCGCGGGCGGCGAGGGGTGCGTGCCCCTGTGGCTGCGCGACGTGCTGCTGGGCTACGGCGATCCGGCGGCCGCGCACTACACGCGCCTGCCCGGGGGGCCCATGGGCCCGCGCGCCCCCGCCGACCTCGTGCCGCCGGGCCCCGAGGAGGAGGCCGAGGCCCGGGCCGAAAAGGAAAAGGGAAGGGAAACGCAGGAAACGCAGGCGGCGGCCGACCAGCAGGAGCAAGATGCCGATGCGGCGCTGGCGGCGGCGGCGGGCCCCTACGCCCGCTGCATCGACTTTCGCGACACGTTCCTGGACGCGGGGCACGCGGCCGCCTCCTTCCCGCAGTACCGCGTGCGCTTCCTGCCGCCCGTCGTCGTCGGCACGAGCGCCACGCACGGCGCGCTGCACGGGCACGGGCACGGAGGCGGAGGCGGCGGCGGCAATGGCGGCGGCGGCGGCCATGGCGGCGGCGGCAATGGCGGCGGCGGCGGCGCCGGCAATGCGGCCGGCGCCCTCCACCTGGTCCACCACCACGGCGGCCCCGCGGCGCAGCCCGACCTGGCCGCCGCCGCGCGCGAGGACGACGCCGACGCCGCGCTGGCCCGCCCCCTGGAGGAGCTCGGCGCCGACGACGTGCCGCGCCCGCCCTTCCGCGCCACGTTCCCGCCGCAGCGCGCCGACCGGGGGCGCGACGCCTCGGCGCCGGGCGCGACGCGCGTCGGCGTCGCGGGCCGGCGCGCGGCGCTCGGCGGCGGAGAGGACGAGGCGCCGCCGCCGCCGCCCCTGCGGCCCGTCCTGCTGCTGCGCCCCTACAGCCCGCCCAACCCGGGCCCCTACCCCTCGGACGCCCCGCGCCCCAACGCCGTGCGCTTCACCCCGACGCAGGTCGAGGCCGTGCGCTCGGGCGTGCAGCCGGGACTCACGCTCGTCGTCGGCCCGCCAGGAACGGGCAAGACCGACACGTGCGCCCAGGTGCTGTCGGTCCTCTACAACGGCGAGCCCGGAAGGCGCGTGCTGGTGGCGACGCACTCGAACGCGGCGCTCAACGACCTTTTCGCCAAGCTGGCCGCGCGCGACGTGCCCGAGCGCCACCTCTTGCGGCTGGGCGCTGGAGAGCGCGACCTGGACTTGGACGAGGACTACTCGCGGCGCGGGCGGGTGGACGCGGCGCTCGCGCGCCGGCTGGTCCTGCTCGCCGAGGTCGCGCGCGTGGCGCGCGCTCTGGCGGCCGAGGCGGGCGGGGGAGGGGGCGGCGGCGGCGGCGGCGCCGGGGTGGCCGACCCCGAGGCAGCCGCCGCCACGTGCGAGAGCGCCGGCAACTTTTGGCTGACGCACGTGCTGGCGCGGTGGGAGCGGTTCCTGGCCGAGGTCGACGCGGCCAAGAGGCAGAGGGCGGCGGGCGACCAGGGGGCAGGCGGCGCCTCTGCGGCCGCCCACGCAGCCGCCGCCGCCGCCGCCGCCGACGCCGACGCCCTGCGCGCCGGCGGCGGCGTAGGCGGCGGCGGCGTCGTCGCCCGGCTCTTCCCCTTCTCGGCCGTCTTCGCCGACAGCCCCGGCCCCAAGCCCCTCCTCCGCGGCGAGGACGACGATGCCGACATGGAGCTCGCCCGCGGCTGCTTCCGCCACCTGGCGCGCGTGTTCGGCGAGCTCGCCGAGCTGCGCGCCTTTGAGCTGCTGCGCGGCGCGCGCGACCGGAGCGCCTACCTGGCGGCCGTGCAGGCGCGGGTGGTGGCGATGACCGTCACGCACGCGTCTCTCAGGCGGCGGGAGTTTCTGGAGCTGGCGCTCGCGTTCGACTCGCTCGTGATGGAGGAGGCCGGGCAGGTGCTCGACTGCGAGTCGTTCCTGCCGATGTGCCTGCTGCAGAGCGGGGCGGGAGGGGGCGGAGGCGGAGCGGGCGGCGCCGGCGGAGGCGGCGCGGGCGGCGCCGGCCACCGCCTGCGGCGCGTCGTGCTTGTGGGCGACCACCACCAGCTGCCGCCCGTGGTGCAGAACGCCGCCCTGTCGCGGGGCGCGGGGCTCGACCAGCCCCTCTTCACGCGCCTGGTGCGCCTGGGCGTGCCGCACGTGCTGCTGGACGCGCAGGGCCGCTGCCGCCCGTCGATCGCGCGGCTGTTTTCGTGGCGCTACCGCGGGGGCGGCGGCCAGAGCGGCGGCGACAACAGTGGCGCGCTGCGCCTGCGCGACCTGTCCTGCGTCGTGCCGCGCGACCTGTCGGCGACGGGACCCGCCGCCGGCTTCTCGCCCTACGACTACGCCAACCCGGGCCTCGCGTTTGACTTTCAGCTGATCGACCCCAACGACGGCGGCGCGGGCGGCGGCGGCGGCGCGGGCGGCGCGGGCGGGGGGGCGCTGCTGCCGCCCCTTTCCTCCGAGTCGGCGCCGCGCCCGCACTACTGGCAGAACCTCGCCGAGGCCGAGTACGCCGTCGCCCTCTACCAGTTCATGCGCCTGCTGGGGTACCCGGCGGAGCGCATCGCCCTGCTCACGACCTACAACGGCCAGGCGGCGCTGCTGCGCGACATCGTCGAGCGGCGGTGTTGCGCGGGCGCGGGAGGCCAAGGGGGCCGCGGGAACGGGAGCGGGCACGGCGGCGGCGGCGGCGGCCACCGCGCCGACGACGACGGCGCCCCCTTCTCCTTTGGCCGCCCGGGCGCCATCTCGACCGTGGACAAGTACCAGGGGCGCCAGAGCGACTATGTCGTCCTGTCGCTGGTGCGCACGCGGCGCGTGGGGCACTTGCGCGACGTGCGGCGGCTGGTGGTGGCCCTGTCGCGCGCGCGCCTGGGGCTGTACGCATTTGGCAGCGCGGCGCTGTTCGGCGCGTGCCCCGAGCTGCGGCCGGCGTTTTTCGGCGGCGCGGGCGACGGCGGCGGCGGCGCCAATGGCGGTGGCGGCGGCCTGCTGTCGCGCCCGCTGCGCTTGGCGCTCGTGCGCGGCGAGGCCTTCTCGGCGCTCGAGGCCGCCGAGGCCGCCGGCGGCGGCCCCGCCCTCGGCCTCCGCGCCGCGGGCGACCCGCCCCCGGCCGCGGGCGGCGGAACGCACTACGTGAGCGGGCTGGCCGAGATGGGCGCGCTGGTGGCGCAGGTGGCGGGCGAGCAGGCGGCGGAGCGGCAGCGGCGGCTGGAGCAGCGGCGGCGGCAGCGGGAGGAGGCCGTGATGGTCGGGGTCGAGGCGGCAGCGGCGGGGGAGGAGGCGGCGGCGGAGGCGGCGGCGGCTGATGGTGCGGCTGGTGGTGGTGGTGGTGGCGGGGATGGTGGTGGTGATGACGGCCCCCCCGCGATGGACGTCGAGGCAGGGGCGGCCGCGCCGTGAGAACTAGAAAGAATCAGGCGGTTTTGAAACATTCAGCAGGTCGCTTTTTCGGGGTAGGGCGAGCGACTGGCACGGCGCCGCTAGGTGCAACCGACGCCGACGACCAGACGACGACCACAGCAGAGCTCCCTGCCTGTATTGCTTCGTTTACAAGGGATCGGGGAACACATAGCGACGTATAGTAGGAGAATAAACGGAGGGGGGGGGAGGGTGAACAGAGCCACCGCACAGTGCAAACATTTGAAAACGGGGCGGGGGGGGGGGGCGGGGGCCGCATTTTGGTTGGTGTGGGGTGCGCGCGTTAAGGGGGGCGGGGGGGCTTGGACAAGGGCCCAACTCGCGCGAAGCGTGGCGCAACAAGGCAAAACAGCGGCATCAGTGGCAAGCAAGGAAACAGCGGGACGGGGAAATGGTCCGTCTGCGGGCTTTTTCCTTTCATTCGAGACGGCGTCCGGAGAGGCTCCACACGCCGGCGGGCTGCGTCTTTTTTTTCTTTTTTTCCTTTCGAGGAAAAAGGGCGCCCAAAAGGGGGTGGGGGGGCAGGGGGTGGGGGGACAAGGGGGTCGTGCTTGTCTTTTCTTTCCCGGGGGAAAGGGGGTGCAGCAGCAGCAGCGATGGGATGTCCTTCTTCTGGGGTTGTGAGGAGGGCGGTGAGGAGGGCGGGGGGGGGGGGGGGGGGGGGGGGGGGGGGC
>Ga0105053_10001861_pt1 | contig 33465 bp, 38 predicted proteins | sample BON01_FD_78093 | JGI IMG/M metagenome (GOLD analysis project Ga0105053, IMG submission 78093) | Freshwater microbial communities from Lake Bonney liftoff mats and glacier meltwater in Antarctica - BON-01 | ecosystem: Environmental > Aquatic > Freshwater > Ice > Glacier meltwater | place: Lake... | reverse complement strand
TTGCGAGCGGCAGCTGCCCGTACCTTTGACGACATCGTTAAAGCCGTCGGCGACATCTGCTCCCTCTTCACGCCCCAAGAATGCTGGAACTTCTTCAAGGCCATGAACTATGTTGCAGAGTGAACGTACGGCGCTCTAACAGGACGGCGCCTATCGACAGTGAACAGGCCGCGAGTGTTAACAGGACGTGTAGAATGCCCGGTTTGCGAATGAAGTCATTCAGGCGCGTCTCGCTGCGCTGCTCAGCCCTGACAGGCTTATCAAATACTGAGGACATCATGCTTCCAGGCCTTTTAAACCAGTTCCTGGAAGACCTTATTCACTGTACACTTTGCGATATCTTACTCTGGCTGCGCACGCACAATGGTTAACTTGGCGGTTGCAGCAAGCGCTCGGTTTCCATCCTAGGAAGATCAGGCTTGCAATATCGCGTAGAGTTCGTCCTTGAGGACGATCCGACGCTTTCGCAGCTCCGTCTCGTGGGTTTCGCTCGCCGGCTGGACGCCGCTCTCATGTCGGTGGATATGGCGGTTGACGTCATGATACTCGTCGGCAAGACGCGCAAAATGCGGGTTCGACGTCTTGATTTCATGAATCTTGTCGACCGCTTCGGGAAATTCTGCGGCAAGTTCGTGAGGCGTGTGAGTCGTTTTAGGCTCTCCTGATATGGGGTTTTCACCTCGTATCAGGCCCAATGCCACCTCCCCTGTCACCAAGGGAGTCTGCGAAGGCGCTGCTCAACGCAGCTGGTAATATGTCGTGTAGCTGATGGCGCCCTTTGTCTCGGCAACGGCGCGCTTAAGGCCCGCATAGGTTGTGAGCGTGCAATCAGCATCCAGCTCGAGTTCATTGATCATGTCGATCGGCAGGTCATCACAATCGGGCAGCTTAATGAACAGGCGCTCGCCGACTATTTTGCCCACCGCGTAATTGTAGACATAGCCGCCATCGACACTCTCTTCCGGTGTCGCAACCTGCATCAGGTATTCGTCCGACCCGTCGTCCAGGCTCGCGAACACCAGCCAGAACGTCTCGTCCAGCCAATAGCCATTGGCTTCCTGACGAAGTGTATAATGCTCATAGGCACCTTCGTTTCCGGATCGGTCCCACAGGGTCGGGTCGTCGCTATTCTGGACGTAGGTGTCGGCCAACGTGAAGGCGCCAAGCGGCAGGACGACGTCTTCAGCCGGTATCAGCGCTTCATTCGAACCAAAGGCGCATCCCACGGCAAGAGCACAAAGCGCCGCGGCAAGACAGGTTTTCAAACGAAACATCGGGCATCTCCACGCTCTGGTTCATTGACCCCAGCTAACGCGCACAGCGTTCCAAAATCAATGCCCGATCCAGCCGGTCGTCAGGCTTCGAACGGGTCGCGCATCAGGATGACATCTTCGCGTTCCGGCGACGTCGAGACCAAGGCGCAGGGCTTGCCGACGAGTTCTTCAAGGCGGCGGACGTATTTCACGGCCTCGGCTGGCAGGTCGGCCCAGCTGCGGGCGCCCGCTGTCGAGCCTTTCCAGCCTTCAATGGTTTCGTAGACCGGCTCAACGGCAGCCTGGTCGGTCAGGCCAGCCGGAAAATAGTCGATTTCCTTGCCGTGCAGGCGATAGGCGACGCAAACCTTGATCTCGTCAAAACCGTCGAGCACGTCGAGCTTTGTCAGGGCAAGACCAGTGACGCCGCTCGTGATGCAAGCCTGGCGGACCATCACGCTGTCAAACCAGCCGCAGCGGCGGGCCCGGCCCGTATTGACGCCGACTTCCTTGCCGATACGGCCGAGGCGCTCGCCGATCTCGTCGTGCAGCTCGGTCGGGAACGGGCCGGCGCCGACGCGCGTTGTATATGCCTTGGCGAGGCCCAGAACATAGGAAATCGCGCCCGGCCCGACGCCGGAGCCTGCCGAGGCATTGCCTGCCACGACATTGGAAGAGGTCACGAACGGATAGGTGCCGTGGTCGACGTCGAGCATCACACCCTGGGCGCCCTCGAACAGGATACGCCGACCGCGGCGGACCTGTTCGTCGAGCAGTTTCCAGACCGGCTGCGCATAGGCGAGAATCTGCGGCGCGATCTTCAGGAGATCGGCCTTGAGCTGGGCGCCATCCGGTTCGGGCAGGTCGAGGCCCGTCCGCAGCGGGCGATGGTGCGCCAGCAGCCGCTCGATCTTCATGTCGAGGGCGGCGGGATCGGCAAGATCGGCGACGCGGATGGCGCGGCGACCGACTCGGTCTTCGTACGCCGGGCCGATGCCCCGCTTGGTGGTGCCGATCTGGGCGGCGCCAAGGGCCCCTTCCCGCGCCGCATCGATGTCCTTGTGCCATGGCAGGATCAGCGAGGCATTGTCAGCAAGGACGAGATTGTCAGGCGTGACTTCAACGCCTTGCGCGCGGATTCCGTCAATTTCCGTCAGCATGTGCCACGGATCGACCACTACGCCGTTGCCGATCACCGAGAGCTTGCCCCCTCGCACAAGGCCAGACGGCAGCAGCGCGAGCTTGAACACTTTGCCATCAATGACCAACGTATGGCCGGCATTGTGACCGCCCTGGAAACGCACCACGACATCGGCCCGGCTCGACAGCCAGTCGACGATCTTGCCCTTGCCTTCATCGCCCCATTGGGCGCCTACGACGACGACACCTGACATATAGAACTCCCGTGTTCAGCCGCCGCGACAAGGGCAGGAGTCTGGCCCGAAAAGCAAGGGGCCAGACGCTGTTTTCGAGCGCGTTTTTATGTACTTTCGAACCTACTTGACGAGATCGTAGTCCTCGAGATCGACAGAGGCGACGGCATCCGCATAGGCGCGGGTGTGATCCGACCAGTTCTGGGTGATCTTGCCACCATCGGTCTTGTACCAACTGTTGCAGGCGGGATCGGCCCAGACTGTCTTGCCCAGACGGGCCTGCAGGTCCTTGTTGAACCTGTCCTGCACGGCCCGGTTCGGCGCCATGGCGACGGCGCCCGCTTCGTCCAGCTTGTTCAGAGCCTTGATCGTATACTCGACCTGGCGTTCCAGCATGAAGGTGATCGAATTGTGCCCCAGATTGGTATTCGGCCCGTAGAGGACGAAGAAGTTCGGGAAGTCCGCGACGGTGATGCCGAGATAGGCTTCCGGTCCATCCGCCCAGGTCTCCTCAATCGACACGCCCCCCTGCCCGACGACGTCGACCGACCAGTGCCAGCCGGTGGTCTCGAACCCGGTGGCAAAAACCAGAATGTCATACTCGTGCAGCACGCCGTCCGTGGTACGAATGCCTTCTGGCACGATTTCCGCGATTGGATCGGTGATCAGGTCGACATTGTCGCGCATCAGGGTCGGATAGAAATCATCCGCGATCAGAATGCGACGACAGCCGACAGGATAGTTCGGCGTCAGTTTCTTCCGCAGTTCCGCATCCGGCACCTGCGCGTTCAGATGGTCCGTCGCCTGGCGTGTAAAGAAGGCGCGCCCTTCCGGCGTCCACTGGAATGCCTGCCAGAAGAAATAGTCGGCATTTTCGTAGAGGATGTTGCGGTTGATCGCCGCGAACTCCGCCGCCTTTTCCGGAACCGTGAACATCAGCGCCATTTCTTCCGGCGTGATTTCCCGGTCATTGCGCGGAACCATCCAGTTGGCTGAGCGCTGGAACACGCCGACATTGGATGCTTCCAGCGCGACTTGCGGGATCAGTTGAACGGCGCTGGCCGCCGAGCCCACGACGCCAACGCGCTTGCCCTTGAAGTCGACGGAATGGTCCCAGCCGGCTGAATGCATTTTCGGCCCTTTGAATGTGTCGAGACCGGGAATGTCCGGCCAGAACGGACGGTTGAGCTGGCCAAGGGCACCGATGACGGCATCGGCTTCGATCTTGCGGCCCTTGGTCGTGGTGACAGTCCACTTCTTGTCCGCATCGCTCCAGACAGCCGAGTCCGCGCCTTCATTCAGGTGAAGGTTGGGGCGCAACTGGAAGCGGTCGGTGACCTCCTCGGCATAGGCCTGGATCTCTTCCTGCTGGGGATAAAGCCGTGTCCAGGCCATGGATTGGGCGAAGGAAAGTTGATACAGCGCGACCTGAACATCACAGGCGCAGCCGGGATAGGTATTCGCCGCCCAGGTGCCGCCGACGCGGTCACCCTGTTCCAGCAGGGTGAAATCATATCCGGCTTCCTGCAGCTTGATCGCAGCTGCCAAACCGCCAAGGCCTGCACCGATAACGACAACATGCTTGTCTGGCATCACTTCCTCCTGATTTTTCAGGAGAGAGTGGCAGGAACCTTATTCAGCGCAAGGGGTATCGCAACGCCAAGGCGTGGCGAACGCCTAGTGACCGAAGGCGTAGATGACTCGGACGCCGAGATTGTCGAGGCCCTGGTTGCGTCCGTTACCGATGATCTGACCATGGCTGAGATGCTCATACATGACCTGGCCGCCCCAGCGTTCATTGAAGCTGTAATTCAGGGCGAACGACGTGCGGAACAGGTCGCGCGAGCCGAGAAGGACGTTTTCCTCGGTAAAAGCATCCCCGCGCGGGTCGCCCTGCGGGAACGGGCTTTCCAGCGTGCCGTCATGGATCGCATAGCCTTCGCCGGCTTCGAGCGACCAGTTCTCAGCAAAGTGCCAGTTCCAGACCAGGCCCACCGCACCAAAGCTGGTGTTTCCGGCAGTGTTGGCGCTCGCCATCACATAGGGACGCGGCGCCCAGATGATCGACAGGAAATCCGGCGACTTGAAAACGAGCTCACCGTTGATGTTCGGCCCGTCTTCCTTGTCCGAATTGTTGCAGTCCTGCACGCAAATATTGTGCTGCATGACGCCGAGACGCGCCTCGTCGAGAAGGTCGGCGGAGGCCTGGCCTGCGAAAGCCAGGATACAAGAAAAACTGAGTATGGCGCGGTGCATGGTGATTCCCCCAATAGGCGTGTTCGACCCGAACAAGGGCCTAAACACCACGCCGTCAACCTGGTTCCGTCAAGCCTTGCCACGAACCCAGCGAAGGGTGGCTTCGGAGACACGCTGTCCGAACATTTCCGCAGTCTCAAGGTCGAAGCGGTCGGGGGTCTGTTCGGCCGGCAGGTCGGTCAGCGACTTCACGCCGAGGCCAAGCGTGAAGCTCACGCGGTTGTGCAAGGCATTGATATCCTTGGTGGAGGCATTGTAGCCGGGCATCATGCCGGTGCCGACCCAGACCATGCCATGCTGGGCCGCGAGGGTCGAAAACTGCTGCAGGGTCGAGGACTTGTCGCCGTAGAGCGAGCCGGAATTGGTAAACCCGGCGGCTATCTTGTCTTTCCAGCCATGTGTGAATCAGGCCTTGGAACTGGCTTCCATGAATTGCTTAAACACCGCGGACGCAGAGCCCATATAGGTCGGCGCGCCGAAAATTGTCGCGTCAGCGGCCCTGAGTTCATTCCATGGGCCGGCATCCGGACTGGTGAGATCATCGGCCTTGTAAAGGGTGACGTCGGCACCCGGCAGATCCCGGGCGCCAATGCGAACATGCTCAGCCACTTTGCCGGTGTGGCCGAAGCCGGAATGATAGACGATAGCGATCTTTGCCATCTGAGGCTCCTTTTGTGTCTGGAGCCCTTAACTGGAGGCGGGCTGCCTCAATGACAGCCCGCCCCGATTGCATCTCAATTATTCAGGCCTGGATGGCCTAGAAAGTCAGGACTTTGGCGTAGCGCACCTGAGGCAGCGCCTCGAGCTTCGTCACGAACGAATCCCCGGGCACAGAATCGATACCGATCAGGGCAATCGCTTCGCCTCCGGCTTCTGTGCGCCCGAGGTGGAAGGTCGCGATATTGACCTTCGCCTCGCCCAACATCTGGCCAAGGGCGCCAATAAAGCCCGGCTTGTCGAGATTGTTGACGTAAAGCGTGACCGGCGAGAAATCGCCCTCCAACGCCATGCCCTTGACCTCGACGATACGCGGTTGCCCGGCGATGAGCGTTCCGGCGAGCGTCCGCCAGCCGCCTTCCGGGGCATTCTTCGTCGCCTTGGTCTTCACCTTGACGCGGATCAGGCTGTCATAGACGGGGCTGACCTCAGTCTTGGTTTCGGTCAGCTTGACGCCGCTGTCGGCGAGGATCGCCGGGGCCGACACCATGTTCACATCGCCGCGCGACGCGCGCAGCAGGCCAGCCAGCAAGGCTGCGGTCAGCGGCTTGCGGTTGAGGTCTGCGACCTCGCCCTCATATTCGATGACCACTTCCTCATAGCCATAGTCCGAGATCTGCCCGGCGAAGGAGCCGAGCTTCTCGGCGAGGCCTGCGAACGGCTTTATGCGCGGGGCTTCCTCGGCGGTGATCGACGGCATGTTGAGCGCGTTGGTGACGGCGCCCGACAGGAGATAGTCCGACATCTGCTCGGCGACCTGAAGCGCGACATTTTCCTGGGCTTCGCTGGTTGCTGCGCCAAGGTGTGGCGTGGCAATGAAGTTCTTCTTGCCGAACAGGATGTTTTCCTTGGCCGGCTCCACCGCGAACACATCAAAAGCCGCACCCGCAAGGTGGCCGCTTTCGAGCATCTCGGCGACAGCCTCTTCGTCAACCAGGCCGCCGCGGGCGCAGTTGACCAGGATCAGGCCCTTCTTCGTCTTGGCGAGGTTTTCGCGTGAGAGTACGTTGCGGGTCTGGTCTGTCAGCGGCACGTGCAGCGTGATCACGTCGGCGCGCTTCAGCAGGTCTTCCAGTTCGACCTTCTCGACGCCCAGTTCGACAGCGCGTTCCTCCGTCAGGAACGGGTCATAGGCCACGACTTTCATCTTCAGGCCGATGGCGCGTTCGGCGACGCGGCTGCCGATATTACCGCAACCGATCAGGCCCAGCGTCTTGTAGCTGACCTCGATCCCCATATAGCCGGACTTTGGCCATTTGCCAGCTTGCGTCTCGGCGTTGGCGGCCGGGATCTGCCGGGCGGCGGCGAACATCATGGCAATGGCATGCTCAGCCGTGGTGATGGCGTTGCCGAAGGGCGTGTTCATGACCACGACGCCCTTGGCGGTCGCCTCCTTGATGTCGATATTGTCAACGCCGATACCGGCGCGGCCAATGACTTTCAGGTTCTTGGCCGCCGCGATCACGTCAGCATTCGGCTTGCAGGCCGAACGGACGACAAGGCCGTCATATTCAGCGATTTCCTTGATCAGGTCTTCCGTATTCAAACCAACCTTGGTGACGGTTTCGATGCCGCGCGCGTGGAAGATTTCAACAGCGGCGGGGGAGAGTTTGTCTCCGATGAGGACTTTGGGCATTTCGGTTTCTCTTTGTGATTCGGGGCGCGTGGCCCGGCTCTCCTTTGACGTCGCTCAGGATGAGCCTGCTTATGGGGATTTCCGAGCGCCCTCATCCTGAGCGAAGCTGAAGGACGAGGGCGCGGGAGAAAGCGCTTAGAGGCTGGCGGCTTCTTCGGCGAAGGCCCAGTCGAGCCACGGCGTCAGCGCCGCGACATTCGACGGCTCAACCGATCCACCGCACCAGATGCGCAGGCCCGGAGGGGCCTTGGCATAACCGGCTGCATCGAAGCAGGCGTTTTCGGTTTCGAGGCGCTTCATCATGCGCTTGACGAAATCGCGCTGGCCGGCCTCATCCATGCTTGCGACACGCGGATCGGTGATCCTGAACGTGACGCCCGTGTTCGAACGCACAGAGGCGTCCGGGCAGAGGAAGTCGACCCAGTCGGTTTTGGCGACCCAGTCGGTCAGCGTAGCGAGGCTCTCATTGGAGCGCTTCTGGAGCCCCTTCCAGCCGCCAAGGCTCTCGCACCAGTCGAGCGCCTGAAGATAGTCTTCGACGCACAGCATGCTTGGCGTGTTGATCGTCGCGCCCTCGAACAGGGCTTCGTCGATCTTGCCGCCCTTGGTCATGCGGAACAGTTTCGGCAGGGCACGGTCCGGCGTGTAGCTTTCGAGACGGGCAACGGCGCGGGGGCTGAGCACCAGCATGCCGTGGGCGGCTTCCCCGCCGAGGCATTTTTGCCAGCTATATGTGATGACATCGAGCTTTTCCCATTCGATGTCCTGCGCGAAGGCGGCGGATGTTGCATCACAGATAACGACGCGGTCAGGGTTTGGCTTGATCCAGTCCGCATTCGGGACGCGCACACCGGATGTGGTGCCGTTCCAGGTGAAGATGATGTCGGCATCGTCGCGCGCCTTTTCGAAGGGCGGCAGCTCGCCATACTCACCGACATAGGTGTTGCAGTTTTCAAGCTTCAATTGCTTGGTGGCGTCGGTCACCCAATCCTGGCCGAAGCTTTCCCAAGCGAACACGTCGACCGGTTTCGCGCCGAGCATGGACCACATGCACATCTCGACTGCACCGGTGTCAGAAGCGGGCACAATGGCAACGCGGTAATCGTCAGGAATGCCGAGGATCGCCTTGGAGCGATCAATCGCGGCCTTCAGCTTCTTCTTCGCATCGCCGGAACGGTGCGAACGGCCAAGGGCGGCAGTTTCAAGTTTTTGAAGGGAAAATCCGGGACGTTTTGCCGTCGGGCCGGATGAAAAATGTGTGCATGCTGGCAGCACGCCGGGTTTGGCGGTAGTCGTCATCTGTTTTACTCCTATCCTCACAGATAGGCTGCATGCCGTTGGGGGCATGTGGCCCGCCGCGTCTGTCTCATATTTCGCCTCGGGGCGCAAACGACATTCTTGCATCGCCCCCCTGCCGATGGTTCACTCGCAACATGAGCATGACTATCCAGCCTCTTACCGGCACACTCGGCGCAGAAATCCACGGCGTGGACCTGAGACAAGACCTGTCGAATTCAGAGTTCGACGCCGTCCATCAGGCCTTCCTCGATTTCAAGGTCATCATCCTGCGCGGCCAGCACGGCTTGACGCCGGACCAGCACAAGGCCTTCGCCCGCCGCTTCGGCACGCTGAACATCCACCCCTACGTGAAGGGCATGAACGGCCACCCGGAACTGCTGGAAATCATCAAGGAGCCGGAAGAAAAGACCAATTTCGGCGGCGGCTGGCATTCCGACATGAGTTTCCTGGAGGAACCTGCCCTCGGCTCCATCCTGCATGCGCTCGAAGTGCCGCCCTATGGCGGGGACACGCTGTTCGCCGACCAGCAGGCGGCCTATGACCGCCTCTCTCCCGGCCTGCAAAAGACACTGGCGGGCATGACCGCTGTCCATACGGCCAGCAAGGAATATGGCGCCGACGGCTATTCTGCCGCCGTCCGCCAGTCGATGGATGCCACCGCCGCGCCCGACGCACCCGAATATGAGCACCCGGTCGTGCGGACGCATCCGGAAACGGGCCGCAAGGGACTTTACGTGAACCCGGCCTTCACGCTGCGCTTTGCCGGCTGGAGCCGCAAGGAAAGCCGGCCCCTGCTGAACTATCTGTTCGACCTATCAAAGGAAGAGCGTAGCATCTGCCGCATACGCTGGCAGGCAGGCGACGTCACCATGTGGGACAATCGCTGCGTCTGGCATTATGCCCTCAATGATTATCACGGCCACCGCCGCCACATGCGCCGCGCCACGATCGACGGCGACAGACCGCGCTAGGCCAGCGCGTTCAACATACCCCAGGCGATCAGGGCCTGACCACCGAAATAGAGCGTCCAGACGCCAAGCGATGAGACCGTGCCAACCGGCTGGTCCGCGGGCTTGCGAAAGAGCTGTAGCGACAGGATCATGTCTGAGGCGATGAACATGATCGCGCCCAGCGTGACCGGCCAGTAGACAGGATCGAGCCTCAGGGCCGCCGCGCCCATCATCAGGATGACCGCGGTATAGGCAAAGACCGGCCAGCGCATTTCGCCCAGCCAGGGCGACAGCCAGCGCGCAAAACCCGCCCCGGCGAACACGAGGACAACCTGCGCGGACGAATTGAGAATATCGCGCGGCGTCGCCTCCAGCCCCCAGAACAGGGCGACATAGGTCGCATGGGCAAGGAAGAAGGCTGCCATGCCGGGCTTCAGCCAGCGCTCGCCTTCGAGGGCGAGAAAAGCATCCCCGGCGGAGCTCAGGGCCAGCGCGGCCACGAGCAGCACAGGGCTGCCAGCCAGATAGGCCCATAGCGCCAACAGGGCCGTCGACCCGGTCTTAACCAGCAGGGCGACGGGCCCCTTCCCGCGATAGCAGAACGCCGCGCCGTAAACCAAACCGAGCGCCAGCGCGCCGAAAAGTGAGATTTGTGCCCCGTCCATATGCCTATTCCTGATCCTTGACCGGTTCGGGCAGGCGCAGCAGGCGCCGGGCCATGCGGCGGTGACGTTCTTTCACATACATGCCGACCACGCCGAGCGCAGTGGCCAGAACGGTTGCGTCATCGGTAAATCCCAGACCGACAATCATGTCCGGCAGCAAATCCGCGGGCATCACGAAATAGGCAACGGCGGCATACAGTACGGCCTTCGCCTTAATCGGCGTCAGCGGATCGCGGGCCGCATACCAGGCGGCAACCAGATCATCGGCGAACGGGACCCGGCTGATGACCCGCATCAGCTTGGGAACAAGGCCGCGCGACACGCGCGCGTCGCGCTCGATGCTCTTTGGCAGGTACGTGCCGTCCTTGCCGCGAACCGTATTTATAATTTCCGCTGCGTCAGTCATTGCGAACTCCTCAGACCATTATAGACACAGGCCCAGTCTCACGAAAACCAGGGAGGGCAGTGCCCCATGAAAATCGATTCCAGCATATCCGCCGTCATTACGGGCGGCGCGTCCGGCCTCGGCGCAGCGACCGCGCGCAAGCTTGCCGGCATGGGCGCGAAAGTCGCCTTGTTCGACCTCAATGCCGAAAAAGGCGAAGCGCTCGCCAAGGAACTCGGCGGTGTCTTCTGCGAGGTCAACGTGACCGACGATGCGTCGGTCGATGCCGGCTTTGCCAAATCCCGCGCCGCCATCGGCCAGGAACGTATCCTGATCAACTGCGCCGGCACTGGCAACGCGATCAAGACGGCCAGCCGTGACAAGAAGACAGGCGAGATCAGCCACTTCCCGCTCGACAAGTTCAACATGATTATCCAGATAAACCTTGTCGGCACGTTCCGCTGTATCGCCAAATCGGCCGCGGGCATGATGACGCTCGACCCGGTCGACGGCGAGCGCGGCGCAATCGTCAACACGGCCTCCGTGGCGGCTGAAGACGGCCAGATCGGCCAGGCCTCCTATTCTGCTTCCAAGGGCGGCGTTGTCGGCATGACCCTGCCAATCGCGCGCGATCTCAGCCGTGAACTGATCCGGGTCAACACAATCCTGCCCGGCATCTTCGATACGCCCCTGCTGGCCGGTGCTCCCGAGCCCGTACGCCAGGCGCTTGGCGCACAGGTGCCGCACCCTGCCCGCCTCGGCAATCCAGACGAATACGCCTCGCTGGCCGTGGAAATGTGCCGCAACGGCTACTTCAACGGTGAAGACGTCCGCCTTGACGGCGCGATCCGCATGGCGCCGCGCTGAACCCAGTTGCAGCGAAAAAACAAAGCCCGTCCGGAGCAATCCGGGCGGGCTTTTTTCTTCAGGACGAGTGACCGGAAGGCTGGGCCGCCCCGAAGCCAGTTACTGGCCCGTCCGATCCTTGACGTCTTCCTCGCCGGCAGTCGCGCGGTCTGATTCATCAAAAACGATTTCGGCTTCCTCGCCCTTGCCATAGGCGCGCGATTTCTTGGCGAGCGCCGACATCGATTCCTGCATGCGGCCCTGGCCGACAGCCATGGTCTTCGAGGCGCTCATGCCGACGGCATCGGCATCACCGAAGCTGGCAAATTCAGCGCCCAGGAAGACGACTTCCCAACCATTGGCCTTGGCCCGGTCGAGCGCGGCTTTCGCACCGTCTCGGGTGATTTCCTTGGACGAGTTTTCGTATCCGTCGGTCATGATGACGATGACGGCCTTTTCCGGCTTGTCCGCTTCGGCGAGTGACACGACCCGGCCGATGGCATCGAACAGGGGCGTCATGCCGCGCGGATTGGCTTCGTCATTGGTGACATCGATCCATGTCTCGGACGTCACGCCCTTGCGGAGCACGTCAAACTGCAGCGATTCCTGGTAGTCGAACACGGCGAGCGTCACCGCCGTCTTGATGTCGGCGCCTTCGATCTCGCCTTCATCGGCCTCGCCGACACTGGCGGCATAGGCGTTCACTGAGCCGAGCGCCTCGTCCCAGATGTCGCTCATCGAGCCGGTGCGGTCGAGCAGGATGTAGGAGTGTACCGAGCCTGCGGTCGGGGTGGGGTCCGGGGCCGGCTTGGCGGCGGCGGGGAGGACCATGGCGAGGCCGAGGCCGGTCATGGCGAGTGTCAGGAGTGTGGATTTCATCGGGGCGTCCCTTCCCTGTTGCATCGGCTCCCCAGCCTTCGGTCCGGGCAAAGATTGCTGAAGATTGGGGCGCACCTGTGGCCGACCTGTGCCGAAGCCAAGAAAAAGCCCGCCTTTTGAAAGGCGGGCTGGTTCAGCTGGAATTCATAAAACGGTCAGGCGAACTGCGGCGCGATCTTCAGGTTCTTGACCCAGCCGATTTTTTCAAAGGCGAGCAGGATGGTGCCATTATAGTCGACGATCCGGTTCCAGACGCCCTTGCGGGGGCGATGCAGGGCGCTTTGGGGCGCGTCATGGTGGTGGTCGTGGAAGGCTTCGCCGCCGGTCAGCAGGGCCATCAGGTGATCGGCCCAGATCGGCGTCTTGAGGTGGCCGAGCACGTTGATGCCATAGACCGTGGCGTGGAACTGTATGGCACGACCGATGACGACGCTGGCATGGATGATCGCGGTGAGCACGAGCGACCCGCCTGTGGCCCACACGATCAGATAGATCACAGCCGGAATGACCAGATGCACGACAAGGCTCAGCTCGTTGTAGAACCGGTCCATCCAGACGATCACGGGCTGGTCTTTCAGCCACATCGCGATCGGGCGGTCAGTGTCCTGCTTGTCGCGCCAGAGAATCCAGCCGACCCAGGCCCAGCGCTTGGACTCGAAGGGATTGTGCGGGTCGCCGGGCGCGTCCGCAAAGCGATGGTGCTGGGAATGATAGTTGACCCAGTCCTTCACATTGCCCTGCATGGCCAGCATCAAGTTCATCATCGTCAGGAACTGCGCAGGCGCCTTCAACTCACCCGCGCGGTGCTGGAGGATGCGGTGCAGCGGCCCGATGCCGAGATTGCACATGAAGACGGAGAGGACGACGACGCCGAAGGCCAGCGGGAAATACCACCAGCGCAGTGTCAGCTCGCTGAGCACGATGCCAAGCACGACCATGGTCGTGAACAGGGCGACGCCGAGGGCCGGATATCCAAAGGCGGAAAAGAAACTTGCCCCATTGAACGTCTTCCACGTTTTCGGGATGGCCAGCGAACGAGGTATCATATGTGTTGTCTCCCAAACGGCCGACGGGCCCGTGCGTTCTGCAAGGCATTCTCAGGCCGGGCCTATTAACACTTACTTAAGGCCCGTCAGGCCTTCCGGAAAGGTCTAATCCTCAGCCCTGACACAGGTGTGATGCGTGGGGGTGACGCGCATGCAAAGTTTCGGGTAAATGCACAAATACTGGCGAATCCGAAAGCTTGATAATGGGAGGCGACCACATGTCCGATGAACGTCGTCTCTCGTCGGTCAAGCGGCTCGGCGAGCTCGGTCTCGATCTCGAGGCCAGCCAGGACGAGACGCTGCTCAAAATCCTGTGCGTTCTGACAGAGGAGTGCAGGGCGACCGAGGAAAACAGTCTTTCCCTCGACCTGAGGAAGTACACTTTCCGGTGCAGCAATTGTAATGAGCATGGGTCGTTCGAAGACCTGGTTCGAAGGCTTGAAAGCTCCGAGATCACATTTGGGCGTATTTCGCCTCCAGATGATGAACAGGAATTCGGTGTCGCACTCCGGGCTCAACCCGGCGCTGTAGCGTCATCTGGACCCAAGGTGCATTTGCTCGGTGCGGTCGACCGTGTGCCTCCGCGGCCTCCCCGCCCGCATCGCAATCTTGGCGAGCGGATCATCATCACCCTGCTGGCGCTTGTCTTCCTTGGCGCGGGGCTCAGTGCCGCGGCCCTGTCAGGCTTTGCCAATTACCAAGCGTTTTCCAGTTCGGTGGCCGATCCGCTGCAGGCGAGGATCTGGGGCTGGACCGGGGTGATTGCGGCCGTGATCTCGTTCGGCGGCTTCACCTTCTTCTACTGGCACACCGCCAACAAGCGCATGAAGGAAGGTGTCCGCGCCTTGCTCTTTGCGCTGGCCGGCGCCGGCACCAGCATTCTCGGCACGCAGATGTATATCGCTGCCAACAACCAGGCTTCCGAGGCCGAGATCACAACGGCAGGGTCAAACCGTACCCTGCTGGAACAACAGCTGGGCGACTGGCGGGTCCAGTTGGCCGGCATCCCGCCGGAAACGCGCTCTGTCGAAGGACTGGAAGCCTACATTTCGGAAGTCGAACGCGTCGGGCGCACGGAACAGAAACCCTATCGCGATGCGCAGAACGAGCTCGGCCTCGCCCGCCGCCGTGACGACCTGCAGGCCAAGATCGAAGCGGCGAATGCCAAACTGCTCGGCAAGGGCGATGGCGACATCCTGATCGAGGCGCAGGCGCGAGCCGCCATCCCGAGCTGGTTCTTCGCCGGCATGCTGGAGCTTTTCTCGAGCCAGGGCACGAGTATCGGGCTGGTCGCCCTGCTGATCCTGTATACGAAACGCCGCGACGTGCCTGAGCCCGACGCCTGACGCGTCAGCCCGCCGTTTCTGCCTGGGTCAGCCGCGTCTCGCGCAGCGCCTTGCGGCGCACCTTGCCGGCATCGTCGCGCAGGGGTTCGCACACCCATTCGATGGAACGCGGGATCTTGTAGCGCACAAGGCGTTCGGCGAGGTGGGCGAGCAGGGCCGCCTCATCTGTCTTGCCTTCCGGGAAATCGACGATGGCATGCAGGCGCGCGCCGAGGTCTTCATCGGGCAGGCCGATGACAGCAGACGAGCGTACGCCGGGAAAGGCATCAAGCGCGGCTTCGACTTCCGCCGGATAGATGTTCGCGCCGCCCGACAGGATCATGTCTGACAGGCGGTCGGAGAGGTAGAGGAATCCTTCGGCATCCATCCAGCCAAGATCGCCGAGGCTTTCCCAGCCGCCTTCGATGATCTTGGCTTCGGCGCCAAGGTATTCATAGGTCGTGCCTGGCCCCGAATGCGGGCGCATATAGACTTCGCCGACCTCGCCGGGCGGCAGCGTCTCGCCATTCTCGCCGACGATCTTCATCTCGCAGGTCTCCACGGGCCGCCCGACCGAGCCGCGATGGGTGAGCCAGTCGGCGCCCTGGATCGTGGTCGACCCCTGCCCTTCCGTGCCACCATAGAGTTCCCATATAACGTCGGCGCCGAGCCACTCGATAAAGGCCTCTTTCAGCCAGGCCGGGCAGGGCGCGGCGAGGTGCCAGACCGCGCGCAGGCTGGACAGGTCATAAGTCGTGCGCACCTCTTCGGGCAGGGCCCAGATGCGCCGCATCATGGTCGGCACGAGATAGGCAATATCGACGCCCATCGTCTCGATGCGCTCCAGCACCTGTTCGGCATCGAACCGCGTCGTGATGACAATCGTACAGCCCTTGAACAGAGCGATCATGGCCCAGAGGAAAGGGCCATTGTGATATAGTGGACCGGGGATCAGCATGGTCCCCTGATTGGTGATCTCGAGATAGGCATCATCCGGGTCCCAGGCGGCGGGCAGTTTCGACACGATCAGTTTCGGCCGCCCGGTCGAGCCGCCGGATGTCATGGCCTTAAAGGATTTGGCCGTGCGCTCCGGCAGGGGCGCGTCGGACCGGCCGGCGTCGGGCGCAAAGTCCTTCTGCAGGCAGGGCGTCGGGGCATACTCTTCTGCGTCGACACCGACCACGAGCGTGGGCTTGCCCAACTCGATGATCTGGTCGCGTTCGAACTTGGGCAGCTTGGCCGAGATCGGCTGCGGCGTGGCGCCGAGTTTCCACGTGGCGAGGCACGCTTCGACAAATTCGCAGCCATTCGGCAGGGCGATGGTGACAAAATCATCGGCCTTGACCCCCAGCGCCTGATAGGCCCGGGCCAGCCGGTTGGTGCGGGCCTCAAGTTCGGCCCATGTGCGCCGGTCGCCGAGATGGTCGAGCGCGACCCGGTCCGGCTGTTGCTGCGCCCAATGCGCCACGATGCGTGAAAGGGAAATTGCCGCCATGTGAATCCTGCCCTGATGCCGAAACCTGCCGTTCCGGCTGCCGTTTTGACAAAAGTGGCATAAGCGCCCCCGCGCGTCATCAGGAACCTGATGCGAAACAGCGCGGCGAAGGACGAGACAGGAACGGACCGGTAAAATGTGTGGGTATGCTCAAACCTGAAAATGGAATTTTGGGCCTGAGACCTTGTTCTTATGGTGCACCCGGAGCGATTCGAACGCCCGACCCCCAGATTCGTAGTCCGCCCTTACCAACTTCATTCAAACTGTAAGAAGCGCAGAGATTCGCTTCTTAAGATTGTTTTTATTAACTTTTTCTTCTTTTCGAAATTGACTGCCGTTCGCTTGATTTGTGGGCAAATTGTGGGCAAAATTAGCTGTAAGTTGAATGGTGAAAACGCTAAAATTGAGCGGAAACCGGACCATGAATTCGCATACCAAACGTTCTCGCCTGACTCAGGCGTTCATCAGTTCAATTGAAGCGAATTGAGCCAAGCAACGCTTCTCGGACCACAAAGTCCCTGGACTTTGTCTCCGTGTCGCGCCTGGGGGAACCAAGACCTTCGTGATCAGATATAGAAAGCCTGACAACGCCTCCGCTGAAATGAACATCGGGCGGGCAAATGTTGTAACGCTCGAAATGGCTCGCGACCGTGCAAAAAAGCATTCGGCCCAGGTGCCAGACGGGCACGATCCCATCGAAGCGATGGCGCCAAGCAGGCATCGAAGCGCGCAACAAGAAAATGGAAACCCTTGATGCGCTGGCAGGCGCTTACAAAGCCTCTCCTGGCTTCCTTTCAAAAAGGATCAGAACACAGGAGTTCTACGAGTCATGTTTGCGAGTCCACATCCTGCCTCGCCTTGGAACCCGCTCAGTCAAGGAGATTGGTCGAAAGGACATCGCCTCTTTTCTGGACCGAACCTACAATGAGGCCAGTGGTCCAGCTTCAAACTCCGCACGATGGACGTTGAGTGTCCTGTTTTCATATGCGGCCGAACTGGAACTCATCGACTTCAATCCTGTATCCGCCGTCAAGCAGCGTCATCGTGTTGGCCAAAGGACCCGGCAGTTGAATGACACAGAGCTGAAATGTCTCTGGCAGGCACTCCACGACCTTGAAGGCGTTACAGCTGATGTGTCGGATATGATCAGGCTCTGCTTGTTCTTACCCGCGCGCGTCAATGAAATTGCCGGGATGGAATGGGCGGAGCTCAATTTCGATGAGCGACTTTGGATTGTTCGAGCCGACCGGATGAAGAACAACAAACCCCATGAGCTTCCGTTTGGCGAGTTCTGCCAAAAACTCCTGGAAAAGAGACGCAACTCAGAAGTAGGAAACAATCCATGGGGTTTCCCTGCCAACTCTGGCATTGAGCCTATGAATGGCAAAGTGGCCAGTCGGGCTTGCAATAGACTATCGAGAGATTGGGGCTGGCAGCCCTCTGGGCCAAACGCATTGAGGAGAGGGTTTACAACAAGGATGGCCGAAAACGGCGTCCGCCTGGAAATCCTAGAACGTGCCCTGAGCCACGATGTTACGGACGGCCGGGCAATCGCCCACTACGATCACTATTCGTACCGCGATGAAAAACGTCATTTGATTGAACACTGGGAAGAAGCCCTGCTTAAGATCGTCCAAGAACAAGACTCTCAGGTTGATCAGACCGAGAGTGACGAATGATATTCGTAATAAACACCCAACACTGGAAGTCCCTCCTAATCGCCGTCAGACGCGCGTCAGTTTGAGCCCGTCCGACAATCAATTTTGCGGTCGAAAGAATCTATGAAAGCCTCATGGAGGGGCTTCGGCTCAAATATTCAGAGGCTGTGTGAGAAAACTAATCTTAGAGTTTCAATAAGAACCTTGTGTCTTTGAAGTAGCTGAACGACTGCAGTCTCGCCGAACTGTTCTTCAACCGCGGTCAAATCGGAAATCTCATTGCGCACCACAATTGCGCAGATGAGTTTTCACGCAGCCCACCTCCAAGCAGTCCTTACGGTCCTCCTGAAGGCGATTACGACGATGGAGCAAGTTTCTCGAAATTATTGCGGGACCGAATGGGCCGCAGGTCGGACTCTCTCAAATTTTGCACTTGCAGAACCGGGGTCGGCCAAACATGACAATACCGGCGCGGCTACGGATTGCAGTATGGGCACGAGCCCGGATCTGCTTCCTGCAATCCGTCAGTTCTCGGAGTTTTTTCGCGGTGATCACAAAGAAAGCAGCCGTATATCTCTGACCGCACGAGGTTCGTCGGACCTCCGCACCAGCTGCAGGGTAATCCGTTCTCGATGTCGACAACGCCCCAGCCTGGCGCGTCGCAGGCCTTACATGCAGACAGCAACCGCCCAGCAAATCGCTCCGTAAGCCGCGCCAACGTCGCCATGCGCGCTGGGTTCATATGCGCTCGCATATCCGTCTCCACCTGGGCCAACCCGTCCCTGGAATGGGCCGTTGCGGTTTTGATTGCACATGCGAGACTCTCAAGGTCCCGCAAGCCCTTGAAGACGGCCACGCTGGGCGCTGGAAAATCGGACGGTTTGACGATAAGCGCCTGAGCCGGGAACCCAATCAGAACTGGAAAGTCGGCAAGATCCGCCATATCCTTGACCTGCCGGTTGTGATAGCTAGGCGCGTCGTCGAAGACGTGCTCCATCGCAATCAGCCCGGTCGTCTGGTCGACGAGAACGAGTTTTTCAAGCCCGGCGGGGATGAACGGAATATGCGGATGGGGGCCATAGCTGCCCTCGCTTGCTATGGCCAGGTTCAGACCAGTGATAGATAGGCCGAGACGCGCTTTCGCGATCAGGACTTCATCCATGTTGCCGGGACGCGCGATTTCTCCCGTGAAGGTACCGAGCGTGTCGGTATCAATGCCTTGCGGGACGATAATGCTTAGCCCAAGAGCGTTCTCCAGGATGGACGCAATCGCTGCCTCCTTGCCATGCATGGTGGCGAGAACCGCCTGGCGTCCCGCAAACGGCTTGGCCCCCAGGGTCATCAGAAATAGCCCTCACGCTTCTGAGCTTCCAGCGATCCAGCATCGCTGACGCGGCCGCTGCGCTCAGAACTTTTGGTCGCGAGCGTCTCTCGCAGGACGCCGGGCAAATCCCGTGCCTCAGAGCGATCTGCGGCTGTGACTGGCCAGCAGCCAAGAGACCTGAAGCGCACCGATTCCATTCGAGTCTCTGCGAAACCAAGCCTTAGCGCCCGACCGGGGTCGTCAATGACAATCCGTTTTCCTCCATGCTCAACGACCGGCCTTTCGGCCGCAAAATAGAGGGGGCAGAGCGCAATTTTTCGCGACAGAATGTAAGCCCAAAGATCGAACTCGGTCCAGTTTGAGAGCGGATAGGCACGAAGGGTCTGGCCAGAAGCTCTGTGCCAGTTATAGGTCGACCAGAGTTCCGGGCGCTGCTGTTTCGGGTTCCAGGAATGCCCGTTGCTCCGGACCGAAACGATACGTTCCTTTGCGCGGGTCGCCTCCTCTTCGCGTCGGGCCCCCCCGAAGATCACATCATAGCCGCCATAGTCGAGCGCCTGTTTCAGGGCGTCGGTCCGCATTAGGCTAGTGTAGACGTCATTATCATGGACCGGATTGAGGCCCTGCGCCCGGCCCGCTTCGTTATGATGCAGGACAAGTTCAAAGCCATGAGCTGCGGCGAAGCGGTTGCGAAACTCCAGAACCTCGCGAAATTCCCAGGTGGAATCCACGTGAAGGAGCGGTAAGGGCGGTTTTGAAGGATAGAATGCCTTGAGCGCCAGATGGGCGAGCACGGTTGAATCCTTGCCGCCGGAAAAGAGCAACACCGGATGCTCCGCCTCGGCGACTCCGTCGCGCAGGATATGTATGGCTTCGCTTTCCAGCCCGTCGAGGTGGGATAATCGCCTCATCACCTCGCCCGCCTAAGCATCGGCCCGACCGGCGAAGCGCCACGCGAGCGTCTGTCCTGCGTGAAAAGGAGCGACCTGCGTCGAAGCGGCCGGAAGAATACCGGGAACCTCGCTTGAGGACCGCTCCAACACGACATGGGAAGTGTTCAACGGCAGGCCATAGAAGCGCGGGCCGTTCTCCGACGCAAAGGCTTCCAGTCGGTCGAGCGCGCCTTCTTCTTCAAAAGTCTTGGCGTAGCTTTCAAGCGCAAAGGGTGCATTGAAGATGCCGGCGCAGCCGCAGGCAGATTCCTTATCACCGATAGCGTGAGGCGCTGAATCTGTGCCCAGAAAGAACTTCGCCGACCCGGATGTCGCCGCCTGCCGCAGGGCAAGGCGATGCCGCTCGCGTTTGGCGACCGGCAGGCAATAATAGTGCGGGCGGATACCACCCTGGAACATGGCGTTGCGATTGATATTGAGATGATGGGGCGTGATCGTCGCGGCGATGTTCGGACCGCAGGACTCGACGAACGCGGCCGCGTCTTCGGTTGTGATATGCTCGAAGACCACCTTCAGGTCAGGAAAATCAGCCACGAGCTTTTTGAGAATGCGGTCGATGAAGACAGCCTCGCGGTCGAAAATGTCGACATGGTCGTCGGTGACTTCGCCATGCAGCAAGAGCGGCATGCCGATCCGCTGCATTGTTTCAAGTGCCGGATAGATGTTCCGGACGTCCGTGACGCCGTGCTGGGCGTTGGTCGTGGCGTGCGCGGGATACAGTTTGCAGGCCGTGAACACGCCGGACGCAAATCCCAACTCGATCTCGGTCGGATCGATGTCGTCCGTTAAGTAGCAGGTCATCAGCGGCGTGAAGTCCATGCCCGGTTCCAGTGCGGTGAGAATACGTGCCCTGTAGGCCTTCGCTGCCGCAACGCTGGTCACCGGCGGATCAAGGTTCGGCATCACTATAGCGCGCGCGAACTGGCGAGCGGTGTAGTTGACCACGGCATCGAGCATTGGCCCATCGCGCAAATGCACGTGCCAGTCGTCCGGCCGTAGAATGATCAGACGATCAATGGAGCCTTCCGGCTTTTCCGCTTCTGTCACCCTTAGCTCAGATATCGGCATGGACATGCTCCTCGGCTGGCGTGCACGCATGGGGAAGGACCCTCCGTTCCGATGCCACCGCTCACTGACCCTGACCCAGTGAGTAGCCGGCCTCCCCGTCAAAGGTGAACAAGTGCTCGGTTTTGATGAAGTCGACGCCGTCGCTGGTAAGGTTCTTTAGCAGTTCGACAATCATGGCCTTGTTGAACTGTTTTTCAGGCTTCGCCAGGTAGCGGCACCGCCAATGGTCCGTACAAAAAGTTTCCGGCAGGCCGTCCGGCCAGACCTTCACCCCTCTATTCGTGATCATACTCAGTTCGTAAAGGTGATTCGCCGCCTTCTGCATATCCGTTGCAAGCTGTTCGACGTCCCCGTTCGAATGGACAAAGACGTCGATCCCGACCAGCACCTTTTTTGCGCGCGGACGCTTCGTGGCTTGAGGCACCACGAAAGGCTTGGCGTTGGTGTTGTATGAAACCGGCTGAAGGCTGGTCGGCTTCTCGCCGAGACGGGCGATCACAGCATCTGTAAAAGCCATAGTACCGACCTTCTGCGCCGAAATGCCGTCCTTGAAAATATCGTAGGTGTGGATGCCGTCTTCGATCGCCTTTAGCCAGGCGTTGTGCACCCGCTCCGCCACCTCCCGCTGGCCGATATGGACCATCATCATAACGCCCGCGAGCAGCAGGCCGGACGGGTTTGCCACGTCCTGGCCGGCTCGCCGCGGGGCCGATCCGTGGATGGCCTCAAACATGGCGCAGTGCTCGCCGATATTGGCCGACGGGGCAAGGCCTACGGACCCGGCTATCTGAGCGGCAATATCGCTCAGCACGTCGCCATAGAGGTTCGGCATCACCAAGACGTCGAACACCTCGGGCGTGTCGGCCAGCTTAGCGGCGCCGATGTCAACGATCCAATGCTCGTTTTCGATCTCCGGGTACTCCGCCGCGATTTCGTCGAAGACCTTGTGGAACAGCCCGTCGGTCAGCTTCATGATGTTGTCTTTGGTGAAGCAGGTGACCTTCTTGCGGTCCTGGGTCTTAGCGTACTCGAAGGCGTATCGGACGATCTTCTCGCAGCCGGGCCGTGAGATCAGCTTCAGGCACTGATAGACCTCGTCGGTTTGGCGATGCTCGATCCCGGCGTAGAGGTCTTCCTCGTTCTCACGGACAATAACAACATCCATCGCCGGATGCTTGGTGGCGACGAATGGCGCATAGGCTGCGCAGGGTCGAACGTTGGCGAATAGGCCAAGCGATTTGCGCACGGTCACATTCAGGCTCTTGAAGCCGCCGCCCTGAGGTGTCGTGATCGGCGCCTTGTAGAACACCTTGGTCCGCCGCAGACTGTCCCAGGCCCTTGGCTCGATGCCCGCTGTGTTGCCTGCCAGATAAGCGCGCTCGCCGATATCAATCGGCTCGATCGAGATGTTGGCGCCGGCCGCGAGCAACACCTTAAGACTTGCCCTCATGATCTCCGGACCGATGCCGTCGCCAAAGGCAAGGGTCACCGGAACGGCGTCTTCTTTGGCAGAAACCTCCTGGAGCTCCGCCATACGGTCCCGATCCGGTTGCTGGTCCATCTTCGATCCTCCTGAGCTGGTCATTCTTGAGTTACGATAGACGCTACAAATGGATTGCGAAAATTGATTAGGGAGCACTCTATCATTGATATCCACAATGCATATATGCTGCACTATGACTGCAAGTCGGAACATCGATCCCGATCTTTTGCGAACGTTCGTGACCGTCGTCGAATGCGGTGGATTCTCCCGAGCCGCCGAGCGGTTGCTGCGCGGACAATCGGCCATCTCGCTTCAGATCAAGCGGCTGGAAGATCAGCTTGGCGTGAGGCTTCTCGAGCGAAGCCCGCGCCACCTGTCACTGACGAGCGAGGGCGAGCTGATTATCGATTATGCGCGGCGCATCCTTAGCCTCAACGACGAGTTGGCGGCCCGCGTGAAGGAACCGGAACTCTCCGGCCTCGTCCGTCTCGGCGCACCCGAGGACTTCGCAACCAGCCACCTGCCGAACGTGTTGGCGCGGTTTGCACGCAGTCATCCGCACGTCGCCTTGGAAGTCACCTGCGAATTGACCCTCGAACTGTTAGCGCGTTTTCACGCCGGTGGTTTGGATATTGCGCTGGTCAAGCGCGAGCCGGATGCCGGGACGGGAGGCATCCGGGTCTGGCGCGAGCCTCTGGTCTGGGTCGCCGCCAACAGGCAGATCGCCGACATGGAAGGACCGTTGCCCCTCGCGGTTTCGCCTCAACCATGCGTCTATCGCAAGCGCATGACTGATGGTCTCGACAGCATCGGTCGCCCTTGGCGCATCGCCTACACCTGTGGTTCGCTTGCCGGAACCCACGCCGCCGTCCGCGCCGGCCTCGGCGTGACGGTGCTTCCCAAAGAGATGATCCCCTCAGATCTGACCATCCTCAACGATGAATCTCTAGACCTCCCGAATCTCGAGGATACGGAAACGGCCCTGATCGAAGCGACGCAGCTCAGCCCAGCCGCATTGCGCTTGCGCGATTACATTGTCCGGGAACTCGAACACGCTGGATGATGGGAGATATCTCAAGTGGCATTGTCAGGAGAACCGGGCTTGAGGTGGTAATGTCAGAGCAAACGGCCTTGAGGCAGCCGATCCTCGCGTTCAGCCTCAGAATAAGAGCAAAAACCCGTTCCTATACTTTAAAACCTCGCCCGAGATCATCCAGTTCGGCGTGATGATGTTCATCCGATTTCCGCTGTCGCTCCGAAACGTCGGTCGGACTCGATGCAGCGGAGCCCATAATGGCAGTTGTACGTGGACGAGGTCTTCGTCAGTCGAAGGCAGGCGTAGCCAAAATCCGCGGCGAGCAACATTGCCTCTGGCGAGCCGTGGATCGTGAAGGCGGAGTCCTGGAATCCCGCGTCATCAAGAACTGCGACAAAGTCGCAGCTTTGAAATTCCTGAAGAAAGCAATGCGACGATATGGGAATCCGCATGTCGTGGTAACAGACAAATGCCCCTCCTATCGGGCCCCGATGAAAGTCGCTGGGAGCGAGGGTCGCCAACAGACAGGCCTACATCTCAACAACCGGGCTGAGAATTCGCACCTGCCTTTCCGAAGGCGAGAGCGGGCGATATCGCGATTTCGGCGGATGCGCAGTTTACAGAAGTTCGTCTCAATCCATTCGTCAGTACAAAATCACTTCAACCACCAGAGAAATATCAATAGAAGGGCCAGGTTCAAAACGATGCGAGACGCCGCTCTTCGCGAGCGGCGCGACCGCTTGCTGCCTGCTTGTTGGGCCAAGATACTTCTTAGTTACCAGAACCCGGCAAGGCGCAACGCTCTTCTCCCGATACCAATAACCGGTCAAAGCTCCATGACCTTCGCTTGGCTCTCCCTTGCCTTTATGCGGCGGAGTGGAGATGCAAGTTCGAGATGAACGCGGAGCGGTTGCGAATTATGGCTCCGACGCTAATCGTTTGCGGCGCCAATTGATAAGGCCGCCCTCGAGGATCACGGCAATCTGCTTGTCGGTGAGGCCGTGTTTGGTGGAAATCGAGTCCTTGCCTTCGACTTCAAGGCTGACATCAGCGCCCGCGTTCAACGTTCGATGCAGGTCGCGCATGATGAGGACGTCGCCTTTGTCGAGGCGCTCGTAGTCGCCAGGCTCAGCAAACATAAGCGGCAGCACGCCGTAATTGACCAAATTCTGGCGATGGATGCGCGCGAAGCTTTTGACCAATACAGCCCGCAGGCCGAGATTGCGGGGTGCGATGGCTGCATGCTCGCGCGATGATCCTTGGCCATAGTTTTCACCGCCTATCACGGCATGTCCAGTGCTGCTGCGCACCGCACGGGCTCGCTCCAGATAGGTCGTGTCTATCCGCTCGAACGAGAAGTCATCGATTTTCTGAATGTTCGACCGGTAAGGCAGCACCTTCGCGCCCGCCGGCATAATCTCATCGGTCGAGACGTCATCACCCATCTTGAGGATCGCCGGCAATTCAAGCGTGTCAGGCAGTGGGTCGAATTCGGGGAGCGATCTGATATTCGGCCCCTTGACCAACCTGACAGAACGCGACTCCTCTGGGGGCGGTGGTGCATCGAGCAACGCCATTGTCGCGACGGTCTTCTCTGGATGTCTAAGGCGCGGGTAGGGCATATCGAGTGAGCGGGGATCGGTGATCTTGCCCGTAAGCGCTGAGGCGGCAGCGGTTTCCGGGGAACACAGGAAAACCGAGTCTTCCTTGGTTCCCGATCGGCCCGGAAAATTACGCGGTGTTGTTCGTAGTGAGTTGCGCCCGATCGCGGGTGCCTGACCCATGCCGATGCAACCGTTGCAGCCAGCCTGATGGATCCGAGCGCCTGCGGCCACTAGGGTGCCAAGTCGCCCATCGGCGATCAGCATCTCGAGAAGTTGTCGAGAAGTCGGATTGATATCGAATGACATCGCTGGAGGCACCGTCTTCCCACGAACGATTTCTGCCACTACCGCGAAGTCCCGCCAGCCCGGATTGGCCGATGAACCAATGTACGCCTGGTATATCTCTTCACCCACGACCTCGCTGACCGCCACGACATTGCCCGGGCTTGACGGTTTGGCGATCAGGGGTTCGAGACCGGACAGGTCAATCTCGTCATGCTGATCATAGACGCAGCCGTCATCGGCCGCGAGCTTGACCCAGCACTCAGCCCTTCCCTCGCTGTCGAGGAAACGCTTAACTTCTCCATCGGACGGGAAAACTGTCGTGGTCGCGCCAAGCTCGGCACCCATATTGGCGATCACATGCCGATCCATCGCGCTAAGGCTGCTCAGGCCCGAACCGTAGTATTCGATGATTTTGCCTACACCGCCAGACACTCCGTGACGGCGCAACATTTCAAGGATCACATCCTTGGCGCTAACCCAATCGGGCAGTTTTCCCACAAGCCTAACGCCGAATATCTCGGGCATGGCCATCGGAAATGTCTCGCCCGACATGGCAAGCGCTACGTCGAGGCCGCCGGCCCCAATTGCCAACATACCCAGCGCGCCCGCCGCCGGCGTATGGCTGTCGGACCCGAGTAGAGACTTGCCGGGCTCGCCGAAGCGCTGCATGTGCACCACATGGCTAATGCCGTTGCCTGGCCGCGAATGCCAGATACCGAAGCGCCGGCAAGCGCTTTCGAGGAAGAGATGGTCGTCCGGATTCAGATTGTCGATTTGTAGCAGATTGTGATCGACATACTGGACACTGGCTTCGGTTTTCACGCGGTCGATTCCGATCGCCTCCAGCGACAGCATGACTAGCGTCCCCGTTGCGTCCTGGGTGAGAGTCTGATCGATCCTGATCTCAATCGGCGAACCAGGCGTCATCTCACCCTCGATCAGATGACTTTCTAAGAGCTTTTGTGCAACGTTTCTGGGCATCAAGTTTTCCTACTCATGATCCTAGTTGATTTTGAAGAGACTGTCCGGCGGATCGGCCTCAAGCGCCCCTAATCGGGGGTCATAGCGGAACGAGGCCGCGCAATATGGGCAGAGAATAGTGTCCGCCGCACCCATATTGAGGTAGATATGCGGGTGATCATGCGGGGCGGAGACGCCGGCGCACTTGAACGCTTTGACCCCTATTCTGATCTCCTGCACGCCCCGGTCGTTTTTGAACTTCGTATAGCCGTCACCAGCCATCGCGTCCTGCTAACCTGTTCTCGATGATCGAAACTTCCGTAAACTGATGGTCCACTGAACGATCTGTCATCTCGGCACTGTGGGCCAGCTTCCGAAGTTCCGCAAGCTTTGTTTCGAATTCGACGGCGGTGAGACTGGCCTAGGCATTCAACTTGCTTTTGGCACATCTATCAATCGTCAGGCGGCGGCGCCTTATTGGTGCGTGTATCTGTTTCGTCGCTTTCCGGCGGCGCGCGCGGACCGGCAATCAACCGGGCGCCGCGCTCGAAGGTCACATAGGACCAGAGCCACTGCGTCGCGACCAGCAGCCGGCTGCGCAAGCTGATGAGGAAGTAGATATGGGCGATGCCCCAAATCCACCAGGCCAGCCATCCTTTAAGGCGCAGGCGCCTGTAAACGATGACGGCCGCCTTGCGTCCGACCGTAGCGAGTTGGCCTCGATCGCGGTAGCGGAAGGGCGGTGGGGCGGCCTTGCCGGCGACCCGCGCCTTGATCGCATCGGCCACATAGGCGCCCTGCTGTTTGGCGACAGGGGCGATGCCGGGCAGCGGCGCGCCGGTCGCGTCACAGGCCAGCGCTGTGTCGCCGATGCCAAAAACATCGTCGGTACCCGGTGGCAGGAGGTTGGGTCCGACCGGGACTCGACCGGCGCGATCGGCTTCCAACCCGAGCCAGTCGGCGGCCGGCGAGGCCTTGACGCCAGCCGCCCAAATCACTGTAGCCGCCGACATGGTTTCGTCGCCTAGGGTGACGCCCGCCCCATCGCAACCCGTCACGGCGCCCCCTAAGCGAACGTCCACGCCCAGGCGTGCAAGCGCGTCCGCGGCGTAGCGAGACAGATCCTCGGGAAAGCCTGCAAGCAGCCTAGGGCCTGCCTCGACCAGAACCACATGGGTCTTCCCGGGATCGACGGCGCGGAAGTCTGCCGCTAGCGCCTTACGCGCGAGCTCCGCCACGGCTCCCGCCATCTCGACCCCGGTCGGTCCGCCGCCGACGATGACGATAGTCAGGAGCTGCCGTCGCTTTTCGGCGTCGCGCTCCATCTCGGCGCGCTCGAACGCCAGAAGCAATCGTCGGCGGATCTCCGTTGCGTCGTCGATCGTCTTCAGACCTGGCGCGTGGGCGGCCCATCCGTCATTGCCGAAATAGCCATGCGCTGCACCAGTCGCTAGCACCAGAATGTCGTAGCCGATTTCGCGATCGCCCAAGATGACCCGTTTGCGGTCTCGATCGACGCCGGTAACTTCTCCGAACAGGACACGGACGTTCTTCTGTCGACGGACGAGCCGGCGAATGGGCCAAGCGATGTCCGCCGGCGACAACCCCGCCGTCGCCACCTGGTAGAGCAACGGCTGGAAGAGGTGGTGGTTCGCGCGGTCAATAAGCGTGACGTGCACGGGCGTCTTGGCGAGGTTCTTGGCGACTGTGAGCCCGCCAAAGCCTGCACCGACAATGACCACCCGCAGTTGCCGTCCGTCGGCGCGGCGCTCAGACTCGTGGCGCATTCGATCTTGCCTTCCAGACGCCGCGGAAAAACAATTATGTGATATCAACCGCACCGACATTTAGGGGGCCGTGTCTGGAACGAGCCATTGGCGCCTATGATATGCGCTGTCCCAGAACATCCATTCAAGGCGCGTTGAATGTCGAAATGCCTGGTGCATCCGGACGCGACTGACATCGCTCGCGGTTCCGGCCACTCGGTCCGTCAGTTCCAGCATCTGTTCGACGCCTTTGGCGAAGTCTTCGCCTGCATAAGTATCGATCCAGGCGCGATAGGGGTTGTTGCTCGTGGCGTTCGCGTGGATGTCTTGGCCAACACGCAGATAGACCCAAAAACATGGTAGCAGCGCTGCAAGCACTTCAGGCAGATCGGCAATCGCGGCGGTGCGCAAAAGATAACTGACATAATGGTCGCATACGGGCGTCGGCTCGGTTGCGGCGAAGGATAACTCATCGACCCTATACAGGGCCATGTAATGCCCGTGCAACTGACGCTCCACGGCGATCGCGTCGTTGGCCGCTCCGGACAGCTGCATGATCGCATCTGCGTCGGGTGCGCGAGTTGCGGCCAACGCGAGCGCGCGCGCAAAGCCTTCCAGATAGTGTGCATCTTGTATGATGTAGTGTTGGAACGTCTCCGGAGCGAGCGCGCCCGTAGCAAGTTCGCGGTTGAACGGCATCGTGAGTATCGACTGTTGGAGTGCATCAGTTGCGGCCCACATCGTTTCGGTAAAACGCATTGAGCAATATCCTTTCGGGTTAAGCTGGCGTGTTGGGCTGCGGCCCATGAAAATTATGAATCGGGGAATCGCCATAAAAATTGAGGTCATTGGCAGCGCGAGGGGCTGAGGGCAGATGGGGTATCATTGGTCTTTCCATTCTTTCAAAAACGCGCGTGTGACCTCTTGCGGGGTTGCCGCCTGCGAGATGGCGGTGCTTTCCCCCACACCGCCCTTACCGCTGGGTATGGCTTGTATCGTCGTCACGAGGTTTTCGTTGCCTCGGGCTTGGCATTACTATCGTCGGCCTTAGCTTGCTGCCAAATTGACGCAATGATCACCGAGATCGTCCGGTCCCGGTTCAACTCCGACACACGTACAATTGTTGGCTTCGCCGCCGTACGAAAAGTATCGACGATCGCCGCAGGCGCCAACGGCGACAGTGTCGCGAATTTTGGCGAGTTCTCCTGCCAATACGGGCAGAACCTGCCGCAATGCGATGCACAATCCGCCGTCAATCCGCTCAATCGCTTCTGACAGGTCGCGCAAAGGATCATGACGCATGACGAATTTCCCGCTCTTCGTAAGGTCGAACCTAACGCTTCGACGGTCCTCGAATGACTGATGACGGATAAGAAAGCCCTTTAGCATCAGGGATTTGATGATTTGCGATGCTGCGCCAAGAGTCGTGGCATGAAAGCTGGCAAACGCTGACGGCGTGCGGGAAGCACGATTAGCGCGCGCAAAAGACCGCATGGCCATCCACTGCGCCGCAGTCAGGTCTGAACTTGGTCTGGTCCCACGTGAGGGCCGCCCAAGATAGACTAGAAGGTCGACTATTTCGTCGGTGTACGGCGCATTGTCAGTCATGACTATTTGATAGCGTTTCGAAACTATGTTGTCAAACAAAATCAGTCGGTATTACTGTGCCTCACGGCCGGTAACAGAGCTCGGTATTGTGGTGCATATTACAGACAATATCGACTTCCGGATCGCGCGCGATAGCCGTCGATTCTCGAACGGAAAGAATAGTGCGGGCGCCGTTGTCCCGGCTCACCAACACAGCCTGTGCCGATGTTTCGTCCGTTGACCCGCTTTGATGAAAGGCCGCAAGGTCGTATCTGCCGAAGGGCATGACGCGACCGTCTTTGTTGGGAAAAAGCACCGGAAATAAAACGCGGAAGATTTGTCGCCCAATCACTGAGCCTGGATCATCGGCGCTTGGAGCAAGACGCAAGTCGGAATCGCACCGCTCAACGCCTTCGTCAGGAGTGTCTGTTGTGCTGATCGCAAGCGCGAGGGCTGACATCTCCATGCGGGCCTCCTCTAGTTCTGCGACAGCAGACCTTTGTCTTTCAGGAGGCCTTCAAGCTCGCCGGCCTCATAGGCTTCACGAACAATGTCGTAACCGCCGACAAATTCTCCCTTTACGTATAATTGAGGGATCGTCGGCCAGTCGGTGTATTCCTTGATCCCTTCGCGAATCTCCGGGCTATCAAGCACGTTGACGGCCATGTACGGGAGTTGCAGGTCAGTGAGCAGCTTTGATACGGCAGATGAAAACCCGCATTGCGGCATCTCCTTCGTGCCCTTCATGAAAAGCACGATGTCGTTCTCGGTGATTTGCGATTTGATCGTCTTAAGAATAGCTTTCTGGTCCACGGCGCCCTCCACTATTTGTCTGCGGTTTTGATGGACAGGGCGTGAATGTCGTGATCGACCACTGCCTCTTGCACCATCTTGTGTTGCTGAATGCGCGACCGCCCCTGAAAGATCGGGTCAACGATTTTGACTTCCCAATGGTCTTCATCGCCGGCCAGGTCCTGACACTCGATTTGAGCGTCAGGGAACTTTTTCTTTAGGGCGGTTTCGAGGTCGATTTCGGATATCGGCATAGGGCCTCCAAATGATGTGGTTAAGGACTGGTTTGGGTGGTGGCGAATGAGCGCCGGAAGTTGCTCAATGGCGCACTGTCGATCCCATATCTCCCGGATAAGCCGGGTCGTTATCGTGGGCAATATCGCCGATTAGTTAGGGCGCCTCCGGAACGAGATCAGCGAGAAAAACGCCATTCAGGAACAACAGGACGTAGCTCTTGAGCGACTTCCACGGAAGGTCCTCGCCATGAAGATCATGGATGTCCGCGGCTTCCAGCATTTCGGCGTTCAATGGACGGCTCGCCAAATCCGATGGCGCATCGACGGCCTCGGATACTTCCGCAACGGCGATCCGATCTGCGGGTCTGGCGAGGACATAGCCACCGCCGTGTCCCTGCCGGGAGACGACTGGGCCCGCGTTGCGCAACTGCGCCATAAGGGTCTCTGTGTAGGACACCGATCGATTGATCCATTCGGCGATGCCCTTCGTCGAGCGAGACTTGTCCGCGACCTGCACCGCCAGGTGCACCAATGTCTCGATGCCCATATGGGCGCTTCTGCTGGTTTTCATCTTGTCTCCACCTCCGCTTTACTGGCGCCACATAGTATCGAAATCAAATCAGTTTGATGTGAACTTCAAACTACCACCTTGTCAAGTTAGTTCGGAAACGCTATCATCTTACCCTGTGAGCTGAAAGGCAGAAGGAGGCTGGAATGGATAGTCGCGTCATCGCCGAGTTAGTCGTCCATCTCGGGCGTATCGCGTCCGGAGACGGTCTCGTCGAGGGGCTGACGCCGGGCCAATGGGCCGTACTCAGATACGTCGCGCGCGCCAATCGCTTTTCCCGAACGCCATCGGCCTTCGCCGCGTTTCACGGCACGACCAGAGGGACGGCCTCCCAGGCGATCAAGAGCCTGGTTACGCAAGGCTATCTGTTACAGACCCGATCCGAAACCGATGGCCGCAGCGTCCGATTGGACCTCGCGGATACGGCCAAGACCATGCTCACCAAAGATCCCCTCGAAGCCCTGGTGCGGGCCGCGGACGCTCTCCCGCCCGGCGTCCGCAGCCAATTTTCCAACGGTATCCAGCGCATGCTAGGCCTCCTGGCTTCGGAGACAGGCAAGCCCTCCTTCGGCACCTGCGAAAATTGCGCGCATCTTAAAGGCGACGGATGTTGGCAGGAAGGGCTGGCGCCCTATGCATGCGGATTTGTGAAAGAGGCGCTCATTGAAGAAGAGCTGAAGGATCTCTGCATCAACTTCACCACCACCAAGTCGGCATCCCCCCGCGCACCCGCTGTTGGAGTCGTGTAGCGATGGTCGAACTTTCTTCGAATGTCGTCACCATTGTCGACGGTGACGTCACCATCAATGCCGAGGCGTTGGCGCCGAAGCTCTCCCTCTCCGTCGAAGCTCTGCAAGAGAAAATGGCCAATGGACTTGTTACAAGTATCGCCGAGACCGGCATCGACGATGATGCTGGGCGCACACGTCTCACCTTCCGTTATCGCGCGCGGGTCTGGCGCGTGGTGGTGGAAGATGACGGAACGCTTGCCGAATGTCCCGTGCCGAAAGGAAGGCCGCCTACCAAGAAGCATCCGTTCAGTCTGCTCGATCTCGTGAAGGACGCATCATGACAACTATTTCCGACGTCCTTGAAGACAACACGATCGCCATCTCCGCAGAGCTGCCCCTTAGCAACAGGGTGCGACCCTTTCTGGAACAGGTAGCGCGACGGCAAGTACCGATCACCTACCAGGATTTGGCCAAAGCGCTGGAGCTCTCGCCGCCCAACACGATCCGTCAACTCACGGTCGCACTGGAACACCTCATGGAGGAGGATGCCGCCGCTGGTCGCCCGTTGATTGCGGCGTTCGTGATCAGCAAAGCGCGTGGCGGTTTGCCTGCCACTGGATTCTTTGATTATGCCCGGCGATTGGCGCTGTATTCGGGGACCAAAGACGGTGCTGAAGCCCGGGTCTTTCACGCATCGGCGTTCGCCGCGGCTGTCACATTCTGGGGCGCTGCTGCGCAAGCCAAAAGTGCGGTTGATATCACATGACCTCTTTGTCCGCAGCGTCTGGAATGCAGGACCGAATGCCCCTCGGGTTTGGGTGCTGCGCCGAGGGGCAGCAACCGCACGCGGCCATTGTCTGCGCCGGCTTTGGTGGGCTCACGGTCGCCAAGAACTGCGCCAAAATACCCATGGGCGTCACGCTGAATGAACGCGAGAACCGACATCTCTTCCAGCCGCCACAGTACCAAGTGACGATGACAGGGCCGCCGCCCTTGCGGATTCGGCGATGCACCCCAGCCTTGGACGAAACAGCGTGCCTGCCGACTTTGACGGCGTGGCAGAGCGTGGTTTTGAAGGGGGCGGGCTAATGGACAACTACGGCGGGACCACCGAACACGAGGATGAGTGCATGGAAGTCATAGTCAAAGACAGTATCGACGCAGGAACGATTGCGGCCGCCAAGGCTTTGGAATCTGAAAACTATTCGGCCGGATTCACGACCGATATAGAAATGGACATGGCGCCCAAGGGGCTGTCTGAAGACACGATCCGGTACATTTCAGCGGCG
>Ga0105053_10001859_pt1 | contig 33469 bp, 28 predicted proteins | sample BON01_FD_78093 | JGI IMG/M metagenome (GOLD analysis project Ga0105053, IMG submission 78093) | Freshwater microbial communities from Lake Bonney liftoff mats and glacier meltwater in Antarctica - BON-01 | ecosystem: Environmental > Aquatic > Freshwater > Ice > Glacier meltwater | place: Lake... | reverse complement strand
TCCGCGTGCCCCCCGCCGCAGTCTGCACGCCCGCCACAGCACCAACACCGATCTGACGGTCGGTGATCGGCGCCACCGCCACTTCAATCGACCCCTGCACACAATTGCGCAACATCACTTCCAGCACGTTGGTCCCGCGCGGCAAAAGCCGGCGTGCCCCGTCGATCCGGCGAAACGCCAGCACGCAATTGGTCTGCCCGCCCGTGCGATATTCAAGATAGAAATAGGTCCCGAGCGTATCCGAACCCTGCCGCAGGTCCTGATCGCTGACCGCCGAAAACGGCACCGGCACACCTTCGGTCCGCGACAGGAAATCATTCAGATTGAATCGGCCCCCCGCACGCCCATCCGGCACCCGCGCACGCAACCACAGGAAATTGTCGCCATCAATCGTCGTGTCATTGACCAGCCCGATGATCTGTTCCTGCTCTACCCCCAGTGACCGCTGAATGGCAATCAGCGCACCGCGTGGCGCAGCCCAGCTTTGATCGAGCCTTGTCGTCACAAACTGTCGCGAGCTTTGCAGGACATCGATGCCAAGACCCCCAAGAACCGGCGCCGTCGCGCAGGCGGCAAACCCGAGAAAAGCGACCAGAGCCATCCTCCCGGGTTGCATCCAACCCGCGAGCCGATCCTTTGCCCTGACTGATGCCCGACTGTTCGACGGGTCTGACATGGTTCTCATCTGACAACAGTTCTCTCTGCGGAAATACAACCATAAGGGCAATCGACAGTGAGAGTAAGACTATACTGTCGATGACCGCCGCCGTGGCGAACCACGGTTACGACTGTGTCATATCGGGCACAGCAGGTCCGATCGTGCGACCGCGCCCCGCAGCTTTGGCCTGATACATACGCCGGTCCGCTATCTCGATCAACCCCTCCAGCGTGTCCCCATCCTGCGGCCAGGCCGCAACCCCCGCCGAGAACCGAAGTTCGATGCCCGAGGTTCCAAGCTCCTGACCTGTCGCAAGAATCCGTCCGCGCAGTACCTCCAGACGCTCCAGCACTGTTGTCAAATCAAGCGACGGCGACAGGACCAGAAACTCCTCTCCCCCAAGCCTGAAGGTCTGATCCTCCCGCCGAAACCCGTGCCGCAACGCATCTGCCATCGCGACCAGCCCCAGATCACCGACAAGATGACCAAACCGGTCATTGATCGACTTGAAATGATCCAGATCGATCACCGTCAGCAGGATCGGAATCTGCGACCGCGCCATTTCTGCGACCATGTCGTCAAAGACATCCGGCAAGGATCGCCGGTTGAGCAACCCCGTCAGAGGATCGGTCAGCGCCTGGTCCTGAATCCGGCGATTCTGGACCTGGATTTCGCGCAACTGCTCATCCGTTGCCTTGAGCGCCGACAGCAGCGTCCGCTGTTCGGACTTGCGCGTCGTCACATCGAAAAACAACAGCACCCAACCCATGATCCGGTCGGACCTTCCGATCGGACGGATGATCTCTGTCCCCTGCACCGCATAGTCGCTGGCATCGATGGTCACATCGGTCACCGATTGCTTGTCGGCGCTGTGGGTCAGATCGAACAGGATGTTCGACAGACCCGGCAGAGTCTGGGCAAGCGCATCGCTGTGTGCCGGCAACGAAAAGAGCCCGATCGCGCCCTTGTTCGCACTGATGATCCGACCGTCGCGCGCGATAACCAGCACGGCATTGGGCAGGCTCTCGAATATCAGCTCCTTGGCAATCGCGGAAATCTGAAACATCTGGTTGGATGAAATCAGAACCGAATAGACCAGTAGAATGAAGGAAAACAGAAATGGCGTCGGATCAAACCCGGCGATGTTCCAGCCGAACAGGACATAGGCCACATTCGCGCTGACCGGGACCAGAGTCAGCAGGATCATCAGGATGAAGTGCAACCGGTAAAGGCCGCTCGACCGCAGGACGCTCAGCATCAGCAGGGCAAAACTGCCAAGGATGAAAACATATAAAAAAAGCGCCGACAGATAGAACAGGATGCGGTGATCATAATCGATCGCGGCACCCACGGCATCGCTATAGGGCTGGCTCGCCGGGCCATAGAACTGCCAATGCCATGGGTTGGTGAACACCAGCGCACAAACGGTCACCGGCACCACGATCAACAGCACGCGCTGCCAGCGTTCCATGGCCCCGCTTTCGCCACGCGCATAGCGGTAGACAAACAGGAACCAGGCCACGGGAAGCAACGCAATCCCCGGAAAGGCCAGCGTCCCCCAGATGACCTTGCAGGCCGGGGCCACAGTCCAAAGCTCCATGATCACCGCAAACAGCCACCAGATGACCGCACCATTGGCGATCACAAAGAACCGCTTGCCAAAGAACGGCGGCCGGTAGCTGATCCAGAAGTAGAACCCGATAAACGCCGGAAACAGCGCAAGCGCAAAAAAGGGCTCCAGCCCGGTGGGTTGCAGGACAAGACACTGTGCGGGACCGGTCAGCGGCGCGATCACGACAGCACCCCTATGCCAGCCAGCAGGGCATTAAAGACCCGGTCTATCGACCCGCCTCCTGCGGCATCAGCACAAGATACACGCCAAAATGACCGGCATTCGACCAACAGGTGCTGCCAACACACAGGTCCCCGCGCCCTGCATCAATCGGCGCAACGATACAAACGCGCCACGCCTCACGCAGGGACATGGCTGCCAGAACCGGTCGTTGCATCACGTTCGCACTCAATTTCCTGATCCGTTTCACTGCATTTTGGTCTGACTTCACACCGTCAAACCCACGCCGGACAACTACTGGCTGTAGCACCCTTCGCCTCGGGCGCAAAGTCCGTTTCCGGCGACCAACAACCGCGTGCCGGCACAGCCACAGCCCGCCCCAACGCGGCACCGATCCACCGACATGCTGCTACCCGTTGACTTGGTCTCCGAACAGACGAAACTGAAAGTCGCATTTGTCAATCACACAAAGGGCTACGCAAGAACCATGGCAAGACTCCGCGCCGCCCACAGCAGCACCGCTTCGGATCGCCGATGATATCGCAACCAGCTCACCGAAAACTGCTGTTCCACATCGGGCATCACAAAACCGGTTCGACCTCGATCCAGAATGCCTTTGCAGCCGGAAAAGTGAGACTCGTGGGAGGACGCATCCTCTATCCAGGCAAGCTGTCGCATAACTACCTGCGCCGGGGTTTCGAGACCTATCTTCGCGAAGGTCGGGTCTTGCCGGATGCCGAAGGATTCCCGGGACTGGCAACAATTTCCGAACGACTGAGACCGGGTAATTTCAATTTTGCTGTGTTCTCAGGCGAAGCATTTGAAGATGTCGCACCCGCTGGCTTCCTCAAAGTCCTGCGCGAGTTCATATTGCCCCACGTCACCGACCATGCAGTCATATGCTACGTCCGCCCGCATGCAGCGCGGATATTATCAGGGTTTGGGGAAGGTATAAAAGTCGGGCAAGTAAGTGCTCCGCTTGATATTTTTGTAGCAAATGCCATAAAAAACGGGCGCTTGCTTTATACTCAACAATTGGGCGCATGGGAGACTGCCTTTGGCGGGCATCTGATGATACGCCCCATGATCCGGACAGAACTTGCCGGTGGGTCGGTGCTGCAGGACTTCGTAAAGACCGGCTTCGGACCCGACGCGCCGGTCAGGATCGAGACTGAGACATGGGCCAACGAATCCCTTTGTCTGGAGGATTTGATCCTGTTGAAACTGGTGCAGGATCACCTCGTTTCCCGCAGCCGCAATCTGCGGCTCAACATGGGTTGGGAACTATCAGCGGCCATCAGCGCCGCGACACGTGCTGGCAAATCCGGCACCAAGCTGATGCTTCACCGAGACCTGGCCGAGCGTATTCGCACCACCTATTGTGAAGATGCAGAAGCATTGGACGCCAGGTACTTTGGCGGACGCGCCCTGTTTCGCAGCGAATTGGACCGCGCTGTGGACGAGGCGCTGCCAAAGCCGCAATCCTTCGAACCGACAGACCACTTCAACGCCGAGACCCTGTCGACAATTTCACTGATGGCCTCGCAGATCAATGTGATGCTCGACCACCAGTCTGGTCCCTGGTCAGATTTCCTGAAAAAGCGCCGGATAGCTGCACTTCATGCCCATGAGCAGATTCCGCCCCCAAACATAAATTGACAGTCGGACTCAAAGCCCGTTGCGCAAGTAAAAGTCCCTCGAGTTTTCCCTAAGGCGCTGCTCATAAGCAGTAATACTGAAATTCATCTCCACATCTGGAAAAATCGCCCGAGTGAGATCCGTAGGATCAAATGCCGCATGCCTCAGTAATCCGACTTCGCTCAGGCGTTCCAGGCCCTTGGTCGTCAGACGCTGAACTTGTCCGAACAGACTAAGCCGATCCGCTAACGAGGCGTGATCTGCAATGTATTGTATACTACGGTTGCGCCCTCGATGATGGCGATTGAAGCGTCCAAGTTCAGCGAATCGTACCAACTTCGCAGCCCATTGAAGCGGGCTCCATCCGTCGAAATGCAGCAGTTGCACGTCGTCCGGCGCGGTGAATGGCGGCAACTGGCTCAACCGGCCAGATCAGATCATGAATGCGGACCCGCAGTTTTGTTTGGCGTCGAAATCCGACCTTGCCACGGAAATGACCTGCCATCCCGCGATGCAGGTACGGCGCACCGGGACCATAGGCCGGTTTTCCTTTGTGCAAATTGAAATGCGTCAGACTCAATTTCCAGCAATCACGCGGGAACATTAACGCCTGTCAGTTTGCTTGAACCACTGAACTCCGACAAGTGAGGTCAGTTGAATGTCTCCACCCGCGGCCCTGCAATCAGATGATTGCGGTCATTCCTCAGCGACGAGATGCCCTTCGCCTCTGTCACGCAGCGTGACAGGTTTCGGGCCTTGGCCCAATGGATGCACCGGCGACGGGATGTCGCCCGACAGACGCGGCTCGGGCGGGCGTTTATGGGCGGGATCGGGCACCGGGACGGCAGCGATCAGGCGACGGGTATAGCTGTGCAGCGGCGCGCCAAAGATTTGCGCCTTGGTCCCCATTTCGACAATCTGGCCCAGATACATTACCGCCACCCGGTCGGCGATATTCTCGACCACCGCCATGTCGTGACTGATGAACAGGATCGACAGGCCAAATTCATCCTTCAATGCGCGCAACAGCGCCAGCACCTGCGCCTGCACCGACACATCGAGCGCGGACACACTCTCATCCGCAATCACAAGCTCGGGCTGCAGCGCCAGCGCACGGGCGATACAGATGCGTTGACGCTGGCCACCTGAAAATTCATGGGGATAGCGCGAAAGTTGCGCAGGCGACAGGCCGACCCGCGTCATCAGATCCGCAGCACGGGCGCGGCGCGCCGCCGCATCGCCGATCCCATGGATCAGCAGCGGCTCCGCGATCAGCTCGCCCACGGTGCAGCGCGGATCAAGGGCGGCCATCGGGTCCTGAAACACCAGTTGCACCTTGCGACGCAGCGGCTTCTGCATCACGCGATGATCAACACGCGTGCCCGCCAGCGTGATCGTACCTTCATGCGGGACCAGCCCGACCATGGCGCGCGCAATCGTGGATTTGCCACAGCCGCTTTCGCCCACCAGCGCAAATGTCTCGCCCTCGCGGATCGACAGCGACACACCGGCAACCGCATGCACCCGGTGCGTCACCCGGCCCAGCACACCGCCGCGAATGTCGAATGTGACACGCAGATCATCGAGCGTTGCAATCGCCGGCGTCGCGGCATCCGGACCGGCGATACCGGCCGCCTGTCCCGCCCCCATCCGCGGCACGGCGGCCAGCAGAGCGCTTGTATACTCATGCCGGGGGGCCGCAAAAATCTGCGCCACATCGCCCGCTTCGACCATCCGGCCCTGCCGCATCACGATCACCCGGTCGGCCATTTCGGCGACAACGCCCATGTCATGCGTGATCAGGATGATCGCCGTCCCCAGATCGCGTTGCAGATCGCGCAGCAGGTCCAGCACCTCGCGCTGCACCGTCACGTCAAGCGCGGTCGTCGGCTCATCCGCGATCAACACTTCGGGGCGCAGTGCAATTGCCATGGCAATCATCACCCGCTGGCGCATGCCGCCAGATAACTCATGCGGATATTGCACCATCCGCCGCTCCGGCTGCGACAGTCGCACCTGCGTCAATGCCGCCAGCGCGCGACGGCGGGCTTCGGCGCGGCTCACCGGCTCATGCGCGCGGATCGCCTCGACCAGTTGCGTGCCGATGGTCATCACCGGGTTCAGACTGGTCATCGGCTCCTGAAAGATCATCGCAATCCGGACCCCGCGCAGCGCCCTCAGCGCCTCCTGCGGCAACCGGGTCAGATCGGTCTCGCCCAGCAGGATCGCACCGCCGGTCACCCGCACGGCGGGTGGCGGCAGCAATCCCATGATCGCTAGCGAGGTGATCGATTTGCCCGATCCCGACTCCCCCGCAATCGCCAGCGTCTCACCCCGCTTAACCTCAAATGACAGGTCCGAGACAAGCGGCACCAGCCCGGCCTCGGTGCGCACCGAAACGGTCAGTCCCGCCACCGAAAGGACCGGACCATCAGGGGCCATCGCAACGGCCCCCGACACTGTTTGCAATGCTGCCGTCATTCAAAGACGCTGCGCGGAAAATAGAACGAGACGACCCAGTTCGGCATATCCACGATCTCGGAAATCCGCAGATCGCCGCAGGTTGAACACAGCATGTATGCATCGACCGCCGATATCTGCTGCGTCGCGCTCAGCAGGTCGATCATGTTCGCCACCGCATCGCGCGCCGCCGTCATCAGGTCCGGGCCAATCCCGGTCGTGGCCTCATAGCCCATCGTATCCAAATGGCGCGTGACCGGCCCGGCCGTGGTAAAGCGCGGCGATTTCAGGTTCGCGCCCTTCACCAGATCAAGGGTCAGCACGACGTCCATCGGGCTTTCGATCGCCGTACCACAAACCTCGCCATCACCCTGCGCCGCATGGGTATCGCCGACACTAAAGAGGCCACCAGCCACTTCGACCGGCAGATATAGCGTGGTGCCCGCCGCCAGATCGCGGATATCAAGGTTGCCCCCCACCCGCCGGGGCGGCACCACCGAATGCAGGCCCGGCGCAGCAGGCGCATTGCCGATCGTCCCGGCAAAGGGTTTGAGCGGGATCTTGCCCCGGTCCGACCACAGCGCCGGCGCCAGCGAGGCCGCGTCATATTTCCACACGATCAGTGCGGGATCGGTGAACTGATCGGCCAGCAGGCCAAATCCGGGGATATTGGCGGTCCAGCCAAACCCACCCGGATTGGGGGCAAAGCTGTCGATGGTCACCTTGATCGCATCCCCGGGTTCCGCCCCTTCGACCCAGACCGGCCCCGACACCGGATTGATCTTGCCGAAATCCAGATCGATCACGTCTTGCAGCGTAGAGGACGGGCCCAACTGGCCCGCCGATGAATCATGACAATGAAACAGGATCGTGGCACCGGGGGCGACGCGTTCGGCCGGGACAAGCGAATTGTCCCAGCCAAAGTGATGCTGCGCCCCGTGAATGGTATAATCACAGGCTTTGCACATGGGTTTACTCGGTCACATAGACATAGTCATAGTTGACCGGGATCGACACCGGATCGACATAAAGCGCATCAGCACCGCCCATGCGCGGGCTGCGCATCGTATAGCGCAACTCGTTGAACACCGGCGCCCATGGCGCATCCTCCATTACCTCCATGTAGATTTCCGACCATGCAGCCAGCCGCTCTTCGGCCATCGCCGGGTCAACGATGGCATCGGCAGCCGCCGCCATCGCATCCAGATCCTCGCGGCAATATTTGGACCAGTTCCAGCCTCCCTCACCGGCACCCGCACAGCCCAGAATCGGAGCATAGAAGTTCGCGGGATCGGGGAAGTCGGCAATCCAGGCCATGCCACCGGACCAGATCATCGGCGCAGTCCCCGCACCCCCGGCCTCGATCACATTGGCCTGCGCAAGGTTCTGGATATTGGCCGTAATGCCGATTTCTGCCAGATCAGCCTGAATCGCCTGCGCAATCCGCGGGTTCGGGTCGGTGTTCATCACGAACAGTTCCGTCTCGACCCCGTCGGCAAATCCCGCCTCAGCCATCAGCGCGCGGGCCGCCTCCACATCATAGGCATAGCCCGCATAATCCTCGGTATAGCCCGGCATGGAATCCGGCAGCGGCTGGGTCGCAGGATCAGCGCGGCCGTTGATGATCTGGATGACCCGGTCCTTGTTGATCGCCATATTCACCGCCTGGCGCACCGCAAGGTTGTCAAACGGTGCCAGATTGACGTTCATCGTCAGGTAACCGGTGTGCAACTGACCGCCCTGCACCACCCGCTCGGCCTGCGCCGGATCATCCATCACCTCCTGAAACTTCGCCGGCGGAATGCCATCGCCTGGCACATCGACCTCGCCATTCTGCAACCGGAGCAAGGCCACGACCGGCTCCTGCCCCACTTCAAAGGTGATCTGATCCAGATAGGGCACGCCCGCGCGCCAGTAATTCTCGTTTCGCGCAAAGGTCAGGCTCTGGCCCAGCGTCCAGTCCGCCAGCGAAAACGCCCCGGTGCCCACCGGCTCACGACCAAAATCATCGCCAGATGCTTCCACAGCCTCTCGCGGCACGACAGAGGCAAAGTTGAGCGCCATGACATGCAGGAAGGTCGCATCAGGGCGCGCCAGCGTGATCTGCACCGTCAGCGGACCCGTCACTTCGACGCCCGACAGGCTGTCGGTCTCGCCAGAGGTCACCGCATCGAACCCCGCGATAGAGGCAAAGAACCCTGCCCCCGGCGACAGTGTCGCAGGCGTGGTCACCCGGTCGAGCGAATATTTCACATCCTCGGCCGTCATTTCGCGGCCATTGTGGAACATCACACCCGGACGCAAGGTAAAGGTATAGACCAGACCATCCTCCGAAATCATATAGCTTTCGGCAAGGCCGGGTCGCAGTTCGGTGGTGCCGGGGACGTAATCCATCAGCCCGTCGAACAGCGATTTGATCATCGACCAGTTCTGCCAGTCATAACCAATGGCCGGGTCGAGCGTGGCGACATCATCCTTGTAGGTGATGACAATCGCACCCCCGGTCTGGGCATCAGGGTCCGGCACATAGTCCTGTGCAACCGCGGGAAGGCTCAGCGCCAGCGCGAGAGCGGTCGAAGTGAGCAGTCTGTTCATTTTGGTCTCTCCTGTCAGGTTGGTTGGTGAATTCTTCTCATCTCAGCTTGATGCGGGGATCGATAAACGGGGCAACCAGATCGGCCAGCAGATTGCCCGCCACGATGGCAAAGGCCGATACCAGCGTGACCCCCATGATGATCGGGATGTCGACGCGCTGGATCGCCTGCCAAGCCAGCTGGCCGATCCCAGGCCAGCCAAACACACTTTCGACCACGACGATGCCGCCCATGAAAATCCCGATATCGATGCCGATCATCGCAATCACCGGCAGGATCGCATTGGGCAGCGCATGGCGCAGGATCACCCTTGCCCGGGTCAGCCCGATGGCGCGGGCGGTGCGAATGAAATCCGCGCGCAGCACATCGATCATCGAAGACCGCATCATCCTCGCATACCAGCCCGACCCAAGCAGACCCAGCGTCAGCGCCGGCAGCACCAGATGCGCAAAGGTGCCGTAGCCGCCAATCGGAAACCACCCGAGTTGCACCGCGAATACGTAAAGCAGCAGCAGACTGACCACGAACTGCGGTGCCGATACCGCCACAAACGACACGATCATCAGGCCCTGATCCAGCGCCCTGCCCCGCCACAGCGCCGCCACGATCCCCAGCGTGATTCCGATCAGCAATTCGCACAGGATCGCCGCCCCCATGAGCAGCAACGTCGCCGGCAGCCGTGCGGCAATCAGCTCCGACACCTCGCTGCGCTGCAGATAACTGCGCCCCAGATCAAGCTGCAACAGGTTCCACAAATACCGGCCATATTGCACGACAAACGGCTGATCGAGGCCCAGTTCGCGCCGGATACTCTCCACCGTCGCCGCCGTGGCAGAGCGGCCCGCAATCTGGCGCACCGGATCGGCGGGCAGGATGAACAGCAGCAGATAGGTGATGAAACTGACCCCCAGCAGGATCAGCGCCGATTGCACAAGGCGGCGTAGCAAATAGGCTCCCATCAGTCGCGCCCCCGCTGCAACGGGTCCAACTCGTCGCGCAACGCGTCCCCCACCAGATTGAACGCCAGCGCCAGCAACAGCACCGCCGTCCCCGGAAAGAACACGAGCCAGGGTGCTGCCTGAAAATAGGTCTGGTTTTCAAAGATGATATTGCCCCAGCTTGGCGTCGGCGGCTGCACCCCCACCCCGAGGAATGACAGGGTCGCTTCGAGCAGCACCGTCGTCGAAATCCCCAGCGTGCCCCAGACAATGATCGTCGGTACCAGATGCGGCAGGATATGGCGAAACAGGATGCGGCCGGCGCCAGCGCCCAATGTGCGCTCTGCGGCAATGAAATCCCGGGTCGAAAGCGAGGTGGTCTCGGTATAGATCACCCGCGCCGCCTGTACCCAGTTCACAAAGGCAATCACCATCGCCACGATCCACAGCGAGGGTTGAAAGATCGCGGCCAGACAAATCGCCAGCAACAGCGCCGGAAAGGCCATCATCAGATCGGTGAACCGCATCAGGATCGTGCCGATCCAGCCGCGAAAATATCCTGCGACCAGCCCGACCAGCGTCCCGATCACCAGTGCTATCCCATTGGCCACCACCCCGATAATGAGCGAAGTCTGCGCGCCGTAAAGGATCCGGGTCAGCAGATCGCGCCCCAACAGGTCCGTGCCCAGCAGAAACTCACCCCCCGGCGGCAGTGGCGCACCCTCGATGGTCAGCCCGTCAAAATGCTGCTGATTGGGATCATGCGGCGCGATCCACGGCGCCAGCACCGCACCCGCAACCACAATGGCAATCAGGACAAACCCGATCACCGCCAGCGGCCTGCGCCGCAACCGCGCCAGCACCCCGCGGGGCTTGCGATCAGGAACGACGCTTGTGGTCATCCCCTGCCTCCCCATCCGTTGCGGCTATGCGCAGCGCCGCATCCTCGATACTGATCCGCCACGCCATCGCCATCTGGCGCAACTGACCATAAGCCTCGGCCTCGGACTTGCCATGCACCATCAACCGCAGCACAGCCTTGACGACGGTGCGACGCTCATCCAGCCTGCGGCGCAGATCGGCCACCTCGGCGCGCAGCGCACATTGGGCATCATAGGCGGCACGCGCCAGCAGCAGCGCCGAATAGGCGCCATTATCACCGACAGGCTTGAGCATCTGGGCATGCGCCCCAAATTGCAGCGTCCATTCGATCCGCCCCGGCGCCTCGGACCCGATCAGCGCAATGGTCGGCATCGGTGCCTGCCCGCAAGGCCACGGAAACTGGGCATCATGGCCCATGTCAGCATCGAAAAACACAAAATCCGCGGCCAGCGCCTCCGGCCCCAGATCGGGCCAGCAGGTCTCGACCCGCAGGCCAATGGCGACCAATTGCCGGATCAACGCCTGCACATTCGCATGCGGGCGATGCAGGATCACCGCATGGGCGCCACCCAGATTCTGAATGCGGATGCGCCGCGTCATGACACCACCCGCAACGCCGGGGCAGGGTCACGCTGCCTTGGATGCGTCAGATACGGATCTCCCGCCACGACCGGCAGATCGGAAATCACCCGAAACGCGCCACCCTCGACCCGCGCAATCCGCACCGGCAGCGCCGTGTGATGGGTCTTGCGGTCAATCATGCTGTCACCCGCCTCGGCCAGCAGCCGGGCCAGCGGCCAGGCTTCTGCGCCCGGACGGCCATGCAACAACCGCGCCAACTCGCGCACCGCCGCATAGCTTGAGGCTTCAAACGACGACGCGAACCCGGTCTCGCCCGCCGGCACCGGCCAACCCGGCGCGGCACCCCGAAAATAGGGGCCCGCTGCAATCATCCCCTCGGCATCCGCCCCGAATGCGTCCAACTCGCATTCCGTCAGGTTGCACGACAGCACCGGACAGCGCGCAGGGGTAAAATACGCATCCTGCACGCCCAAGGCGCGATAGGCCGCCATGAAGGCATAGGATGATGGGCCGATCAGCGAATTGAGGATGAAATCCGGCCGCGTCGCGCGAATCTCCTCGATGATGCGGCCCACATCGCAGGCCCCCATCGGCAGATACCGGTCGCCGAGCACCGCCCCGCCCGCCGCATCTACCGTCTCGCGCGCCAGCCTGCCCAATTCCCACGCCCAGATATAATTCGACCCCGCCAGATAAATCCGGCGACCCCATGACCGGAACGCATGGTCCAAAAGCGGCAACAGATGCTGATTGGGACAGGCATGCAGATAGGCCACATGGTCCGACGCCTCGAACCCTTCATACGGAATCGTATACCACAACGTCGCCGCCTGCGCTTCCAGCGTCGGGATCACCTCCTTGCGGCTCCATGATGTGACACAGCCCACCACATGACGCGCGCCAGAGTTTTGCAGAATGTCATCGCATAGCGGGGCATAGCGGTCGATATTGCCACCCGGATCGCGCGCCACCGGCGCAAAACAAAAATCAAGGGCCGGATCGGCATTCACAGCCGCAATGCCCGCCAGCGCACCTTGCAGACAGGCCTCCCCCATGGCGGCATAACTGCCCGAGCAGGAATAGAGCAGGCCAATCTCGATCTGCCGCTTCATACCGCGCTCACTCCCCCGTGGTGCCACCCGGAAAACCCCCCCGTGATGCCATCCGGCACACCCCAAAAACGAAAAGACCCCGTCGCTCTGTCACATACTGAGCGCGGGGCCGGAAAATGCCTGCCAGTCGCAACTGGCTATGTTTCTGCCACAGTGTCGATGAAGGACGCGACAGTCAAGCTGTCCCTCAGTCCCTCAGACCCTAAGTCCCTCAATCCCACTGTCCGACAATCACGCCAGCCGCTCCGCCAACTCCCATCCAGTGCGTTTTTTGCACCCGTATTTGCAGCCGCTGCCCGGATGTTGCGCAATCCGCAAACGCGTCGCGCAACCTTGGAAACCCGCACAGACTGACTCCCTTACCAGCCCCACAAGTTGCGCCAGCACAACGACGCCCGGCCCCCGACCGCGCTATACCACTCCGACCGACCAGAGCGGAGGCAACATGGGTACTACCCCAAAGATCGACGATCCGGACCTGCCCCTCGTGCAGCTTTTCGCACTTTGGCCTGTCACGGCGCGCGTGTTTCTCTCGCATCGGATGGCCTGCTTCGGCTGCCCGATCTCCCCGTTTCATACCGTCATCGACGCCTGCGCCGAATACCGGCTGGACGAGGCGGTGTTTCGGACCGCCCTGCAGGCCGCGGTGCAGGGCCAAAGCCCGCTCAACGACGCAAAAGAATAGGCCAACCCATGCAAAGACGCCCCCGCCCCCCCTACAGCGGCCCGCTCCTGTTCAGCGCCGGGTTCCGGCCACTGTTCCTGCTGGCAGCAACCTACGCCGCCCTCGTCATCCCGCTCTGGATGGCGATCTGGTCCGGCAATATCACGCTCGACGGGCCGTTCTCGGCCACCGACTGGCACATCCACGAAATGCTCTTCGGATACACCTCCGCCGTGATCGCGGGGTTCCTCTTTACCGCCATTCCCAACTGGACCGGGCGCATGCCCACCCGCGGTCTGGCGTTGATGGGGCTCGCGGCACTCTGGCTCGCCGGGCGGCTGGCGGTGGCTGGCACGCTGGGCCTGACGCCCGTCGCCGTCCTGCTGCTCGACTGCGGCTTCATGGCCGCCATCGGCGTCATGATCGCGACCGAGATCATCGCCGGGCGCAACTGGGGCAATCTCAAGGTCGTGGCCCCGGTGCTGTTCTACCTCGGCGCCAATATCACCTTCCATCTGGAGGCAATGACAACCGGTCAGGCCGCCATCGGACGCAGGCTCGGCTTTGCGATGGTCGTGCTGCTGATCCTGCTGATCGGCGGGCGGATCATCCCCAGTTTCACCCGCAACTGGCTGGCCGGACGCAGCGCCACACCCGGACCGCTGCCCGTTCCCTTCGGACGCTATGACGGGGTCAGCATCGGGATCACCCTCGCCGCACTGCTGTTCTGGGTCGCAGGGCCGGACAACCGCATTGCCGGACTGGGGCTGATCCTCGCCGCAGCCCTGCAAACCGCCCGTCTCGCGCGCTGGCGCGGCTGGCGGGTCTGGCGCTCGCCGCTGTTGCTCATCCTGCATCTGGCCTTCGGCTTCATTGCGGCGGGACTGCTCGCGCTGGGCCTGGCAGCCTTGGGTTATCTGCCAGCCGCCACCGGCCTGCACCTGCTGGGCATCGGCGGCATCGGCGGCATGACGCTGGCGGTGATGATGCGGGCCTCGCTCGGGCACACCGGTCGGCCGCTCGAGGCAGGTGTCGCGCTCACGCTGGCCTTCGGCTGCATCGGCCTCGCCGCCTTGCTGCGGATTGCCACACCCACAGGCCCCCTGCTATGGGCAACAGCCGCCATGTGGAGCCTCGGCTTCGGTATCTTCATCTGGCGCTTTGCCCCGGTCCTGACCCTGCCAAACCCGGCGCGACGGCAGGTCTCAGGACGCTAGCTGTCCTCCCGGACAACCGGCGCAGACCTGACAGCCCGCGCCGCGCGCCCTCGGACCTCTTCCCGCGCAGGACGCCACAGCAGCGACTGCGCCGTATAGACCAATATCGCCAGCCCCACGGCACCCAGCACCGCAACACCGATCAGCACCAGCCAGTCAACCGGCCCGCCCAGATCGCGCAGATGCGAATGCGTCATCTGCTGCAAGAACAGCACTGCCACCACCGCGCCCACCGGCAGCGACAGCTGCGCCGCCATAAACTTGCGCCAACTCACGCGCCGGTCCCGGATCAGGACCATCAGGTACAGAACCGTAATCACGACCGCCGCCGCAACCAGCCCCCATAACAGCCAGCGCCCGAACATCTCCTCAAAGACCGCGATCATCGTGGCAAGTGTCAGTTCCTGCATGTCATCCTCCTCAGGCGTCGCCGCGCAGCATGGCGTTATAGGTCGTTTTCAGCGCCAGCGTCTTGATCAGCCAGCTGATCCACAGCTCCTCCAGCGGCGCGATCACACCGGGAAAGGACGGCACAAGATTGTTGTTGTAATCAAACTCTATCAGCATCGCCTGCCCGACCCGCGTGATCAGCGGGCAAGAGGTATAGCCGTCATAGCTGGCCGTCCCCTCCTGACCCTCAATCGCCGCAACCAGATGGTCATCCACCACCGGGATCTGCCATTTCACGCTCGCCGCTGTCTTGCCCTTGGGCACACCGGCCACATCGCCCAGCGCAAAGATCTCAGGATAACTCAGGTGGCGCATCGTTTTCGAATCCACCTCGACCCAGCCCTGATCGGCCCGCTTGTCAGCCCATGACAGGTCCCGGCCCACCGACGGGCTTTATGTCGCAGGCAGCCGCTAGCCTTCGGCGCCGCTCAGCATGACCAGTCGATGCGGCGCGGTCACCGTGATCTTGCGGCGCTCCGACATCACGATCCCGTCCCGCTCCCAGCCGCTCAGCAACCGGCTCACGGTATGCAGCGTGGTGCCCGTCATGTCCGAGATGTTCTGACGCGTGATCGGCAACCCGATCTCGATCCCGCCCGTCACCTTGCGCCCGGTCTGGGTGACAAGGCGCAGAATGGCACAGGCAACGCGCTGCTCCACCTGCTGCGTCGCCAGCTCGACAATGCGGTTGTTTATCTCGCCCACCCGCGCACCGATAACCTTGTAGGTCTCGGTGGCAAAGCCTTCATATTGCGCGGTAAACTCCGCCCACAGCCGGTTGGGCCAGGCCAGCACCACACAATCATCCGCCGTCATCGCGGTCGCGGGATAAGTGGTGCGGCCCAGCGCCGCGCCAATACCAAAGAGCTGGCCCGGCGCAATATGCAGCGCGATGATCTGGTCACCCCCCGGCGTGGTGCGAATCACCCGGATATGACCATCCAGCAGCAGATAGAACCGTTCCACCGGCATCCCCTCGCTGAACACCGGCACCCCGGCATCAAAGCGCAGCGCCTGCGCTGCATCCAGCACCGCGCGGATCTGCGCACCGTTCAGCCTGCGAAAAGGCGGAATATCCTTCAGCAGACTTTCGTCAAGTTTTCGCACCAACCGTCTCCGATGTTGTGACAGCACAACGAGCCTCGCAGGCTCATAGCCTAATATCTGCTCAAGACCAATTCATCACTCTCCCCGAAAGGACTCCCGATGTTTGCGAAACTGATTGCAGCCAGCCTTGCCACTCTCCTGCAGGCCCCGGCTGCCAATGCCGAAAACTTTGACGTGCTGATGCTGAACCGCGGCGAAGAAGGCGCGATGGTATTCGAGCCTGCCTTCATCAGCGCCGCCCCCGGCGACACCGTCACCTTCATCTCGACCGACCGCGGCCATAATGCCGAGAACATCGAAGGCATGTTGCCCGAGGGCGTCGAAGCCTTCGCCAGCCCGATGGGCGAGGATTACGTCCTGACCGTCACCGAAGTGGGGCTCTACGGCATCAAATGCACCCCGCATTTCACCATGGGCATGGTCGCACTGATCCAGGTCGGCGAAGCGGTCAATCTTGACGCCGTAACCGAAGTCTCGCTGCGCGGCAAAGCAAGCCAGCGGTTCGAGCCGCTCCTCGCCCAGGTTGCCGACTAGAATCGGCGGGCAGACTCTGCCCTGACACAAATAACGCCGCCCGCGCACAAACACTGCGCGGGCGGGTGACGAAAGCGCAGCATCCGACTGCTGCCGGATCGCACCCATCCGTCCACTCTCTGGCAAGGCGCAGTTGCGACCAAAGCGGCCTCACATGGGAACGTAACTCAGCCATATCACGTCGCCACCAATCCGCTCACTGGCAACGAGCCGCATGGGCGGGCGCGGACCGGCAAAGAACGGGTTGCCACTCCCCTTATGTCGCAGTTTCGTTTGCGCGGACAAAATTGCGAGGGGCGGCTTTGCGGACCAAGCGGTCTTTACCGCGCGCAGCCTTGAGCGACAAAACCGGTCAACCAAGCGGAAGAACGGGGGTTGCGGCCTCTCGCTCTGTTAGGCGTTGATCAAGAAGTATCGAAATATCCCATACACATAAAGAGCCGAGAAGATAACGTTGATGTATTTCAGTTGTGGCTCTGTCCGGAGCCAGCCGCAGAAAACCCATATCAAACAGAATGGGAAACCAAACATCATAGCCGCCAATTGCCAATCCTGAACGATGGAAACCGTGCTAAACAGACCCAGCACCAGGGCCGCCCACTTAAGCGGCTGCTCGTTTGCAGCCAACTTCAAAAGTGTCATATTTAAAACTTTCAGATAAGCAGCGCCGTTGACCCGGCGTTCTGATATATCCTCTCATAGCAAATAAACGACATCACGACAACACAGTCACATCGGGCTCCAGGCGGACATCGGGTATCTTGCATCAGCCGGCGAACGCTAACGGTCCATCGCCCCCTTGCCTGCCCCGCTGGCGCGCAGCTCAGCCTACCGCATCGTCACGGGCGAAAAGTGACCCCGGTTACCCCTGCCCGTCCCGCACCAGCCGGAACCCCAGATAATCCGGCGGCACGCCAGCGGCACAACCCCCAACACGGGCATCACGGACAAAGTCGATGACAAAGGCGCGATGCTTGCCCTGCACCGCACGCACCCCGCAATAATCCGACCGGCCGGCAATGGCGCTGCCATCCGGGGTCAGCGTACCATTGTGAAAACAGGTCTCGGTCCATTCCCAGACATTGCCAGCAATATCGGCCAGGCCTCGGTCATTCAGGCCAAAATAGCCTGCCGGATGCAGGTCGGGATCAGCCTCGCCGCGCAGGGCCACCTCGCGCTTATAGCTGGCAATCCAGCGGCTGGCAGGATCGTCGCCGGCATCCGCCAGGGCGTCATCGACCGCACGATCCCCCGCCGCGCGCAGCCATTCGGCATCACTCGGCAGCCGCCACGTCACCCCGGTCCGGGCCGATAACCACACAGCATAGGCGGTGGCATCGGCATGGTTCACCTGTGTCTGCGGGCGGTCCGATGCTGCACCGGTCGGCACCGGCGCACAGGCCCGGTCCGCCACGCAGGCGGCATAATCCGCCTCGCTCACCAGTCCGGTCATGATCTCGATCGGCGCGGCGTCCCGCATTTCGACGGGCGCATCTACCACGCTGGTGCCCAGCCGATATTCCCCCGCCGGACGATAGATCTGCGGCCCCGCCGCAATCAGCACCGTTGGCGGCAGCGCCGCGTCCGGCTGACGCACGACCAAGCCCTTGCCCGCCACCGCCGCCAGAACGGCGCTCAGCGCGATCATCCCCAGAACCCTGCGATGTTGCATGACGGTTTGTCCTTCAGACAGAACGGGCGGCCCCGCTTTTGGAACCGCCCGCATCAGCGTTACGGCACGGCAGTACGACCCTCGTGCAGCACGTCATATTCGACCGGTGCGACCACCTGCTCCATCAGGTCATTGTTCCACTCGCCGGTGACGATCACATGCGCCGTCGCCCCCAGATTGACCGCCTCGATCAGGTTGTGATTGACATAAGCATAGACCCCCGGCTGCAGAAAGGTGTAGAGCGCCGCCCCCGCCGATCCGCCGCGAATGAACCATGTCTCCAGATCGCGCTCGGGTGCGTTGTTGAATTTGCCCGTCTCCCAGACCAGATCGCCATGCCCGCCAATCAGGTGCGGACGGGTATCGCGGTTGGCCTGACTATGCACGAACAGCACCGTCTCGCCCTGCGCCGCTTCCAGCGCATTGACCCCGGTCAGCGACCCGACCTTGCCATTGAACACGACATGCGTCGGGATCAGCCCGTTCATCACAACGAGCATATCGGCATAGCCTTCGCCGGCATCCGCATAGCGCAGATATTCGCCATCCGGGCCCTTCGGAATGTAGAAGTCATTCTCGCCGATATAGTAGATCCGGTCATAGCTGACCGGTGCGCCCAGATGGTCCTTCAGCCCGTCTCGCGGCAGCACCATGATACAGCCCGACATGCCCGACACGACATGCCAAGGGATCATCGGCCCCCCCGGCGCGCAATGATAGACAAAGGTCCCGGGGCGCGTCGCCTTGAACCGCAGGACCACCTTTTCGCCGGGATTGACCAGCGTCAGCGACCCACCGCCCAGCCCGCCGGTCGCAGCGTGAAAGTCGATATTGTGCTGCAACATGTTTTCCGGCGGGTTGAACAGCGTGAGTTCGACATAGTCGCCCTCATGCACCACCATCATCGGGCCGGGAACCGACCCGTTGAAGGTCATCGCCTGAATCCAGGCGTTGTCATCCACCTGCAATTCCTTCTCGATGATCTTCATCTCGAATTCGACAATCTCGGGGCCCGTGCTCGCCACCTGCTCATGTTCATGCACATGCGGCGGGGCCAGCAGGCGCACCTTGCGGCGGGGCATGGCCGACAGATCGACTGGTGCCGCGTCCGAAGTGTCCATCACTTCTTCGGCCAGTACCGGCTTGATGACATAGGGTGCGGCGGCAACCAGTACGGCCCCCATCAGTGCGGCGCGTCTCGTGAACATCTGCATATCCTTTTTTTGCATGCTTCTGATTGAGGCCGATATTACGCCCGCCCCACCCGGCCTTCGTTGTGCCGCGACAACATTGCCTCAGGTTTCGCGCGGCTTTCTGCTGCTTCCCGCCGGTCGGTCAGCGACCGCAGCGCTTGGCCTTTGAACCCGGCCCGGCTTGGGTTATCCTGTCGCGACACAGCCACAAAAAAGGGCGGGCAGATGCAGGCGAACCGACGACTGGTCACATTGGGGCTCGCAGCCACGCTGCTCTCGGCCTGCAGTTCGAGCCTGCGCAGCCCCGCCCGCAGCGGCAGCAACCCCCGCGCACCAGAACCGCAATTGCTGCCCGCGCCAAACCCCGCCTATGACGCATGGCTCAGCGCGTTCCGGGGCCGCGCAAGTGCAGCAGGCATCGACGATTCCACGCTCAATCAGGCACTCAACGCCGCCGGTTTTCTGCCCGGCGTGGTAGAGCGTGACCGCAACCAGACCGAATTCACCCGCAGTCTCGAGGATTACCTCGCCATCGCCGCCTCCCCGGACCGGGTCAGCACCGGGCGCGCCATGCTGGTGCAATATGCGCAGGTCCTTTCCGAGATCGAGGCCCGCTACAGCGTCGAAGCCGCCGTCGTCACCGCGATCTGGGGGCTTGAGAGCAACTATGGCGCGCGGCGCGGCAACGTGCCGGTCATCTCCGCGCTCTCGACGCTTGCTTTCGACGGGCGACGCGGCGCCTTCTTCGAACAACAACTCATCGCCGCCCTGCGCATCCTGCAGAACGGCGATGTGAGCGCGCAGGGCATGACCGGCAGTTGGGCCGGGGCCATGGGGCACACGCAGTTCATCCCCACCTCCTACCTCGCCTATGCGGTCGATTTCCGCGGCGACGGACGGCGCGACATCTGGTCAGAGGATCCGACCGACGCGCTGGCCTCCGCCGGAGCCTATCTCTCGCGTTCCGGCTGGACGCGGGGTCAGCCATGGGGTGTCGAAGTACGGCTGCCCTCCGGCTTCAACATGGGCCAGACCGGGCGCAGCAGCACACGCGCCGGCAGCGACTGGGCGGCGCAGGGCGTGCGCAACATGGACGGCGGCACCGTTCCCGACCATGGTGCCGCCTCGATCATCATTCCCTCCGGCCCCTCCGGCCCGGCCTTCATGACCTTCCGCAACTTCACCGTCATCACCCGCTACAACAATTCCGAGAATTACGTCATCGGCGTCGGCCACCTCTCCGACCGGCTGCGCGGCGGCCCCGCGATCCGGGGCAATTTCCCCCCCGATGCGCAGGGGCTGAGCATCGCAGACCGGCAAGACCTGCAACGCCGCCTCACCGCCGCCGGTTTCGACACCCAGGGCAGCGATGGCGTGATCGGCCCCAACACCCGCGCCGCCATCAGCGCCTATCAGCAAAGCGCAAGCCTCCCCGTCACCGGAGAGCCCTCGCTCGACCTGCTGAACCGGCTGCGATAAGCCTCGGCACCGGGTCTCTCGCCAGTGGCGAGAGACCCGGTGCCTTGCCAAAGGCGCAAGCCTGCAGGCAACAACTTTTCAGCGCTGGTTGAGACGCCTCGAATCGGGGCGCGTCTGCCTGGGCGGGCGCAACGCGTCTGCCAACGGCAGGCAGGCGCGCCCCGATTTGTCTCGTGCCAAATCGGGAAAGAAAGAGGTCAACTACACCCGCTCGTCCCGCCACAGGTGTTGCACTTCATGCAGGTACCGTTGCGCACCAGCGTATAGTTGCCGCATTCGCCGCAGGCCTCGCCCTCGTATCCCTGCATCCGGGCCTTGTCGCGCAGGGTCAGGCTTACCGTGCCATTGGCCACCGCCGTCGTCCCCGCAAGCGCCGCGCTGACCATGGGCACCAGCGTCTGCAGCGCGCTCCGCGGATCGGCGGCCGCATCAAACGACATCGTGCCGAACCCGCCTTGCAGCACCACCAGATCATTGGGCACCCGCTTGCGCAGATAGCCGGTCGAACTGATCTGCTTGAGCACTTCGAGCGAACGGTTCGCGGCACTATCGCTCACCGGCGCCAGATTGCGGATCCCGTCCTCCTCACCCCGGCCCAGATCGTCAAACGAATGGCCCTCCGGCTTCACATGCGCCAGATCGGTGCGGTCGAGGTAGGACACCGCCAATTCGCGGAAGATATAGTCAAGGATCGAGGTCGCCGATTTGATCGAATCGTTGCCCTGCACCATCCCCGCAGGCTCGAACTTGGTAAAGGTAAAGGCGTCGACAAACTCCTCCAGCGGCACGCCATATTGCAGGCCCACCGAAATCGCGATGGCGAAATTGTTCATCATCGCGCGGAAACCGGCACCTTCCTTGTGCATGTCGATAAAGATTTCACCAAGCGAACCATCGGCATACTCGCCGGTCCTCAGGTAAACCTTGTGGCCGCCGACGATAGCCTTCTGGGTATAACCCTTGCGGCGCTGCGGCATCTTTTCGCGCTCGCGGTTGCGGATCTCGCGGATGATGATCTTTTCGACGATCTTCTCGGCCAGCACGGTGGCCTTTTCCTGCTGCGAGCCCGAGGCGAGCACTTCCGCCGCTTCCTCATCGTCATCGATCAGCGCCGAGGCCAGCGGCTGCGACAGTTTCGATCCGTCACGATACAGCGCATTCGCCTTGATCCCCAGCGCCCATGACTCCTCATAGGCCTTCTGACAATCCTCGATCGTGGCATCATTCGGCATGTTGATCGTTTTGGAAATCGCACCCGAGATGAACGACTGCGCCGCCGCCATCATATGGATATGGCTTGCCACCGACAGAAACCGTTTGCCGGTCTTGCCGCAGGGATTGGCGCAATCGAACACATGATATTGGCTGCGCGCGAGGTACGGCGCACCCTCGAGCGTCATCGTGCCGCAGACATGGTCATTGGCCGCATCGATCTGCGCCTTGGTGAACCCCAGATGACGCAGCAGGTCAAAGGCCGGATCGTTCAGCCGCGCGGTCGGAATCCCCAGCACCTTGGTGCAGAACGCCTCGCCCAGCGTCCACTGGTTGAACACGAACCGGATATCAAAGGCCTGCGGCAGCGCCGCCTCGATCTTGGCCAGTTCGGCAGCCCCAAAGCCATGCCCGATCAGCGTGGTATGGTTGATCCCCGGCGCATTGCCGATGGTGCCATGGCCCACGGCATAGGTGATGATCTCTTCGATCTGCGCCGTGCCATAACCCAGCTTGGCAAGGGCGGCAGGCACCGACTGGTTGATGATCTTGAAATAACCACCCCCGGCCAGCTTCTTGAACTTCACGAGGGCAAAATCCGGCTCGATCCCGGTGGTGTCGCAATCCATCACCAGCCCGATGGTGCCGGTCGGCGCAATGACCGAGACCTGCGCATTGCGAAACCCGTGCTTCTCTCCCAACTCCATGGCCTCGTCCCAGCTCGCCATCGCCAGATCAATCAGGCGCTTGTCCGGACAAAGACCATGGTTCAGCGGCACCGGCTTGATCGCCAGCCCCTCATAACCTTTGGCCAGTCCGTGCGCCGCGGTGCGGTGATTGCGGATCACGCGCAGCATATGGTCCTTGTTGCGCCCGTAGCCACTGAAGGCACCCAGTTCCCCCGCCATCTCGGCGCTGGTCGCATAGGCCACCCCGGTCATGATCGCCGACAGCGCACCACAAAGCGCCCGGCCCTCGTCAGAATCGTAGCCCAGCCCCATATTCATCAACAGGCCGCCGATATTGGCATAACCCAACCCCAGCGTGCGGAAATCATAGGACCGCTGCGCAATCTCCTTGGACGGAAACTGCGCCATCAGCACCGAAATCTCCAGCGTGACCGTCCAGAGCCGTGTCGCGTGGATATAATCCTCCGCCTGAAACACCCCGTCCTTGTAGAACGTGAGCAAATTCATCGAGGCGAGGTTGCAGGCGGTATCGTCCAGAAACATGTATTCCGAACAGGGGTTCGATCCCCGGATCGCGCCATCTTCCGGGCAGGTATGCCAGGCGTTGACCGTGTCATGATACTGGATGCCCGGATCGGCACAGGCCCATGCGGCATGCCCCACCTGATCCCACAGATCGCGCGCCTTCATCGTCTTGGCGACCTTGCCATCCTTGCGGTTGAGCAACTGCCAGTCGCCATCAGCGGCCACAGCCTTGAGGAACGCATCGGTCACGCGGATCGAATTGTTGGAGTTCTGGCCCGAAACGCTGGAATAGGCCTCCGAGTCCCAATCGGTATCATAGGTCGGAAACTCGATACTCGTGTGGCCCTGCCGCGCATAATCCAGCACCCGCTTGGTATAGGTATCCGGGATCGCCACCTTCTTGGCCTCACGGATCGCCGCCGCCAGCGACTTGTTCACCTTCGGATCATAGGCATCCTTTTCGGCACCATCCCAGGCCTTGATCGCGGCAAATAGCGCGTTCAGCTTCTGGCTGTGCATCTTCGATCCGGACACGATCGAGGCGACCTTCTGCTCCTCGATCACCTTCCAGTTGATGAAATCCTCGATATCGGGATGATCGGCATCCACAATCACCATCTTGGCCGCACGGCGGGTGGTGCCGCCCGATTTTATCGCACCGGCAGCGCGGTCACCGATCTTCAGAAACCCCATCAGACCGGACGATTTGCCCCCGCCCGACAGCTTTTCCCCCTCGCCGCGCAGCGACGAGAAATTGGTGCCGGTGCCGGAGCCATACTTGAACAGGCGCGCCTCACGCACCCACAGGTCCATGATGCCGCCATCATTGACCAGATCATCCGCCACCGACTGGATGAAACAGGCATGCGGCTGCGGATGTTCATAAGACGAGAGCGACTTGGTCAGCACGCCGGTCTGATAATCGACATAGTGATGGCCCTGCGCCGGCCCGTCGATGCCGTAAGCCCAATGCAGCCCGGTATTGAACCACTGCGGGCTGTTCGGCGCTGCGCGCTGCGTCGCCAGCATATGGCGCATCTCGTCATAATAGGCCTGCGCATCCGCCTCGGTGGTGAAATATCCACCCTTCCAGCCCCAATAGGTCCAGGCCCCGGCCAGACGGTCAAACACCTGCCTGGCGCTGGTCTCGCCGCCCATCGTGGCGCCCGGCGCAGGCGCACCGCGCCACAGGAACGCGGGCACACCCTTTTCCTTCACGCGCTTGATCTCGGAGGGAACCCCGGCCTTGCGGAAATACTTCTGCGCGATGACATCAGACGCCACCTGACTCCAGCCGCCGGGCACTTCGCAGGCCTCCAGCTTGAAGACGACCGTGCCATCGGGATTGCGTATCTCCGATGTGGTCAGCCGGAATTCGATACCTGCATAGGCGTCCTGCCCGGCCTTGGTAAAACTGCGTTCGATCCTCATCGTCCCGTGCCCCTTCTTGCGCCGTCTGCGCGACGACATTTGCTTCAGCGGATGCATGCCGCATCCATCGATCATCCGCCTGCCACGACTGCGACCGGCCATGAGACAAGACTTGACACATCACGCGCCAAAGGCGCATGTCGCGACCTGCCCGTTTCAGGCGGGGTGCCGCAAACCTTGTATCAAATCCGTCCCATTACCGCCCTGACACTACATCTTGTGTTCGTTTTAGCGGCTTCCACAATCTGCGCGTCTATCCCTTGGGGGTCAATGTCATTATGTTACCAAAACGTGAATTTTTGGGTTGACCGCGATCACCCGCACAAGGCGACAAGATCTCCACCGATTCATCCCCGGACTTGTCCACAGATGGTTAAGATCTGGCAGCGGCGCACGGGCCCACGCAGGATTTCGGTACAGTTTCCGCGCCTTGAACCGCAGAGTTGAGAATCAGCGTGAACCTGGTTCTCGTGCCAGAGCAGCAGGCAAGGCACCACCGGCGGCGCGTCCCGGCATCTGGCCCTCGCGGCGTTCCTGTGCCACCCTTGCCACAGCCAGAAAAGGCATCGACATGCGCGCCATAATTATCCCCGCCTCAATCCTGTGCTGCCTTTTTCTGCTCGGCGGCTGCGGCGCCGCCAGATCAACTGCGTCAGAGGTTGCTGCAGCAGGCCCCGATCAAGGTATACAACAGGCCCTTTTCACAGAACGGCCCGACAACCTGCTCTGGGCCGCGTCCGAGGCTTGCGCCGCACCCGGCCAGTTCCTGCTGCGCCCCGGTCCCGGCCGCGTCACCTGCGAATCCCTGCCGACACCCGAAATCGCCGCCGCGCTGATCCTGCGCTACGACGGCACGGTCAGCGACCTGCCGCGCTATGTGATCAGTTTTGCCGCCGATCCGGTGACCGGGGGTTATCTGGTCACAACCGAGAATTTCATCCGCGTACCGCAGCGTCAGGGTCCGGCGCTGCTGATCCGGCTGCAGGACCCGCTCATCACCGACGCGTTCCGCAACATGCTCATCGCGGCTGGCGGCACGCTGGTCGCGGCGCCCTGAGGGCGGTCTCGCTCATGTAAAGATTGAAGGTTGGTCGGGGCGATAGGATTCGAACCTACGACCCTCTGTTCCCAAAACAGATGCGCTACCAGGCTGCGCTACGCCCCGATCCGGCGCCGTCTTATGCGCGATGCGGCGCAAAGACCAGACTTAATTGCACGAGAGACGGATACCAATCACGTCGCATTCTACAAAGGCCCGCTCTTCTCTTCGCCAATTTGTCACCGGACAAATCGGCACACGCCTGTCAGCCTCCGGCGGCAAGGCTCACCCCTCCTCAGGGACAAGGCAGCAGACCGCCGATGATCGCCGGATGCTGCATCACATCGCCGGGCGCAATGCCAAGCCTGCCCGCCATGCCGCCATTGATCTCCAGCACAAACTGAATGCCCTCGCCGCCCGGAATCCCCGTCTCATCCAGCGGCACCGCATTCTCATGCACATGCCGCACAAGGCCCGTCTCATCGGCAAAGATCATGTCGAGCGGAATCAGCGTGTTGCGCATCCAGAACGAGACACGCTGCGGCCGTTCGTAGACAAAGAGCATGCCCGTCATTGTCGGCATCTCTTCGACATACATCAGACCTTGCGAGCGTTCCTGCGGCTCATCCGCCACCGCCACAGTAAAGGGCGCCCGTCCCCAGTCGCCATGAATCGTGACGCGGTCAGGGGCACAGGCGGCCTGCACCTCGCCGGCGCTCCCAAAGGCCAGCAGCACCAGCAACATCCACAACATCAGACTTCGTCCTCGGTTGCCGCGGCGCGTTCAGCCACTGCAGCATCCCATTGCAGCACATCCGTGGCCATACGGCCGCGCTTGCCGTCGATCACACGCAGACACACAGCCTCTCCCGGCTCCAAATCGGCAAGGCCGGAACGGCGCAGCACTTCGATATGCACGAAGACATCATCCTTCAGGCCAAACACATTGGCAAAACCAAAGCCCTTGCCCGTGTCGAACCATTTCACACGGGCCGGCTCAAGCGGACGACCGGCCAGCGTCGCCGGATCAATATCCGCCAGATCGCTGAGGCCAGCCCCCGGCTGCACCTCCGGCGGGTGGATCGAAATGATCTCCACTGCCTGCAGGCCACGCTCGGTCTGCAGCACGGTGACCGCGATCGCGGCACCATCCGCGACCGATCCCTGCCCGAAATTTCGCAGCACATTCGCATGCAGCAGGATATCCGGCCCGCCGGCATCCGCCACGATGAAACCAAACCCTTTTGCCGGGTCAAACCATTTCACATGGCCCGTCAGTGCAGGCCCAAACTCACCCGTCTCGTTGTTCATAATTTGGTATCCATGGCGCGGGCCCCCCATCGGACCGTGACGCATGTCGGCCCCAATGTCTGCACCACAAAAGCCCGTCTGGTTCAACACCCGATTTTAGTGTTGCTGCAATTTAGGGGTTCAACCGGACCACGCCCCACGCGTCACCTACCCCTGCGCGCGACCAGCGAAACCGGTCGTGCAACCGGAACGCACCATCCGCCCAGAACTCGATTTCGAGCGGGGTGATCCGGTAACCGCCCCAATGCGTCGGGCGTTGCGGGTTCAGTCCCTGTGCCGCCGTCACCCGCGCCACTTCCGCCATCAGCGCCACACGGGATTCAAGCGGACGCGACTGCGCCGAGGCCCAGGCCCCCAACCGGCTCTTGAGCGAGCGCGAGCGGTAATATTCATCCGCCTTGGGGCCATCCTCGCGGCTGACAAGGCCGCGCACCCGGATCTGCCGGGCCAGCGATTTCCAATGCAGCACAAAGGCCGCCTTGCCCGCCCCCTCGATCTCCACCGCCTTGCGGCTCTCGTAATTGGTATAGAAAACAAAGGCATCCGCCTCGATCTCCTTGAGCAGAACCATACGGACATTGGGCATCCCGTCGGCATCGACCGTGGACAAGGCAATGGCATTGGGGTCCGACGGCTCCGTCGACCCCGCGCGCGTCAACCAGTCGCGGGCCAATGCAAAAGGATCATCGCCCGCAAAAATACCAATCCGGTCCGTCACTATGGTAATCCCTCTGTCCAACAGTGCCTGCACCAGGGTCAGCATCGGTAGCGCGCCGCCCTTGATGCGCCATAGGCAATCGCCTACACCGGACCCAAATTATGCCGCAATGGCAAGAGGGACCATCATGACGTCGAATCTTCTGGCCGGCAAACGCGGTTTGATCATGGGCGTGGCGAATGACAAATCCATCGCCTGGGGGATCGCGCGGGCCTGCGCCGATGCCGGTGCAGAACTGGCCTTCTCCTATCAGGGCGACGCGCTGCTGAAACGGGTGAAACCATTGGCAGCCGAGGTCGGGTCCGACATGGTGATCCCATGCGACGTCGGCAACATGGACTCGGTCGATGCGCTGTTCAGCACCATCGCGGATCGCTGGGGCAAGCTTGATTTCATCGTCCACGCCATCGGCTTCAGCGACAAGGACCAGTTGCGCGGGCGCTATGTGGATACCACGCGGGACAATTTCCTGCTGACGATGGACATCTCGGTCTATTCCTTCACCGCCGTGGTCAAACGGGCGGCGCCCCTGATGACCGATGGCGGCTCCTGCCTCACACTCACCTATTACGGCGCGGAAAAGGTCATGCCGCATTACAACGTGATGGGCGTGGCCAAGGCGGCACTCGAGGCATCGGTGCGCTACATGGCCGAGGATCTGGGCAAGGACAACATCCGGGTCAACGCGATTTCAGCCGGCACGATCAAGACGCTGGCGGCATCGGGCATCGGGGATTTCCGGCTGATCCTGAAATGGAACGAATATAACGCGCCGCTGCGGCGGACCGTGACACAGGAAGAGGTCGGCAAATCGGCGCTCTACCTTCTGTCCGATCTTGGCTCGGCGGTCACCGGCGAAGTGCTGCATGTGGACGCAGGCTACCATGTGGTCGGCATGAAGGCCGTGGATGCGCCCGATATCACCAAAGACTGAGCCGCCCTTTGCAGAAAGCATGACCATGCCCAAGACCACCGACCGCCTGCCGCATGAAAAGGGCTTCCATATCAGCTGGGACCAGATCCACCGCGACAGCCGGGCACTGGCCTGGCGGCTCGACGGGCACGGACCTGACAATGGCGGCTGGCGGGCGGTGGTGGCCATCACCCGCGGCGGCATGGCCCCCGCAATGATCGTGGCACGCGAGCTTGACATCCGCACTGTCGAGACGATCAGCGTCAAAAGCTATAACCACCAGACCCAGGCCGAAGCCACCGTGCTCAAGGCGCCCGATGCCACGCTGATGGGCGACGGCACCGGCATCCTGATCGTCGATGATCTGGTCGATAGCGGACGCACGCTGCAACTGGTGCGCAGCCTCTACCCCAAGGCACATTTCGCCACGGTCTACGCCAAACCCGAGGGGCGCGATCAGGTCGACACCTTCATCACCGAAGTCAGCCAGGACACCTGGATCTTCTTTCCATGGGACATGGCGCTGCAATATGTGCAACCCTACCGCGGTGTAGACTAAGCCTGCGGGTGAGGTATCTGGCCAGCGGCTTTTTTGAGTATTTGTGCCAGAATGAATGCACAAGACAGAAAGCTGCATCTTTTGGCCACAAATATCCCCGCCGGAGGCACGCAAACAAAAACAATGCGCCGCAGGCGCACGACAAGAACAATGCGCCGCAGGCGCACGACAAGAACAATGCGCCGCAGGCGCACGACAAGAACAATGCGCCGCAGGCGCACGACAAGAACAATGCGCCGCAGGCGCGCAATTTGGTCAAGGTGAGCCATGAACATTCCCCGCACCGCCGCCACCTTTGCCCCCCCGGTGATGGAGGCGCGGCGCTGGCTCGACGGTGTCGATTTCTCCACTGACCGGCCGCTGATCAACGTGAGCCAGGCCGCTCCGGTCGATCCACCACCGCCCGCGATGCTGCAGGCCATGGCCGAGATCGTGCTGCACGACCCCTCTGCTCATCTCTACGGCCCGGTGCTGGGCCTGCCCGACCTGCGCGCCGAAGTTGCGGCCACCTGGACCCGCGACTACGGCGGCAGTGTCAGCGCCGATCAGGTCGCCATCACCTCGGGCTGCAATCAGGCCTATTGCGCCGCGCTGATGACGCTCTGCGCCGAAGGCGACGAGGTGATCCTGCCCGTGCCCTATTACTTCAATCACCGCATGTGGAACGACATGACGGGCATTCGCACCGTGCCCCTCGCCACCGGTCTCGGCCTGATCCCAGAGGCGGATGCAGCGGCCCGGCTCATCACATCAAAATCCCGCGCCATCGTGCTGGTATCGCCAAACAATCCCGGCGGCGTCGAATACCCCGCCGCCACCCTGCGCGCCTTCATGGACCTGTGCCGGGCGCGCGGTCTGGCCCTCATCATCGACGAAACCTACCGCGATTTCGACAGCCGTACCGGACCCACCCATGACCTTTTCACCGATCCCGACTGGGCCGATACGCTGATTCAGCTTTATTCCTTTTCCAAGGCCTACCGGCTTACAGGCCACCGGGTCGGCGCCATCACCGCCGCGACGGCGCGGCTGGCCGAGGTGGAAAAATTCCTCGACACCGTCACCATCTGCCCCAACCAGATCGGCCAGCGCGCAGCACTCTGGGGCATGCGCAACCTGACGCAATGGCTGGGCGGCGAGCGGGCCGAGATTCTCGACCGGCGCGACGCCATCACCCAAGGTTTCCCGCGCCTCGCTGCCAAAGGCTGGGACCTGCTTGGCTGTGGCGCCTATTTCGCCTATGTGGCCCACCCCTTCCCCCTGCCCTCCGACCAACTGGCGCAGCGGCTGGTCCGCGACGCCGGCGTTCTCCTGCTGCCCGGCACCATGTTCATGCCGCCCGAAATCCCCGGCGGCGAGAGCCAGTTGCGCATTGCCTTTGCCAATATCGACCGCGCCGGCGTGACAGGGCTCTTTGACCGGCTGGAACCGCTGGCCTACTGACAGCCGAGCCTTGCACCGCGCCACCCCAGCCCCTATTCAGTCCCCACACCCCGAACGGGGACAGCAGCAAGAACGGGCAGAGCAATGGCAGAGCGCAATCGCAACAGGATCGGTGTCTGGATCATCCTCGGCTTTCTCTTCGTCGGGCTGATCGGATTTGGCGCTACTGGCCTGACCGGCACCGTCCGCACGCTGGGGACCGTGGGCAACAAGACAATCCCGGTGCAACAATATGCCAATGCCCTGACCGAAGAGATCCGTGCCTTCGAGGCCCAGATCGGTGAAACGCTCAGCTTTCCCATGGCACAGGCCATGGGGATTGACCGCTCCGTGCTGCAAACTGTGGTTTCCGCCCGCACGCTTGATAACGAGGCTGACCAGCTTGGCCTCTCGGTTGGCGACGACCGGGTGCGTGATCAGGTGCTGCAGATATCTGCCTTCCGCGGCCTTGATGGCACGTTCGATCCGGCAACCTATCGCGACAGGCTCCAGCGCAACGGCCTCTCCGTATCAGAGTTCGAGACAGGTCTGCGCGAGGATATCACCCGCTCGCTGTTGCAGGGTGCTGTCATCGGCGGTATCGCCGCACCGGACGTCTATGCTGACGCGCTGGTGCAATTCATCGGCGAACGCCGCAGCATGACCTGGGCCAGTCTGTCGGACGAGGCGCTCGGCACGCCCCTGCCCGCCCCGACCGAACCCGGGCTTCTGGCGTATTACGAGGCCAACCCCGACGCATTCACCCTGCCCGAAAGCCGCACCATCACCTATGCCTGGCTCACCCCCGACATGATCCAGAACGAAATCGCACTGGATGAAGAGGCCCTGCGCGCGCTCTATGACGAACGCATCGCCGACTATGTTCAGCCAGAGCGGCGGCTGGTCGAACGCCTTGCCTTCATCGACGAGGATCAGGCCCGCGCCGCCCGCGCCCGTGTCGATGCCGGCGAAATCGGCTTCGACGATCTGGTCGCCGAACGCGGCCTCGACCTGAGCGATGTCGATCTCGGCGATCTGGCGATCGAAGATCTTGGCGCCGCTGGTGAGGCAGTCTTTGTCGCCGCCCCCGGCATGGTGGTCGGCCCCTTCGACACCTCACTCGGGCCCGCGCTCTTCCGGATGAACGGCATCCTCGCCGCCGAGGAAATCAGCTTTGCCGAAGCAGAACCCGACCTGCGCCGCGAGCTTGGCGCCGCCCGCGCCCGCCGCGTCATCGAGGATATGTCCGAAGGTCTCAACGACCTTATCGCAGGCGGTGCCACGCCCGAAGATCTGGCGGACTCCACCGATCTGGAGCTTGGCACCATCAGCTGGACCGACGGGATGAGCGACGCGATTGCCGCCTACGAATCCTTCCGTACCGTCGCCGCCAGCCTGACCGAAGGCAGTTTTCCCGAATTGCAGACGCTCGAAGATGGCGGCGTGTTCGTGCCCCGGCTTGACGCGATCACCCCCCCGACCCTGCAACCCTTCGATGCCGTCCGCGACGATGTGATTACCGGCTGGACCGCCAGTGCCACCCATGCCGCAACGCTGGCCGAGGCCGCCCGCCTCGCCGACGAGATCAGCGCCGGCGCCGATTTCGCCACGCTGCTGCCCGGCATGGTCGTGGAAAACGGCCTCACCCGCCGCGATTTCGTCGCCGAAACCCCGCCGATCTTCATGACCGAAGTGTTCAGGATGACAGAGGGCGAGGTCCGCGTCATCGACGGCGGCAGCGAGGCCATCGTCGTGCGGCTCGACGCGATCGCCCCGCCCCCGGCAGATGATCCCGCGATGCAGGCCGAACGCGAAGCGATTGCAGAGCTCGGCACCTCCGGCATCGCGCAGGATATTTTTGCGGTGTTCAGCGCCCGGATCCAGCAGGCGACCGATGTCCAGATCAATGAGGCCGCCGTCGCCGCCGTCAACGCGCAATTTTCAGGTTCCGCCCCCTGAGGGCGGATGACAGGTATCCCATGGCCCTCACGCCCGATTTCGACACGTTCCGCGCGGGATACGAGGCCGGACAGAACCAGATCGTCTATACCCGCCTCGCCGCCGACCTCGATACACCCGTTTCTCTGATGCTCAAACTCGCCGGTGCGGGCAAACATGCCTTCATGCTCGAAAGCGTGACGGGGGGCGAGGTGCGCGGGCGCTATTCCATGATCGGGATGAACCCCGACCTGATCTGGGATTGTCATGGCACCGTGAGCCGCCTCAACCGTGCCGCCCGCTATGACGATGACGCATTCGAGGTGCTGCCGGACGACCCCCTCACCACCCTGCGTGCGCTGCTGGCCGAATCCCGCATCGACCTGCCCGACGATCTGCCCGGCGCCGCCGCCGGCCTCTTTGGCTATCTCGGCTATGACATGATCCGGCTGGTCGAAAACCTGCCCGACGTCAACCCCGATCCCCTGGGCCTGCCCGATGCCGTCCTGCTGCGCCCTTCGGTCATGGCCGTGCTTGACGGGGTCAAGGGCGAGGTGATCCTCGTGGCCCCCGCATGGGTCAGCGCCGGACTGCCCGCCAAGGCCGCCTATGCGCAGGCGGCAGAGCGGGTGATGGACGCCCAACGCGCGCTCGACCGCGCCGTGCCGCAGGCCGGGCGCGATCTGGGCACATCCGAGCCGCCCGCCCCGCCCGTCTCCAACTTCGGCCATGCCGCTTAT
>Ga0105053_10001858_pt1 | contig 33472 bp, 32 predicted proteins | sample BON01_FD_78093 | JGI IMG/M metagenome (GOLD analysis project Ga0105053, IMG submission 78093) | Freshwater microbial communities from Lake Bonney liftoff mats and glacier meltwater in Antarctica - BON-01 | ecosystem: Environmental > Aquatic > Freshwater > Ice > Glacier meltwater | place: Lake... | reverse complement strand
CTTGCGTGCGGGGCGAGCTGCCGGCGGCGCGCTGGCCGCTGATGAAGTGGGGGAGGGTGTTGATGCTCATGGTCTGTCTTGTATTGGGCATGGCGCGGCCAACTGGGGGCCGCGTGGAAATGGCATGGCGAAGATGCAATTCACACGCGTCGATCAGCTCACCTTGCCCAGCGCGCGCAAGACCTTTTGCGGTGTGATGGGTTGCGAGTAAACATGTGCATCAAAGGGCGACAACGCGTCATTGATCGCGTTCATCACCGCAGCTGGCGCGCCAGCCGTTCCTGCCTCGCCAGCGCCTTTGGCGCCCAGTTTGGACGTGGCGGTCGGCGTCTGTATGTGGGCCACCTCAATGTCGGGCATCTCGGCCGACATGGGCACCAGATAGTCGGCCATGCTGGCGTTGACCATCAGGCCGCTGTCGTCGTAGAGGCACTCTTCAAGCAAGGCGCCGCCGATGCCCTGCACGATGGCCCCTCGCATCTGCTCATCCACCAGCATGGGATTGAGCACACGCCCGCAGTCTTCTACCGCCCAGTGTTTGAGCAGCTTCACGAAGCCGGTATCGGTGTCCACCTCCACATAGGACGCCTGCACGCCGTTGGTGAAGATAAAGGGATATTCCCGCTGCGCGTAGTGGCGGGTGACCATGAGCTCGGGCGTGAACTCGGCCGGTAGCGTGTCGGAGCGGAAGTAGGCGATGCGGCCCAGCTCGGCGAGCGCCAGCAGATCTTCGCCGCTGCTGGCGTCGACGATGCGGTCGCGCCGCACAGCCAGCGTGTGGCCTTCGCGCTTGAGGATGATGGCCGCCACCTTCACGATGTTCTCGCGCAGCGCCTGGCCAGCCAGCAGCACGGCTTCGCCACCGATGCCCGCGCCGCGCGAGGCCCAGGTGCCACCGCCATAAGGAGTGGCGTCGGTGTCGCCAGTGACCACGCGCACCTTGGCGATGTCCACGCCCACCGCGTCAGCGGCAATCTGCTGGTAGATGCCCTCGGTGCCCTGGCCCTGCTCGCCCACACCAATGAGCACGGTGATATTGCCTTCCGGATCCATGCGCACGGTGGCGCCATCTTGTGAGGCGATGCGCGCACCGCCCACGCCGTAAAACGCGGCGCTGGGGTTGGTGAGCTCAATCACCGTGGCAAAGCCGATACCGCGAAAGATCCCTTGTTTGCGAAGCGACACCTGTTCGACACGCAAAGCGTCGTAGTTCATCAGCTCACGCAGCTTCTTCAGGCTGGCTTGGTGCGAGAGGATCTCCAGCTTGATGCCCGAGGCTCCCGAGGTTGGGTAAGCATCATCAGGGATCACGTTGAGCTCGCGGATCGTGAGCGGATCCATGCCAATTTTCTGCGCCGCCAGGTCCACCAGCGCCTCGGTCACAGCGCACGCTATCGGGTGGCCCACGCCACGGTACTGGCAAGTTGGCGTCTTGTTCTGGAACACCACGTCGAGCTTTGCTCGGTAGTGCTTGTGTTTGTAGGGGCCACCCACCAGGTTGACCACCTGGTTGCCTTCGATGGCGCTGGTGCGCGGAAACACGGAGTAAGGGCCGATGCCGGTGAGGTCCTCCATGTCGAAGGCCAGAATCTCGCCATCGCGGTTGACGGCGATACGCGCCTTGATGTGGTGGTGACGCGCATGGATGTCGCTGGTGAAACTCTCCAGCCGGTCGGCCACGAACTTCACCGGGCGACTCAGCAGGATCGAGAGCGCCACGGTGGCGAAGTCGTCGGGGTAGGCGTGCACCTTGATGCCAAACGAGCCACCCACGTCTTTGCAAACCACGCGGATGGCGCTGGCCGGCAGATCGAACTGGCGGCCGTAGAGGTCCTGCATCATGTGCGGGGCTTGGCAGGAGTGGTGAACGGTGAGGCGACGGTCGGCCGGGCTCCAGTGGGCGATCTGCGCGCGGGGCTCCAGCGTCACGCCAGTGTGGCGGCCAAATTCGAACTCGATTGCTGCCACCACCTCGGCGCGCTCAAAGGTTTCGTCTACCTGGCCAACGTCCAGCGTGCGGGTGAAGCACAGGTTGTCACCCAGCTCGGGATGGATCAGCGGCGTGGACGGGTCCAGCGCTGTCAGCATGTTGGTGGCGGCGGGAAGTTCTTCCCAGTCCACCTGCACATAGGCCAGCGCATCTTCGGCCTCGGCTCGGGTCTCGGCCACCACGGCCACCACCGGCTCACCCTGCCAGCAGGCGCGCTCCAGCGCCAGCGGGTATTGCGGTGCCGATTTCATACCCGCCAAGTGGCCCAGCGTGGCCACCCAGGGCTTGCACACCTTGGCCAGGTCTTGCCCGTCGGCCACCAGCAACACACCCGGCATGGCGCGAGCAAATTCGGCATTGATTGAGTTGATGCGCATGTGCGCCACCGGGTTGCGCCAGAAGACGACATGGGCCATGCGTGGCAGCTCGATGTCGTCCAGGTACTGGCCCAGGCCCTGGGTCAGGCGTTCAATGCCGCCGCGCGGCACCGATGCACCGATGTAACGCTGGTCGTCGATGACCGGGGTCAGTGGCTTGCTGTGGTCCACGCCGGGTTCCAAGTTGACAGTATCGCGCTTCATGCTGTGATCTCGTTGCGTTGTTGCAGCACATCACAGATCGCGTCCACGATGGCCTGGTAGCCGGTGCAGCGGCAGTAATTGCCCGAGATCCAGTCGCGCACCTCGGTGCGGTTGGCGTCTGGCATCTGCTCCACCAGCTCCTTGGCCGCCATCAACATGCCCGAGGTGCAAAAGCCGCACTGCAGCGCGTTGCGCCGCACGAAAGCGGCCTGCAAATCTCGGATCACACCGGACTGGCTGGCGCCCTCAATGGTCAACACGCTGCCGCCATCGGCCTGCACAGCCAAGGTGAGGCAGCCACGCACGATTTGTCCGTTGAGCTCGACGGTGCAGGCACCGCACACACCGTGTTCGCAGCCGAGGTGGCTGCCCTTGAGGCCAAGGTCATCTCGCAAAAAATCCACCAGGTGGGTGCGCGGCTGAACGCTGCACTGGTGCGACTTGCCATTGACGGTAACTTTGATGGGGTACAGGTCTGCCATGGGTATTCCTTTTGGGTTCAAGCGTGGGTGGCAACAGGCAGCATGCGCTGCAGCAACACACCAGCCAGATGGCGCTTGGTCTCCGGTGTGTTGGTCAGGTCGGGCAGCGGATCGATCTCGCTGCGCAGGCTCTCCACGGCCTGGGCCACAGCGGCCGTGTCCAGCGCCTGACCTTCCAGCAGCTGCTCGGTCTTTCGGGCGCGCACCGGCGTGGCGTCCACGCCGAGCAAGACAATACGGATGCCGCGCAGTGCATTGCCAATGCGCCGAGCTGTGGCCGCCATGCCGACGATGGCGTAGTCGCCGTGGCGGCGCGCCAATTCGCTGAAGCCGAACCAGTGGTCGGCGTTCGCCAGGGGAATCTCGCAGGCGGTCAGCAGTTCGTCATCTTGCAAAGCGGTGCTGTAGAGGCCTGTGAAGAAGTCGTCGGCTGCGATGCGGCGTTCGCCTTTGGGTCCACGTGCGACCACGCTACCGCCCAACGCCAGCAGGCAGGTGGGCCACTCAGCCGCCGGGTCGGCATAAGCAATAGAGCCGCCCCAGGTGCCGCTGTTGCGGATGGCCCGGTGGGCGATGTGGGGCGCAGCAGCCTTGAGAAGTGGTGCATGGCGCGCCACCAAAGGGCTGAACTCAATGGCGGTGTGTGTCACCAGCGCGCCAATGCGCAACACACTGCCCTGCACACTGATGCCACGCAAGGATTCGATGCCGTTGATGTCGATCACCAGCTGCGGCTCGGACAGGCGCATGTTCAGGGTGGCCATCAGCGTCTGGCCCCCGGCCAGCAGGCGGGCATCGTCGCCGTGCTCTTGCATCAGCGCGAGCACCTGGTCGATGGAGGACGGTTTGACATAGTCGAAGGCAGCAGCTTTCATAGAGTGGTTCTCACGAAGTCAACAAAGAGGCGATCCAAACGCCGAAGCTGGTGGATATCGCACCTAGCACGAACCACAGCACGCGCACGCTTTCTCCGCCCACGCCCGACGAAATAGCAGGTGCGGCCCGCGTCGCGGGGGCGCGCGAAACATCAGCGACAGCGACAGGAACACGCTCGGTTTCGACCGGCAGTGGTCCTGGCGCGACGTCTGTCGTCGGCACACCCACCATCTGCGCGTTGAATGCGGTGAAAAACTGGTCGGCCATTTGTTTGGAGGCGGCGTCGATCATGCGGCCCCCCACCTGGCCCAGCTTGCCACCGATCGAGGCTTGTGCGGTGTAGCGCAAGCGGGTGCCGTCGGCCTCGTCGGTTAGCTCCACGTTGGAGTGTCCCTTGGCCATGCCCGCAGCGCCGCCGGAGCCTTGAAAGCGCAGCACACAGCCCTCGTTGGGCCGTATGTCTTCCATCCGCACGTGGCCCACGAAGCGTGCCCGCACAGGGCCCATTTTCAAGGCCACACGAGCCGTGCGCTCGGTCGGGCTGGTGGACTCCATGCTCTCGCAGCCGGGAATGCAGCGCGTCAGGATCTCGGTGTCGTTGAGCCCTGCCCAGACCTTTTCGCGCGGTGCGCCGATCAGGATGTCTCCAGTCAATTCCATGCCTTGAATCCTCGGGTTTTCACGGGTGTTTTTGTTTACCAGTCGGTTAACAATGTTACGAATCATTGACCAATCGGTAAATAGCGTGCGCATCCAGACAAACCCTGATAAGGCGATGGAAGTCGAAGAAACGGCGCCGGAAGCACCAGTGCGCCGGCGCATGGGTGCGGTTGAGCGCGAGAGACATATCCTCGCCGGCGCGATTCAGTTTTTCGCGGTGCACGGTTTCAACGGCCAGCTGCGCGATCTGGCCAAGAGCATCGGCGTGACGCACGCCCTGCTTTATCACTACTTCCCCACCAAGCAGGCGTTGATCGACCGTGTCTACCTTGAGGTCTTCGAAGGCCGCTGGCGTGCCGAGTGGGATGCGCTGCTCGACGACGCCAAGATGGCTGTGGAAGACAAGTTGACCGCGTTCTACCTGGAGTACGTGACGATCACGTTGTCACAGGAATTCGTGCGCATTCTGGTGTTCTCGGGCCTGACCGACCACACCATCACCGACCGTTTCTTTGCTCTGTTGCGCGCACGGTTGTTCCCGCGTCTGATCCGCGAGACGCGTCGCTTTCGAGGACTGGTCAGCCGCGCCAAGCCCAGTGAGCGTGAAATGGAACTCCTCATGGGTCTGCACGGCGGATTTTTTTACACCAGCATGCGCCGTTGGATCTATGCGCAGGACGTGTACAGCGAAGTTGCCCACGAGGGATACGACGAACAGTTGGTGCGCGACCGCGTGCGCGCCTACCTGCACGCCAGCCGCGATTTGTTCGCAGACACCACCGGGAGCCCGCGCAAGCGCCCAGCCAAACGCTGACCCGCCCTTTTGATGAAGCTGGTGCGGGGGCACCGGCATTTTCCAACCGGCTGAACCCTCAGCCACCACAACCACCGAGGAGACAATATGAAACTCAAGAAAATAACCATTGCAGCCCTGGTCGCCATGGGCGCCGCCATCACGGCCGGATCCGCCATGGCGCAACAGCGCATCACGGTCAACATTGGCGCAAGCCACCCGACCACCAACATCTGGGCCTTCGCCATGAAGGAGGTGTTCCAGCCCGAGGTAGACCGCATCCTGAAGGAAGGCGGCGCCAAGTACGAGGTGCGCTGGCGAGAGAGCTACGGCGGCACGCTCTACAAATTCACCGACACGCGGGCGGCTGTTCGGGACGGGATCGTCGATGTGGGCATGGTGGGCACAGTGTGGGAGAACTCCGCCATGCCGCTGCAAAACGTCACCTACTTCACGCCGTTCGCCACCACCAACCACGAGCAACTGATCGAGATTTTCGACAAGCTCAACACCACGTTGCCTGCTCTTCGTGACAGCTGGACAGCTCAAAACATGGTGCCGCTGTCCTCGCTGATCACCGACAGCTACGACATCTACGCCACCTTCCCCGTGAAGGACATGGCCAGTCTGAAGAACAAGCGCATCAACGCGCCTGGCACATCGGCCAACTGGCTGCGCGATATCGGCGCTACCCCAGTGGACGGCGCGCTGACCACCTACTACACCAACATCCAGACCGGCGTGACCGACGGTGCCCTGTCGTTTGCCAGCGGCATCGGCCCGGCCCGCGTGTACGAGGTGGCGAAGAACCTCACCCGAATCGACATTGGCGCCATGTACTTCGGCAGCGTGGCGGTGAACAAAAAGGTGTTTGACGGCATGCCCAAGGAAGTGCAGGACGCCATGCTCAAGGCCGGCAAGGCCACCTCGCTGGCTCATGGCAAGCACGTCACCAAAACGGCCAACGCCGCGCTGGAAACCATGAAGGCCGCCGGGCTGCAGATCACCGATCTGCCCCAGGCCGAAAAAACCAGGTGGGTCAATGGTCTGCCCAATATCGTGGCGCCCTGGCTGCAAGGCACGGGCGACGCTGGTAAGCAGGTGCTCAAGGCTTATTTTGACGAGCTGCGCGCTCGCGGTGTGACGCCGCTGCGCGACTGGGATCTGCAGAACCGCTGAACGGCCACGAGCCATCTTGTCCACCCGTTGGCGTCTGGCGCTGCCGGGTGGTGTGTCTCTCCGCTTTTACAGGTGACCTGTGCCCGACCAACCCGATTTTGCCAGTGAAGCCTCTGCGGTGGCCGGCCTCACCAACCCGCTTCAGGGCGTGGCCAACGTGCTTGCTGCCATCGGCACAGTCTGGATTTTTCTCATGATGTTGCTGATCGTGGCCGATGTGTTGGGTCGCAACTTCTTTGACGCCCCCATCACCGGCGTGGCCGAATTCGCCGCCCGTTCGGTGGCCTCTATCGTTTTCCTGCAGCTGGCCGCCGCTGTTTGCTCTGGGCGCATGACCCGAAGCGACTTTCTCCTGCGCATCATTGGCAAGCGCTCGCCGGGCGCCGCCAAGGTGCTTGAGGTGTGCAATGTCGTGATCGGCGCCTTCCTCTTTTTTGCCCTGGCCTACATCGCGTGGCCCGAACTCCTTGAGGCCGTGAAAATTCGTGAGTATTTTGGTGTGCAAGGCGTCTTCACCGTGGTGACTTGGCCGTTCCGTGCGCTCATCGTGCTGGGTTCAGTGGCCGCAGCAACTGCCTACCTGGCCTGCATTCCCTCGCTGTTGCGTCAGCCAGCCGCCACTGGAGCAAACGCATGAGCGAGCTGGCCATAGGCGGGCTGCTGATCGGAGCCCTGGTATTTCTTGTCTTGTTTGGTCTTCATATTGCGGTCGCGCTGACTGCGGTCGGCTTCGCGGGTATCTGGCTCATCCGTGAAAACGTCCACATGGCCATGAACTTGCTTTACCTCTCGGCGTACAACGGCGTGGCCGACTACATCTTCGCCACCATCCCGCTGTTTGTTTTGATGGGCTTGCTGGTTTCGATCTCGAATGTCGGCAAGGACACCTTCGATGTCGCTGAGACCCTGCTTCGGCGCGTGCGCGGCGGTCTGGGTGTCGCCACAGTAGCCGCCAACACCGTGTTTGCTGCGGTCACCGGTGTGTCCATCGCTTCGGCGGCGGTCTTTACCCGCGTGGCAGTGCCCGAGATGGTGAGCCATGGATACCGCGCCAGCTTCTCGGCCGGCACGGTGGCCGGCAGTTCGGTGTTGGGCATGATGATTCCGCCCAGCCTGCTGCTCATCATTTACGGTGTGCTGGCCGAGCAGTCGATTGGTACCTTGTTCATCGCCGGCATCATCCCTGGCTTCGTGATGGCAGCCGCCTTCGCTGCCATGATCATGCTGATGGCGCGGTTCACGCCCGGCTTGGTGTTCGACCTGAAGCGTCAGGCCGAAGCGGCGGCCGAACGCAGCACTGCCCGCCTGTTGTCCACCGGCGAGATGCTCGGCAAGCTGGTGCCCATTGCTGCGCTGGTGGCCCTGGTGCTGGGCGGTCTGTATTCCGGCTTCTTCACACCCACCGAGGCCGGTGGGGTAGGCGCTTTCGGCGCCTTCGTCATCGCCATCCTGCGGCGCAAGCTTGGTGGCGGCAACCTGTGGCGCGTGCTCACCGAAACAGGCTCCGTGTCGGTTGGCATTCTGATCTTGCTGGTGGCTGCCGGCTTCTACAGCCGCATGCTGTCGGTGGCTGGTGTGCCCATGGGCATCAGCGACTTGGTGCAAGACTCAGGACTCGGCGCCTATGGTTTCCTGTTTCTCTATGTCGTGATGCTGCTGTTGCTGGGCATGATCCTGGACTCCAGCTCTATTTTGTTGATCATGACCCCGATGGCAGTCCCGATTGCCGCAGGACTCGATTTCAACCTGATCCACTTCGGCATCATCACCGTCATCGCGGTGGAGATCGGTTTGCTCACGCCGCCATTTGGCATCTCGGTGTTCACGGTCAAATCCACCCTGAACGACCCCAATGTGTCGGTGGAGAGCATCTTTGCCGGCACGCTGCCGTATGTCGCGGTGATGCTGGTTGTTCTGCTGCTGATTGCGGTTTTTCCGGTCATGGTGCTGGCGCTGATATAGGCGCCTTGTGCGCACAGTGGCAGCGATGCATCTGGCCTTACCCCGGCGTGTCTGAACCGCCCTGCGTACAAAACGGCACTTCAAAGATGTGGATGACAGCGCGTGAACTCAGCTGCAGGCCGAACGCAACTCAAAACTTCACAGATCTGTTTGCACCGGTATCGGCACTTGGGATGGCCGGCCTGTGGACCTGGCCTTGCGCGTTCGGTGGCTGGTGATTCCTGCAGCGTCGCTGTCCTACAGCAAGACGTCGCGGGGCCGTACGTGCCGCACGATACAGACCCCCTACGATGACATTGTTTTTTCACAAGAAAACTCCTCATGAACACCGTTATTTACATGGTCGGCTTGTTGACGGTGATCGGACTTACGCTGGGCTTTTTTAGGCCTGCGTCGGCACGGCGCGGCGGTTTAGCGAGACGCTGAGGCGACGGCCCGCAGCCAGCGGCGATGATGGTGTTGCAACCTGCATCCTCATCGGCTGTCAAATTGTTCTTAAACGCCACCCTGCGCACCCGTTGTGCGCCCCCAGCGTCCTCTTGGCTATGGGTCGTTGGTATCGAAATTTCACCCCATTCAACAAGGAAAAATATGAAAAAAATACTGATGGTTTTGACTTCACATGACCAGCTTGGTGACACCGGTGCCAAAACCGGTTTCTGGTTGGAAGAATTCGCCGCGCCCTACTACGCATTCAAGGACGCGGGCGCTGCCATCACCCTGGCGTCTCCACTGGGTGGCCAGCCGCCGCTGGATCCCAAGAGCGATGATGCAGATTCCCAAACCGAGGCCACCGTGCGTTTCAAGGCCGATACCGCCGCCCAGGCCGTGCTGGCCAGCACACACAAGCTGAAAGAAGTCTCGGCAGACGACTTTGACGCCGTGTTTTACCCCGGTGGCCACGGTCCCCTGTGGGACCTGGCCGAAGACGCAACCTCGATTGCCCTGATCGAAGCCCTGCTGCAAGCCGGCAAGCCTGTAGCCGCCGTGTGCCATGCGCCTGCGGTGCTGCGTCACTCCAAAACCAGCGAGGGTGTGTCAGTGGTGAAAGGCAAGAACGTGACCGGTTTCACCAACACCGAGGAAGAGGCCGCCGGGCTGACCCAAGTCGTGCCGTTTCTGGTGGAAGACATGCTGACGCAAAACGGTGGCGTGTATTCCAAGGCAGCCGACTGGCATCCCCATGTGGTGACCGATGGGCTGCTGATCACCGGTCAGAACCCAGCGTCTTCCGAGCTGGCGGCACAAGCACTGCTTAAAGCACTGGCTTGAGGCAGCAAGCTCGCAGTTTCTGCTGGCCGCCAAGACGCCCGGGCTCGCCCAGTCGAGCGGCTGGGCGCCCCGCTCTCGCTGCACAAGATGTCGCAGGGTGTCTGCTCTGAGGCAACACCCGTGCTTGGTAGCTGAGAGAACAGGCCACCGTTGTACCGCGATGGCGTGTGGGTAGCGGCAACGGGGCGTGTTGTTAGGCGTCGATGCCGGCGTTGAGCTCAGAACCGGTAGCTAAGCCCCGCGCTCACCAACCCCATGCTGCGCCGCACAGTCAGTGGGCTGTCAGCGGCTTCGCTGCCCAAGCGATAGACCCCCAGGCGCACAGTGGAAATCCACTGGGGGGTGATGCTGTAGGCCCAGACCGCGCTGACGCCGTAGCGGCGGATGCCCGCGGCGGCGCTGTAGGCGGCCAGACCCGATCGGGCCGCTTGCGGCGCCGAGATACCGAAGAAACCTTGCATCACCTCGGTGTCGGCCCAGTCGAGGGTGGCGTCCAAGCGCAGCGAACTGCTGCGGTTGATGCTGAGCGCATAGCCTGCGTTCAGCCGCACCGTGGTGCCGGTCACGTTGCCGCCCACGCCTTGATCAAGCGTGGCGCTGAGCGAGAGCGGCTTGGCGTTCCAGCGCACGAAGGCCCCGACATCGGCGCCGGCGTCTATGTTGCCCAGGCCACGAAGGCGCGCATCGTCCGACTCGTCGCGGCCAAACCGGTAGGTCAACGCTGGGCCGAACTCCAGATTTGCCAGGTTGGAAAGGTTGTAGCCCACACCGCTCAAGGTGCCAGCAAAAAAGCGGCCGCTGCGGTAGGCGATGAGGGGCACCGCACGGGTGTCGAACCGGTCGGACCCTTCGTAGGTTGGCACGCGCGCCACGGCAGCGCCAACAGCAAGGCTGTAGGGGGAGAAGGTACCTGCGTTGGCGCCCGGCTCGGTGGCGGTTTGCGCCTGGGCCGAGCTGGCGGCTGCCCACCCACCAGCCGCCAGCAGGGCGCCCAACATGCATTGGAAAACCATTGCTGGGCGCGGGGCGGCGAGGGTGATGGGCTGTGTCATGGCGGTGGGCTGGTGAAGGGGTGTGAGTCGGGCAGACGGCTTTTGGCCTCAGTTTACTTAAGATCGAAGCGCGCCCATGTGGTTGACCGTGCCCCAGAAAAAGACAACCGGTTGAACGAAAGGTTCCCGCCAACGTACCGCCGGCAGCGTCCCCGTCGGGCTGTTGGCGCGGCAATTTCTCTGGCGCTCGCGGGGCATCGTTGGCGGGCCATGTAAGGTGAGGGTCTTTGCGGCACAACAGCCTGTATCCCTCCAACCACTCAGCCCACCATGACCTTCCCTGTTCGCTCCTTCGCCACCCACGCCGCCACCGACAGGCTGGGTTTGTTTCACTTTGTGCGACGTGCCCCGCGCGCCAACGATGTGGTGATCGACATCCTTTACTGTGGCGTCTGCCACACCGACATTCACCACTCACGCAACGACTGGGGCCGTGCCAACTACCCGATGGTACCGGGCCACGAAATCGTGGGCCGGGTGATGGAGGTAGGCACTGAAGTGAGCCGTTTCCAGCCGGGCCAGCTGGTGGGCGTGGGCTGCATGTTGGATTCTTGCCAAACCTGCGCCAATTGCCGCCGGGGCTGGGAGCAGTACTGCGACACCGGCTCGACCTTCACCTACAACGGCGTGGACCGGCACGACGCCAGCCCCACCTTCGGCGGTTACGCAGAAAAGATCGTGGTGTCGCAAGACTTCGTGCTGCGCATCCCCGACGGGCTTGACCCAGCCGCTGCCGCGCCGCTGCTGTGTGCCGGCATCACCAGCTACTCGCCACTGAAACAGGCCAAAGTGGGACCAGGCAGCCGGGTTGCGGTGGTGGGCCTCGGGGGTCTGGGCCACATGGCGCTGAAGCTGGCCAAGGCGATGGGCGCCGAGGTCACGCTGTTCACCCGCTCTCCCGGCAAAGAGGCCGATGCCCGCCGGCTGGGGGCCGACCACATCGTGCTGTCCACCGACGCCGCGCAGATGGCGGCGGTGGTGAGCCGCTTCGATCTGATTGTGGACACCGTGCCCTACGTACACGACCTCAACCCGTATGTGCCGAGTCTGGCCACCGGCGGTGCGCTGGTACTGGTGGGCTACCTCGGTCCGCTGGACGAGCCCGCCTTGCTCACCGGGCCGCTGGTGCTGAAGGGCAAATCGGTTTCGGGCTCGTTGATTGGTGGCATCGCCGACACGCAAGAGATGCTCGATTTTTGTGGCCGTCACGGCTTCGGTGCCGACATCGAGATCATCCCGATTCAGGCCATCAACGAGGCCTACGAGCGTGTGCTCGGCAGCGATGTGAAATACCGCTTCGTGATCGACATGGCGTCGCTGAAAAGCCCCGCCTAAAACGCCGCCTTACCAGCCGCCGGGCTGGGCGGCCACCTGGTCTCAAGCGCTGAACAGCTGCTGGTACAGCGCTTCGAGCTGGCGCCTGTCGTCGGGTTGACTGAGCGCCGCCACGCCGCGCGCTTCCGTCCTGTGCGCTTGCAAGCGCGCCTCCAGCGCCACCGGCGTCCGGTTGTTGCGGGCAAGCAGGACCAGCATCTTCTGCAGGCGAATGCCCACTTCCAGCATGCTGACACTGACACTGACACTGACACTGACACTGACACTGACACTGAAGCTGGCTCGGGCGATCAAGGAAAAACCGTCTGTCGCCACGGTGCGGATGGCGAACTCGGGCAACGTCAGGCGGCCGAACTCGATGCCGGCCGGTTCGGCCTTGAGGTCGGGGTCGGGGTCGGGGTCGTGTTTTCTGGATGCTTTGGCCTCGGTCTCTTGGGGGGCTGTCGCGCGGTCTGCCGCCACCACCAGCTTGGTCAGCGCAGATATCACCACGGTGGTGTTACCGGGCTCGTCGACAGCGGGTGAGAGCGCCCGTAGCGCCACCTCGCTGAGCACGGTAAGGCCGACGTGCGGGGTCAGGTCGGGGCTGCGTGTGGCATCCAGCACAAAGCAGTCGCGAATGGCACCGGCATGTGGCGCGGGGCGCCCTTGTTGCGCTCGATGTTGGCGATGTCTTTCGAGCGCTTGCGTGCGCAGGCGGTGACCAGCACGGTGTCGGGGCCGACGAAGCTGCGCGGGCGAACGTGCAGATGCAGCGTGCAGTCTGCCTCGCTGGCCGCGTGCTGCAGGCCGCTCAGGTGGAGGCGGCAGAGGTGGCCGGTGTCTCGCGCTTGGATCGCGGTGCCAGCGGATGTGTGGGGGGCGGTGCACCAGCGCCCTGGTGTGGACGTATGAGGTACTGCATAAAGGTGTCGCCGCAGACCCGCTCGGTGCGCGCGAGGGTGCCAAGCCTGATCGCCGTGGAAAAGCGTTGGTGGGAGGCCACCTCGCCCGAGGCTCCAGTCAGTACCCGCTAAAATTGTGTGTGTACGCAGTCCCGGAGGCTTGGGTGAGCGGTTTAAACCAGCAGTCTTGAAAACTGCCGACCCGCAAGGGTCCGTGAGTTCGAATCTCACAGCCTCCGCCAGTACATCAATGAATACAGGGCCTAGCGCCAAGTTTTTCATTTTTCTGATCACCATTCCCATCAATACAGCAGATGCTTGGATTTCCGAAGCGTCGGCTCCAATATGCGCCGGTATCGCGCCGATTGATGATCTAGGCAGCCGCGTTACCACCACAACCAGACACGGTATTGAGAGCGTCCTGTACTGGCCACAGTGCTACTGCTACTGGTCCGGCGCTCCCGCATTGGCGCGGTAAATGCTTCGCCCTTGCTCTTGCTCTCGCGCTCAAGGGAGTCCCCCTTTGCGGGGGAACTGATGGGCACACAGGGCGCACCACGGTGTACCCAACAAGTGCGACTCCGGGGTGGGTGGAGGGGGGAGCGACACCTAGGCGGTTGCAGCAGATCAAATGCGCAGCTCGGGGGTATTGAAATACCGAGAATTTCATCGCCCCCGATGATCTGCACGGGCCCAAGCCGAAGCAGCTGCCCACGGGTTCATTGGACCCCCCGCAGTCAGGCGGTCATCAAAAGGCGTACGTCAGGCCAGGTGCCACACGGAGCGTCATGGATGTCTGCCAAAGCCACAAAGGTGCACCACTTAAAACCCGATATCAGCCCTTTTCCTCTGTTACCAAATGTTCGTGGTCTGACAGATCCATGATGTCCTCGTCGCTCTTCTTCCAGTCTGCCCGCTCCTCGTCGCTCGCGCGCGGCGAGAACCAGCCAGTAACCGCGTACAGCATGCCGATCACTGGTGCTGTCCAGCAGGCAAACGCCAGCGGGATGTAAAGCAGGTTCACCAGCTGTCCGTCCATGATCCCCAGGCCCAGCGCGCTGATGACGAAGGCGCCGCCTGCATTCCACGGAATCAGCGGGCTCATCAGTGTGCCGCCTTCCTCAATCCCTCGGCTCAGGTTGAGCGTGGAGTAATCCATACCGCGGTACAGCGGCGCGTACATGCGTCCAGGCAGCGCAACCGCAATGAAGGGGTCGCCCGCCACGAGGTTGGTCGCAAACGAGGTACCGATGGCCGAAACCTGGACAGCGGCGAAACCCTTGGTGCGGGAAATGATGCTCAGGATGATCGCCTCCAGGCAACCGGTGCGCTCCAGCGCGCCCCCAAATCCCAACGCGATGAGCATCAGAGAAATGGTCCACATCATCGACTGGATACCGCCGGCATTGAGCAGCTCGTCGATCTCTGCCACGCCAGTGTCAATGGCGAACCCCGACTGTGCAAAGACGAACACATCGTGCAGGCCCGCGCCTTGGTAAAAAATGGCGATCAGCGCGCCTGCCACCACGCCAGAAAACAACGCGGGTAGCGGTGCGACGCGTCTGAGTGCCATCGTCACCACCAGCAGCGCTGGCAGCAGCGGAATCCAGCTGATCTGAAAGCGTGTGGACAGACCTGCCGTGATGGCTTCGATCGCGCCGAAAGAGGTCTCCACTGGTTCGATCACGAGGAAGCCCATCACCAGGTAGATGGTCAGTGCGATCAGCATGGCCGGTACCGTCGTTGCCATCATGTTTTTGATGTGGTCAAAAACGTTGACGCCGGTGACGGCAGAGGCGAGGTTTGTGGTGTCCGAAAGCGGCGAGATTTTGTCGCCAAAGAACGATCCCGAGACAACGGCCCCGGCGGTCCAGTAGACCGGAATGCCGAAGCCGGCACCAATGCCCATCAGCGCCAGCCCGACGGTGCCCACGGTGCCCCAGCTTGTGCCGAGTGACAGCGAAACCACCGCGCACAGCACCATTGCCGCAGCCAGAAAGATCGATGGGTTCAGCAGCGTGAGCCCGTAATAGATCAGCGTGGGCACGGTGCCCGAGGCGATCCACACGCCAATGATCATGCCCACCACGATCAGCACCGCAATTGACGGCAACGCGACATGGATCACATGAAACACCCCCTCGCGGATGTCGGGCCATTTCTGGCCCCTTATGACGCCCAGCACCGCCGTGATCGCCAGGCCAATCGCCAGCGGGATGTGCGGCGTGAAATCCTTGTAATAAAAGAGCTGTACCGCCAGCACGCCCAGGGTCAGAAGCACCGGCAGCAGGGCCAGGGGCAACGATGGCAGGGTCCGCGAGGTAGCAGGTAGGGCTTCGGTCATTTCGCCTGGTCCTGGGTTGTCACGCCATGCGCCCCAGTGCCCAGTGGCCTGCTGCGGCAGCTGCCGCCGTCACCGCTGTGCCCCATGCGACATCGGCCAGGACCAGCCGCCATGGCCAGTCCCGCAGCGTTGCCATATTGGTTAGGTCGTACGTGGCGTAGGCAAAGAAGCCAAACAAGGCACCAGCGAGTATCGTGCGCCCCAGTGTGATGTCTGTTGAAGTGGCCAGTACCCCGGTCAAGGCTGCAGGGGCCACAGCAAACAGCATCACACCAACCGGGTACAGCAAATAGAAAATAACAGCGGCCACCAGATTGGGTGGGTCTGCCATCAGATGACCGATGGCCTCGCGGTAGAACGACTTCGCGATGAATAAGAGCCAAGCGATATCCAGTGCCAGCACCACCACGGTAGCGGCGCCATAAGCGGCTAGGTAGTTGAGCATCATGATTTCAATTTCCTTGGTTTCATTGATCTTTGGGCCGCCGTCTGCCGGGAAAAAAAGCATTCGTGCGGGCTGTGTATTCGCGGTAGCCGGGGCGCCGGTCTGCCATGTCTTTTTCTTGCAACGCCACGCCAGAGACCTTGAGCAACAAAACCGTCATCAGCAGCGGTGAGACGATGGTCCACCACGCGTCTGCCGACAGCGCCAACAGATAAAAGCCCCACCACACACAGAACTCACCAAAGTAATTGGGGTGGCGAGAGTTGCGCCACAAGCCACTGTCCATGACCTTTCCTTTGTTGTCACTTGCATCCAAGAACCGGGCCAGTTGCCAGTCCGCCACGGCCTCGTACAAGGCACCGCCCACAACAACGCATGCGCCCAATGTGTCTATCCAGTTCCAAGGCCGCAGGTTTGTAACGGCACCGTACAAGGGCAGCGAAACGATCCACGCCAGCACAGCCTGCAAAGCGAACACCGTCACCAGACTTTTCCACCGAAAGTACGGCTCGTTGCGGGCGCGGATGGCTTTGTAGCGACCGTCCTCGGGTTGGTTCCAGTGGCGCCACGTGATGTGAACAGACAACCGGACGGCCCACAGCGAAAGCAATGCGATCACAACAGCTGTGCGAGGCCCCATCTGTGGCACTGTCAAGGCGTAACTCAACCCCCCAGTCAGGATAAGCAGCGGCCAGAAGCTGTCGATAATGCTGACGTTGTCTTTACGCAGGCTTAGAGCCCACGCAAAGACCGTCAGCGGGGCCATCCAAAACAGAGCTTGCAAGGCGATCATAAGATCCAACTTTCTCGGTGGTTGCTTACCTGGGCATCAGCACCGTATCGATGGCGTGGATGACGCCGTTGTCAGCCGCCACATCGGCAGCAACCACCTTGGACATGTTCACCATCACACCGCCTCTTGTGGAGAGGGTGAGCTGATCGCCTTGCACCGTTTTCACCATGCCAGCTTTGATGTCGGCGGCCATGATCTTGCCCGAGACCACGTGGTAGGTCAGGACCGCTTGCAGCTGGGCTTTGTTCGCCAGCAGCTTGTCCAGATCGGCCTTTGGAATCTTCGCAAAAGCTTCGTCGGTGGGGGCAAAGACGGTGAAGGGTCCCGGGCCCTTGAGCGTGTCCACCAAGCCGGCTGCTTTGATCGCGGTCACCAGCGTGTTGAAATTGTTGGCATTGACGGCGGTATCAACGATGTCTGCTGCCTGGGCTGACAGTGATGCCATGGCCAGGACGGCTGTGGCGATAAAACTTTTTTTCATTGCATGCTTTCGGTTGAGTTGGGGGTGATTCCGATGCAAAGCTGCACCGGAATGTTTGAGGGAGTCAGGCTGGCGGCATCAGCACCGAATCAACCACGTGGATCACGCCGTTGGTGCACTCGATGTCGGTTTTGACGACGTTGACGCTGCCGTTGAGTTTCACGCCACCTTGCGTGCCAATCTTCAGGTCAGCGCCGTTAACCGTCGTGGCAGACTGCCCATCCATCTTCATCACGTCGGCAGCCATCACCTTGCCACTGACCACGTGGTAGGCGAGGATGGCTTTCAGCGTGGGCACGTCCTTGAGCAGGCTGTCCACCGTGCCAGCTGGTAGTTTGGCGAACGCCTCGTCGGTGGGTGCAAACACCGTGAAAGGCCCGGTGCCCTTCAGCGTGTCGACCAGGCCTGCCGCTGTCAAACCAGCAGCCAAGGTGTTGAAATTGCCGGCCGCAACGGCCGTGTCGATGATGTCGTGCATAAAAATTTCCTAAGTTTGTAGAGCGCTTAACGGGTTGTTTAGCGTGCTCTTGTGCAGATGAAAAACACCTACAGCGTTGCAGTTTGGGCCGCCGCACCGTGAAGCGTCTGTGCGGTGTTCAACATACCGGCGCATGGGGTTCGGTGGCCACGCCCATACCGGAGGCGGACCTCGCTCGTTCTCGCACGCACCGAGAAGACGACCAAAAGTGCCTCACCGCCACGCCACAGCCCGAGCCCTAAAATGGCAGGTTACCCACCGAACCCGAAAGCTCTGACATGAGTCTCCAATGCGGCATCGTGGGCCTGCCCAACGTCGGCAAGTCCACCCTTTTCAACGCGCTGACCAAGGCCGGCATCGCGGCCGAAAACTACCCCTTTTGCACCATCGAGCCCAACACCGGCGTGGTCGAGGTGCCCGACCTGCGGCTGGCGCAGCTGTCTGCCATCGTCGAGCCGGAGCGGGTTGTGCCAGCCATCGTGGAGTTTGTCGACATCGCCGGTCTGGTGGCGGGCGCGAGTACCGGCGAGGGGCTGGGCAACAAGTTTCTGGCCCACATCCGCGAGACCGACGCCATCGTCAACGTGGTGCGCTGCTTCGAAGACGACAACGTGATCCATGTGGCCAACAAGGTCGACCCGATCGCCGACATCGAGGTGATCCTGACCGAGCTGTGCCTGGCCGATCTGGCGGCGGTGGAAAAGGCGATTCACCGCGTGGGCAAGACAGCGCGCTCGGGCGACAAGGAGTCGGTCAAGCAGCTGGCCATTCTGGAGAAATGTTTGGTTGCGCTGAACGACACCCAGCCGGTGCGCACCATCGATTTCAGCAAAGACGAGCAGGCACAGCTCGCGCAGTTCTTTCTGATCACCGCCAAGCCTGCGATGTTTGTGGCCAATGTGGCCGAAGACGGTTTTGAGAACAACCCGTTTCTGGACCGGCTCAAGGCCTTCGCCGAGAAGCAAAACGCGCCGGTGGTCGCCATCTGCGCCAAGATCGAAGCCGAGCTCTCCGAGATGGAAGACGCCGACCGGCTGGAGTTTTTGAAGGAGCTGGGGCAAGACGAGCCCGGCCTGAACCGGCTGGTTCGCGCCGCCTACCAGCTGCTGGGCCTGCAGACCTACTTCACCGCCGGTGTGAAAGAGGTGCGCGCCTGGACCATCCACAAGGGCAACACCGGGCCGCAAGCGGCCGGCGTGATCCACACCGATTTCGAGAAGGGCTACATCCGCGCCCAAACCATCGGGTTTGACGACTTCATCACCTTCAAAGGCGAGCAGGGCGCCAAAGACGCCGGCAAGATGCGCGCCGAGGGCAAGGAATACGTGGTGAAGGATGGCGACGTGATGAACTTCCTGTTTTCCTCTTGAGCATGAACCGCATGGCAGGCGGCGAACCCCAGCGCGGGGCCCAGCCCGAGCCGCAGCGCCTGGCCAAGCGCCTCGCGGCCCAGCTGCCCTGCTCGCGCAGCGATGCCGAGCGCTTTATTGCCGGTGGCTGGGTGCGGGTGGACGGCACCGTTGTCGAGCAGCCGATGGCGCGCGTGAGCGACGCCCAGCAGGTCACGCTCGATGCCAAAGCCACGCTCGAAGACCTGGCCTCGGCCACGCTGATCTGGCACAAGCCGGCCGGACCGGCGCTGCCCGAGGTGCCGCCCTTGCCCGACGCGCTGGCGGCCCAGTGGTTTGCGCCGGCCAGCCGGTTCAAAGGTGACCGCTCTGGTATTCGCCCGCTGAAGGTGCATCTCCACAACCTGTTGCCCGCTGCGCCGCTGGCGCCGCTGGCCAGCGGCCTGATGGTGTTCACCCAAAACCCAGGCGTGGCGCGCAAGCTCGACGACCGTGTGGCGCCGATTGAGCACGAGTGGCTGGTTGAGGTGGCAGACAACGCGGCGCTGGACCACGACGCCCGACGCGAAGCAACTCTGCAGTCGCTGGGCCAGGCGCTGTTCTTCGAGGGCTGGACGCTGAACAAGGCGCGCGCCAGCTGGCAGAGCGAGCGCCGTCTGCGGCTGGCGATCAAGGGCAATTTGCCCGGACAGGTGGCGCATCTGTGTGAGCGCGCCGGCGTCAAACCCACCAGCGTGCAGCGCCTGCGGATGGGGCGTATCGGGCTGGCGGGCCTGGCCGCTGGCCAGTGGCGCTACCTGATGCCTTACGAGCGTTTCTGATCGGGGGCAGTGGCTGCCGCACGCCGCGCCGCCCACACGCTCAAGGCCATCGCCAGCCCCATCAGCACCAGACCCACCTCGTGCAGGCGCAGCATCTGGCCCCGCGCAATCATCATGCCGCCCAGCGCAGAGCCCAACGCCTGGCCGGCGTACAGCGCTGAGGTGTTGAGTGCCACGGTGGCGCTGGCCAGCTCCGGCGCGTGCTGCACCAGACGCGCCTGTTGCGCCGAGTTGCCGGCGAAACACCCGATCGCCCAGGGGATCAGCACCAGCGCTTGCTGCCACAGACCGAGCCGTCCCAGTGGCCACAGCAGCAGCGACAGCGCGATGGCGCCCAACAAAAACAGCACGGCGCGCGCCGCGCCGATCTGGTCGATATAACGCGACAACACCAGGTTGCCCAGCAAGCCAAAGGCGCCGAACCACAGAAACACAAGCGACAGCGTGCCGCCGCCCATGCCCAGCGTCTGCACAAAGTAGGGCGCGAAATACGAGAACAGCACAAACTGCGCAAACGACATCAGCAGCGTCACGCCCACCGCCATCATCAGCGCCGCCGAGCCCAGCGTGGCGCACCAGGATTTGCGCGACAGCGCGGCCGGTCGGATGCCGTTGGGCATAGCGCGCCAGACCCAGAGCGCGCTCGCCAGCGACATCACCACCACCAGCGCAAACGCCCACCGCCAGCCCACACCGCTGCCGATCCAGGCCGAGAGCGGCAGGCCCACGACCGATGCCACCGACCAACCCAGAAACACAAAAGTGACCGCCCGCCCGCGCTGCGCCGGTGGCACCAGCAGGCCCACGCTGGCTGCGGCCTGCGGGGTGAAGATGGCGGGCGCAATCACCGCCAGCACGCGCAGCGGCAGCAGGGCCGCGTAGTTTGGCGCCAGCGCGCAGATACCCATGAGCAGCGCGTACCAGAGCAGCGAAAGCGTGAGCAACCGGCGCCGGTCCCAGCCGGCGACGACGCTCGCAAACAGCGGCGCGCCCAGGCCCATGAGGATGGCGGCTGCGGTGATCAGCTGGCCAGCCTGCGGGATCGAGATGCCGAGCGAGGCGCTGATGTCGTTCAGCGTGCCAGGCACCACCATCACCCCAGTGCCGATCACAAAGTTGCCCGCCATCAGCGCCCAAAGGGCACGGGGAAGGGGCGCGCCGGCGGCGACGTGGGGCAGGGCAGGGGCGTGATTCAAGGCGGGGGCGTGTGGCTGGCGGGGCCGGTCAGTATCGCCAGTTGGCTCAGCTGGTCACAGTCCCCCGGGGAACACCCAGAGCAGGCCGGTGGTCACAGTGAGGTAGCGTGCAAACTTGCCGATCGCCATGTAAAGCACGCAGGGCCAAAACGGCAGATTGAGCCAACCCGCCACCGCGCACAGCGGATCGCCCACGCCCGGCAGCCAGCTCAGCAGGCAGGCTTTGGGGCCAAAGCGCTTCAGCCAGCGCAGCGCGCGCGGGTGGCGCGGCGCAGTCGGATGGTCGGTTGGCTTGTGGCGCACCTTGTCCACCGCGCGGTGCGCTGCCAGACCCATGGCCCAGGAGACGGCGCCGCCCAGGGTGTTGCCGGTGGTGGCCACCGCCATCACCGGCCAGAACAGCTCGGGGCTGATTTTGAGCAGGCCGAACACCACCGCTTCCGAGCCCAGGGGAAGCAGCGTGGCGGAAAAAAAAGAGACCACAAACACCGTACTCAGACCCAGTTCGGGCATGGCCAGCGCGTGCATCAGCGGAGTGAGCCAGTCGGGCATGGGGCAGATGGGGTTGCGGGAAATGGGAGCGTGAGCATATCGCCTGCTAAAAAAAGAGGCAGATACAATCACCCTCCCCTTCCAAAACGCACCCGCCCCACCGGGTGTCGCACGGCTTTTTTGCCCAGCTCAGAGTCTTCTACCACCATGCAACTGGGTCCATACACCCTGTCCAACGCCCTGTTCGTCGCCCCGATGGCGGGCGTGACCGATCGGCCGTTTCGCAAGCTGTGCAAGCGGCTGGGCGCGGGCTATGCGGTGAGCGAGATGGTGACCTCGCGCCCCGACCTGCAGAGCAGCCTGAAGACCTCGCGCCGCGCCGACCACAGCGGTGAGCCGGGGCCGATCTCGGTGCAGATCGCCGGTACCGACGCGCAAATGATGGCCGACGCCGCGCGCTACAACATCGACCGGGGCGCGCAAATCATCGACATCAACATGGGCTGCCCGGCCAAGAAGGTGTGCAACAAATGGGCTGGCTCGGCGCTGATGCAGGACGAAGCGCTGGCGATTGAGATTGTTGAAGCCGTGGTGGCCGCTTGTGTGCCGCACGGCGTACCCGTTACGCTGAAGATGCGCACTGGCTGGTGTGCCGAGGTGCGTAACGCGTGCGTGCTGGCGCTGGCGGCCGAGTCGGCCGGGGTGCAGATGCTGACCGTGCACGGCCGCACCCGTGAGCAGGGCTACAAAGGCTTTGCCGAGCACGACACCGTGGCTCAGATTAAGCGCCGGGTGAAGATTCCGGTGGTGGCCAATGGTGACATCAGCAGCCCCGAGGTGGCGCGCGAGGTGCTTGCGCGCACCGGCGCCAATGCCATCATGATCGGCCGCGCGGCCCAGGGCCGGCCCTGGATTTTTCGCGAGATCGCCCATTTTCTGGCCACCGGCGAACACCTGCCGCCGCCCGCCATGCCCGAGGTCAAGTCCTGGCTGCTGGACCACCTGGAAGACCACTACGCTTTGTACGGCGAGTTCACCGGCGTGCGCAGCGCGCGCAAGCACCTGGGCTGGTATGCGCAGGCTCTGCCTCTGGCCGCTGGCGAGGCCGCTGTGTTTCGCAGCCGCATCAACACGCTGACCACCGCGCAAGCGCAACTCGACTGCGTGCGCGACAGCCTGGACACCTGGTCTGCTGCCGAGCCGCTTGACACCTTGCTCACCGAACACTGGAAACTGGCCGCATGAGCGCAGCACCGCACCGCACCGCCGTGCGCCGCAAGAAGATGTCTTTATGAGCAAGCCCCAGCACAACCTGCACGACTGCGTGCGCGCCAGCCTGGAGGTCTACTTTGAAGACCTCGACGGCACCGAGCCGGCCGGCTTGCACGAGATGCTGGTCAAGGCGGTTGAAAAACCCTTGCTTGAATTGGTCATGCAGCAGTCCCAGAACAACCAGTCGCGTGCGGCGCAGTGGCTGGGCCTGAACCGCAACACGCTGCGCAAGAAGCTGGTCGAGCACAAGCTGATCGAATAAGCGCCCGCCCCGGTGCCCAGGCACTGCTTCCTCCCAATCGAATCCCACACCATGCGCGCCCTCCTATCCGTTTCCGACAAAACCGGTATCGTCGAACTCGCCCGCAGCCTGCACGCCTTGAGCGTCTCGCTGATCTCCACCGGCGGCACCGCGAAGCTGCTGGCTGAGCAGGGCCTGCCCGTGATCGAGGTGGCCGAGCTGACCGGATTCCCGGAAATGCTGGACGGCCGGGTCAAGACGTTGCACCCCAAGGTACACGGCGGTCTGCTGGCGCGGCGCGACCTGCCCGAGCACATGGCAGCGCTGCAGGCCCACGGCATTGCCACCATCGACATCCTGGTCGTCAACCTCTACCCGTTCGAGTCCACCGTGGCCAAGTCAGGTTGCACGCTGGAAGACGCGATCGAGAACATCGACATCGGCGGCCCCGCGATGGTGCGCAGCGCAGCGAAAAACTGGAAAGACGTGGCGGTGTTGACCGACGCAGCACAGTACCCGGCTGTGCTCGACGAGCTAAAAGCCAGCGGCAAGCTCAGCGACAAGACCCGCTTTGCGCTCTCGGTGGCCGCGTTCAACCGCATCAGCCAGTACGACGGCGCGATCAGCGACTACCTCTCGTCGATTGAATTTGAGGCCGACGCCAGTGTGCCGAAACGCAGCGAGTACCCCGGCCAGTCCAACGGCCGCTTCGTCAAACTGCAAGAGCTGCGTTATGGCGAAAACCCGCACCAGACCGCCGCCTTTTACCGCGACCTTCACCCAGCGCCGGGCTCGCTGGTCACCGCCAAGCAGCTGCAAGGCAAAGAGCTCAGTTACAACAACATTGCTGACGCTGACGCCGCCTGGGAATGCGTCAAGGGTTTTGATGCGCCGGCCTGCGTGATCGTGAAACACGCCAACCCCTGCGGTGTTGCGGTGGGCAAAGACGCGCTGGAGAGTTACAGCAAGGCGTTCAAAACGGACCCAACCAGCGCCTTCGGCGGCATCATCGCGTTCAACCGGCCGGTGGACAAAGCCGCAGCCGAGGCGGTGAGCAAGCAGTTTGTCGAGGTGCTGATGGCGCCGGGCTACAGCGAAGAAGCGCTGGCTGCTCTCAAAGCCAAGGCCAATGTGCGGGTGCTGGAAATCGCGCTGCCCAATGCCCATGGCAGCACCGATATGGCGCGTGGTGGTGCCACCGCCTGGAACCAGGGCCTGAACCTCGGCGATATCAAGCGCGTCGGCTCGGGCCTGCTGATGCAAAGCCCCGACAACCACCTGCTGAGCCGCGCCGACCTGAAGGTGGTCACCACACTGCAGCCGACCGAGCAACAGCTCGACGACCTGATGTTCGCCTGGAAGGTCGCCAAATTCGTCAAATCCAACGCCATCGTCTTCTGCAAAGACGGCATGACGGTGGGCGTGGGCGCGGGCCAGATGAGCCGGCTGGACTCGGCCCGTATCGCCAGCATCAAGGCCGGCCACGCGCAGCTCAGCTTGCAGGGCACAGCGGTGGCCAGCGACGCCTTCTTCCCGTTTCGCGATGGCCTCGATGTGGTGATCGACCAAGGCGCGAGCTGCGTCATCCAGCCTGGCGGTTCGATGCGCGATCAGGAGGTAATTGACGCCGCCAACGAGCGCGGCGTGGCGATGGTGACCACCGGCGTGCGCCACTTCAGGCATTGAGCGCGTGGCGGCCCGCCGCCACCAACCCCCACCCCCCGCGCAGCGCCGCATCCCAATAGGCGGCCACGCCGCAGGTCCGCACGGGATGCGATATGGTCACCATATGCAACACCACCCCCCTTCTTTCTGGCGAATCGGTTGGCGCTCTCTGTGGCGCGATTGGCGCGCTGGCGAGTTGCGGCTGCTGGTGCTGGCGGTCACGCTGGCGGTGGCCGCACTCACCGCTGTCGGGTTTTTTGCCGACCGGCTACAAAACGGTCTGGAGCGCGACGCGCGTGCGCTGATCGGTGGTGACGCGGTGTTGAGCAGCGACAACGCCACCCCCCCAAGCTTCGAGGCACAAGCCCGCGCGCTCGGTCTGCAGACCACGCAGACGCTGGGTTTTCCCACCATGGGGCGGGCTTCGCAAGAGCTGGGCGGCGCGGCGCGCTTGGTGGCGCTGAAAGCGGTCTCGCCGGGCTACCCGCTGCGCGGCAGCATGCGGGTGGCGCTGACACCCGATGCGGCCGACGCTGCCACCCGCGACATTCCTGAGCGCGGCACGGCATGGGTCGATGCCACGTTGCTGGTGGCGCTCAACCTGCAAATGGGGCAGCAGCTGTTGCTGGGCGACACATCTTTGACCCTGGGCCGCATCATCGTGGTTGAGCCTGATCGCGGCGCGGGCTTCATGAGTTTTGCGCCGCGCGTCATGGTCAACGCCGCAGATCTCCCAGCCACTGGCTTGGTGCAACCCGCCAGCCGCCTCAGTTACCGCTTCGCGGTCGCCGGCGACGACGCGCCGGTGGCCAAATTCACCCGCTGGGCCGAGGCACAGATCGCGCTGCCGGGTGTGCGCGGGATGCGGCTGGAATCGCTGCAAGCTGGGCGGCCCGAAATGCAGCAAACGCTGGAGCGGGCCGAAAAATTCCTGAATTTGGTGGCGTTGCTGGCTGCTCTGCTGTGTGCGGTGGCGGTCGCGATTGCGGCGCGGGGTTTCGCCCAGCGCCATCTGGACGACTGCGCCATGCTGCGCGTGCTTGGCCTGTCTCAGGGCACGATGGCGCGCGCCTACACGCTGGAGTTCGCGCTGGTCGGCCTGATGGCCAGCGCGCTGGGCGTGGCGATCGGGTACGCCGTGCACCATGTGTTTGTGGTGCTGCTGGCCGGGCTGGTCGAGGCCAGCCTGCCCGCTCCCGGCATCGCGCCGGTGCTGCTGGGTCTGGGCATGGGGCTGACCCTGATGCTGGCTTTCGGTTTGCCACCGGTGTTGCAGCTCGCGCAGGTGCCGCCGCTGCGCGTGATCCGTCGCGATGTCGGCCAGCTCAAGCCGGCCACGTTGGCGGTTTTGGGCCTGGGCGTGCTGGGTTTTGGGGCGTTGCTGTTGGCCGCCAGCCGCGACCTGCTGCTGGGCGCGATCGCGGTCGGTGGCTTTGCGGCGGCGGTGGGTCTGTTTGCACTGGCCAGTTACGGCGCGGTGCGCTTGCTGCGAGCCAGTGTGAACGAGTCCACCGCGCCGCGTGCCCTCATCATGGCCACGCGCCAGCTCAGCGCGCGCCCGGCGTACGCGGTGGTGCAGATCAGCGCCTTGGCGGTTGGCCTGATGGCGCTGGTGTTGCTGGTGCTGTTGCGCACCGATCTGATTGCCAGCTGGCGCAACGCCACGCCGCCCGATGCGCCGAACCGCTTTGTGATCAATGTGCAGCCGGAACAGGGCGCGGCGTTCCAGCAGCAGCTGCGCGATTCGGGCGTGACCGATTTCGACTGGTACCCCATGATCCGTGGCCGGCTGGTGAGCATCAACAGCAAGCCCGTGGCACCAGAAAACTTCAGCAGCGATCGCGCGCAGCGCCTGCTGGACCGCGAATTCAACCTCTCCAACAGCGCCACCTTGCCGCCCCACAACCCCATCAGCGCTGGCCAGTGGACCGATAACGAAGCCGACAGCGTGAGCGTGGAAGAGGGGCTGGCCCAAGAGCTGGGCCTGAAGCTGGGCGACCGGCTGGGGTTCGACATCGCGGGCCAGGTCACCGAGGGCCGCATCACCAGCCTGCGCAAGGTGGACTGGGGCTCGATGCGGGTCAATTTCTTTGTGCTGTTCCCGGTCGCCGAGCTGCCCAACGTGCCGGTCAGTTACATCAGCGCCTTTCGCGCGCCCGAAGACAACCCACAGTTTGACAACACGTTGGTGCGTGCCTTCCCCAACATCACCAACGTGGACATGAGCCAGACCATCGCCCAGTTGCAGCGGGTGCTGGGGCAGGTGATTGGCGCGGTGGAGTTTTTGTTTGCCTTCACGCTGGCGGCTGGTTTGGTGGTTCTTCTGGCCGCAATCACCGCCACCCGCGGCGAGCGCGAGCGCGAGTTTGCGATTCTGCGGGCGGTCGGTGCCAGCTCGGCGCTGCTGCGCCAGGTGCAGCGCATTGAGCTGATCGGGGTCGGTCTGCTGGCCGGCTTCCTGGCTTCGGTGGTGGCGGTGGCAGTGGGCTGGGCGTTGGCGCGTTATGCGTTCGAGTTCACCTGGACCGCCTCGCCATTCGTGCCGCTGGCCGGCAGTCTGGCCGGCGCGGTGCTGGCACTGGCGGCCGGCTGGTGGGGTTTGCGCAGCGTGCTGCGCACCCCGGTGGTGGAAACGCTGCGACGGGCGAGCACATGAACACCACCGCCGCGCTGTTTGACGGGGTCGGCGGCGAGCCTGCGGTGCGCGCGCTGGTCGACCGTTTCTACGACCTGATGGACCTCGAGCCAGGCTACCGCGAATTGCGCGCGGTACACGGCAGCACGATGGCCGATGCGCGCGACAAGCTGTTTTGGTTTTTGTGCGGCTGGCTGGGCGGGCCATCGCACTACACCGAGCGCTTTGGCCACCCACGCCTGCGCATGCGGCACATGCCGTTTGCCATTGGCGTGCTGGAACGCGACCAGTGGCTGGCCTGCATGGACCAGGCCATGCGAGAACACGATCTCGACCCTGCATTGCGCGAGCGCCTGCACCAGAGTTTTTTCAAGACCGCCGACTGGATGCGCAACCAGCCTGGCGCGATCTGAATGGCAGCACCGCCCAGCGATCCTGTGCACGGCACCGTTCGGCGTGGTGCCTGGGTTATCACCGCATTCTGGCTGCTGCTGCTCGGGCTGCTCTATGCAGGCTTTGACCAGGTCGAACAGCGCCGTACCGCCGCCCTCCAGGCGCATGCGGGCAGTGGCGGCGAGCTGGTGATTCCGCGTGGGCCCGATGGCCACTTCCGTGTGGACGGTCGGGTCAACGGCGAGCCGGTGTCGTTTTTGGTGGACACCGGCGCCACCTCGGTCACGGTGAGCGAAGCGCTGGCGCAGCGCGCCGGTCTTGAAGGCGGTCAGTCGGTGACGTTTCAGACCGCCAACGGCGTCTTGCCGGGCCGCGTGTTGCACCAAGTACCTGTGCAAGCGGGCCATCTTGCGTTGCCCGGTGTGACGGTAGCAGTGGGCATGGTGGGCAAGCCGCCAGAGCTGGCCTTGCTGGGTCAGAACTTTCTCTCGCGCTACGACATACAGATGTTGCAGAGCGAGATGCGGCTCATGCCGCGGTAGTGTCCTGATCACGTTGCAGCTTCGGCGCGCTGTGACCGTGCCCAAATGCCTGCCTGGCGCAGGCACTCAGTTGCGGAACAAATCCAGAATGCTGCGCCGGTCTTCTGGCGGTGGCGGTACCGACAGGGGGGGGCCTCCATTGCCGCCCAGGCCGGGTGGCACCACCAGCTCGGGCCTGCCGGGCCACGGATCGTTCAGGCCCAATGAGCTGACCCCCTGGCCAGGGCCGTATTCCTCGTAATACCAGTCACCGCCCACGTTGACCACGCCCGCTGGCGGCTCGTACTGGGTCTCTGGCACATTTTTGAGCGCCTCTTTCATGAAGTCGATCCAGATCGGCAGGCTGAGCCCGCCTCCGGTTTCGCGGCTACCGAGGTTGCGTGGCCTGTCATAGCCCACCCAGGCTGCCGCCACCAATGTGGGTTGAAAGCCCACAAACCAGGCATCGACCGCGTCGTTGGTGGTGCCCGTCTTGCCAAACAGGTCCGGGCGCTTGAGAGTGGCCTGCGCCGTTGCAGCGGTACCGGTACGGGCGATTTCCTGCAACAGGCTGTTCATGATGAAGGCATTGCGTGGCTCGATCACGCGCTGCTCTTCGGTTGGTACGTGGGGCTCCGAAGAGAACAAAACCCGCCCTTTGTGATCGGTAACCTGCGTGATCAGCGAGGGGTTGACGCGGTAACCGCCGTTGGCAAACACCGCGTAACCCGCTGCCATCTGCATCGGCGTCACCGAACCAGCACCCAGTGCCATGGTGAGGTAGGGCGGGTGGCGGTTGGCACCGAAGCCGAAGCGGGTCACCCAGTCTTGGGCGCTTTGCGTACCAACCAGTTGCAGCACCCGAATCGAAACCATGTTTTTCGACATGGCCAGTGCCTGGCGCACCGACATCGGGCCGTCAAATTTACCGTCGTAATTTTTCGGTTCCCACGGCTTGCCGCCGGTTTCGTCCGCGCTGTAAAAGAGCGGCGCGTCGTTCACCACCGTCATTGGCGACAGGCCTTTCTCCAGCGCCGCCGAGTAGATGAACGGCTTGAAGCTGGAGCCGGGCTGGCGCCAGGCCTGGGTGACATGGTTGAACTTGTTCTTCTGAAAATCGAATCCGCCCACCAAGGCACGCACCGCGCCGCTGCGGGGATCCATCGCAACAAAAGCCGCTTCCACCTCGGGCAGCTGGGTAATGCGCCACGCTTTTTCGTCCTGGCGCACCACACGCACCACCGCGCCAGGGCGGATCTTGACGTTTGGCCCGGCCTTGTCGGACAGGCCCGAGGCCACCGCCCGCAAGCCCTCGCCGGTGATCTCAAACGGCGCCCCATCCTGGCGCACCGCCACCACCTTGCCTGCGCTGGCTTGCAGCACCACCGCCGACATCAGGTCGCCGTTGTCCGGCCGCTCGTTGAGCGCATCGTCGATTGCCTCGTCGCGTGCGCCGGGGTCGGCAGGCAAGTTGATAAACAGCTCAGGGCCTCGGTAAAACTGGCGCCGCTCGAAATTGAGAACGCCATCGCGGACCGCCCGGTAAGCCGCTTCTTGATCGTCTGAGCGCAGGCTGGTGGTCACCAGCAAGCCACGGGTATAGGCCTCGTCCCCGTACTGCGCCACGATCACCTGGCGCACCATTTCGGCGGCAAACTCGGCGTGAACCCGAGCCTGTTGCCCTGCTTGGCGCAGCTGGAGTTTTTCGGTGCGTGCCAGCTCTGCCTCGGCATCGGTAATCAAGCCATTTGCCAGCATGCGCTCAATGATGTGGAGCTGGCGCATGCGGGCCCGTGTCGGGTTGCTGATCGGGTTGTAGGCCGATGGCGCTTTGGGCAAGCCCGCCAGCATCGCCGCCTCGGCAATGGTCACGTCTTTCAAGGGCTTGCCAAAATAGGTCTGCGAAGCAGCAGAAAACCCATAAGCGCGCTGCCCCAGAAAAATCTGGTTCATGTAGATCTCAAGAATCTGCTCTTTGGTCAGCATGTGCTCCAGCTTGAAGGTCAGCAGCACCTCGTAGATTTTTCGGGTGTAGCTCTTCTCGGCCGACAGGTACACGTTGCGCGCCACTTGCATCGTGATGGTCGATGCGCCCTGGCTCTTGGCCCGACCCAGATTGGCCAGGGCTGCACGCAGCATGCCCCGGTAATCCACGCCGCTGTGCTCGAAGAAGCGCGAGTCCTCGATCGCCAGCACCGCGTTTTTCATCACCTCGGGAATTTCCTGAAAGGTGAGCAGATTGCGGCGTTCTTCACCGAACTCGCCCATCAGTTTGCCGTCGGCCGTGAGCACCCGCAGCGGCAGCTTGGGGCGGTAATCGGCAAAGTCGGCAACCTCGGGAAGATTGGGGTAGGCGACTGCCAGCGCGATGCCGACCGTGATCAAGATGCCAGCCACACCCGCTGCCGCCAGTCCGACCAAGCCCACCGCAAGGCGACCTATCCATCGGACGACCGGCCGCCCCGAAGATACTCCCTGCGGCCCCTTGGTTGTTGACTTGTCGTTGTTTTTGGGCATGCGTTCGATCTTGTGGGTGAGGCCAGATTATAAAAAGCGGGCGCCTTGCAAAAAGCTGTGCTGGGTCACCGATTGTCCAAGTTTGTTGATCTCTCACCTGAACACCGCGATTTGCCTCTGGTTGTCGGTGCTTCGTTTGCTTTTGGCGACGTTTCAATGTGTTTCAATTGAATATATTCTTTGGCGCTCAAATACCGCGCTGCTAGCATCGAAGTGGTTACTAAAGCCTGACGTCAAGCGTCGTCATCATTTTTTTGGGGGTGTGCTTTGATCTCATTGGGGTCCATATTTGGCCGGGAAGCGGCACCTTTGCTGGGCATCGATGTGAGCTCCTCCAGTGTCAAGCTGGTTGAGCTCAGCCGCAACCGCGCGGGTGAGCTGGTGCTTGAGCACTGCGCCATCGAGCCCCTGGAGCGAGGCTGGATTACCGACGGCAACATCGAAAAGTTCGACGAAGTGGCCGAGGCTGTGCGTCGTCTTGTGCGCAAGAGCGGCAGCAAAACCCGAAACGTGGCGATGGCCTTGCCCACCTCGGCCGTGATCACCAAGAAGATTGTGCTGCCTGGGGGTTTGTCAGACAAAGAGCTTGAGCTTCAGGTTGAATCTGAAGCCAACCAGTACATCCCCTTCTCGCTTGACGAGGTCAGTCTCGACTTCTGCGTCATCGGACCAAGCGCCAGCTCACCAGGCGACGTCGAGGTGCTGATCGCAGCCTCTCGCAAAGAAAAGGTGTCAGACCGGCAAGGTCTGGCCGAAGCGGCCGGGCTGAAGCCAGTTGTGATGGATGTTGAGTCTTACGCCTCCCGCACCGCTGCCAGCCGGGTGATTGAAACCCTGCCCAACCAGGGAATGGACTCCCTTGTTGCGCTGTTCGAGATCGGTGCACTCACCACCAGCTTGCAGGTGATGCGAAACGACGAGGTGCTCTACGAGCGCGACCAGGCTTTTGGCGGGGCACAACTCACCCAGCTGATCGTGCGCCAGTACGGGTTTTCAGTTGACGAGGCCGAAGCCAAGAAGCGCTCGGGGGACCTGCCCGACGATTACAAGACCGCTGTGCTGGGTCCGTTTATCGACTCTATGGCGCAAGAGGTAGCACGCGCGCTGCAGTTCTTCTTCACCAGCACACCCAACAACAAGGTCGACCATATCTTGCTGGCTGGCGGCAGCTCGGCACTGCCGGGCCTGACAGAAGCGGTGACCCAGCAAACGACCTTTGCCTGCATGGTGATCAATCCATTTGACGGCATGGAGATGGGTCGCTCGGTTCAGGCCCGCAAAATCGCTCGCGAAGCGCCGGCCTACCTCACCTCCACCGGGTTGGCGCTCAGGAGATTCAACCAATGATTCTGATCAACCTTCTGCCGCACCGTGAGGCCGCGCGAAAAAGGGATAAAGAGCAGTTTTTCACCCAGCTCGCTCTGTCGGCTTTGCTCGCTGTGGTCATTTGCGGGGCTGTTTTCACCTGGTACGGACGCGAGATCTCCAGCCAGCAGGATCGCAACAGTTTTCTGCAATCTGAAGGCGCTAAGCTCGAAGCCGAAATCAAGGATATTGCCTCGCTGCAACAGGAAATCGCTTCTTTGCGCGCGCGCCAGACCGCAGTGGAAGATCTCCAGGCGGACCGCAACCTGCCTGTGCACATGTTTGACGAACTCACCAAACAACTGCCAGATGGTGTTTATTTGCGGAGCGTGAAACAAGAAAACCAGAGCGTCTTGCTCCAGGGCGTGGCGCAGTCGCAAGAGCGGGTGTCTGATTTGTTGCGCAACCTGGCCAACGACAGCCCTTGGCTTATCAAGCCCGAACTCATCGAAATCGTGGCGGCCACGGTGCCTGTCTCGGGCCGGGAGCAGCGCCGGGTAGCCAACTTCACCATTCGGGCGACGCTCACGCGTCCAGCGCCAGCACCCGCCGCTGGGTCGGTGCCAGCCGGCAAACCCTGAGCAAGGACAAAATCACCATGGCCAGCATGTCCGCCGCTAACCTGGATTTCAAGCAAATTCAGTCCAAACTCCAAGATCAGTTCGCCGACCTGGACCCCAACGACCCCTCTCAGTGGCCCACGCTACCGCGCAATCTGTTGTACATCGCTGTTTGTGCAGCGGTGATCGCCGCTCTTTGGTTTGCCTGGCTGAAAAACTCCGATGATGAGCTGATTGCGGAGAAAGCCAGGGAGGTGCAGCTGCGCGACGAGTACCAGAAAAAGTTAGTGCAGGCGGTAAACCTTGATGCACTCAGAAAACAGCTGGAGCAGGTCAAGCAATACGTGGCTCAGCTGGAAAAGCAACTCCCCAGCAGGGCGGAAATGGATGCTTTGTTGTCTGACATCAACCAGGCGGGCATTGGACGCAGCCTGCAATTTGAGTTGTTCCGTCCTGGGCAGGTAACGATCAAAGAGTATTACGCCGAGCTGCCGATAGCGATCAAAGTCACGGGCAGCTACCACGACATGGGGCTGTTTGCGGCTGACATCGCAAACCTTTCGCGCATCGTTACCCTGAGCAACCTGTCGCTTGCGCCGGTTGCCAGCCGCGAGGATTTGCTCACCATGGACGGGACTGCCAAAACGTTTCGCTACCTAGACCCCGAAGAGGTGGCGTTGCAAAAAAAGGCGAAAGGGATCAATCCGTGATGGCTATCAGACTCTTGGCCTGCGGGCTTTCTCTGTCGCTCTTGGGTCTGGCCGGCGGCTGTACATCTTCCGCGGACGATGGCTTGCAGTTGTGGATGGTCACCGAGCGCAACGCCATTCAGGGCCGG
>Ga0105053_10001851_pt1 | contig 33551 bp, 25 predicted proteins | sample BON01_FD_78093 | JGI IMG/M metagenome (GOLD analysis project Ga0105053, IMG submission 78093) | Freshwater microbial communities from Lake Bonney liftoff mats and glacier meltwater in Antarctica - BON-01 | ecosystem: Environmental > Aquatic > Freshwater > Ice > Glacier meltwater | place: Lake... | reverse complement strand
GCTCGGCGAGGTCGGAGGGAATCAGTGGGTAGTGCGCGAGGAAACTTAGGTAGCGGTCTTGATCATGATAGAGATCGTAGAGATCGCGCAGGATACGAGTCAGCAGGGGCGGCTTGCGATGCGGCACAGCGCGCCTTCGGCGTCGCCCTTGGAAGTCATCATGAGGTCGGCCAGCTCGTCGATAATCACGACGGTGAAGGGCATTTTCTTAGAACCTTCGGTCTCTGCCTTTTGATTGTAGCCAGCGATATTGCGCACCTGTTTCTCGGCCAGCACTTGGTAGCGGCGCTCCATTTCGGCGACGATCCACTTGAGCACTTGCACGGCAGGTTTGGCATCCGCCACGACCGAGTGGATGAGGTGCGGAATTTGGCGGAAGAGGCCGAACTCGACTCGCTTGGGGTCGATCAAGACCAGCTCCAGCTCGTCCGGCTTAAACTTGTAGAGCATGCTCAGAATGAGAGTGCTCATGCAGACAGATTTACCACTACCCGTGGCGCCCGCGATCAAGAGGTGCGGCGCTTTGGCTAGATCGGTGATGATCGGTTTGCCCTGAATATCGAGCCCCATGACGAGTGGAATGTCGTAGTCGCACTCGCGCCAGGCCTTGGACTGGAGGATGGTGCGCAAAGCGATTGGCACGGAGTTGCTATTGCCGATTTCGATGCCGACGAAGGGCTCGCCCGGGATTGGCGCCTGCATGCGAATGTTCGTGGTGGCTAGTGCCAGCGCGATGTTCTTTTGCAGGGCAGTGATCGACTCGACGCGCACTCCCATGCCCGGTTGCACTCGGAACTGGGTAATGCGCGGGCCGATCAAGGCATCATAGACGTGGGCATCGATTGCGAAGCTATCGATGGCGTCTTGCAGGGCGTTTTTCTGTGCTTCGAGGGCTTCAGGCGTGACCAAAGTGACCGAGGAGATGTTCGGTTTGTCGAGCAGTTCGATGTTCGGCTTCTGGTATTGGGAAAGGTCGACCGGCTGCTCGATGAGCTCTGGCTCGGGTTCCGCAGCAAGGGCGTCTTCGGCGGCGGCTTTGGCCGCTTCGTCGGCTATCTCGCGCGAGCGCGGGTCTTCGCCCGCGAGTTGGGCGCGGGCGCTTTCCAGCATACGCTGGTAGCGGGCTTCACTCTCGCTGAGAAAGGATTTGAAATAGGCGCTGCGCTCTTCGCGGTCTTTTAATAGAGCATTGAGCTCGCTACGCCAAGCGTCGAGCTCGGCGGCTTCAGCGGCCATGACAGCCTGTTCTTTTTCTACTTCACTGACGATGGTGCCGGGGAGTGCGTCTTCTTCGATTTCCTCGCCTTCTTCGAGTTCGTGGTCGTCATCGACCTCATATTCCACCCACTCGTATTCGATGTCCTCTGCTACCTCCTCGGACCCGGCTACACTCTCTTTCATCGCTTCGATCGTGTCGACCAAGCGATTGATGCCGGCCTTCATCAGGCGGAGTGAGCTTTTTTTTCTGGAAAAAGGTAGAGGCATGGATGCGGATCGAAGAGCCTCAGTCGAAGTTCAGAGGGAGACGACGCGCTAAGCTGAAAAAACTTGCTTCGGGTTCAAGACTGAATTGTCCGCGAATACGAAATAGTGAGCAGCGAGAAGATTTAGGGTGTTGATGCGTATCTTTAGGGAGGGCGGTTGGGAGGGCGACTGTCCCAGTCGCTGAAGGCCTAGCATAGGCTCACGCTGCGCGGCGGTTGGGACAACCGCCCTCCCTGCTTAATTCAGTGGGATTGCGCTTAAATTGATAATTTCAAAAGCGTCTAATACTGAAAAATCACGCATGTTTGAGGTCAGTATGGTTCGCACGCCATGGTGATAATAGATGGAGGCGATTCGCGTATCATTGATTCGCTTACGTCCGAGTCGGTGCTGTAGCATCCAATCCATATGCAAGCGATTACTGTCTTAGGCTGGTAGCAGAGTTACAGTCTCCTTGCTCTGCATCCATGTTTGAGCGATAAGGATCGCGCGTGGCATCGGTAATGGGTTCTCGAAGCGTTGAGCATCGATGCCAACTAGGGCTGCTTGTGCTTGTCGCATCGTATTCTAAAAGTAGACCATTTCATCGAGAAGATCGTCCTCCGGACTCAGCGGTTGGAGTACTTTACCCAGAGATTCCGGGCGGAGTTCCCTCAAGCTTGTTGCCCCCGAATCGTGGATTTTCTCTTTCAGTGCTCAAGGAATGCTCGGATCAACGGATCTTCCAGTCTGCTGGCAAGGGCCGACGTGGGGTGCAACTTGACGGGCGTCTAGCATACAATCTGCCGATTGCGTGGCATGCGATTTGACGGATTGACAGCCAGCAATCTGCCGCCATCTTAATCTACAAATGGCCGCCACTCATAAACTGATTCCCCGTCGGATCGCTCACGCGGTCGAGTTGGCCTTGGCGGACACGCCAGTCGTTTGTATTTTGGGTCCACGGCAGTGTGGAAAAAGCACTTTAGCGGAAAGCTTGTCGCCTGAGAGGCGCTACTTTGATCTGGATCAGGAGGACTACGCACTCACTGCGAAAGATGACCCAGCTGGCTTTATCTCAGCACTCCCGGAATATGTGACCATTGACGAAGTGCAGCGGGTGCCTGAGTTGCTTCGCAACATAAAGGTTTCGGTCGATCAGAACCGCAAGGCGGGTCGGTTCATTCTGACTGGCTCAGCCAACCTACTCTTGCTGCCTAAAGCCAGTGAATCACTGGCGGGACGCATGGAGATCATTCAAATGCATCCGCTGACCGAGGCCGAAAAAGAGCGTAGGGAGGGGCTTTTTCTACGGACCTTAATTGACGGTCAGTTTAAACCTGAAATCCGCTCGGCACAGGAGGCCTCAAAAATGTCCTTGAGTGCGCGCCTCCTCGCCGGGGGCTACCCTGAAGCGATTAAACGCACAGGGCATCGTGCTCAACAGTGGCACTTGCAATATATCCGGATGATTATTGAGCGCGATGTGCAGGATATCGCCAACATTCGCGACAGCTCTCAGCTTCAGCGCATGTTGGAGAAATTGGCGCTACAATCGTCATCCCTTTTAAATGCAAGTGCCCTGAGTCGGGAACTGGGCCTGAATCGTGAGACTACGGATCGTTATTTGGATGTTCTTGAAAAATTATTTCTAATTCGGCGCCTTCCAGCATGGCATCAAAACCGTGCGAAACGTTTGGTCAAAAGTCCAAAGATTCATTTGCTCGACAGCGGTCTTGCCGCCACCCTGATGGATCTCGATGTTGATCAGTGGAACGACCGACGAAGCGATTTCGGTCGGCTGTTGGAATCATTTGTCATCCAGCAACTCATCGCGCAGGCAGGCTGGACAGACGGGCGCTTACGTTTCTGGCATTACCGTGACCGCGATCAAATTGAAGTCGATTGTGTGATCACCAAAGGGAGTCATCTTTGGGGAGTTGAAGTCAAATCAGCGCAATCAGTCTCAAATTCGGACACAAAGGGTTTAAGGCGTCTCGCCGAGCAATCGGGTGCCGGCTTTAAGGCTGGAATTGTTCTCTATTCTGGAAACAGTTTGATTCAACTCGGCGAGGGTCCCTTTTACGCCGTGCCGATTTCTAAACTCTGGGAGCTCTGAGCCATGCCCTGTCCGAGCTGGGGTATGCGCTCTCTAGTTACCCGAAGTATATCTCATCTTAATCCCTGTATGTGATCGCGCTAGATTGACGAATTCCTGCTGGCCACGATACGGAGACGCGATTGGCGTTGCATCGGTAAAGAAATCCGTAAGTCGGGATGGCACGAACTCGTGACTTAAAATACACAGGCTATTTATTTTTCCTCGGAACGACCCCTTTTTCAGCCCTTGGAGTAGGTGTAATCTTTTAAAGCGATGAGTTAGAAGGAGCTTTTGCTGAAACCTATTTCATTCTCTATATTGTCTCTTATCTCTTTCAGCCACCCCTCAAGAACTTCGGCGCTTTCATATTTATTACTTAGAGGGATGAAATGGGGTCTGTCCAAGAATTCATAATTTTTAAGATCTCTCATCTGTTGCATCTAAATTGTTTGGTGACGAAGTAATCAGTTGTTCTTAGTCCCTGCATCGGACGCACTGCAGTAACACTTTTTATGCTGGTTGTGCGGCTTTGGTAGAAAGCTCACGCGGCAATGATGGCAGGCTCGTTTTCGATGACGTCTCATGCCCTAACCATGGCGTCTAAGCCTCACGAGAAAGACTAAGAAAAAAAAGGAAGAAGAGATCTTTTTAGAAGTCTAATTGAAGAAAATACAGAAGAACATCCACTTTCAAATCGCCAGCTCTATGCCTCTTTTAAAACGCCACTGACAATCTGATTGCGCTAGATTGACGATTTCCTGCTGGCCACGATACGGAGACGCGACTGGCGTCGCATCGCTACAGAAATTCGTAAGTCGGAATGGCACGAACACGCGACTTAAAATACACAGGCTATTTATTTCAGGCTATTTATTTTTTTGTCTGTCAATGAATGAATCTTTCTTGATTTATGGAACAAGCACAACAAATGGAAGCGACTGGGGACAGTCGCCCTCCCGCAGCATCGGGGAGAGCATTTGTCCCAAACGCTGGCGTATTAGTCTAGCTCTGTCTCAAAGTCGTGCATCGCGCGTCTTGCCTATGCCGCTTTCTACAATACGGCGGTCTGCTGTGAGCAGTGTTTGCTTGGCCTTTAATGCGGAAACTAATAAAGTTTTCATACTATCGAACGTGGTCAACATCGCAGCGGATGGGACATCCGCCCTCCCTGGTTATGGCATAATGACGGGGATGTGCTCGCGTTGATGGCGGCGGTAAATTAGAAAATCTCCATCGACTGTGATGATGGGGCGCTTTGGGTGGCGTTCGCTCAAGCAAATCAAACAGAGATCGGCTAGATCGGGTGAACGATCTGCGTAGCGTTTGGCCAGTGTTGCCACTCTTTGGAGATTTTCATTGAGCGTAAAATCCAGTTGAATGAGTCCGGAAGGGATGAGCTTCATGATCGTCTCGACCGAGCCGACCTGAAAAGCAGACTCGGCCAGCACCGCTTCGACTGTTAATAGAGGCGATTCGACCGTCTCGGCGAGCGCACATGCCCATGCATGGTGGGCATCGCGGCGATTTAGAAATGCCACGAGAAATCCTGTATCGGCAATGCCTTTCACTTTTTTGCGAAGCCCTTGCGCTGGGATAGTTCGGGCGCGCCCTCAATGGAACCCGCCAATGCCATAAAAGCTCTAGGTTCTGGTTCTAGGGATTGCTCTAAGGCATCTTTGACAATCGCACTGCGCGAGCGCCCCGTTTTGCGTGCACGCTCCTCTAATCGTTGGCTCGTGCCTTCAGATAAACGAATGGAAATTGTGTGACTCATTTGGCAAATATGTAAACAATTGCTTTATACGTCAAGTCTGTAGGCTGGAGCACTGGCTATTCCATTCTATCATCTTGAACGGCCAGATGCTAGTGCGCAGGATGCCTATGCTACTTTATAGAGTTACTGACAACTTTCGCTAGGTGCAGAAGGGCGTCCGACAAGCGGACACGCCACAGGCACTGCGCCTAAAAAGCGTGGCGTGCTCGCTTGCCGAGCGCCTTCGTCAGAGTCAGCCCACACGCTACAAGCTCCCGGGCGCTTGACTGCTGACTCGGGTGTGCGGGGCGACAAGTCAACTCCACTACGATGAATGCAATTGCCTTCGCTCGGCGTGGTCTTTGCCCTGCCCTTTCTTCTCATCGTTCCGATCGGTGGAAACTTCGCAGATAGATATAGTAAACGTCGGCTCATCGTCATCCTTAAGGTAGTCGAGTTACTAGTCATGGGTTTCGGGGTATTCGCCCTCTCGATGAAGAGTGCGCCGCTGCTCTACATCACGATGTTTTTGATGTCGTCGCAAAGCGCTTTCTTTAGTCCTTGTAAGACTGGCATTCTCCCCGAGCAAGTGGGCGCTGAGAAACTGTCCAAAGCAAACGGAGCGCTCCAGCTGTTTACCTTTTTGGCCATCATCTGCGGCACGGTGCTCGCGCCGGAGCTCAGCCTCTGGAGCGGGCAAAACTTCGGCCTCGCGGCGAGTGTTTGTATTTTGATCGCCGCCTTCGGACTCTTCACGGCCAAACATATCGAGCCCACACCTGCGCTTGCGGAACGCACGCTTAGTCTAAATGGATTTGGCTCGGTCTTCCGCACAAGTCTAGAAATTCGCAAAGACAGCTTTCTCACATTATCCGTCTTAGCGGTGGCCGTCTTCTACCTGGCGGCGGCCTTCATCCAGCTCAACGTATTGGAATTCGGGCAGCAGCATCTCGGGCTCAGCCTGGAAGCGGCGACTCGCCTGTTTTTGCTCACTGCGGTCGGGATCGGTCTGGGCTCCACCACGGCAGGTTGGTTGAGCGGGCGTGCGATCGAGTTTGGCATCGTGCCAATTGGCGCGCTTTTGATGTGCTTGAGTCTGGGCACACTTGGAACGCTGGCAGAGGGGAACATTCTGCTTTCTGCGATCTCGATGGCCGTGCTCGGTTTCGCTGCGGGGCTATTTATTGTCCCACTTGAAGCCTTTATTCAGTATCGTAGTCCGAAAGATCGTCTGGGCGCGATCCAAGCGACGAGCTCTTTTATGAGTTGGCTGGGCATCCTTCTGGCCAGCGGACTCATCTACTTGAATGCCTCCGTCTTCGGGGGCACCGCGCAAAATGGATTCCTCATGCTGGCCTTCGGGATTCTTGGCCTCGCGATCTTTAGCCTCTGGGTCTTACCTGACTTTTTGTCAAATTCATCCTGATGCTTGTCACCCGTACCTGCTACCGCTTCCGCGTGCGTGGCTTGGACAACCTGCCTGCCTACGACCCAGCTCTGCTCGTTTGTAATCATGTCAGCCTGATGGATGCGGTGCTGGTGATGAGTAGCCAGCAACGGCGAATCCGGATGCTGATGTCGCGCGAACAGTATGAGCAAGCTGGCTGGTTGACGCGTAAGATTGTCGATCTGGCCAAGGTGATCTTGATCCACAGTCAGGATAATCCCAAGAAGTTGCTGCAATCCCTAAAGACCGCACGCACCGCCATGGACGAAGGCTATCTGGTTTGCATTTTCGCCGAAGGCGCACTCAGCCGGACAGGCATGATGCGTCCTTTTAAACAGGGCTTCGAACGCATCGTCAAAGGCAGCGACTACCCGATCATCCCGGTCTATATCGGTGGCGCATGGGGGAGCGTTTCCAGTTTCTACCAAGGCATGCCCAAGATCCGTCTGCGTAAGGACTTTCGCTACCCTGTGAGTGTGCATTACGGTGCGCCGATCCCCACGACTTCGAGCGCGTTTGAAGTGCAGCAAGCCGTGAGTGAGCTCTCGGTGGAAGCGTTCGAGTTAGTCAAAGAGCGCCGCAAGAGCCTCGGGCACGAATTCATCGATTCTGTGCGCCGCAATTGGAACAAGCTCGCGACGGCTGACAGCTCCGGGCGCGAACTTAAATTCGGCGAGCTGCTGATTGCCAGCCTGTTGCTGCGCGACCGCCTGCGTGGGCGCACCGAAAAATCCGAGCACAGCATCGGCATTCTTCTGCCCACTGGCTCCGGCTCCACCATTACCAATCTGGCGACGACGCTCGACCGCCGGATTAGCGTCAACCTCAACTACACCGCGCCCGCAACCAGCGTCGCCTCCGCGCAAGCGCAGTGCGAGATCCGTAGCGTGCTCACCTCGCGTAAGTTCCTTGAGCGACTGCCCAAGATGCCGCTAGGCGAGAACGTCCTCTACCTGGAAGACCTACTCGCCGACATCAGTGGCAAAGAGAAATTCTTCACTTTCTTAAAAGCCCGCCTGTGGCCCGCCTGCTTTCTGATCGGAGGCGTGCAGCCCGTACAGCCGGACGATGTGGCCACGATCCTCTTTTCCAGTGGTTCCACCGCAGAGCCCAAGGGCGTGATGCTCAGTCATCACAATTTGCTTTCGAATATGGAGTCCTTTCGTTCGGTGGTCAGTCCGAAGCGTGAGGATGTGATGCTCGCCACCCTGCCCTTTTTTCATTCGTTCGGCTATACCGTCACGCTTTGGTTTCCGCTACTTTCTGGTATCAGCACCGCTTGTCATACCAATCCACTCGAAGGCGAAACCATCGGCAAACTTGCCGAGAAATACCACGCCTCGATTCTGTTGACCACGCCCAGCTTCTTGCTCGCTTATGTGCGCAAGATCAAGCCGGAGCAATTTAAGCACTTGCGCTACGCCTTTACTGGTGCGGAAAAACTGCAGCCACGCGTGGCGCAGATGTTTGAAAAACGCTTTGGTGTGCAGCCGCTCGAAGGCTACGGTGCCACCGAACTATCGCCGGTTTGTGCGCTGAGTCTGCCCAACGTTACCGTCGATAATTTGGAAGAGACTGGTAACCGCGAAGACCGGCTAGGGCGCGTGCTCCCCGGCATGGCCATGAAGATCGTCCACCCCGACACTAAGGTCACCCTCGCCCCTGGCGAAGAAGGTCTCATCTACGTCAAAGGCCCCAATGTCATGCTCGGTTACCTCAACAAAGAGGAGCTCACCGCCTCCGTGCTGCACGATGGCTGGTATGACACCGGCGACATTGGTCTGATGGATGTCGACGGCTTCTTTGCCATCACTGGACGCCTTTCGCGCTTTAGTAAACTCGGTGGCGAGATGATTTCTCACGGCGCGGTCGAAGAAGCCCTGCAAGCCGCCTTCGGACTCGGATCCGACGCCCTAGTCGTCATTGCGATCGACGATGACCGCAAAAGTGAAAAGCTCTGCGTGTTCCACACGGCGGAGGCGCTGAACGAAGACAGCATTCGCGAACAGCTCAAGGCGCTCGACATTCCCAACCTCTGGAAACCCAACCCGAAAGACTGGCGTTTACTGGGAACGCTTCCGTTGCTCGGCACTGGCAAGCTGGACTACCGTGCGATGAAAGCGCTGGCTTGTGAGGTTTAGGTGTGGGCGAAGGCCAACTATTTGAAGTGGCGTGCCCGCTTGCGGGCGCCCGAATGTGTAAACAGGCTTCGTCCACTCTGACGGAGGCGTCCGCAAGCGGACACGCCACGGTGTCGAGTTTTGGCGCGTCATTTCGTCTGGTTAAGAATATAGTTCTTCGAGCCATTCCAACGCGGGCGTGACAAGTCGCGCCCCTACGTTTAATCCCAAATAGTGTAAATTCGGCTTCGATATTGCTTAATGCATCCGACTTTCTGACACTACACCCTCAATGCACACCACCGAACTCACACTCTTGCTCAACCTTGGCTTTATTGTCATTACGGCGGCGGTGTTTGCTTTCCTTGGTAAATGGATTCGGATGCCTTCGATCGTGGCTTATATCCTAGCGGGGATTACGCTGGGGCCGGTCTTTGGACTGGTGGAGCTGAGCCACTCGCTGGAATTGATCTCGAAGGTGGGCATCGCCCTGCTCCTCTTCCTCGTGGGGTTAGAGCTGAGCTTTGAGAAGATCCGCGATGTGGGTAAAGTCGCGGTGGTGGCGGGGCTTGGGCAAGTCGTCTTTACGGCACTGGGAGGGCTGGTGCTCTGTTTAGGCTTGGGCTTCGACTTGGTGTCGGCGCTCTTTCTCTCAGTCGCGTTGACCTTTAGCAGTACGGTGGTGGTGGTCAAGTTGCTCGACCAAAAGGGCGAGCTGGGGCGACTCTATGGGCGCATCGCGGTGGGTATTTTCCTGGTTCAAGACTTGGTCGTGATCGCGGTGCTCACGCTGCTGACAGGCTTGCAAGTGGGTGGCAGTTTTGAACTCGGTGCGGTGTTGGTCGGGTTGGCCAAGGCGACGGGCGGTATGCTCTTGCTACTGGCGGTGACATTGCTGGCCTCGCGTTATGTGCTGCCAAAGCCATTCGCGTGGGCGGCGCGGAGCCAAGACACAAGCTTTATCTGGGCGCTATTTTGGTGCTTCTTGGTAACGGCGCTGGCGGGAACGATGGGCCTCTCCGTGGAGGTGGGCGCCTTTCTGGCGGGCATTGCGCTGGCGCAGTTGCCCTACAATGACGATCTGCACCGGCGGCTGCACCCGTTGATGAATTTCTTCGTGGCTATCTTCTTTGTCACGCTCGGGGTGCAGATGAATCTGGGTGCGGCGCAAGAGTATTGGCTCTCGGCCGTGGTGCTCTCACTCTTTGTGGTTATTGGCAATCCGCTGATCTTTTTAATCATAATCACACGAATGGGCTACAGCGAGCTGACGGCTTTTAGAACAAGCGTTACGGTGGCGCAGATCAGTGAGTTTTCCTTCGTCTTCGCGGCGATGGGGCTGGCGGCAGGGCTAATCGGCGAAGGCATCCTATCGATCGTTGCAGTGGTGGGTATTGTGACAATTGCAAGCTCGGCCTACATGATTATTTATACCGAGCCACTCTACCGTTTTTGCCAACGCTTCGGCTTGCTGCGAGTCTTTCGGGCGAAGCAAGAAGTGGAGGCGGAGGAGGCCTCGGAGCGGCAGGGGCACGTCATAGTGGTGGGGATGAATGCGCTCGGGCGCGAGATCGTGAAGCAGCTAGAGGCACGCGGGGAACGATTACTCGCGATTGATACCGACCCGAAGAAGCTGGAAGGTCTTGGCGAGGCGGAGACGATGATCGGCAACGTTGAATACGAATCTGTGGTCGAAGAAATCGGGCTGCGGCGGGCGCGGCTCGTCGTGTCGGCGCTCCAGATCGAAGATACCAATCACCTCCTAGCCTACCGCTGTCGCTCGGCCGGTGTGCCTTGTGCGATCCACGCCTTCGATGTGTCAGTAGTGGAGGACTTACTGGAACTGGATACAAGCTACATGTTTATGCCAGCCGTCGATGGCGTGCGCGAACAAGTCTCGATCTTGGATACGATGATCCTGCCACCGAAGCCAACGAAAGAAGGAGAGGTCACATGACGGCGATGGCTGTCTTACTTCTGGCGGCTGCGGTCGCCTTTGGACTCTCCAAGTTTTTGCGGATGCCTTCGATCCCGCTCCTAATGCTGGCGGGAGCGGGGCTAAGCGCCTTGGCAGGCTATCAAGCGGTGGAGCTTCCTCAGGCATTGATTCGCGATATGATTGAGATTGGCTTGGCAGTTTTGGTCTTCACTGCGGGAGTGGAGCTGAGCCCTCGGCGGATGCGGGGACGCGCGCGCTCAGTCACAATCCTCGCGGTGATTCAGTTTTTCACTTTGGGTTTAGCGGGTGGCGGCACTGCGCTTTGGCTTGGCTACGGGTGGACGGTTGCGCTCTACATCGGCTGTGCACTCTCGGCCAGTTCGACGCTGGTGGTGGTGCGCCACTTACAGCAACGGCGGCAGATGTTTGAGCCCTACGGTCGCTTAGTGTTGGGTGTACTCTTATTACAGGACATTTTTATCATCCTAATCATGGTGGCGCTGGTAAAGGCGCCGCTAGGTGGATGGATGGTGGTCAACGGATTGGCCAATGCCATCGCGCTGGGCTTTTTAGCAACTGCCTTCCACCGTTGGGTGGTGCCCTTTGTGGTGACCCGGCTCAAGCTGGACGACGAAGAGTTGATGTTGGGCGCGCTGGCAGTGCTCTTTGCTTTCTCGGCGATAGCCTTCTGGCTGAATTTACCGTTTTTGGTGGGGGCGTTCTTGGCGGGCTTTGCGATCTCAGCCTTTCCGATGAACGGTTTGGTGCGTGGCATGCTCGGCTCGCTTTCGGGCTTCTTCCTCGCCCTCTTTTTCATTAGCGTGGGGGCGTTTCTCACCTTGCCGAGTCTGGAGATGCTGGGGCATAGCTTGATCTTTATCGCGGTGCTGCTCGTCGTCACGGTGTTGCTTGTTTCGATTGTGGCTGAGGTGGTGGGCTATTCGAGTCGTGCGGCGGTGGAAACGGGCTTACTGCTTTCGCAGACGAGTGAGTTTTCGCTGCTTCTGGCTCTCACTGGTGTGGCTTCGGGGCAGATCACACCCGAGCTATTCTCGATGATTGCGCTGATTACGGTGAGCACCATGACGCTGACGCCGCTCCTCTCGCGGGAGAGCGTGGCGTTGCGCTTGGTGAAATGGCACCCGCGCTACCGTAGCGGGGAGTCCGATTGTGAGCGGATGACGAATCATGCTGTCTTGCTGGGCTATGGCCGAGCAGGACCACGCACCGTGCATGCGTTAAAAGAGCGTGGCATTGGGATGGTTGTGGTGGATGAAGATGCCGGTGTCATTCGGCGGCTGATTGCGCAAGGGATTCCCTGTGTGCAAGGCGATGGCTCCGATGTGCGGACGCTGGAGCGGGCACATTGCCGCGAGGCCAAAGTTGTTTTCTGCTCCATGCGCCGCACACGCGATGCACAGCTGGCGCTGGCGTATCTGAAAGACTCTCCGGTTAAAGTAATTGTACGCGTCTTTGAGACTTTTGAAGAAGAGATGGTGCGTGCAGCCGGAGGACAACCCGTGCAGACCGCCTATGCCGCTGCGGCACAGTTTATGGAATGGACGGATGTGAATCTACCGCGGGATGGTGAAGAAAAAGCGGAGACGAGCAGTTGAATGTGGTGTGTCCGCTTGCGGACGCCTGCTCTAGAGTTGTGCGTGGCGGGCGCTGGCCAGTCGCGAACTCAGCGCTCGCAAGCGAGCACGCCACGGGGCGTGGAACAAAGCGATGGGGAAATGTGGTGTGTCCGCTTGCGGACGCCTGCGTTAGAGTTGTGCGTGGCGGGCGTTGGCCAGTCGCGAACTCGGCGCTCGCAAGCGAGCACGCCACGGGGCGTGGAACAAAGCGATGGGGAAACGTGGTGTGTCCGCTTGCGGACGCCTGCTCTAGAGTTGTGCGTGGCCGGCGCTGGCCAATCGCGAACTCGGCGCTCGCAAGCGAGCACGCCACGGGGCGTGGAACAAAGCGATGGGGAAACGTGGTGTGTCCGCTTGCGGACGCCTGCTCTAGAGTTGTGCGTGGCGGGCGCTGGCCAGTCGCGAACTCGGCGCTCGCAAGCGAGCACGCCACGGCTTATAGCTCATGCGTTGCGAAGAAAAAGCGTGGCCGTCCACTTAAATCATCGACGCTTTGTCCGTCGAGCGATGCCTTGAGCGCCATTGCACTAAGTGCCTCGGCCTGGGCAATGCCAGTTTCCATTGCGAGTAGGCCATCTACTGCGAGGAAGCGCTTGGTCTTGGCCAGAATTAACCGTAAGTCATCTAAGCCATCACTGCCGGAAACCAGTGCGTTATGCGGTTCGTGGGCGATGACTTCAGGTTCGGCTGTCTGCATTTCCGCTTCGGTCAGATACGGGGGGTTGGAAACGATGAGATCGAATTTCTCATCCTCTGTTAGTGGCTCAAACCAACTGCCTTGCAGGCAGTTGACTCGGTCGGTCAGTTCCAGCGCAATCGCATTTTCTGTAGTGAGCACGATGGCATCTGCGCTTTGATCGATAGCAATGACTTTCGCCTCTGGATACTTGGTGGCGAGTGCCAGCGCGATGGCTCCGCTGCCTGTACCCAAATCTAGGATACGCTTTGGCGGCGTTTCCAAGCGCTCGACGATCAACTCGATCAGTTCCTCGGTCTCGTGCCTTGGAATCAAGGCGCGGGAATCCACTTTGAGCGTCAATCCGTAAAAATCCGTGCTACCGATGATGTATTGCAGTGGCTCACGCCCGGCGCGACGCTTGACCAGTGGGCGTAGCTCCACGAGCTGCTCTTCGGTGAGTGGTCGGTCGAGGTCGAGGTAGAGGTCGAGTCGCTTTATCCCCAGTGAGTGCGCGATCAGAATGTCGGTATCGAGCTTCGCGTTGGGCACCCCCTTCTCTTTGAAAAAGGCTTCGGTGCGTGCTTTGATTTCTCGGATGGTTAGCATGTTAAGCCGTCTGCTTCTTCAGTAGATTCTCAATGCGTGCTTCGTAGTCGTAGTTTTGTAGGGCGTCGATGAGGTCATTTAGGTCGCCGTCCACTACGGTGGGGAGCGAGAGGCTGAGGCCGATTCGATGGTCGGTGAGGCGGCCTTGTGGGTAGTTGTAGGTGCGGATGCGCTCGGAGCGGTCGCCGGTGCCGATCTGGCCTTTGCGCTCGGCGGCGTATTTGGCGTGCTCTTCGTCTTCCTTGGCTTTGAGCAAGCGGGAGCGCATGACGGTCAGCGCTTTGGCGCGGTTCTTGATCTGCGAGCGCTCGTCGGCGCAGTAAACGGTGACGCCGGTGGGCTTGTGCACCATCATGACAGCGGAGTCGGTCGTATTGACGTGTTGCCCCCCTGCCCCGCTGGCGCGCATGGTGGAGATATCGAGATCCTGTGGGCGAATCTCGATATCGACTTCCTCGGCTTCGGGCAGCACGGCTACGGTGGCGGTCGAGGTGTGGATGCGGCCTTGAGTTTCGGTGGCGGGCACTCGCTGGACGCGGTGCACGCCGCTCTCGAACTTGAGGTATTTATAGGCCTCTTCGCCGGTCATGTTAAAAATAATTTCCTTGAATCCGCCGACATCTGCCGGGCTAGAGCTGAGGAGTTCGACTCGCCAGCCACGTGTTTCCGCGTAGCGGCTATACATACGGAAGAGGTCGCCGGCGAAAATATTGGCCTCGTCGCCGCCAGCTCCGCCGCGAATTTCCATCACGGAGTTGCGGCTATCGGTCTTGTCGGGCGGAATCATGAAGCGGAGCACGTTATTGGCGAGGCGGTCGCGCTCAGTGGCGAGGGGTTCGAGTTCTTCGCGCGCCATTTCGCGGAGTTCTTCGTCGACCGATTCGTCCTCTGCCATGGCCTCGTTTTCGTTGAGTTGTTGCACAACGCTATGCCACGCTTCGAATTTTTCGACGAGGGTGCCTAGTCGCATCTGTTCGCGTGAGACTTCGGCGGCGTGGCGCTGGTCGGAGTAGAAGTCGGGGTCCGCCATTTGATCGTTCAGCTCATTGAGCTTTTTGCGGAAAGGTGCTATATCGGGAATTTTGTGCATGGTTAAGGGGGCTGGTTGTGCTCAAATTATTGGCACCTACAGGTTTTGTTTTGCATAATGTAGTCGATACAGGCATTCTGTAATGTCGAGAATATGTGACCATCATTATCAAATGCAAAAAGAGAACAATCCCCTAGCTGAAGTTTTTGGCCATCTTACGAGTGATTCTAGCCCAAAGGCACAACGCTTCAGAAAGAATAAGCTTTGCCCTTTCAACAATAAGGTGCCAAGTTGCACGAAGGATAAGGCCAAAAAGCCTTTGGGTGTTTGTAGTGTAAATACAGCTAGTGGGCCAGTAATCACCTGTCCTATTAGGTTTCGTGAGGATTGGCTTATTACTGATGATGCGGCAGATTTCTTTTTTCCAGAAAATGCTACTTGGACTTCCCTGACAGAAGTTCGATTACCTGATGCTGAAGGTCGATCTGCAGGCAATATTGATGTCGTTTTAGTCGCCTATGACGAAGTAGGACAAGTTTATGACTTTGGTTCGTTAGAAATCCAAGCGGTTTACATATCTGGAAATATTCGAGATCCTTTTGAGCGCTATATCTCGAATACAGTGAAGTATGCTAACCTAGATTGGTCTGCTGAATCAAATTACCCTAGGCCAGATTTCTTATCATCTTCACGAAAGCGTTTAGCGCCCCAGTTGCTTTTTAAAGGCGGCATCTTGGACACATGGGGTAAAAAAATGGCAGTCGCTTTAGATTCACACTTTTTCTCAACATTGCCTAAACTTGAAGAGGTGTGTCAGTCGGACGCTGATGTTGCATGGTTGATCTACGATCTAGTTCTAGATCCTAAGTCAACGGGCTATAATCTAACTAAATCTCGTGTTATTTATACGCGTTTTTCGGATGCTCTAAACACAATTACTCGGCCAAAAGTCGGTGATGTTGGGCAATTTATTGGTCTATTACAGTCTAAGGTTGATGATAAATTGGAGTCTGCGCCGATCAATAAAACATTGAGTTCTCCCTTTGACGATTAAGTGATGCAGACCTTATTATTTAGTGATCAATGCGAGCAACCTAAGGCGGTAAATGTAGCCTCAGTTCCTCAGAGAAGTCCATTTCGTTACCCTGGAGGCAAGACTTGGTTTGTTCCGAGATTGAGGGAGTGGTTGCAGAGTCAGACTCAAAAGCCAGCATTGCTAGTGGAGCCATTTGTGGGCGGAGGAATCGTCTCATTGACGGCGGTCATGGAAAATTTTGTGGATCGCGCGCTTATGGTCGAGTTAGACCAAGAAATTGCTGCGGTTTGGCAGACTATAGTTGATGGGGATGCCGAGTGGCTTGCTGATCGGATTCAAAATTTTGAACTGACTAGAGATACTGTAGATGCGGTTTTGGGAATGAACCGCAGATCCGTTAAAGAGCGTGCGTTTCAAACGATTATTAAGAATCGCACTAACCATGGAGGAATACTTGCGGCGGGCACTGGCACCTTAAGGAAGGGAGAGGCAGGTAAAGGTATATCGTCACGCTGGTATCCTGCGACTTTAGCGAAACGTTTAAAAGCCATAGACCATTTTGTAGGGCGATTTAGCTTTATGCACTGCGACGCTTTTGAAGTGATCGAGGCTCATTCGACAAAAGCAGATGCAGTATTTTTTATTGATCCTCCTTATACTGCGGGCGGCAAGAAAGCTGGAAGTCGTTTATATACGCATCATGCTCTAGACCATGAGAAACTGTTTAGGGTTTGTTCTAGATTGGAGGGAGATTTCATTATGACCTACGACAATGCGCCCGAGGTTAAAAAGTTAGCTAAAGAATTTGGATTTCAAGCGAAACCAATCTCGATGAAAAATACCCATCATGCCGAGATGACTGAGCTTGTTATCGGACGCGACCTAGATTGGATGATGGGCATAGATAGGCTTTTGGAAGAGCAAGCAGTTTACAATGCGACCTCGAAACGCTTTAAGAAGACCGCCATTAAAAGGAAGCGGGCGTCATGACGAAAAAGAACCTTCATCGCCAAAACATAGTCGCTTGTATCTGGGATTTTGACAAGACGCTCATCCCTGGCTACATGCAGGCACCCATCTTTGAGGCCTTTGGGATCGACGAGGAGCAATTCTGGAAAGAGGTCAACGCCCTGCCGGATATCTACGCTAAGCGCGGCACGCGTGTCTCTTACGATACGATTTATCTGAACCATTTGATCAGTTTTGTGAAGAACGGCTGCCTGAAGGGCTTGACCAATCATCGCTTACGCGAATTGGGCAAAGAGCTGCGCTTCTATCCGGGTTTGCCTGATTTGTTCACACGCTTGCAGGCTGTGGCGGAATCGCGCCCAGAGTATAAGAAGCACAATATCAAGCTGGAGCACTACATCATCAGCACGGGATTGGCCGAAATGATCAAGGGCAGTATGATTGCGCCCTTTGTGGATGGTATTTTCGGCTGCGAGTTTATCGAAGCGCCCCTGCCCCCAAATTATTCGACTCAAAATGAGCTGCCGCTGCACATGGAGTTCGAAATTAGCCAGATTGGCACGATCGTGGATAACACGATCAAGACGCGCTACATTTTCGAGATCAATAAAGGCTGCAACAAGAATGCGCAGATCGACGTCAACGCGTCGATGGATCGCGTGGATCGCCGCATCCCGATCGACCGTATGATCTACACGGCGGACGGCCCCAGTGATGTGCCCGTCTTTTCGGTGGTCAAAAGCAACGGAGGCAAAGCTTATGCGGTTTTCAATCCTGACAGCGAAGCGGAGTTTGCCCAGAACGACGCCCTGCTTAACGCCGGACGCATCCACGCGTATGGCCCGGCCGACTACACTGAGAAAAGCACCACCTCGAAATGGCTACGTATGCACGTGCGCACAATCTGCGATGGCATCGTGGCTGAATGCGAAGCCAGCTTAAACGAGAAGGTTAGTCGCGCACCACGCCATTTGCATGATGAGGATGAGCTGGAGATAGAGGCTGCCGACGAAGCAGCACCGCAAAAAGAGTTGTTTTAAGGGGCATAGTGCGTGCGCTGGGTAGCTCCTTTATACTGGGAAGCTGGAAAATGCCGTGGCCGTGGGCACTGCGATCCATGGCGTCGCAGGGGTCGTTGTTGGTATAATCTATTTCGCTTTTCTAGCCACTGTTCCTAATAAACAGATGATACCTAGCAACAATGAGACGGTCGCTGGCTCTGGGACAATGATCAATTCTCCTTGAGTAATAAGCTCATTTGAAAACGTGGCAGCACCCGCTAGCAGATCGAGTCCACTATCGGTGGATGCGCTGATTTCATATCCGTAAACAATAGTACCAATTTCGATTCCGAAGGTATCAAAAGTGATGAATATACCACCGATATTTTGCGACGCCGTGATATCAGGCCTAGGGTGCCACTGATGAGGGTACCTTGAGGATTTGTGAAAACAAGGGAGCTAACTAATTCGAAAGTGGTATCCGAACCTGCACCGACTTCAAGTGAGTTCTCAAATGCGTCATATATGCTAGTAAGTTTTCGACTCGTAAATTCATTGGGTTGATTCGTACGCTCATAGTAGATGGACGATAAAGTCGGTTCAGCCAAAAACTCTGCACTCGTTAATTTATAACCGATTATATTGATGTATTCCGTCCCACCCGCAGTGAATGTATCAATTAATTCGACATCATTCCTGTAGGTTAATCCGTCTTCTGTTGTTGCGACACCTTGAATCACAGTCGTGGTGAAATTATCCCAAGATAGAATGACCGCCGAGGCTGTGCCAGCTGAGAGAATGAGGCTAAATAAGCTAATTATACGTATCATTGTGTTTATCTAGATTTTACTAGTGTAAGTAATAAGTAAAATTTAGATGAGTTAACTATGTAGTTATAAATAAAAAACAATCCCCTATCTTAGTTTTATTACTGAAATAAAATAGGGTTTTAACCTATGCCATGTATATACCGGGTCTTCTCGCGGAAAAGCCATCTTCTCTATCTGCTTTCTCGGAATTGCCAAAGAGCTTTTGACATTAGAGTCGGTTTTAGCATACATTAGTATGCATTATGGAAATCTCAAAAGTATTACTTCTCGGAGCGATTTGTGGTTTAATCGGCGCTTTTGCGATGAACCTATTCATGCGCTTGGTCGGGCGCTCGTTTGATCGGCGCGCGGACATGGTGCGCGCGCTCGGCAGCTTCTTTACGGGGAAGTTGGAAAATGCCGTGGCCGTGGGCACAGCGATCCATGGCGTGTCGGGGATCGTTTTTGGGATGATCTATTTTGGCATCATGCAAGCGATGGGCGCACTCATTTTCCCGCAGGCGCTCTTTCTCGGGCTGGGGTTCGGCTTCTTTCATGGGCTGATCACCAGTTATGCGCTGATGTTTTATGCTAGTGAACGTCACCCGTTGGAAGATTACCGGAAAGCGACTATGCAGGAAGGTGTCTTGCATTTGTTCGGGCATATTATTTTCGGTGGGGTTGCCGGGCTGCTCGGTGGCTTGATTGCGCTGGGGTTTTAGGAGTGCTCTCTACTCCCAAAAAGCTTTGTCGCAGTTGCTTAAGATCGCTTCATCTTTTGTCAGATCAGACAGACCAGTCCAGATGCATATTATCTTCAGGTGCGACACAGAGAGTGGGTCGCTTCCGCAGTCGCCTCAAGCGCGAGCTAGTTCGATCAGGGATGATTCGTAAAATATGGCCTTAGCTCAGAACCACTTGCAGGGCATCCGCAAGCGGAGCCCCTGCGGTAGAGACTACCTCAGTAAGCCCTGCAACCCCACCACTTCAATACCATCCCCCAAATCTACAGAGACATCCGAAGGACAAACAATACGAAGCGCGTCCAAGCTCAAATCATCCATAGCGATTCGCATCGAACGACTGACCTTCGGCTTTTCAGAATACTTAAATTCATACCCAACACGCTTACCATTTTCAAACAATAGCAAATCAAGTTCAGCACCACTCTGAGTGGCCCAAAAATAAGCCTCCGAGCTTTCTGATTTCCTTAAAATTTGCTCAATCGCAAAGCCTTCCCAGGAATCCCCCACCTTTGGGTGCCCACTCACCGCATCCGCAGACTCCAAATGCAACAAATGGTGCAATAGGCCCGAATCACGTAAATAAATTTTTGGAGACTTAACTTGCCGCTTCGACAGATTCTCAAACCAAGGCTGTAACTGTCGGACCATATAAGTTTGAGTTAAATCCTCCAAATAGCTCCTCACCGTCTTATCAGCCAAGCCCATCGACCGCCCGAGTTGAGACGCATTCCACAACTGGCCATGCGAATGTGCCAACATTGCCCAAAAGCGCCGCATCACAGGCGCAGCGACTCGCACACCAAATTGCGGCAAATCCCTCTCAAGAAAAGTGCGCACAAATCCCTCACGCCATGCCAAACTATCAGCATCACTTGTCGCTAGAAACGAACGCGGAAAACCTCCTCGATTCCATAAGTCTTGAGATCGATCAATGCCAACTTCAGTCAGATCGAAGCCATGGAGGTCAATAAACTCAACGCGCCCAGCCAGGCTCTCTGCTGATTTTTGAATCAAATCTGGCGAGGCACTGCCTAAAATCAGAAATACGGATCCGCTCTCCGAACGATCGGCCAATACGCGTAAAATGGGAAACAACTCAGGCCGAACCTGCACTTCATCCAGAATAATCAACCCCTTTAATGCACTCAGCGCCCCTTCAGGATTCTGTAAACGCAACTGATCCCTCGGGGACTCCAAATCAAAGTAATGACTCTCCTGCTCTGCCGCCAAGGCACGCGCCAAGGTCGTTTTGCCACATTGCCGAGGCCCTAATAGAGCACAAATTGGCGAACGAGCCAACGCACGCTTAATCGCAGTTCTATATGAATCCCTTTGCAGCATCCTTGAAATCTCGTATATCAATTACGAAATTTCAAGGATATTTACTGACTAAAGAGAGGGTTAATCCCACAAACCCACATATTGACAGAATGTTGTATTTAGTTAACCTACTTCCATGAGCACTATTCAAACCAGTCGTATTTCAATTGACGTCACCCCCGGGCAACACAAGCGGCTCAAGGCCGTTGCCGCCCTTTCTGGACAATCGCTTAAGGATTACGTTCTAGAACGCGCCCTACCGCAACGCGGCGAAGACGCTGCACTGACCGAACTGGAAGCCCTCCTCGCCCCCAGAGTCGAGTCCGCCCGCTCAGGCCGCTTCGTCGATGAATCCGTTGAGACTATTCTTGAGAACGTCACCCGCGAACCAGTTGCTTAGATGCCCGCTTACCGCATCGAGTCGCAAATGCGCTTTGGCGATGTGCCTAGTCACACCACCCCGAGGCCAAGCGATCGAACGACTTTACGGAATTTCGGCAACTGCGACTCCATTATGGCCAATTTCGTTTCACTACATTGGTAGCACTGTCCCTGTAACTCAGCTTGGGCGCAGATCAATCTAGCTGTATCTGCATCTCGGCAATCAAATAAATAGGCCTCGCCACGATGACGCACCGCCGTGCCATTACGTTGGCAGTCGCGGAGGAATCCCGTAACTGTTTCCGGCAACGGTTGGCTATCGCGTGCTTGAAGGAAATCAGCAAATTCGGTCGCACTCTGCCCACGCTCTACCGCTTCAAGAGCGCGAGTCACCTCCAACTGCCAAACATTCGGCTCCACGAGTTCTGCCCAAGTCTCCAAAAGAAGTTTTTCTGTGGGAAGTAAGGCGCCCGAATTCATGCAGATGCGCAGACTCGGCAATACAGTCAGCACAAGCGAAGAACTCGGCGATGTTGGCTTATATTCCGAAGCTATGCCGAAGCAGTAGGCGCCTAGTTTCGTAATACGAAAAGCGCGCAGTCCATCATAACGAGAAAGCCACTCAAGATCGTCTACCCCCCATTGTCTCCTATAATCGTTTAATCCACTAACCGGGTGAACGTAAGCAATGTCAATGAGCCCGAGTGGCGCTGCATATTCAAATAAGAAGCAAAGTATGTAACGGAGCTGGACAATGTTCCAATCGCCGCAGCCCGCGTAACCCAGACTTCCGTAGCGAGCTTCGCACAAATACAGTTTCCATAGGTCGCGGGAAACCTCAAATTCTTGTCCAGTTCCCTGCATGTAGTCGGAAAACTTCTCGACTGTGATCCACTTGTTCGCCGGGCATTCTGAAAGCGCATCGACAATGCTGTCTCGGCGTGGTGGCTTCGCTGTCATGTGTCCCTTGACACGCTGCCCCTTAATATCCTCAACTCGATTGAATTCATCGTAACTCGTATTCGCGAGCCACTTCTTCCACAGATGCTCGATGACCTGCTCTGGAGACAGGGATAGCGCTTTGATGCCAGACGCGGTTAGCTTTGACTTGGTGCCGCTTTGGGTGAAATAGCCCCCCACCTGAAGGAGTCGCGCCCAAGCAATCGGTTTAATGGCACCAATTTCCTGTTCATAGTTCCGCTTGTTTGGTCGATAAGCAACATCGAGCGGATAGAAATCTCCGCCAATCAGGCAATCTAGAATCTTGTGACATCCAGCTGAGGATACTTTTCCAGTTTTCGCACTAATTCGCAGATCCCCTACTTCCGCAAGGCGCAGGAGCGCCATCACTTCGACCAGGGCTTCATGTTCGGTCTGGCGCACCAGCAAGCCGTCTTCTGTGGGAGGAGCGACTAGAGTCGATACGCTTAATTTTTGGGGTTTAGGAATGAACACACGTAGTCGCTCGGCGAGGTCAAAGGGCACAATTCGCTCCGTGCCCCCTTTCGGCGTAAATAAGAAGAGATTCAGGCGCGTCGCATATTTCGAATCACTGCTGTAGGTTCTATAGCCACCCGCATCCTCAGGTTTATTGGAGAAGCTGGGCACGTCACCGTACTTCGCTTTAAACTGGGCTGGATTGTAGCTGTGGTCAGGCGTGTAACATGCCTCAGCGACAGCCGCTTGTTCGAGGGCTTTGAGGGATGTCCAGATTTCCTGTAGCCCGTTATCCGTAAGCGCAGCTTTAATCGTGTCGATCAGCCCGGCCTTCTTTGAGCCTTTGAGCTTCACGCCTAGCAATTTTATGCGATATGCGAGATCATCATTTTTGAGATCCCAGAGTATTTCGTGGAGAGTTGTCATAATGATTATACAAATAGCCTGTGTATTTTAAGGTATGATTGCGATAGGGGCTGTGAGTGAAGCCCCTACGCGATCAACCCGGTTCGCCGAGGATGAGCCGCACCGCATCGAGGCGCAGGTGCGCTTTCGCGATGTGGCGGGTGACGTCGGCGATGACGTTTTCGGCGATCCTAATTTCTTCTTGGCGCACATTGGGGTTCACCTTCTTTAACTCCTTCAAGCGTGTCGCCTCGCCATCCAAGCGCTCGTGGGCTTGGTGCATGGCTGCTTGTAGCAGCTCCGATTTCTGTATGCGCGCATGATCTCGGGCCTTGCGTAGCATCTCGGGCACAAGCGCTTGCAGTAGCGCAGGGTCTTGCTTTAGGCGGAAGGCTTCCTCGTCGCCGCAATATTTATTAATGTAATCATGCCCGAATTGCTCGCTGCAATCTTTGCCACTGAGATCGACCAGTACGCGTACGGGCGTGGGCGGTAGGAAGCGATCCACGTGGAGGCGTGGGGGTGCGACGCTTTCGAGCACGTAGATGGCTTCGACCAAGATCGCGGGCGCATCAATGCTCGGTTCCTTCCAAACGACGATGGAGCTGTTGCCTTTTTCAGAACTGAGGCACAAGTCGATCGCGCCGCGCACCATGGGGTGATCCCAGGTCAGGAAGCCGATGTCTTCGCGGCCGAGCGCTTTGCTGCGATCGCAGGTCACTGTGGTGCCCTCTTCGGGCAGCCCGGGGAAGGAATCGGTAAAGAGTTGTCCCGGTTCTAGGTGGAATGTGCGCGAATCAATATCTTCGACGTTTACACCGAAGTGATCGAAGATTCGGTTCATAAACTGGTCGAGTGTGCGGTCGGCATCGAGTGTGCGGATGTGGCCAACGAGTTCAGCAGAGGCTTCTTCGCGGAAGGAATTGAGGGCGATCAGCCGGTCTTGGCCTTGGCTGAGTTGTTCTTCTAGGTCTTCGCGAAAGGTCTCGCTCTCTTCGATCAGTTGATCGGCTTCTGCGAGCGTCTTGGCATCGGCGATATGGTAGCGCGGCCCCAAAGTGCGAATCCACTCCCCAAACTTGTCTAGATACGCGTAACCGCCCTTGAGCGAATGCTCCACCCCGTCCAAACCTTCGTGGTGCCAGCGCATGAGTAGCTCTGTCCAGCTGTGCTTCAGGTAGGGAATATGAATTTGGATGGTTTCGGTCTGCCCAATACGGTCGAGTCGCCCGATGCGTTGTTCCAATAGCTCGGGGTTGAGTGGCAGATCAAAGAGCACGAGGTTGTGGGCAAACTGGAAGTTGCGTCCTTCGCTGCCGATTTCAGAGCAGAGCAGGATCTTGGCACCATCGGGCTCGGCAAACCAGGCTGCGTTGCGGTCGCGCTGGAGCAGTGTGAGTTCTTCGTGAAAGAGGCCTGCCTTGACATTAATTTCTTCCAGCAAGGCATCGTAGATCGCCTGCACCTTCTCGCGCGTGCGGCAGATAAGGAGCACTTTCTCGTTTTCGCCGAGGCCCTGAATGAGCTTTGCCAGCCAGAGGATGCGTGGGCCATATCGGAAATCGTAGGGCTCCGCTTCGCCAGAATTCGCGGCTTCGAGGTCGAACTCGCGCAGTAGGCGCTTTTCGAGTTCCTCTTTGGATAGTTTGGCGCGCGGTTTGAGCTTACAAGGCAAGCTATTGCGCTCGGGGAAGCCTGTCAGGGTGTCGCGAGAGTTACGGAAGATCACGCGCCCAGTGCCGTGGCGGTCGACGAGCTCTTCCAGCATCGCTTGCGGCTTCTTTAAGTGCGCCTGAAATTCCGTTTCGCTGTATTCTTCAAAGACCTCACGCAAGTAGCGGATGTCTTCATCGTTCAGTTTTTCGCGAGCCACCATCTTGTTGGCGACGGCTGCGACCTTCGAGTAGCCCGATTGTTCTTTGCGAAACTTTTCCAGATCGGGATAGCGCTCCGGATCGAGCAGCCGCAGGCGCGCAAAGTGCCCCTCAGCGCCGAGTTGCTCGGGTGTGGCGGTCAGTAGCAGCAGCCCATGGCTCTTTTTGGTCAGTCCTTCGACCAATTGATACTCGGGGCTGACGGCTCTAGGTGTCCATTCGAGGTGATGTGCTTCATCGACCACCAGCATGTCCCACTTCGTGCTCAGCGCGCATTCCGCCCAGCGCGGCTGTTCGAGCAGTGTTTTGATGCTGCAAATCACCAATTGCTCCTCGTTGAAGGGGTTGGCTTCAGAGTCCACCGCTGTGACGGATTCGCAGTGCTCTGCGTCAACCAGTGTGAACCAGAGGTTAAAGCGCCGAAGTAGCTCGATAAACCATTGGTGTACGAGTGATTCTGGGAGAATAATTAAGATGCGCTCGGCACGGCCGGTCAGGTGCAGCCGGTGCAGGATCAGGCAGGCCTCTATGGTTTTGCCCAGTCCTACTTCGTCGGCTAACAGCACGCGCGGCATGTAGCGATTGGACACTTCCGCTGCAATGTAGAGTTGGTGCGGGATCAGGTCGATTCGCCCACCCACAAAGCCAGCCACCTCCGACTGCTTCGCATGTGCCTGTCGGGCAATGGCCTCGTAGCGTAAATTAAAAGCCGCTGACTGATCGATTTGGCCACCGATGAGGCGATCTTCTGGCTTACTGAAACTGATAGTGTCGGCTAGATCCATTTCCACGACTTCGATCCCGCCGCCGACGTAGGTAATGATCCCCTCTTCCTCTTTCACCTCTTCGATTACAATGGTTTCCCCACGTTGTGAGTGGATGGTATCGCCCGCGCGAAACTCGACCCGCTTGATCGGTGCATTTGCGGGTGCGTAGAGGCGCGCCTCGTTGGAAGCCGGGAAAACTAGGCGTATTTGACGCCGATCTACAGTTTCTAAGATGCCGAGCCCGAGCTCCGGCTCGGTTTCGCTGATCCAGCGTTGTCCAATTGTAAAATTTGCCATTGGCCAATTCTCTTTCTGACGAAAGTTAAAGTCAAAGCGAAGTTTCTTAGTTGGGGCGGCATTTATTGAATCTAACTCACACTATTTAGGCTATTTACATTATATTTATGTACATATACACACAATTTGATAGCAACCATTCAAAAGCGAAACAACCATGGCAGACCCCATCCTGAAGTTTGAGCCCGAGCAGTCCAAAGATAGTGAGAACGTGACGCTCGAAGGAGTGATCAGCACATTTGCAAAAGAGCTAGTCATCGCGATCTGCGGACCAGTCGGCTCGGCGATTCACTATGTGGCTGAAAGATTAGAGCAACAACTGAATGACGTTTACGACTATGATGCAAGCACCATAAAGCTCAGCGATTTCATTAAAAAGCACCGTCGAAATAAGAAAACCCCTCTGCCCGAAGACAAATACGAGAAGACATGCCTTCTCATCCAAGAAGGCGATCACCTCCGCGGAATGCATGGCGCTAGTATTTTGGCCGAACTAGCGATCGGCGAAATCTGCATTAAAAGAAACACTGCGTCTGAAGGGGGCTCGGGGAAGGAACATTTACAGCCGAAACGATTCTGCCACATTATCGATTCCATCAAGAACGACAGCGAATTAAACTTACTTCGTGCTGTTTACTCAAATCTGCTAGTCACTGTAGGTGTGTTTTCACACAAAGACGAACGAGTTAAGAACCTCAGGGCATCAGGCATGCCAGACGAAAAAATCTACGAACTAATTGACTTGGACTCTGGCGAAGAACTCAAGTCTGGGCAATCCGTCAAAGACACATTTCCAAAATGTGATTTCTTCCTTAATTGCGAAGGCGAGAATACAAACATCATTGATGACAAGATTGAGCGCCTCTTAAATATTGTCACAGGTTCGAAAATCACGACGCCAACTGCGGGAGAACGAAGTATGTACCATGCTTATTGCGCAGGCTTAAGCTCTGCTTGCCTGTCGAGGCAGGTTGGAGCTGCGGTGACTGACGCTGACGGCAATCTACTCAGTGTCGGTTGGAATGATGTCCCGCGCTATGACGGTGGGCTCTACACTGCGGAACACGACCCCGATAACAGATGCATGAACTTGGAAGGCGGGAAATGCTTTAATGATACCGAGAAGAGAAATCTCGTGAAAGAAATCGTTCAGGCTCTGGGAGACATAATTCCAGCCCCTCAGAAGGCCGAAGCGGAAAAAGTGCTAGGGAAAAGTCGCGTCAAGCAACTACTGGAGTTCTCTCGCTCAGTTCACGCCGAAATGTATGCCATTCTAAATGCAGGTGCGGAACACTACGGAGGTAAAATACAAGGCGGGCAAATTTACGTAACGACCTACCCCTGTCATAATTGCGCTCGTCACATAATTGCTGCCGGAATCCACGAAGTTTTTTACATCGAGCCCTACCCCAAGAGCTTGGCACTACACCTGCACGGGGACGCCATCACTGAAGATGTGAACTGCCAGACAAAGGTAAGGATCGTTCCGTTCGAAGGCGTTGGCCCTGCGATGTTTGAGAGATTTTTCAAATATCCAGAGAGTGGACGGAAAAATAAAGATGGAAAAATGATTTCCATTCCATCTAGAGATGCTACATTTACCTCTAACTTCTCCATTTGGTCTCTCCCGCAACTTGAGTCTAAAATTGTTACAGATTTAAAAGAAAAAAGCTTAATTTCCGCCACTGATGAATAAGGATAACACTACAGATCAACAACTTTTGTTGATCGATTTGGACAGTAATTCTACTCCTGAAACTCAGATCGACACCTCCAATCTAGTTTACTTCTCTCTCGCTAAGAAAGAAATCTTGCAGGACAAGCGGGCTCAAGCCCTAGAAGCCATCGAGCGCTTGAGCGAAGATCTGAAAGAGATGTAATCGGAGTTCGCTCGTAAGTCTGCCCTAGCGGCCTCGGCGTAAACTTACAATCAGCAGCGCCAACATGCCTGTAAGCATTGCAGACTGCGATAGCTCAGGCACCAGCGAGAGGCCTGTGGTTTCTGAGATCCAGCCCCAGTAGCGATCTAATGCTACGCCGCCGCCTATATCGCCGAACAAGCCGCCGTAGCCTTCGGTAAAGGTATTCACGCCAACCAGCGCCAGCCTTCCTTCGTAGTCGAGCAGTGCCGCACCGCCGGAATCGCCGGGGGCAATGAGTGTCTCGATCGTATTACCGAGGCTGCCACCTACCGTGCCAAAGGTGCCTGGTGCATCAAAATCGTAGCGAAACAGCAGACCAGCTCCACCGGACTCTTGCTCGAAACTATCCACCACATTCTGGCCGAGGCGGCGATCCGTCAGTGAGGCATCCGTGGTGTAGCCATAGCTGCCATAACCGGAGCGCCCAAAACCCGCCAATATAAAGGTGTCATCCAGCCCCATCGACAGACCAAGCGCAGGAAATGCCAGACTCGGCAAGGCATCTTCAAAATACAGCAGCGCCAGATCGTTGTGGATTGTCGGATTACCAAAACCACCGAAGTTCGGGTTAGTCACGTAACTCGTCGCGCTATAACTGCCGAAGCCCGGCAGATAAAAATCAATCCCCAAGCCCGCATCCGGCACGCCATTGTCGTTAAAATCTACGTTGTGCCCCGCAGTCAGCACCCAGTGCTGCGAGAGGGCTGATCCCGAGCCGAAGTAGTTGCTGCCCCCCGCATCGATCCCAAGCGCGCCGACGAAGTTGGTGCTGGAGCCACTGCTGAGCGGGTCGATACGTCCCGATGGGGTATCCGCAGGCAGACTGAATTCGCCACCTGCCATAATGGCCCAGACAGATTGCGCAAACAAACAGGATACGATGCAATTCAGGGCGACTAGGCGAACGGTGGACATAGAATAAGTTTCGAAGAATTAACCGAACCAGCAAGAGCGAGCTCTGACAAGGAGAAGAAGCACCCGAGACTCTCAAATAAATTTAAAATCTAATAGAGCACCCGCCCGGGTCTTCGAGATCGCATCCGCGAACCTACCAACACGAGCGGATGCGGACTATTGTTTGTCCTCCGCATGTCGAAGGATCGGGGCAGTGGCCGGTTCAGTCCCCTGATGATGCCGGATCGCTCCGTCCGACGTGTTTGGCCTGAGCTGCGGGCAAGGCGGAACCCGATGTTGTTGTTGCTGTTCGACGGGTTGTTGCTGTTGCGATTCGCAACGCGGCAGTTGTTCGCGTTGTTGTTCCAACTGCCGCCCCGGTTCACACGGTTCGAGCCCGATGGCCACCGACCGAAATTGAGAAAGTGTTCGACTACGAAAGGCCCAGCTGCGAGCCGGCAATGTAAAGGCCGTCAAGGCCGTGAGCCGCTGCTGCGCCTCACCCTCACCCATTGTCCCATTTGCCGACAGAGCCTTTAATATGCGCAGCTTGCGCACATAGCGCACCTTGCTTCGACGACTTAGGCGCGTATGCGTGGGATAGATACGATAACCCAGAAAGTCCATCCCGTGCGCAACCTGCAGCGGACAGGGAGGATGCTTTAGCGAGAGCATCAACGTCTCACCGACAAAGCACTCGATTCGCCGGCCAGCCTCCAGCAAAGCGTCTTTCTCAGATGCCCAGAGAACAAAGTCATCCATATAGCGCACGTAGCCTCGAATCCCGGGAAGAGACTGGCAGAGGCGGTCGAGTTCCGACAGGTAGAAGTTCGCTAGATATTGCGAGGACAGGCTACCAATCGGAAGTCCCCGCCCGGCAACCACACAATGTGAGCCGACGATACGCTCCAACCAATCCAGTAATTCAGGATCTTTAAAGAGTCGTCGCAAGCCTCCGAGTAAGGGTGCATGTGGGATCGACTCGAAATACTTGCGTATATCCAGCTTGAGATACCACTGATTGCGGCGGGCATTGCGCTCCCCCGCCTTGATCGCACGCAAGCGGCCTTTGTTTTGGCGGCACGCATAAGTATGATAGATCAACTGCCGCTCAAAAAAAGGCTCACACACATTCATGATCGCATGCTGAAACACCCGCTCCTCAAACCGTGCCGCATGAATCGTGCGCTCCTTCGGATCATAGACTTTGAACACATGAAAGCGCCCCAGCTGAAACGTCCCGGATATGATCTGCTCCCGCAAACGTTCCAGGCTAGTATCAATCGCATCGCCGAAACGCCGCACTTCCAGTTTCTGCCGCTTGCCACGAGCCGCCTTATGGAAAGCGCACAGTAGATTACCACGCTCAACCACCTGCTCCCATAGATGCCCTGCACGCTTCATGCCTCAGCCGCTGGAGCCTCCTGCAACACTTCCAAAACAGCCGCACCATACTTACCGACCCGCGCAGCCCCCACACCTTCAATCTTTCCAAGTGCGGTAGCCGTAGCCGGCTTGGCCCGCACAATTGCAGCCAATTGCTCGTTGGTAAATACCGCATACGCGGGGACCGCCTCTTTCTCTGCCAGAGCTTTACGCACGTCCCGCAGCTTCGAGAACACCTCAAACTCCGCCTCCGAAAGCACTTCCTTATAGTCCACCTTCGGCGCTTTGCTACCACCACGTTGATTGATTGACGCCGGAACGGGTCGATCCAAATGCTCCACGCAAAAAGCCCAGAACGATTGCTCTCCAGTTGCGACAAACTCCTTGCGCACGGAAGCGATGCGCCCACCAGCCAGCAACTTGTTTAAAGCTTCCGACGCCTCCGAGCGCCCATGCGCGGGTATCTGGAAAAAGGAATAGGCCATCAACTGTTCAAAAAAAATTTCGACCTCGAATATGTGGCGTGTACTGTAAGAGATGTGCAGTCACTCCGGCTTCGTCCCTCAGCCTGCGCCACTGCACATCACGCGCTCCGCTTGTTTTTCTTTTTTTCATCAGGGGACTATTGACTGCGGGCAAGGCGGAACCCGAAGCTGATGAGGCCGTGCGACGGGGAGTAGCTGTAGCGAAACGCAACGCGGCAGAAGTTCGCGTGGCTGAACCAACCGCCGCCCCGGCGCACACGGTTCGAGCCCGAACTATCATTACACCACTCCCACATATTGCCAGCGACATCATACAAGCCGTAGCCGTTGGCGGAGAAGCTACCGACCGGGCTGGAATACGGATATCCTCCATCGTCGTAAGCAGGATGGAAACCAGGAGGCGCTATATCATACGTATAAAGATCAGGCCGGCCATAGTAATTCGCATTGCTGTGCGAAATCGTATCGCCCCAGGGGAAGCGGCGTCCCGTCAAACCGCCGCGAGCGGCTTTCTCCCACTCGGCAGAACTCGGCAAGCGGTAGCCGCTATTGCCCGTGTTGATTGTCGGACTGATCTGCCCGGTGCGATACACGCTACCGTCGCCGGTGCGATAAACGGGGCTGCGCCCCGCCCGCTCGCTGGCGGCATTACACCATTTCACCACATCATACCATGAGACAGAATGCACCGGATGATTTGCGCCTTTGCCCGAGCCAGCATTATTAAAGCCGTAGTCATTCACAATCGCCCAGTTATACACCTCCTGCCACTGCGCATAAGTCACCTCTGTGCGCCCCATGTAGAACGATGGCACATAGACCGTTTCCACTGGATATAACCCGTCCAGCGCATCTCCCATCTGGAAGTTGCCCGCAGGGATTCGCGCAAACCCGACTGGCGCAGGGCCACCTGCTTCAATGCCTACGGTTAAGTTCGCTGGATCTGAATAAATGGCACCCTCGGGATTCCATGCCTTCACATGATAGCTGCCCTCATCCGCCTCTCTAGCACTCGTCACCCGATAATTGGCATCGGTAGCATGCGGAATCGGAATCCCATCCTGATACCATTGATAGCTCACATTGAGATTTGGCGTGACGTTTGCCGAAAAAGACACGGGAGCTCCGGCCTCCACGACTCGGCTTTCTGGTTGCTCCAAAAAACTTAAATCCGCGTATGGTGGGAAGAGATGTAAAATGGGCCCTTCCCACAAATTCCAAGACACTTTCCATTTGGTCGAAGGATCTAGCTTTTCCAAAGCGATCCCCGCCCGCTCCATATCGAGCGAAATGCCTCCTCGGAGTTCTCCGGTGAAACCACTTTCCGAGGAACCGCGCACCGCCACAGCTCCGGTAAACTTAGGCCCTGCTGCCACGCCCGCCAACTTATAGATGGTCAACTTCAACTGTGGCTTGAGCGCCAGTCCGACCGACATTTCAGCAAAGATCTCTTCAACAGTAAACGGGATGACCTCTGTCTGTGGCAATTCCGTGGGATAGACAAATTGAAAGGCATCTTCACGCCCCTTCAAATAATCCACACCTAAATCGAAGTCCAAATGCTGCAAGTAACCGTAGTTGAAAGTAATTCCGGCTTCAGCCGACGCTTCTAAGTCGACTTTCACATCAAACCCGATCACTGCAAATATGGGCACGACAACAGGCGGCACACCGATAGCCCCCACCATCACCCAATGCTCCGGCTCATATTGAGGAGGTAAGTCAAAGAGTGTTTTCGGTTCTGGACTCATATCTAGGATCAACGACACATCTAGATCAGCAGCAGTCTCAATCTCTCCACCCATTGTGGCTCTAAAACGAGACAAGCTCCACAAACCGATTTCAAGCTGAGTCGTTATCCGTGGCGTAAACCACCAATTCAATTGTTCAGCAGAAATCTGTGCCATCGTTGAACCGTCTCCGATCCCCAACGATAAATTAGAGCCGTATGGCCCAGGGTAAGTCGCGGCAAAGCCGTTCTCCTTCGCAGTGAACGTCGCGCCGTCCAAAGAGTAACCTAATCGTAGAGGGAGTGTGAACGTCTTGTCGATTGAAAGTGCTCGGTTCGCGGTTAATAGCGGCGAGACCTGTGCAATCTGTCCACTTGAATCAAATACAAGAAGGAGCGATTCGTCAGAAAGCTGGAGGGCTCCCTGCTGCACGATTTCCTCCAAATCAACATCTTCGGTATAAATCGTGAATAACTTATTCGCAGCATCATCACTCACATTGGTCGCGCGGCGGTAGAAGATTTCATCTCGACTGGCTGGAGTCAGATTACTGAGCAATGTGCCAGCTGAAATTGCGGGCGCAGTCGCGCCCGTGTAAGCGAGCACAATATTATCAGCTGCAACGCTATCAATCGTCCAAGCCGAGGCGTTCGCACTCATACGGATAGGGCCAGTCGCATACCGCTGCGCAATGACTCTTGTTGGAATCGAACCGATCTGTTGCCCCATACGCTGAGCCTCCGGTGAACCAAAGACAAAGACATTGGCCGCAATCTGCGCTGCTACCTCTAAGTCGAAAGTCCAATCGTAGGTAGCTGTATTTCCCTCTACATCGGTCGCCGTCAGGCTAACCGTAACCGTATCACCATAGGCACCAAGTGCAGTATCGCCTCCATTCTCAAAACGCAGCAACCCATCCGCAAAAGACAACTCAGGGCTTGCCACCGTAAATGTGCCGCGTGCTCCAACGGTTAGCGAGAGCGTGCTTGCCTCTACGCCGCTGGCATCAGAAAGCTGAATGATCACGTCAGAGAACCGACCCACCGCAAATTCATCAACCTTCGGAGCTTGTGCGACAATCTTAGGTGCCTGCTCATCGATCAACTGCACTCGATAAAAACGCTGCCCCTCATTCATCAAAAAAGGTAACGCATCAACCGGACGTGTCGCTGCGGCGGGATAACCTGGAACAGGATCCCACTCTTCTAGGTCGATGGAGGTCTGCGCTTCGTAACGCACTCCGGGTTCGGTTTCCCACACGACCTGATGGGTTGCCTCAGTCTCGGAATTCTCTTCCGGCATTAGTAACAACTCTG